>LSQX01266666.1_pt2 | contig 156578 bp, 133 predicted proteins | sample 654561 | NCBI WGS metagenome assembly LSQX01 (sample SAMN04489861, study PRJNA283612) | anaerobic digester metagenome | isolation source: 4 biogas reactors fed with cattle manure at either 37C or 55C with and... | place: Denmark: Kongens Lyngby | collected 2014 | reverse complement strand
CCCAAATCACTTTGGTAATAGCGATTTTTGAAAAGTTCAAGGGCATCTACAAGGGAAAATTGAAATTCTCTCTGGATTTCGGAAAAAAGTTGTATCTTCATCTCGCTTTTTTTGAGAAACCCCGATTTTGAGACTTTATGCTCGTTTTCGGGGTTTTGTTTCCGCAAAGATACAACTTAATTATTTATAAATCAAACATTTAAGCCTTTTCTGAAAGTGCCTCATTATATTTCCTGACTCAGGACAAAAAAAGCCGCTCATCGAAGAACAGACGGCGGCCACTTATATATAGTGATTCTTTTAATGATACTTTGATCAGGTTCCCAGCATAAGTCGTTTCATTGCAGTAACCTTCAAATCTTTACCCGAACGGACAATGTATTCTTTTACGGTAATGCCAGAATCTTTTATAAATTCCTGATTGAGCAGAGTGTTTTCCTTAAAGAATTTTTCGAGTTTTCCTCTGGCAATTTTTTCAGCCAATTCTTCGGGTTTTCCTTCCTGAATCGCAATATCCTTACCGATTTCAATTTCCTTATCAACAACTTCTTTAGAAACATCACCCCTGTCAATGGCAATTGGGTTCATTGCAGCGATCTGCATTACCACATCACGACCAACATTATCAATATCGGCTGCATTTTTTGTATTGAATCCGGCCATGCTCGAAAGACGGTTACCATGATGATTATAAGCAAAAACAATGGGTGCCTGAATAGTTTCGTAGTTATTCAAACCTATTTTTTCACCTGTTTTGCCGGTCATTTCCATAACCTTATCGGCAACGGTAATATTACCTAATTTTAATGTATTAAGTGCTTCAAGATCAGCTGGCTTTTCACTAACTGCAAGATCGAGAATTGATTTTGCAGCGTCAATAAATTCCTGTGTTTTACCAACAAAATCGGTTTCACAATTAAGCATTATCATTGCACCAAATTCTTTTCCTTCATTCACTTTTGCCAGAACAATTCCTTCATTGGCACTACGATCAGCACGTTTAGTAGCAACTTTTTGTCCTTTTTTACGCAGATATTCTATTGCTTTTTCACTATCTCCACCCGATTCAATAAGGGCTTGTTTGCAATCCATTATTCCAGCACCTGTTATTTGTCGTAGTTTATTAACTTCTGCAGCAGTTATATTTGTCATATTAGTTTGTAATTAAAAAATGAATATTTCTGAATTATTTGTTTGACGAGCCTTTTCTTGGCGATGATTTTGATAAAGCTTTACGTGGTCGGCGGGGCCGCTCTTCATCTTCTTCATCCTTAGGTTTCTGATGTATTCTCTCACCTTTCTCACGTGACGCTATCACTTTTTCATCTTCATCATCAGTATAGATCCTTTTGCCTTTTTCGTCTACTTCATAATCATCATGTTCGTCTTCTTCAGCACGTTTATCACGATCAAGTTTACGTTCTTCAAGTCCTTCTGCAATAGCTTCGGTAAGTTTTGACAAAATCAGTTGAATTGATTTAGCTGCATCGTCGTTAGCCGGAATTGGGAAATCAACTTCCTTTGGATTTGAGTTTGTATCAACAATGGCAATGGTGGGAATATTCAGCTTACGTGCTTCAGCTACTGCAATATGTTCTTTCATAATATCCACAATGAACAGGGCTGATGGTAGTCTGTTAAGGTCAGCTATGCTACCAAGCTGTTTTTCAAGCTTAGCTCTTTCACGTGTGATCTGCAATCTTTCGCGCTTTGAAAACCTGTTAAAATTTTCGTTTGTCATCAGCTTATCAATTGATGACATCTTACGAACAGCTTTGCGAATAGTAGCAAAATTAGTAAGCAAGCCACCGGGCCAACGCTCAGTAACATAAGGCATTCCAACGCTGGCAGCCAGATTGGCGACAATATCCTTAGCCTGTTTTTTTGTAGCCACTAACAGGATTTTCTTTCCCGACTTGGCTATCTGTTTTGCTGCTGCGGCAGCTTCATCAAGTTTAGCCTGAGTTTTGTAAAGGTCAATAATATGAATCCCGTTGCGCTCCATAAAAATATAAGGAGCCATGTTAGGATTCCATTTTCTTTTTAAATGTCCGAAATGCACACCGGCATCCAGAAGTTCTTCAAATGTTGCTCTTGTCATAATGATAAATTAAAAAAGTTTACATTCCTTAAAAATCAATTGCCAGGTAGTCCGTAAAAGATAGGAGTCCCGGCAATTTGGATACTAAACAGATAATTATTTTGAAATTAACGTTTGCTAAACTGGAACTTCTTACGGGCTTTCCTTTGTCCTGGCTTTTTACGTTCCACCATTCTTGGGTCACGACGCATAAGTCCTTTTGCTTTTAAAGGTGTTCTGAACTCAGGATTTATTTCACATAATGCTCTGCTTATGGCAAGTCTTAATGCCTCAGCCTGACCACTGATCCCACCTCCTTCAATATTTGTAGCAATATCGAGTTTTCCTCTCATTTCTGAAATTTCCAACGGTTGATTAATAATGTACTGATGAGTGGAAATAGGAAAATATTCTTTGTAGTCTCTTCCGTTAACTGTAATTAATCCATTGCCCTCCTTAACATATATACGGGCAATAGCAGTTTTTCTTCTTCCTATTGTGTTTATAGTTTCCATTTTGGCTATTTGATTGTGTTAAGGTCAATTAATCTGGGTTTCTGAGCTCCGTGCGGATGGTCTGGACCTGCATATACAGCAAGATTACGGAATAATTCCCTGCCTAAACGATTTTTGGGCAACATTCCTTTGATTGCATGCTCAACAATTCTTGTAGGGTGTTTCTTCATAACCTCAGTGGCAGTTAATGAACGCTGTCCGCTCGGATATCCAGTATAGCGGATGTATTCCTTCTGATCCCATTTTTGGCCGGTAAGTAACACCTTGTCAGCGTTAATAATTATTACATTATCACCACAATCAACATGGGGTGTAAAATATGGTTTATGTTTACCCCTGAGCAGCACAGCTACCTTTGAAGCCATACGTCCTAGTACCATGTTTTCTGCATCTACAAGCAGCCATTCTTTCTGAACAGTAGCATTATTGGCAGAAATGGTTTTATAACTTGTTGTGTTCATTTTATTTTTTAAATCTACATAACACATTAATTCCCTTAAAAAAAGGGGTGCAAAGGTAGGATTAAATTTTATTTGGACAATACAATGTGACAATGTTTTTTTATCTGATAAATTCGAATTTATTATAAAATCCTGATATTCATTGTGTTAGATATTCTTGCAACAAAAATTATTTTATTCATTTTAGAAGTGTACATCTGATCCCGAAGTAACAAATTCAAATTCCTTTATGTTTAGCGATAATGGTTCAAAAAATAACAATTAAAAACACATTGCAACAATCATTATCTTTGCCACTGAAAACAACCAATAAATATGTCAGTAGAAGCAAAGCAGATCACAAAGCTATACGGGTTGCAAAAAGCACTGAATGATGTCAGTTTTTCAATCAAAGCAGGTGAAGTTGTAGGATTTCTTGGCCCAAACGGTGCCGGTAAATCAACAATGATGAAAATACTTACCTGTTTTATACCTCCGAGTTCAGGAGAAGCCAGAGTTTGTGGCTTTGATGTTCAGGAAGAATCTCACGAAGTTAAAAAACGTGTTGGCTATCTGCCTGAAACCAACCCTTTGTACCTGGATATGTACATTAGGGAATATCTTAATTTTATTGCCGGTATTCACAAGCTGGGAACCAAAAGCAGGCAGCGCATTGAAGAGATGATAAGGATTACAGGATTGGAAACAGAAATAGGCAAAAAACTGAGGCAGTTATCAAAGGGTTATCGCCAACGTGTAGGATTGGCTGGCGCACTGATGCATGATCCTGAAGTGTTAATACTGGATGAACCAACTTCGGGGCTTGATCCTAATCAGCTGGAAGAGATCAGAATACTGATACGACAGATTGGGAAGGAAAAAACTGTAATGCTTTCAACACATATTATGCAGGAAGTGGAAGCGGTTTGTAACCGAGTGATAATAATTGACCAGGGAATACTTGTTGCCGACAGCTCAGTAGCCGAAATTTCAACTCAGAGCAGTAATAATGCAATAATAACTGTTGAATTCGACAAAAGCTTTGATCTCACTGTTCTGGGTACAATTCCGCAAATCATTGATGTAAAAGAAATTTCAAAGAACTCATATCAGTTTATCTCAAATGCAGATACTGATATACGTCAGGAAATCTTTCGTTTTGCAGTGGAAAATAATGCCACCGTGCTTACTATGCAAAAAGAACAGCAACGTCTGGAAAAAATATTCCAGACATTGACTAAAAAGTAATGTATCAACCTGAATAATTAAGCGGTAATTAAAGCTTCAGCTTATTTTTCTGGCCTCATCTGAGGGAAAAATATCACATCCTGAATTGAAGCTGTATTAGTCATGATCATTGTTAAACGATCAATACCTACGCCTAATCCTGCTGTTGGCGGCATACCATATTCAAGTGCCCTCAAAAAATCTTCGTCAAGCACCATACTTTCTTCATCGCCTCTACGGCCAAGCTCAAGCTGAGCTTCAAATCTTTCGCGCTGGTCAATAGGATCATTCAATTCAGAAAAAGAATTACACAATTCTTTTCCGTTCACAATAGCTTCAAAACGCTCTACTAATCCGGGCTTTGAAACATGTTTCTTTGCCAGCGGCGACATCTCAATAGGATAATCTGTAATGAATGTTGGCTGGATCAGATTTGGTTCGCAATACTCGCCAAAGATCTCATCAATGATTTTACCTTTAGCCATGGCAGGAGTGAGAGGAACCTTCAGAGTTTGAGCAGTATTGCGTAGCTCTTCTTCATCCATATTACTAATATCAACACCTGTAAAATGCTGAATAACTTCGTACATGGTATAGCGTTTCCAGGGGCGCTTGAAATCAATTATATATTCACCAACCTGAACTTTAGCACTTCCATTAAGGTCAATAGCGATCTTTTCTATCATTTCCTCAACAAGTTCCATCATCCAGTTATAATCCTTGAAAGCTACATAAAGTTCCATCTGAGTAAATTCAGGGTTATGAAAACGGCTCATACCCTCATTTCTAAAATCCTTGGCAAATTCGAACACACCATCAAAACCGCCAACAATAAGTCTTTTCAGATATAGTTCATTTGCAATACGCAGATATAATGTAGTGTCAAGCGTATTATGATAGGTTTTAAAAGGTCTGGCTGATGCACCTCCATATAAAGGCTGTAAAATAGGGGTTTCTACCTCAAGATAACCTTTACTGTTCAAAAAATTACGCATTGAACCTATAAGCTGGGCACGACGGATAAATGTATCTTTAATCCACGGATTTACAATCAAATCAACATAGCGTTGGCGATAACGTTGTTCAGGATCAGTAAATGCATCATAAATCTGATCTTCCTTTTCTTTAACTATAGGCAGCGGATGCAGCGACTTAGCAAGTAACTTCAATTCTTTTACATGGATTGTGATCTCACCCATTTTCGTGATAAAGACAAAGCCGCGAACTCCTATAATATCGCCAATATCGAGAAGTTTCTTAAAAACGGTATTATAACAGGTTTTGTCTTCGCCGGGGCAAATATCATCGCGCTTGATATATAACTGAATACGTCCGACAGAATCCTGCAATTCAACAAACGAAGCAGCACCCATAATTCTCCGGCTCATAATCCTGCCAGCAATACTCACATCCTGAAAAAGAGTTTCGTCAGTTGGGAATTTTTCAAGAATCTCGCTAGTATTAACATTAACTTCGTAGGTATTGCTTGGAAAAGGGTTTATCCCAAGTTCATAAAGCTGCTGCAGTGATTCTCTGCGTATAATTTCCTGTTCGCTGAGTGTCATGAAGTATAATTTTTTTTAAAAGTGGCGCAAAGTTAGACAAAAACACAAAAGCACAGCTCCGGACAAAGCCTGATTTATAAAAATCATGTCCGGTACCGGTTAATTCTATATAATTAAAACAGTTTTAAAGCCTTTCCAGTTCAACTGTAAAATGGCGAAGAATAGGTGCTTCTTTTACTATTCGAACACCTCTTTTAATATTATTACGCCGCTCATAAACATTAGCAAGAGCAACTGCAACATAATCCATATGATTATTTGTATAAACCCTTCGTGGAATAGCAAGCCTTATCATTTCCAGCTTTGGGAAACGGTTTTCACGGGTAACGGGATCACGATCGGCAAGCAGTGTTCCTATTTCTACCGATCTGACACCTCCTTCAAGATAAAGTTCAATAGCCAGTGTTTGGGCAGGAAATTCCTCGCGAGGAACATGAGGTAAAAATTTCAGTGAATCAACAAAAATAGCATGTCCTCCACTGGGTTTGATAACAGGAATATTGTACGAACTAAGCTTATCACCTAAATAGGCAACCTGAAGTATTCTTGTATCAAGGTATTCAAATTCAGTACCTTCATACAGTCCCTGAGCCAAAGCGTTCATATCGCGCCCCGACATCCCTCCGTAGGTAATAAAACCTTCAAACATAATATTGAACAAACTTGCCTGCCTGAAAATCTCTTCGTTCCGCATTGCAATAAAACCACCCATATTAACTATAGCATCCTTTTTACTGCTCATGGTCATTGCATCACCATAACTGAATATTTCCCTGACAATTTCGCGTATTGATCTACCGGCATAGCCTTGCTCACGAACTTTGATGAAATATGCATTTTCAGCAAAACGTGCTGAATCAAAAACCACCGGTATATCATATTTTTTGGCAAGCTGCGAAACCTCACGGATATTTTGCATCGAAACGGGTTGCCCGCCTGAAGTATTACAGGTAATAGTGAGTAGGATAAAAGGAATTTTCTCTTTTGGGTTCGAACTCAAAACCTTTTCTAGTTTGTTCAAATCAATATTACCCTTAAAAGGATATATCAGTTCCGGGTCTGAAGCTTCATCAACAGTGCAATCAACAGCAAAAGCCTTGCGAAGCTCAATATGCCCCTTAGTGGTATCGAAATGAGCATTGCCGGGAATGAAATCGCCGGGCTTTACCAATACGCTGAAAAGAACGTTTTCAGCAGCTCTTCCCTGATGTGTGGGCAGAAAATATTCAAATCCGGTAATATCTTTTACCGCATCTTTTAATTTGTAATACGATGAAGCACCTGCATAACTTTCGTCACCAAGCATCATTTGCGACCATTGACGATCACTCATGGCTCCTGTGCCACTGTCAGTGATCAAATCAATGAATACCTGCTCGCTTTTGAGATTAAAAAGATTGTAATGAGCTTCTTTTATCCATTTTTCACGATCGGATAATGAACTTCTTGAGATGGTTTCCACCATCTTGATTTTGTAACTTTCAGCAAATGGAAATTCCATGGTTAAAGTATTTAATATTTGACAAAAAGATTGAATTATAAAGGCTGATAATGCTATTTGCCAAATCCATCCCTTTCTTTTATGTATCTATAAATACTCTTTTTTGAAGATTCCATGGTGTTTTAATTAACTGATGGGTTTTATGGGGTCAAAAGTAATAAAAAAACAATAATTGGTCTGGACTTTCGGGGAAATTAATAAACCAAATTTAACAAATGCCTGTCCAAAGTATTGATTACATACATATTACAGATCTTTGAAAAAATCTGCAAGGATGTTGAACGATAAATAAAACAGTGAATTTATTTTTTTAGATAGTTTTTCTCAAAAAACTTCACATAAATATCTATTTCCTTGTCACGGTATAGTACAGGATAATTACCCGAGGAGATCATAAAATAGTAGGAATCTTTACGAACCTGCGGAGAAAGGACATAATCGCTCTTAACAATTGTATTGTAATAAGCCATGGCATGCTCCATTCCCATAAAATTACCAACTGAGATCATATTGTGCTCGTTATCGAGCATCACCGTGTTAAGTGTCAGATTAGCAAGTTTATAATTATTACTGTTGAAATCAGAGATTCTTATTTTGCTTGCATCAGGGTCAGATTTTGAGAGGTTCAGAATAAGAATGAAAAGATGATTGTCGTCAGGTGCTAAGGAATAAATAGAAAGCTTTTCATCCTCCTTTTTTGTTTCTTCCTCTTCCGGTGTTAATTCCACCTCTTCCTCAAATCCTTCAATTCCAAATGAGGCAAGCATATCCTGCGCCAAAGGAACCAAATCGCTTGACGAATAAGACCCTATATATCGTTTCAGATATGTAATAAGTGTGTCCTGATTATGCAGCCCTCCCATTGCCAGAGTTCTTAAAAAGGCAAATTTAGGGAGCAGTTCTGAATTAGGATAGGCACTCTCGGCTTCATTGCTGTATAATACAACCATACGGTGCTGGTTGTTCTTATATGCCATATAAGTATCCTGGTAAAGCGATTCAGCCCTTCTTTTCTTTTCATCTTTTTTCGAATAATAATCAGGATCAGAAAGTGCCTTAGTATATTCACTGTCAGGATACTTACTGATAATCAGACTTTTGTATTCATCAGCATTAGTGTGGTTATTTCCAATAACATTAAGTGTATAAAGATGAAAAAGAGCACTAAGTTCCTGTTCATAAAGCGGGAAACGACTTAGTAATGCTTCAAATGTCTCAATTGATCTTGGATAATCTCTTAATTCCTCTCTAAAAACATAGGCTGCCTTAAACATTGCATCTGCTACTAACTCGTTTGAAGCAGCAATATCTTCGGGGGTCAAAGGAATATCCTCCAGGTAAGTTTCTCTTTTCAATGGGTCGCCGGCCAATTTTCCATCTTTTCCTCCGGCTATCGAATCGCCTTCCATCTCCTCCTGATCGTTGCTATCAAAGCTACTATAAACACGTTTATCGCTAACTCTCCAATTATCTTCCAATTTTCTCCTGCCCCACTTTCTTGCAAAATCAGATGCACCATAGGCTATAGACTGAGGATTATAAAAATACCATCCTCCTCCGCCTGTAACCTGTTGCAACATTCCACGGCTCGGGTCCCTACCCGGCATGGTTGGCATCATAGGACGATCCAGTAAAGCTTCTGCTTCTTCAAGTTTTTTAATGCGCTCCTGTTCAGCTTTATAATCAGAAATGATTTTATCAATGATTTTATTTCTTTCGGCTTCAGGCATAGCAGCCAGTTTTTGCAAACTATCCTGATGCTGTATTATATCCAAATGCTCAACAAGGTGTTTTAAAGCATCAGTACGCTCCTCAATAATTGAAAAATCAGGGTGGTCATATTGCAATACCTGCATAGTAGTGTCGTAATATCTGTAAGCATCCTGAAATTTAGGGATATCAAAATACAGATCGGCAAGTTTTCGTGCCGAAAGCACTTTCTGGAAATCGTTTGAAACACTTACTGCAACAGACTGACGCAGATAAGTATATGCTGTGGTATCTTTATTTTCGCGCAAAGCCACCAATGCCAGAGCATAATAGATCTGATCTTCAAACTCTTTGTTTTTCTTATCTTTCAGAAGTTTATTCAAATCATCCACAATTCCCTTACTGCTACCTCTCCCGGCATCAAAACATTCAGCCCTTCGTATAGTTGCGCTGAATTTCATTTCATACGGAGGATTTAATTTGATCACACTTGCATAATACTTGTTGGCTTCAGAGTAATTACCTTCCATTTGGTTGATCTGACCAAGAATATAATACATGCGTGCCCGTATTTTCTTATCTCTGTTAATATCTGCCGCTTTGCGCAGATAGGGTTTTGCAGCTTTATAGTCTTGTTGTTCAGTATAATGCAAGGCATATACTATAGGTATTTCAGGCAAAATATCTTTCGGGAAATCGCCTCTTCTTACCTGAGTCTGAAGCTTATCAAGTATAGTTACAGAGCGTTCATATTCTCTGAGTTTTATAGCAGTGCGTGCCTGCCAAAGATGCGACCAGAACCTGATAGGCTGTCGTTCGTAGCGTTGTGCGACATATTCAAATGTTTGACGGGCAAGGAAATAATCCTGTTTATAAAAATACGACTTCCCTAGCAACATATAACTATCAGGTACCCTGCGAACCAATTCTTTGCGTTCAAAAAACATTGAATGTTTCTGTACGACCTTAGAAGCTTTTTCAATAGCTCTGTCCAAATGACTGTTAATAGCCTGAGCCTGTTGCAGATTACCGAAATTTTCGACAGGAAGGATTTCAGTGTAATTGGTTTTAATTTGATTATCCAGCTCTTTCATTCCGGCATCAAAAGATTCAAGACCATTCCAATACGGATTATAATGTGATGTAAGGTTATGAAAAGCCCTGCGGGTAACCGTATTTTTCTTGGTGGAACACGATATACTTGTTATACTAAGAAAAAGTAACAATAATGATAAGGGTATAATATTCCGGACTCTTGCGCTCAAAGATGAATATGTTGATAGTAATTAATAATTTTTTATAAGCTACTTAAAATTATCAGTTCTGATAACTGTAATAACTAATTAGCTGCAAAAATATTATTTTTAAGTCCAAAAATCCCAAATCTATCAATTCTTTATTATCAGCTACTGAAGATATTTAAAGGTTCATGACCGAAACAATGGAAACAGCCTGCTTAATCTACTTTATTTAAAATTCTTTTATTATCGCACTATTACAATGAATCAGGAGCTATGAAAGTTCAATTCCTATGTTTCAGCAATAAAATAATTTTAAAGCGTTTATTTTTTACTAAACTTATGATCTTTAAATATTTCATAAAAACAACACATAAATTTTGCATTTGCTCAAAAGTCTGGTAGTGCAATTTTTAACGATATTTGCACCTCGTTTTATTCATTAATCATAACATGAACTCTAGGATCCAGGAATCGGAAAAATCCAAAAAAAAACGCTGGTACAGGCGCTTGATGGTTAAATATCGCCTGATAATCAGAGATGAAGAAACCTATGAGGAAAAATTATCCATAAAACTTTCAAGGATCATGGTGTTTGTAGTAATCAGCTCACTGGCAATTTTTCTGATTTTCATTACCACTTATATTATTGCGTTTACGCCACTGCGAGAATATATTCCGGGCTATACTGATGTGAACCTTCAAAAAGACCTTTACGATCTGCATATGAGAACTGATAGTCTTGAACAGGTTCTTGCTTTTAATGAACGGTATCTGGCAAATCTTAAACTTGTACTTTCAGGTGAAGAACCAGAAAATATTGAATATCAAAAAAGTGATACTATAAAACGTCAATACTCAAATATAACTCTAAACCGTAATAAGGATGATTCATTGTTGCGTCAGGAGATTGAAAACCAGATTCAGAGTTATTCCATTACCGGAACTCAGGAAATAATACCAACCAAGAAAACAACAGGTATTAAATTTTTCACTCCTTTACAAGGGATTGTTACAAATGAATTTAACCCTGTTGAAAATCATTTTGGGATAGATATTGTTGCACCTAAAAATGAAGTGGTGAACGCTACAATGGAAGGCATAGTACTATTTTCGGGCTGGACTATTGAAACCGGACATGTTATTATAATTCAGCATCCTAAGAGTTATGTAAGCATTTACATGCACAATGCTGTATTGCTAAAAAAGGGTGGTGTACATGTAGATTCAGGAGAACCCATAGCAATTATTGGTGAATCCGGTGAGTTTTCTACCGGACCTCATCTGCATTTTGAACTGTGGCATAATGGAAATCCTGTAAATCCACGAGATTATATGGTGTTTTAAGAAAAATCATTCAGGCATGCTGAAAATCAATTCCCCATCAATAGACTAATGAAAAAAAGGATAGCCATTTTAGGATCAACCGGATCAATTGGAACACAGACTTTGGAAGTAATACGACAGTTCCCTGATCGTTTCAGCGTTGAGGTTTTAACAGCCGGTTCACAGGCTGACCTACTTATACAGCAGGCTCTTGAATTCAAGCCCAACACAGTGGTTATCAGAGATAAAGAATATTATGAAGAAGTTAAAAATGCTCTTCTCCCTCATTATATTAAAGTCTTTGCCGGTGAAGAATCATTGAGCCAGATAGTTCAAATGGATTCCATTGATGTGGTTTTGCTGGCTCTTGTTGGTTTTCTGGGATTAAAACCTGCATTAAGTGCAATTGAAGCCGGAAAGCATATAGCATTGGCAAATAAAGAAACTCTGGTGGTAGCCGGAGAGTTGGTAACAAAACTTGCAGTAAAAAAACGAGTTGCAATTTTGCCGGTTGATTCAGAACATTCAGCAATTTTTCAATGTCTGCAGGGTGAGAATTTAAATTCAGTAGAAAAAATTTTTCTCACAGCATCCGGCGGTCCTTTCAGAGGTTTTAACAAAAAACAGCTCAGTAAAGTAACCAGTAAAGAAGCACTTAACCATCCCAATTGGAAAATGGGTCATAAAATCACTATTGACTCAGCAACTCTGATGAATAAGGGTCTTGAAGTAATAGAAGCAAAATGGTTATTCGGTCTTGAACCTTCCCAGATTGAAGTAATAGTGCATCCTCAGTCAGTTATTCACTCCATGGTACAGTTTACTGACGGTTCAATAAAAGCTCAAATGGGTATGCCCGATATGCGGATACCAATTCAATATGCTTTATCATATCCGGAAAGATTTTTCTCAAATTTTCCCCGTTTCAGCTTTGCCGAATGCACTATGCTAAATTTTGAGCAAGTTGATCAGGAAAATTTTCCGAATCTGACTATTGCTTACAAAGCATTATCAGCAGGAGGGAATATGCCCTGTATTTTAAATGCTGCCAACGAAATTGCTGTGGATGCATTCCTGAATAATAAAACAGGATTTTTAAAAATGAGCGATGTGATTGAACAATGTATGGAGCTGATTCCTTTTATTTCAAACCCAACATTTGAAGATTATTTGTCAACAGATCATGAAGCCAGGATAAAAGCCCTGGAACTTATTAATTAAATTATTTTAATAGCAGATGGTAATACTTACTAAAGCCGCACAACTTATACTCAGCCTTTCAATTTTAGTTGTTTTTCATGAGCTTGGGCATTATATTGCAGCAAGGATATTTAAAGTACGGGTCGAAAGCTTTTATCTTTTCTTTAATCCGTGGTTCTCAATCTATAAATTCAAATATGGTGAAACCACATACGGAATAGGATGGCTTCCTCTTGGAGGTTATGTTAAAATTGCCGGCATGATTGATGAATCACTTGACCGCGAGCAAATGAAACAACCACCACAACCGTATGAGTTCAGATCAAAACCCGCATGGCAGAGACTAATTATAATGATAGGTGGAGTAACTGTTAATATTATCCTTGCTTTCTTGATCTATATTGCTGTATTAACAACCTGGGGCGAGCAATATCTGCCCGCCGAGGAAGTAAAATACGGTATCGCTGCCAGCCCGCTTGCACAGGAAATGGGATTGATGAATGGCGACCGTATTATGGCTCTAGATGGTAAACCCGCCGGCGATTTTTATAAAATACCGGTAAGGATTATTCTGGATGAGGTTAAAACAATTACTGTTATACGTGATGAAAAAGAAATGGATGTAAATATTCCTGATGATTTTATCACCAAAATTTTACAGTATCGGCAACCAGATTTTATTGGTGTACGTATCCCATTCCAGATAAACGATTTTACTCCAGAATCTTCTGCAAAGGAAGCAGGGCTACAAAAGGGAGATATCATTATTTCATTGAATGAGCAACATCTGCCATATTTTGATGAATTCAGAAATGCAATTCAGCGATATAAAAGCCAGACTGTCAATATAGGTGTATTACGTCAATCTGATACGCTTTCATATTCTGTACCGGTATCTGCGGAGGGTTTCATAGGAGTTGCCCCTGTAAGTCAGCTTGATAAACTATTCACACTTAAAACTAAACAATATAATATCATTCAGGCTATTCCTGCTGGAATATCAAAAGGTTATTATCAATTAGGAAATTATCTGAAACAGCTCAAACTGCTTTTCTCACCTAAAACCAAGGCTTATGAGTCGGTTGGAGGTTTCATAACTATTGGAAGCATTTTCCCTTCAGTATGGATTTGGCAGGCTTTCTGGGAGCTGACAGCTTTTTTGTCCATTATGCTTGCTGTGATTAATATTCTGCCAATTCCTGCACTTGATGGAGGTCATGTGCTGTTTTTAATGTACGAAGTCATCACCGGTCGTAAACCTCATGATAAAGTTCTTGAATTTGCTCAGATTATCGGAATGATGTTGCTGTTGCTTATTCTTATATTAGCAAACGCTAATGATATAAGAAACCTGTTCAGATAATGGCAGGGATAAAATAACGTGATCTCGTTTTAAATTTTAGTAAAATTTTACCTGTAATATGCCAATAAAAAGTTTCTGATATTGTGTTCAACTCTCTGTAACACATTGTTTGTATCAGACTTTTCAAATTTACGTCCTGTAATGTTTTCGTACAACTCAATATAGCGTTCGGACACTGAATTAATGAGCTTTTCGTCCATTTCGGGAACTGTTTGATTTTCTTTTCCCTGAAAACCATGTTCCATTAACCATTCACGAACAAATTCCTTTGAGAGCTGACGCTGTGGTTCGCCTTTTTCCTGACGCTCTTCATAGCCTTCCTTGTAAAAATATCGTGAAGAATCTGGAGTATGAATTTCGTCAATCAGAAATATCTCGTTATTAGTTTTTCCAAATTCGTATTTGGTATCAACAAGGATTAATCCTTTTGTAGCTGCTATTTCGGTGCCGCGCTTAAATAATGCAATCGTATATTGCTCCAGCTTCTCATAATCATTTTTGTCAACCAATCCTGTATTTATGATTTCATTACTAGAAATATCTTCGTCGTGACCTACCAAAGCTTTGGTAGTAGGTGTAATGATCGGTGATGGGAATTTGTCGTTTTCTTTCATTCCATCGGGCATTGTAACACCACATATACTACGCTTCCCATTTTTATATTCACGCCATGCATGACCTGAAAGATAACCCCTTATTACCATTTCTACCTTGAACGGTTCGCAATAACGTCCAATCATAACCATTGGATCAGGAACTACAATTTTCCAGTTGGGAACAATATCTTCAGTAGCATCCAGAAACTCAGAGGCTATCTGGTTTAAAACCTGACCTTTATATGGAATAGCTTCAGGAAGTACTACATCGAAAGCCGAAATCCTGTCGCTGGTAACCATCACCAGCAATTCATCATTTATTGTATAAACATCGCGGACTTTCCCCCTATAAAAATTTGTAAGGGCAGGAAGCCGGAAATTGCTATCTAAAATAGCATTTTTCATTTTATGAACCATTTTTTATTATTCAAATTTGTAAAATCTAATCTTTTTTGCCGGAATAAGCACGTAAAATGCGGCTCACAAGTTTATGACGTATCACATCTGTTTCGTTAAGATAAACAAAGGCAAGACCCTGGACATCCTTTAACAACGACATTACCTGTAATAATCCGGACGACTGTGAACGAGGCAGGTCAATTTGAGTAACATCGCCGGTAACTATAAATTTAGCTGTGCGCCCCATACGGGTAAGAAACATTTTTAATTGTGCTTCTGTAGCGTTCTGAGCCTCATCGAGAATAGCAAAAACATTATCAAGAGTTCGCCCGCGCATAAATGCCAAAGGAGCAATCTCAATAGTTCCATCTTCAAGATAGCTAAGCAGTTTTTGTGTTGGGATCATATCACGCAAGGCATCATAAAGTGGCTGAAGATAAGGATCGAGCTTATCCTTGAGATCGCCCGGTAGAAAACCTAAATTTTCGCCTGCTTCTACTGCCGGACGGGTAAGAATGATGCGCTTGATCTCTTTGTTTTTCAATGCCCTGACTGCCAATGCAACCGCTGTATATGTTTTACCGGTTCCGGCAGGACCTATTGCAAAAACAAGATCATTTTTTTCTGAAAACTCAACCATTTTTTGCTGATTTGCTGTTCTTGCCTTTACAATCAGCCCATTACGCCCGTGAACAAGAACATCGCCTGCAGCAGATATGATTTGTGGTGCTTCAATTTCTTCACTACCCATTATCTGAGAAATATCGGCTTCGGTGATCCTGCCAAAAGTATCATAACTCAGGAGCAACAAAGAAAATTTTTCTTTAAACGTAGCAGTTTCTGATTGCTCGCCAATTAGGCGTAGTTCATCACCGCGGGCAATAAATTTAAGCTTTGGAAAATAATTTTTAATTTTGTTAAGATACTGATCGTTAACGCCATAAATATCAATCAGATTATAAGACTCAAGTTGAATCACGGTTTCATTCATGCAGTAAAATATATTTATTGGTTTAAGTCTTCAAAATTAGTAGAATTTTGCAGAAGTTTGCATAAAAATTTATTGTGGCTATTATTACTTTGATTTCTGACTGGGGTTTGAAAGATCATTATGCAGGAGCAGTTAAAGGCACCATCCTAAAATATGATCCTCTGATTAGTATTGTTGATATCACTCATATGGTTGATCCTTTCAATCTGTTACAGGCTTCATTTGTGTTAAGGAATTCATATCCTGATTTCCCTGATGGAACAATTCATATTGTAAGTGTTAACACTGATGAATCAACAAAAACCCCTCATGTAGCCATATTTCATAAAAACCATTATTTTATCGGTGCTGACAATGGTGTTTTTTCACTCGCTTTTGATGAAACCCCCGAAAAAATTGTTGTTATTGAAATAATACAGGATAATAATTTCTTTACCTTCTCCACCCGTGATCGCTTTGTAAAAGCTGCTATTCATCTTGCTTCGGGAAAGCCTATTGAATCTCTGGGTTATAAAACAAATGAAGTTACAAGAATGCTCCATTTTAACCCTGTGGTTGAACAGACAGTAATTAAAGGCAAGGTGATTTACATTGACAGATATGAAAACATATATGTAAACATTACAAGAGAGGTTTTCGAAAAAGCCCATCAACAAAGGGAATTCACAATTAAGCTCAGAAATTCGGAATATAATATTAATACAATCAGCAAATCATATAAAGACGTTCCTCCGGGTGATATTCTTGCATTATTCAGTTCAACGGGATTTCTTGAAATTGCTATTAATGAAGGCAATGCTTCTGGATTGTTAGGAATAAATATTGACGATCAGGTGAGAATTGAATTTAATGATTAATACATTGATTATCTATACATTAAAACAATAAATCATTATAAATCTTAATTAAAAAATATTGATATGTTCAACGTAAATGAATACTTTGACGGAAAGGTAAAATCGCTGGGATTTACAGCTAACAACGCAAAAGCTACAATAGGTGTAATGGCTGCCGGTGAGTATGAGTTTGGAACCAGTACTGTGGAATATATGACCGTGATTTCGGGAGTTATGCAGGTAATGCTTCCGGACGAAGATACATGGTCTGAATACAAACCATTTGAAACTTTTGTAATACCAAAGGATATACGTTTCAAGGTAAAAATGACTGAAGATACTGCTTATCTCTGTCGTTACGAGTAAACAAGATCATTGTCGCAAATACTGGTAAGCAAGGCTATTACTATCTTTCCTATGCCCGAAAAGTTTTCAATGATAAAAACAGGAAGCATAATAATTTTTGAAATCCTGTTTGGGCTTTTAATTGTAAAAATAGCTAAAGTGTCTTTTGAAAAATCCTGAATCGTTTGTGAGGGTCGGCATTAAGTTGTAAAACCTCAGCTAGCATTTTATAGTTTGTTTCAAGGATCAAATGGACTTCTATTTGTTCGAATCCGGTGGTTTTAGCTGAATCAACCAATTTAAACCCCATTAACAAATCCAGTCCAAGTCCCTGATATCCAGGTTTTACACCACCAAGCATCAGGTCGATTTGTTTGGTTTTTTTCATAGCCCTCAAAATATGAAAAATACCCAAAGGCCAAAGATATCCACCTGATTTTTGTAATCCACGGCTAATATTCGGCAACCCCACAACAAACCCGATAACTTCTTCCTGTAAAGTGGCAATTTTAACAAATTTGGGATTAAGGATAGGAAGATAGCGGTTGGCAAATTCTTTCATTTCTTTTTCTTCCATTGGTATGAAGCCGTAAATATCCTGATAGCACTCATTCATTACCCTTAATATAGGTACTATATATGGTTTAAGCTGCCATCGGCTGGTGAACTCAAGGATTTTATAGCGTGTGCTTTTTTGAACTCTTTCGTATATAAGCCGGTGTTTTTCAGGCAGTTTAAAATCCATTGGAAGTCGAAATGCAAAGCAATCAATCTCTTTTGAGTAACCTTCATTCTCCACCAGTTTTACCAGATAAGGATAATTACAGTTTGAAGCAATCATAGCCAGATGCTCAAAACCTTCAACAAGCAAACCCTGTGGATCTTTATCGGAAAAGCCATATGGACCTACTATCCGCGTCATGCTTTTGCTCCTGCCCCAGTTTTCAACAGCCTGTAACAGAGCATGCGCAGTTTTCTGATCATCATAACATTCAAGAAATCCAAAACGAGCATTCGATTCATTGTGTAACTGATTATAAGACCTATGAATGATTCCCATAATCCTGCCAACAACTTCTGAATTACGGCGGGCTAATAATAAGATTGTATCGCATTGCTGAAAAGCAATATTCTTTGATGAGTTGAAAAAAGCACGTTCATCGTTCCAAATCGGAGGAACCCATTGTTTGTGTCCACGATGGATCTTTTCAGGCAAGTGAATGAATTCACTGTAATCACGCCGAGATTTAACCTCACTGACAATAACTGTCATGAAAATGATGTAAAATAATTACTGACAATCCTTATGTGCTCAAATCAACTGTTTATCAAACACCTAAAAACAAGAGCAATTAGCTTATTACACTAATGGCAAAAATAGGAAAAAGAACAATCCTCTATTTACACACCAATCAATACTCAATCAATTCGGCTTTCCCGCTAAGAATAAGCATTCCGTTTGCTGCCAGAGAATCAAGATCGTTGACCACCGGATAAACCGATATTGGTGCAATATGACTAATCCGACGAGTAATTTCGTCAGTGAATTTCTTGTTATTCAGAATATTTCCTGTAAGCAAAGTTGCATCAACCTGTCCTTCAAGCACTGACGACATTGCACCAATTTCCTTTGAAATCTGATATGCCATAGCATTAACATAAAACCATGCTTTTTCATCATTTGCTGCCAGCAACATTTCAATTTCTGTAAGGCTCGAAGTTCCAAGATAGGCTGATAATCCTCCTTCGTCAGTGATCATTTTACGAATATGTTCTTTGGTATATTTTCCGCTATAACACAATTCAATTAATTCACCAACTGGTAGTGAACCGGAACGCATAACAGCAAAAGGACCATCACCATCAAAAGCCTGATTAACATCCACAACTCTACCTTTCAAATGAGCACCTATTGATACTCCACCACCTCCGATATGTGCAACGATCAAATTAAGGCTTTCGTAAGGTTTATTAACCGATTTGGCAAATTTGCGAGCTACATATTTATGATTCAGACAGTGAAAAACTGATTTTCGATCAATAAGCGGATGTCCGCTTACCCGTGCCATATCGCTTAGTTCATCAACCACCACAGGATCACCAAGATAGGCTTTTGCATCAGGAAGACGTCTGGCAATTTCATCAGCAATAAGCCCTCCCAGATTTGTAGCATGACGACCTAAAATCCCTATTCTGAGATCTTTTTTCATTTGCTCATTTACTTCGTAGATACCACTCTTTAATGGCCTGATCAAACCTCCGCGAGCCATAATCACATTAATATTTTCAAGATCCAATTCATTGTCTTTCAGTTCACTCATAATTGCATCAACACGAAATATGAGCTGATCAATTACATCTTTAAATCCTTCCAAAACATCCACTTTATGTCGTATGGTTTTTAAAAACGTTATCTCTTCGTTTTGATAAATGGCCATTTTAGTTTTGGTAACTTCGGGATAAATAACAAGAATCTTTTTGTTAAGCATAGCAAAGGGTGTAAAAATTTATATTAAAACGTTCAAAATTACATAAGTGTTTGATATAATAGACTCAAAACCACAAAATATAAACAATTTTCCATGCCTGCAAATAAAAGGGTAGAACCCCAAAACAGTAATTTCTGCAGGGTTTTACATAATTAATGTTAGCAAACAACTTGCTTATTAAATCATAAAAACAGGCTGCTAATAATTTTCTTCACGTATTTGCATATAGGATTTCGGATGCAAACAAGCCGGACAAACTTCCAGAGCTTTTGCCGATTCGTAAACATAACCGCAATTCAAACATTTCCACCATACTTTGCCGTCTTTTACAAAAACTTTATCTTCTGAAATATTCTGTAACAACTTCAAATATCTACGCTCGTGTTCCATCTCTACTTTGGCAATCATTTTGAATGCAGTGGCAATTTCCTTAAATCCTTCCTCATTGGCAATTTCAGCAAATTTTGGATAGAGCACTGTGTATTCTTCATTTTCGCCTTCGGCAGCAGCTTTTAAATTTTCCAAAGTATTGCCAATCCTGCCTGCTGGATATGTTGCTGTTATCTCAACACAACCACCTTCTTCCAGGAATTTAAAGAATCGTTTGGCATGTTCTTTTTCTTGGCTCGCAGTTTCCATAAAAATAGCTGCAATCTGCTCATAGCCTTCTTTTTTTTTTGCCACACTTGCAAAAAATTCATAACGATTGCGTGCCTGCGATTCGCCAGCAAATGATTTTAATAGGTTTTGTTCAGTTTGTGTTCCTTTTAATGATTTCGTCATAATTTTTTAAATTTATTGGTTAAATTTCAATAAAATCTTCTTTTTCTGCCCCACACATCGGACATGTCCAGTCTTCAGGCAAATCAGAGAGTTTTACATCTTCTTTTTCGTCATCAATTATTTCTGCCTGAATTAATTCGCCAATGAATATCATATGAGTTCCGACATCAAACTTCTGAACCACTTCGCATTCAATAAAAGCTATGCTGTCGTTCATAATTATGGGAACCCCGGTTTCACAATATTTCAGGGTTATCCCCTCAAGTTTATTAAAGTCTCTTCCGCTTTTATTACCAAAACGACCAAATATTTCAGAATCGGTATTCTGATGTAAAGCTGATACATCAAAACTGCCATATTTCTCAATAAATTCACAGGTGTAATTATTTTTATTCACACATGCTGCAAATTGAGCTGGCTCGGCTGTTACTTGAAATATGGTGTTGGATATAAACCCGTTTCTCCGTTTATCATCTCCTGAACTTATAATGTGAAGACCGTAAGAAGTTTTGAATAAAGTGTTAAAATCAATCACAAGCTATTTGTTGAGTTTGAAATTATAGAGTTATTAGGTTCTGACTTTTTAAACTATTGAATAAATCAATTGTGTCATCTATGTCTTATTAAAAATCTGCTTACAAATATATCGGAAAAAGTAAACCTCAAATAGCTTTTGAGAATGTTTTCGATAAATATTAATTATGAATACCGCGTTAAACTTATTCATTAAAGATTATTGCTGTAGCTCCTTTATTGTAATCCAGGCCATTAAAGCCGAGCCTGTAAGCAATGCCCTCTCATCAATATCAAATTCAGGAGTATGCAGATTTGCAGTAATACCCTTAACAGATTTCCTAATTCCAAGACGATAAAAACACGCCGGAATAATATGGGAATAAAAAGCAAAATCCTCAGCAGTCATCCTTTGAGGGATTTCCACACTATTTTCTTCACCTATAAGCTCAGCAGCATAATGCATAGCTCTTTCTGTCAATAATTTATCATTCAATAGGCTGGGATAACCATGTGCAATATGAATATCGGCAGTAACACCACAGGCTTCAGCAGTTTTTCCGGCTATTTCATTTATTAAAACATGAGCTTTTCTTCTCCAGTTTTCATCATAGGTTCTAATAGTGCCTTCCAGTTTTACTTCATTTGGTATTATGTTCATTTTACCATCGGCTATAAAGCGTCCGAATGATAATACTGTCGGTATTAAAGGAGGTGCCTTGCGGCTGACAATCTGTTGTAAAGCTATTAAAACATGAGCTGCTGCAACCACAGGATCAGCATTTAGCTCAGGAGTTGCACCATGACCACCTTTACCTTTTATCGTTATATATATCTCATCAGTTGAAGCCATTGAAAGTCCGGCTCTGAACCCAACTTTGCCTGCCGGAAGCTCAGGACATACATGTTGACCTATTATGCAATCCGGTTTTGGATTCTCAAGAACTCCTTCCTTGATCATTAATGAAGCTCCTCCGGGATAAGTTTCTTCTGATGGCTGAAATATCAGACGCACACTTCCCTCCAATTTATCTTTTAACCGATTAAGGATCATAGTGGTACCAAGCAGAGAAGCCATATGTGCATCATGACCACAGGCATGCATTACACCGGGATTTTGCGATTTGTAGATCGCATCGTTGATTTCATGTATTGGGAGAGCATCCATATCAGCGCGGAGAACAACAAGCTTTTTATCTGGATTTATTCCCTCAATGGTGGCAATAATGCCCGTTTTTGCAACACCGCTTCTATATTTTATGCCCATAAGCTGTAACTGTTTGGCAATGAACCGGGCTGTTTCAAATTCCTGCATTGACAATTCAGGAAAAGCATGAAAATGTCGCCGGAACTCAACAATTTGAGGATATATTTCATGAGCAATAGCTAATACTCTTTGTTTTAAATCTTCCATAAAGAAAGGGGATAATTTTTTTGACTCTTAATTTTGAACAGGCACAAATTTATGAATTAATATAAAGCTCGCCAATTATGAAAATACTCAAACAAAAATAGGCAACATTGAATAAATAGTATCTTTGCCATATGGAAACATTAAGACAAAGCAAAGTATCCCGTATGCTACAACGCGAGTTGGGTGATATTTTTCTGAAAGAAAAGCGTCATTTGCTCGAAGGTGCAATGGTTACAGTTACTATAGTACGCATCAGCCGCGATTTTTCAGTAGCAAAAGTTTATCTGAGTGTTTTTGGAATTAACAATAAGAAAACATTGCTAAGTAAAATATCGGCACAAAGCAAGGAAATTCGCCATGCATTGGGTTCGAAAATAAAAAATCAGGTGCGAGTAATACCCGAATTACATTTTCACCTTGACGATTCCCTGGATTACATTGATCATATTGACAAATTGTTAAATGATTAATATTCAGCTTTTTATCAAACAATTATGCAATACGATCCAATAAAAAAAGCTATCGGTAATGTAGTCGGGCAAAAGGTGTTTGCACGCACTATGTTTTATCGCCTGCTTGATCTTCTTTTATTGCGAACCTGGCATGTAAAACGTGAATTAAGAAAATATGCTTCTGGCAAATCACAGCCACTGCATGTTCTGGATGCCGGATTTGGTTTCGGGCAGTATGCTTACTGGATGGCAAAAAAGAATCCAAATTGGAAAATTACCGGTATTGATATTAAAAGTGAACAGGTAACTGACTGCACTTCGTTTTTTGCAAAAGCAGGCATACCAAATGCGCTCTTTAAAACTGCCGATCTCACAAAATACAATCAGCCCAATACTTTCGATCTGATAATTTCAGTAGATGTGATGGAACACATAGCCGATGATGACGCTGTGTTCAGAAATTTTCATAATTCACTGAAAACCGGTGGTATGATGTTGATATCAACACCTTCTGATCAGGGTGGTTCAGATGTTCACAACGATCACCAAACTTCATTTATTGAGGAACACGTAAGGGATGGCTATAATATTGATGATATCCGACAAAAGCTCTTAAATGCAGGGTTCATCCGAACCGAAGGACGGTATCAGTATGGGAAACCAGGCAAACTGTCGTGGAAATTATCAATGAAATACCCAATAAAAATCCTTGGAGTCTCAAAACTATTCTTCATAATACTTCCGTTTTATTATCTCCTGGTTTTTCCTTTTTGTATGATCCTAAATTATGCTGACATAAGAATTATACATAGAAGCGGAACCGGATTGATAGTGAAAGCCTGGAAATAAAACTTCGGATATTCAAAACCAGTCTCGTGAACCTCAGCATTTTCATAGCAAAACGATATCTGATATCAAAAAAGAAACATAATATCATCAATATTATTTCGGCTATATCTGTGATTGGAGTATCTGTTGGAACCATGGCACTGGTAATAGTATTGTCAGTTTTTAACGGATTTGAAAGCCTGATAAAATCTCTTTTTAACACTTTTGATCCTGACCTGAAAATAACCCTTACCGAAGGAAAAACTTTTTCACCTGACCAAATCTCTGAAAACGAGATCATGAATAATTCTGATATCATTCGTTTTACCGAGGTTCTGGAAGAAACGGCTTTATTAAAATATCAGAACCGTCAGGCTTTGGTAACTGTAAAAGGAGTTGGAAAAGATTTTGAGCTAACAAGTGGGCTTGATTCAATGATAATATATGGCAACATGTTTCTTCAAAACGAAGAAACGAACTTCATGGTCCTGGGCTATGGAGTGGCTGACATACTTAGCGCCAATATCAATGATTATGTAAATCCCATAATGGTGTATGCACCCAAACGAAGCGGGATTATTGGAGTACTTCCTGAGCAGGCATTTACATTTAAAACAATATTCCCTTCAGGGATATTTTCAATTCAACAGGATTTTGATAATCAATACGTTATTGTTCCAGTCAGGTTTGCAAGAGATCTTTTTGGCTACGAAAACGAAGTGTCTGCTATTGAAATTGGCTTGAAATCTGAAGCTAAAATTGAGAAAATAAAGAACGAAATAAAAACTATTGTTGGCGATGATTTCATTGTTAAAGACCGTTTTGAGCAACAGGAACTATTATATAAAATCATGAAATCAGAAAAGCTGGCTATCTTCCTTATTCTGGGATTCATTCTTTTCATTGCCACTTTTAACATCATAGGAACTCTATCAATGTTAATCCTTGACAAGAAAAAAGATATTGCAGTACTGCACAGTCTTGGCGCTAGTGATAAATTAATAAGACGTATATTTTTTGTTGAGGGCATGCTTATATCCTTTTCAGGTGCTGTTTTAGGAATGATTCTTGGCACACTTATTTGTCTTATTCAGATCGTTTTCAAGGTAGTACCTCTTCATGCCGGCGGAGGTTCATTTATTATTGATGCCTACCCTGTTAAACTACAACTCATTGATTTTGTTTATGTTTTTCTGCTCGTCATCGGAATCGGGATGCCTACAGTGTGGTATCCTGTCAGGCAGATTAAGAAAAAATATTTTGAACAGAAACTGGCTTAAAAACTCTTGTTTTTGATTCCTGACTTTTAGGAAATTAAAAAGAAAACTCCATTTTATATTACCAATCCAACATTCATTACCATTCAGTATCAGCATCCTGACATTTGTACATTTTAAGTAATTTTGGCGCAAATCATTGCTTATGAACATCAAAATAGTAAATCATTCTCATCATCCGTTGCCGACATACGAAACAGAATTTTCGGCAGGTATGGACTTAAGAGCATTCCTTTCAGAACCAATAGTTTTGAAAACTCTTGAACGGGCTTTGATCCCAACGGGCTTGTTTATTGAACTTCCTCATGGACTTGAAGCACAGGTAAGACCACGCAGCGGACTAGCAATAAAAAAAGGAATTACCGTGCTTAATACTCCAGGAACTATTGATAGTGATTACCGTGGCGAAATAAAAGTGATTGTCATAAACCTTTCGGATACCGAAGTTGAAATATCTGACGGCGACAGAATAGCACAGATGATTATTTCAAAACACGAAAGAGCAGTTTGGACACCTGTAGTTCAACTTGAGGAAACCACCCGCGGGAGTGGAGGATTTGGTCATACAGGAGTAAAATAATGTGTTTACCCTTGTTAAAAATAATAAAAACTCCAACAAAAAGAATGGTTTTACGTTTCTCAGTGAGTTGAAGCTCAAAAATATGTTCGTCATAACAAACCAATAAAAAACTATATGAAATTTAAATATTATATCATTTCCCTTCTCTTTATTACAGCTCTCTCATCCTGTAAAACTTCGAAAAAGATCACTGATAATGAGGAAACTAAGACGCCTGTTAAAGTAAAAACATTAAAACGCACTGATAATGTTTCATCAGTGTTCATTGATGCTAATAAAGAGAAAATTCTTGGGAATTATAAGCAGGCTATTGATTTATTTCAGCAATGTTTGAGCAAAGACCCCGCTCATGATGCTTCGATGTATGAGCTGGCAAGGCTTTATCAGATGCAGGGCAATATTCATGATGCTCTGGCTCTTGCAGAAAAAGCTGCCGAAATTGATACGGAAAACAAATGGTATAATATGCTGCTGTCTTCATTATATGAACAAACAGGAGAAATTAAAAACGCGATACTAATCTTTGATAAATTGCAGAACCTCTACCCAAAAGAAATAGAGTTCCTTTATCATGCAGCAATGCTGTATATAAGAGATGGTAAGCCCAATAAAGCCATTGATATATATGATAAAATTGAAAGGATCAATGGTCCGGAAGAGGAGATCATTGTTCAAAAACACCGGCTTTATTTGTTGAATGGACAAGTTGACGAAGCTGTGGCTGAGATTGAAAGGCTTATTAAAACAAACCCCGACGAAACCCGGTATTACGCCATGTTATCAGAGTTATATCTTAGTCTTGACAATTTTCCGAAGGCAATAGAGAATCTAGAGAAGATCAAAGAGTTAGACCCGGAGAATCCTTATATTCACATAACTCTGGCTGAATATTATTTCAGGATTGATGATATTAATATGGCTATTCAGGAATTAAAACAGGGATTTGCAGCGCCTAATCTTGAAATTGAAATCAAACTTCAGGTATTGTTCAACTATTTCAGCGATGAAGATTTTGAAGGAGAATATTTTGATCAGGTTCTTGAACTATCAAACATTCTGGCTGCTTCACATCCTACAGATATCAGACCTTATTCGCTTTTAACCGACCTGTATCTCAGAAAATCGAAATATCAGGAAGCTTCAGATGTTTTGCGCAAAGCCATAAAAATTGATAACAGCAATTTTATGATGTGGGAAACTCTGCTAAGACTTGAGATCTCATTATCTGACACTTTAAATCTGAAAAATGATGCAGTAGCAGCTATTGAGCTTTTTCCATTACACCCCTTGCTATATTTTTTCTCCGGAATAGCCTGTTATATGCTGGAGGATTATCAGCAAGCCATAAAAAAACTAGAAAGCGGAATTGACCTTGTAGTTGATGACGATAAATTATTGGGTGATTTTTATTCTTATCTGGGCGATATCTATAATAAAACCAAACAATACGAAAAATCTGATTACTCCTTTGATCAGGCATTAAATGCAGATCCTGATAATCCGTATATTCTGAACAATTACAGTTATTATCTTTCGCTAAGAAAAGTAAGGCTTGATGATGCCGAAAAGATGTCGGCCAAGTCCATTGAACTTACTCCCAACAGTCCACATTATCTTGATACCTATGGATGGATAATGTATCAGATGGGCAAATATGAAGAAGCTAAAAAGTGGATTGAGAAATCAATGGAAAACAGTGGAACGGAGAGTTCGGCAGTGCTGGAACACTATGGTGATGTACTTTACAAGCTTGGCAGAACTGAAGAAGCCATCATATACTGGAAAAAAGCACTGGAGCTGGCTGATGAAATCAGCGATTTTCTCCGGGAAAAAGTGAAAGACGGCATACTTTATGAATAAACCGAACCTAAAAACAGCATAAATATTCATGAAGCCTTGTAAAACATATATTTCAAAACTGATCCTCTACCCCTTAATTTTTGTTCTCTTTTCCATCCTACTGGCTTCGTGCGGTTCGTACAGAAAAGTTATAAAAGAACCCCTGAAATTGTACGGATCAGAATATTTGCTTGAGCAAATGAAAGAAAATGAGGTAAGGCCTGACTTTTTAACATCCAGATTTTCAGCCGAAATTCGAAAAGAGAACAAACAAATGTCCTTTAACGGGCAATTACGCTTAAAGACTGACAGCATTATATGGCTTACCATGTCGCCGGCACTAGGTCTGGAAATCGGAAGGCTGATAATTACTACCGATTCAGTAAAATGGCTTAGCCGGCTTGAATCAAATTATATGATAAATGATATAAACTGGCTGAACGAAGTAATCCATCCTTTTATTGATTTTGATCTGATTCAGGCGTTGATATTGGGAAATGATCTTAGCTATTATGAGAATTCTATGTTTCGCGGAAGCATTGAAAATCATGAATATAAATTAACAATAAACCAAAGACGCAAGCTTAAGAAAAAGGCAAGAAGCGATGATGGAAGTGATATTATCCCCTTGCAGCAAATATGGCTTGATCCTGAAACATACAGAATTAAGAAGGTAATGATAAAAGACCTTAAAGATAAAGGAGCAAGAATTGAAGCTGTATATGATAATTTTGTTGAATCAGGCAATTATCTTTTTTCAACAAAAAGAATTTATGAATTGCAGGAAAAAAGTACGAACCTGACACTTAAGCTATCTTTTACACGTATCGAAATACCCGAATCAAATAATTTTCCGTTTACTATACCCGAAAAATACAGACCAGTAAGAAATTAAGGCTAAAAGAGCAAATGAAGGTTCGAAATAAAAATATTCTAATCGTTTTACTGATCTCTCATTTTTTGAGTATACCATACTTTATTGAAGCCCAGCAAAGCGAAAAAGAAAAATTACAAAAAGACAAACAACGGATTGAAAATGAAATTGACTACACAAACAAATTATTAACCGAAACACAACGCACCCGTCAAACATCATTGAATCAGCTTACATTGCTGAATCGTCAGGTAAAACAAAGAGAAGAACTGTTAAAGAACATCAATTCTATAATTAATGCTATTGACGGGCAAATTAAATTGAGTTCTGACAGCATTATGATGCTTCAAAACGAATTGCAACGATATAAAGACGAGTATGCAAGGCTTATAGTTGCTGCAAGTAAACATCGCAGTTCATACGAAAAGTTGATGTTTGTTTTTTCAGCCGATGATTTTAACCAGGCTTATAAACGCATTAAATATCTTCAGCAATACAGTGAATATCGTAAATCGCAGGCTGAAAGAATACGTTCAACCGAAGCTGAGTTATCAAAAAAGATCATAGCGCTTGAACTTCAGCGAGCCGGCAAGGTAGCTCTTAGAAACGATCATGAACGTGAAAAACAACAACTTGCCAAAGAACGTAATAAACAAAATGAAAGCGTTCAGAATCTTTCAAAAAAAGAAAAAGAACTACTTGCAAAATTGCGTGAAAACGAGCGCGCTTTAAACCGTTTACAAAAAGCAATTGAAAAAATAATTGCTGAAGAGATTCGCCTGGCACGCGAAACTGCTAAGAAAACCGGGACAGTCCATACAGGCGATTTTGCACTTACTCCTGAAGAAAAACTTGTTTCAAGCAATATGGAAGCCAATAAAGGCAAACTACCCTGGCCAACAGAGCGGGGAGTTATTGGAGCTTCGTTTGGCGCAAATCCGCATCCTGTACTTAAAGGCATTAAAACACAAAACAATGGCATTGACATAATTACACACAAAGGTGCTGAAGCCAGGGCTGTGTTTGAAGGCGAAGTTGCCAACGTACTTACAATTCCCAGTTTAAATAATGTTGTTATAGTGAAACATGGTAATTTTCTGACGGTTTACTCCAATCTTAATCAGGTTTTTGTGAAGCGCGGTGATAAAGTAACAACAAGACAAAATCTGGGAGTTATTCATACCGACAATGAAGAAGTAAATACCAAACTTCATTTTGAGATATGGAAAGGTAAAGAATTACAAAATCCTGAACATTGGATAGCCCGTGGCAAAGCCATGTAAAATCAGGCTTTCTGACCGGTTGAATGTCGTCCTTCCCTATTTAATTTAGAAATAAATCCTGGTGTGGTAATCTTTTTCCTAATTTTGCTAAAAATAAATCTGATTTTTATGAACGCAATGATGTTTTTGGGAATTATTGGACCCTGGCAGGTAATTCTTATTCTTGCTGTTGTTCTATTATTATTTGGTGGCAAAAAAGTTCCGGAACTTATGAAGGGGCTTGGCAAAGGAATCCGTAATTTCAAAGAAGGTATGAACGAGCCCGATGAGGATGAAAAAAGCCAAAAATCAAAAGAGTAAAACCAGCTTTCTTCGCTTTGCTTTATTTCTATCCATTTAAGCTGCAAAGGCTTTTTTGTAAGGATATTAGTTATACAGGACAAAGGAGAACAAGAATTGAAAATTCACAAAACAGCTTTTGAAATGCCTTCCTTAATACAGAAAGCCGGTTTAAAAACCATATTTGAAAACATTCTCACAGTATGATTAAAAATTACGTTGATGATAATATCCGGTTCCGGCATTTTGGAACAATTAAATAAAGCAGAGTTCTTTACCGGTGTTTTATACTATGTGGATCTAAATATCTGATTATGAAACATTTCTTACTCTTTGTATTTCTTTTATTTTTCCTGATGTTTGACTCCAGTGCACAGCTTTTTACCGGAGGAGTGAAAGCCGGGATTGTCGGCAGTCAGGTTGACGGCGATACATACAGCGGGTTTAATAAGGCAGGCATTTTTGGTGGTGGATATATAAATCTGCGAATTGCCGATATTGAAGATTCTCCGGTTGAAAACCTTATTCAGGATGATAGTATTAAATTTCACAGTTTTTGGGATCTGAGCGCATTCCAGATGGAACTGGCATACATGCAGAAAGGTTCACGAAAAAATCCGAACTACGAAAAAGAAGATTTTGAGCAATATCTGCTTCGAACTGATTATGTGGAACTTGCAATCCTATACCAGTTTTTGTATTCTGAAAAACTCGCTTTTGAATTAGGACCAGCATTCGGGTATCTGATGCATACTTATGAGGAACGCGATCAGCAAATTGCTGCTTCAGTTCCTTTCAGAAAAACTGTGGTGAATTATATTGGAGGTATTTATTACTTTTTAAACGACCGTACAGGAGTTAATTTAAGAGTGAATAATTCAATTTTAAGCCTGCGCGATGCCGATCGCAAGCCTTACGATAAAAGACGGTTCTTCCATTACGGTCAGTTTCATGTTGCCCTGGTTCTCTCAGTTCAGTTCAGGCTGTAGGTCAATAGCTTGCAAGCAGCACTTGAAATATTTAATTACGTTTTAAGCTTTGCGGGTAATAACCTCAAAGCTATTCATCGCTATCAAGAAATTCCATATTGCGCATTACTCCTTCATATTTTGCTCGTTTTAATGCTGATTTCTTAAATAAGGAATTAAAAGTTTCTTTTGAAAGATCTTTCCAATCTTCGGCTTTAAAACCCTGAACCTGAGCAGGTAATTCAAATGATGATTCATTGTGAGGGATTGAAAAACGATTCCAGGGGCATACTTCCTGACAAATATCACAACCAAAAATCCACTTTTTATATTTGCCTTTTAACTCTTCCGGCAGTTCACCTTTTTTCTCAATAGTAAGGTAAGATATGCATTTTCTGGAATCAATCATTCGATCCTGCCCAATGGCTTGTGTAGGGCATGCATCAATACAACGCCGGCAATCGCCGCAAAAATTCCCGCCATAAGAATTGTCATATGCAAGCTCCAGATCAGTAATTATTTCAGCAATAAAAAAATATGATCCATTTCGGGGAGTTATCAATAATGAATTTTTACCTATCCAGCCCAATCCGGCTTTCACAGCCCATGCTCTTTCAAGCACAGGCGCAGAGTCAGTAAATACCCGAGACTGATTTGCCGCTATTTCGTTATTAATGAACGTCTGTAACTTTCTTAATTTATCTTTGATCACAAAATGATAATCTTCGCCGTAAGCATAGCGTGAAATCAAATAATCAGAATCAGGATGTAATTGTTTTTCAGGATAATAATTCTGCAACACTACAATAACGGAACGGGAGTTCTCAACCAAAAGAGCGGGATCAAGCCGCATCTCAAAATTATTAGACATATAGCCCATTTCACCATGCCGGTTTTCATTCAGCCATTTTTGCAAACGAGGTCTATGATCGCTTAAAAAGCTAACTTCGGCAATTCCACAGGCTGAAAAACCAAGCTTAAGTGCCTGATCCTTGATTTTCTTTGAACTAAGCTCTTTATCCACAAAAGTAATGTTAACAAATATTAATCAAACAAATCGGGCTGGCGCAACTGAGATTTACCTAGATGAGCATAAGCTCTTTCAGTAACCTCTCTGCCACGTGGTGTACGACTTAAAAAACCTTCCATGATTAAAAATGGTTCATACACCTCTTCAATTGTACCTGAATCCTCACCTACAGCAGTTGCAATCGTATTTAAACCTACAGGACCACCCTTAAATTTTTCAATAATCGTAGTCAGGATTTTATTATCCATTTCGTCAAGACCGAACCTGTCAACATTAAGCGATTGTAGAGCATATTGAGTTATTGCAAGATCAATCTTCCCATCTCCTTTAATTTGAGCAAAATCTCTGACCCTTCTCAGCAAAAGATTAGCAATACGAGGAGTACCACGACTCCGGCTGGCTATTTCCATTGAAGCTTTGTTATCAACAGGAACTTTTAATATTGAAGCTGAACGTTTAATTATCTGATCCAAAACCTGCGAATCGTAATACGACAATCGCAAATTAATTCCAAAACGAGAACGTAAAGGCGATGTAAGTAAGCCTGAACGGGTAGTAGCTCCGATTAAAGTAAAATGGTTCAGAGAAATTTGAACACTACGAGCATTTGGTCCGGTTTCTATCATAATATCAATCCTGTAATCTTCCATTGCCGAATAAAGATATTCTTCCACCAATGGACTTAAGCGATGTATCTCATCAATAAACAGCACATCATTATTTTCAAGATTGGTAAGTAGACCTGCAAGGTCGCCGGGCTTATCAAGCACTGGTCCTGAAGTAAGCTTTAGTTTAACTCCAAGTTCATTGGCTATTATATGTGACAGCGTTGTTTTACCTAAACCCGGAGGTCCATGCAGCAGTACATGATCCAAAGCTTCGCCGCGCTGCCTTGCTGCTTCAACAAATATTTTCAGATTATCAACAACATTATACTGTCCAAAAAAATCGCTAAAATCAGCAGGTCTAAGCACTTTTTCCATTTCGCGTTCCTGACGACTCAGGTTTTCCGGCGAAGGATCAAGATTGTGAGATTTAGCCATAAAACCAAATTTTTAATTCCTTGTTTCAAATGACAAAGATACAAATCAATTAAAATCTTATCGTTTATTAATGGTTTTAAACTTTTGTTTTATTGACATTAACGTAACCATTCAAAATTAGAGTTGAATTATATTTATCGTGGAACATGCTGAAATGAAAAAAAATTATATCTTAGCGCCATAAAATAATTGTTTTATATTCCTATGAAAAACATTCTGGTAGCTGTTGATTTTTCAAAAGGGTCAATTCAAGCATATAGATATGCTTTAAAGCTTGCTGTACTGATAAAAAGCAATTTAAACATTATCTGGGTTGATAACGAATCAACTATTGATTCAGCATTGTCTTTTGATGATACCAGTTACAGAAATGAAGCCATTACAAACCTCAATGAACTAATTAATACCTATGCAAGCGATTTTCCAGGCAGCGTTTCTTACAAAATACGCCGTGGCAAGGTATATCAGGAAGTTGCAGCGATGGCCAAAATTTCTGAATCAAACATAATAGTCGCCGGTACTCATGGGGTTACAGGATTTGAGCAATATTGGATTGGAAGCAATGCTTACCGTATTGTTTCATATGCTCCATGCCCTGTTATAACTGTGAGATTTGATTATGGCCTTGAACGCGACATTAAAAACATAGTTCTTCCTATTGACAGTACTCCCGACACAAGGGAAAAAGTGGCTTTTACCTGCGATCTTGCTAGGCTTTTAGGTGCCAGACTACATATCATAGGGCTACTTACCACAAATTTAAAATCTCTACATCGCAAAACGATCAGCAATGTAGAACAGGTTAAAAAATATTGCAAAAGCAAAGAGATTGATTTTAGCGTTGCTGAAATTGAATCTGCTAATGTTACAAAAGAAATAGTTGCTTACGCAGTGGAACAAAATACTGATTTAATTGCAATTATGACTGAACAACAACGTTCTGCTTCAGGGTTATTGCTTGGTCCTCAGGCCCAGCAACTTGTAAACTATTCGCCTGTACCTGTTTTAAGTGTGCAGCCTCAGGAAATGCATAACCTCACATTACGTTAATAAATTATATTTTGAACTATAATTATTTTATTAGTCAAGCATTGTAACTCAATATGTTATCTTTTTTTCATAAAGCCCTTATCTTTATTTTATTTTCCTTAATAAGTATATCTGGCTTTACTCAACACATTAATATTCATGATAACATAATTATCATTGCCGATCCAAAAATAAACGAGCTGGCCGAAGAATATCCATCAATTGCCGGAGAGATTCATCCTTTGGAAGGATACAGAATACAAATATTCTTTGATTCCGGAAATTTATCAAAACGTAATGCTTCAAAAGTCAGAGAAGAATTTATAAAACTCTTTCCAGATGTTGAAGCTTATATTACTTTTAAGGAACCATATTATAGAGTGAGGGTTGGAGATTTCAGAACCAACCTGGAAGCCAATGGTTTCAGAAAAAAAATCTTACAATATTATCCACATGCTTTCACTGTAAATGATCAGATAAATGCCCCATCTATAAAATAAAACTATTAAAAATAATATAAAGACATTGATTATTCATTGAAAATGTAGTAATTTAGCAATCGTGTTTTATTACCATATTTCAGGCTCATGTTTTAGATATAACCTTTAAAACTCATTGCATTATGAAAAATATTGTTGTCGCCCTTGATTTTTCTGATTGCTCGGTAAATGCGTTGGAACATGCAATTACCATTGCACAGAAAGGAAATTACGATATTAATCTGGTTTGGGTAAATAATCCAACTTTTACTAAAATTACGCTGTCGTCAGATAAAGCTGAAGAAATGCTTTCCGAAGTTAAATCCCAGTTTGATAAGCTTATTATTAAATACGGCAAGCTTTTGCCTAACAACAGTATTTTCTACAATATTCGTGAGGGTAAGGTTTATCATCAGGTGGCACTTGAAGCCAAAGAGAAAAGTGCAGTACTAATAGTTGCCGGCACTCATGGAACTTCGGGTTTTGAAGAGTTCTGGATTGGTAGTAATGCATATAGAATTGTAAGCCTGGCTCCTTGTCCAGTAATAACAATACGAGGAGGAGTATCAGTAAGCCGTGAACTTACCAAAATTGTTTTCCCTGTTGATTCAACACCTGAAACAAGGCAAAAAGCATTGTTCACATCTGATGTTGCCCATTTATTCAATGCAAAAGTACATATATTGGCACTTTATACTTCCGGCATATCATCTTTGCAGGAAAGTGTAAACGTGTTTGCTAATCAGATAAAAAAATTCTTTGATGATGAAAAAATTGAAAGTCAGCTTGAAAGTATGCGCACAGGGAATATTGCTAAAAGTACAATAGAATACGCAATGAGTATTGAGGCCAATCTTATTTCAATTATGACAGAACAGGAAACTTCAACAGCAAACCTGTGGCTTGGCACCTACGCACAACAAATCATCAATCATTCACCGATTCCGGTTTTAAGTATTCATCCAAAAGACCTCAACATAATATTAGGTCCTTGATCGGAGAATAGTTCTGATTATTTTAAAATCAAATTATTACCCCGATTTTTATAGCCAGGGATCATAATAGTTTAATAACGATCAATACAGTTTAAATCTTCAAAAGCTGTTTTTAGGCGCGCGACCATTGTTTTTTCACCTTCGCGCAACCAGGAACGGGGATCATAATATTTTTTATTAGGTTTATCGTCCCCCTCAGGATTTCCTATCTGCCCCTGTAAATAATCATGATTTTTTGAATAATAGTTCTTAACGCCTTCCCAATATGCCCATTGAGTATCGGTATCTATATTCATTTTAATTACTCCATACGAAATTGCTTCCCTTATTTCTTCACGGCTTGAACCGGAACCACCATGAAACACAAAATCAACCGGTTTCTCAGATGTATTAAATTTCTGACGAATATATTCCTGGGAATTTTTCAGGATAATTGGCTCTAATCTTACATTTCCGGGTTTATAAACACCATGTACATTACCAAAAGAAGCAGCTATTGTGAAATTATCGCTGATTGAGCTCAAAATTTTATAAGCTTCCGCTACTTCCGAAGGTTGTGTATATAGCCTTGAACTATCCACACCCGTATTGTCAACTCCATCTTCTTCGCCACCGGTAATTCCCAGTTCAATTTCAATTGAAATACCGATCTTATTCATTTTTTCAAAATATTCTTTACTGGTTTTAAGATTATCATGTAAATGGTCCTCTGATAAATCCAGCATATGACTGCTAAATAACGGGAAACCATTTTTATTGAAATGTTCCTGATTTGAAGCCAATAAACCATCTATCCATGGTAATAATTTTCGGGCGGCATGGTCAGTATGAAGAATAACAGGAATACCATAATATTTGGCAATATTATGAACATGTAATGCACCTGAAACGGCTCCTGCAATAGCAGCTTTTTGTCCGTCATTTGAAAGTGATTTACCACCAAAAAAATGCGCGCCTCCATTTGAAAACTGAATGATTACCGGAGAATTTACTTCACAGGCAGCTTCCAGAACAGCGTTTACTGAGTTAGTTCCCACTACATTAACTGCCGGTATTGCAAACTGATTTTCTTTTGCAATACGGTAAATAGTTTTAACATCTTTACCGGTAATAACTCCGGGAGCTATTTTACTACTGATTTTTTCTGACATAGTTTTAATATTTTTTAAAAGTTTAAATATCTATTTTTTTGGTTCGACAAAATTACTACTTTTTACCTGTTCATAATTGTTTTTATATGAACTCTGATGATTCTCAATAAAATACTTACTGATAATAAATCCGATTCATCGGAAATTGTTAGAAAAATATGTAACAGAAAAACTGTAAAAAGTGATATTTATCAGAATTTCACCGAAATACAAAAACCGGCTAACGAGATCCTTATCAATGTACCGGAAGATATAAAACCGAAAAATTTTTATTTTGAACCGGTTCCAATTTATCTTACAAACAGGATATTCATTTAATTAAGCTAATTTTCAAAAATCAATACTTTATAAAAAGAGAATAGGGGTTAAAATTAGGATGGCAAAAAAACCTGATATTTTCATAACCTTCTTATCTTTGTACCTTGTTTGGCCCCGTAGTTCAGTTGAATAGAACGTCAGATTCCGGTTCTGAAAGTCGGGGGTTTGAATCCCTCCGGGGTCACAAAAAAGGGCAGCAAACTTGTGCTGTCCTTTGGTTTTTAAGATTATCACTTCAAACTTAAGTAATTTTGAATTGTTTATACGGTAGTAAACAAAAAATAAACGAAATGAAAAAGAATGTTGGAACCATTGATGCAGTTATCAGATATATAATTGCTGTTGTACTTGCTGCTTTAATCTACATGAAGATACTTACCGGCACTTTAGCCATTATTGCAGGGATCGTTGCTGCGGCAATGCTATTGACCGGATTGTTCGGCTGGTGTGGGTTATATGCGCTTTTGGGAATTAATACATGCCGCAAAAAATAATTCAAACTATTTGTGTTTAACTGTATATCATTGTCAGCAAACAAATTAAACACATGTTTTTCATCCGAAAACAAAAAAGTTGTTCTATTTTATTGTTCTGGCATAAAATTAGTGAATAGATTATTCTTAAATAAAACTTTGTTTTTAACATTTTTTCTTAAAATTAATTAACGGATTTTATTTTCTTGTATTAATTTTGCGTTCTAATGACTTCTTATATGAAGAAATTTATTCCATACATAATCAACCTTCTGGTCTTTGTTCAATTCTCAGCCGGATCATTAGCGGGTCAAACACCTGACTCCGTGGATGGACCAAAAATTAAGTTCGACAAGGAAATCCATGATTATGGGGATATTTATATGTATGGTGACGGAAATTGTATTTTCAAGTACACTAATACAGGAACCGAACCATTACTTTTAAATAATGTAAAAGCCGGATGTGGCTGCACAGTTCCTGACTGGTCGCGCAAGCCACTAATGCCGGGAGAAACAGCAAGTATTAAGGTGAGATATACAACCCTTAACCGTCCTCACAAAATATACAGAAGTATAGTTGTTACATCAAATGCAGTAAACAAACCATCAGTAATTCTTAAACTGAAAGGAAAAGTAATAGAGCCACCTCCAGATAATTCACGAGGGGAGAATATTAATAAAAGCGATGGTTCTATTTAAAAATAGTTAATAAAAATTATCGTTATTCAAAATATAAACTTTAAACATTTAACAAATTTATCAATTCATTAAATTAAACTCTACTACTATGAAAAAGAAGCTTTTATTATTAGCCGGCACGCTTTTTATTATGTTCTCTTTTAGCACTTCAGGGTTCAGCCAAGAAGAGCCAAAAGTAAACGGTCCTCAGATATCTTTTGATAAGGAAACTCACGATTACGGTTCAATTCCTCTTAATGGAGATGGCAATTGTGTTTTCACATTCACCAATATAGGAAATGAACCCCTTGTACTTTCAAATGTAAGAGCTGGATGCGGATGTACGGTTCCACAATGGCCACGTGAACCGGTTTTACCAGGCGAAAGTGCTGAAATCAAAGTGAGATATACAACCTTGAACAGACCCCATACCATCAACAAAACAATTGTTGTTACATCAAATTCTTTAAAAAAAGAAACAATCGTTTTAAGAATCAAAGGGCAGGTTGTTAACAATACACCAAAGACAACACCTGAAAAAGATCAGACTCCACTTTCAGCACCTACTCCAAAATAATATTGAAAATTAAACTATCAAATAATTGATTTGGTAACTGATTTCCTATCATAGTGGACTTAATTGTAAATAATTAGGAAGCCACCTGGAAAGATACGGGTGGCTTTTCCTATTTGGAAAACTTGCAAACCCTAAAATTAAAAATACTAAAATTCTAAAACAACCCCCGATTAATTATTAATTTTGATGTTTAATTAAAAGCCTGGATGACAATTCATCTATATTTATGAGCACATATCTTTTAACGATTTTTTTATTATTCAATTAAAATTTATAACCATGAAGAAAAAAGTTTTACCCACTAAAGCAATCAGTTTCATTCTGGTTTTATTATTACTTGGCTTAACATCTTACTCTCAGGAATTAATTGCTTACTGGAATTTTAATACCGGTGCCAACGGTACGCCCTGGAATGCACCAATACCAGCAAGTACCGGTGATGGTACAATAACCGCCGGAACATGGATATGGGGAAGTCTGGATTTCACGGATGGTTTTGGCGGAAGCACACAAAATGTCTTATTTGGCGATCCTGCCGGTGCATCTCTTAGTTTGCGAAGTAATGATATGAATGGCAACTATATTCAGTTTGAATTCAGTATGTCAGGATTTGAAAATTTGGTTTTAAGTTACTGGACTCAAAAAACTGCAACAGGATTTAACAATAACCAATGGGCATGGAGTACTGATGGAGTTAATTTTACCAACTTTGGAGAAATAATCAGCCCTTCGTCAAGTCCCGGCACAGTAGTTACACTGGAGCTTTCAAATCTTAACTTGGCATCTATGGCCTATCTGCGATACACACTGGATGGTGCTACAGGAGCAACGGGCAATAACCGGATTGACAATGTTCAGATAAGCGCAACACAAATTGGAGGAATTTTGCCTCCTGCAAATCTCACAGCACTTACAGTAAGCACATCTCAAATCAACCTTAATTGGGATAAAAACAGCAATCAGGATAATGTTTTAATAGCCTGGTCAAATAATGAAAACTTTGGTATCCCTACAGGTAATTATTCTGCAGGAGATCCCATCACTGGCGGAGGTACAGTATTGTATTTTGGTTCTGATGTTACGTTCAATCACACCGGGTTAACTCCTTACACCAGATATTATTACAAAGCCTGGTCGAAAAGCGATGATAATTATTCTACAGGAATTACATCAAATGCCATCACCCATCGTGAGTCCGTTTATACTACATTACCTTATTCTGAACCCTTCGACGGCGATCTCGGAGATTGTTACCCCTATACTGTATCCGGAATTAAACCATGGTATTTTTACTCTAATTCTGCTGCAGCTAATGGACATAGTGGACAAAGTCCTGAAGAACAATGGCTTATTCTCCCTGGGATTAATTTCGATAATTATTCAAATGAAGTTATGAACTTCAAAACCTTTGCACAGTATGGAATAAATAATGAGTCAAATTATCTAAAACTCTTTTATTCAACAGATTATCCCGGAACCGGAAATCCTGAGAATTCATCATGGACTCAATTAAACTTTCAACAACCCATAGGAATTAATAATACCACAGAAGTAAGTGCATTTTCCGGAAACATTGATGTTTCAGGAATAATCGGGAATCAGGTTTTCATTGCTTTTAAATATTATTCAACCACTGACCCAACACGATGGAGAGTTGATGACATTCATATTTATGAATCCGACTCACCAATGATCAACGTTGACCCAATAAGTTTATATGGATTTACATATGAAATTGGCGAAGGACCTTCAAACGAACTGAGTTTTACAGTAAGCGGAGCAAATCTTACAGATAATATTACAATCACTCCCCCTGAGTATTACGAAATCTCAACTGTTAGCGGAACAGGTTTTACTCCGGCAAATCCTGTTGTTCTTCAGCAAATTAACGGAGTTATTGAAGGAATTCCGGTTTATGTACGTTTAATGGCAGATCTGGAAATTGGAAGTTATGATAACGAAACAATTGTAATAAGCTCACCGGAAGCTGCTTCAGTGAATGTTGTTTGCAATGGAACAGTCACTCCTCACATTGAGCTTCCATTAGTGATTAATGATCTGGATTTTGTTTATAATCAGGATTTCAATACACTCGCCTCTAGTGGCACAGGCAATCCATGGACTGACAACCAAACAATTAAAGGTTGGTATTGGCAAAGTCCGGGTGACAGAGATCCAAATGTAGCAGGTTATACCACTAACGATGGAACTTCAAATTCAGCTTTTGCAACCAGTTTTGGAACTGTTGAAAGCAGCGACAGAGCTATGGGTGCAATTTCAGGTTCAAGCAACAGAAACTATTATCAGGGAGTTCAGTTTAAGAATAACACTGGATTTCCTATAAATCTATCAACTATTTATTTAAGCTATACCGGAGAACAATGGCGTCAAAATACTGATGCGCATGAGTTAAATTTCAGTTATGCTGTTTCGCCAACAATTATCACAGATATTAAAACAGGAAATTGGACAGAGAATTCAAACCTGACTTTTGTTGCTCCCCAAGCCGGTACTGAAGGGGCTTTGAACGGGAATCTGCCAGAAAATCGTACTGAATTTGTCAATATTCCTCTTGCAAATACAGGAGTATTGGGTGCAGGAGAATTTTTAATGTTAAGATGGGCAAAAACACAATCTTTCTCGCCCGGGCTTGCTATAGATGACTTCATGCTGAGCCTTTCTGAAATAACTGTGATAGCCAATCCATCAAACTTTAATGCTTCAACAGTCAGTATGTCAGAAATAAATCTGAGCTGGGAACTCAATTCAAATTCAAATACTGTAGTTCTTGCCTGGAGCAGTGATGGAATCTTCGGTTCTGAGCCTGATACTCATATTCCGGGGCAAACTATTACCGGTGGAGGGACCGTAATGTATTTTGGTGCTAATACCTCAGCCGACCATGAAGACCTGGAAGCAGGAACTACTTATTATTATAAAATATGGTCGTATAACGGAAGTAGTTATTCCACAGGGGTTACTGCACAGGCAACAACCTATGCTCTGCCGGCAATGACCGAACTTCCTTATAATGAAGTATTTGACAACGATCTTGGAGATTGCTATGTTTACAGTGTGTCAGGAGATACAAAAACCTGGAATTACAATAGTGCCAATAAAACAGCACAAATTAACGGACATAATTCAGGTGAAACCGAAGAAGACTGGCTGATTTTACCGGGGATTAATTTCAACAATTATCAAAATGAGGTGATGACTTTTGATTTATGGTGGAATTATGGTTCAGACGATGATGATAACTACCTTAAATTATTATACTCTACTGACTATCCCGGCACAGGTGATCCGTCATCAGCCAATTGGACAAGCATAGATTTTGAGAAACCTGCTGAAAGCAGTATATGGGATTCATCAGGAGAAATTGATCTTTCATCAGTGTCAGGATCAGCAGTTTACATTGGATTTAAATATCGCTACGAAGCAGGTAATTATAAATGGTGGCAGATAGATAATATTTTAATTACGGGCGAAGCTAATGGGACGGGTGATATTATAAAAAAGCAAAGAATATTGAATATCAGTCCGAACCCCAGCTCAGGTATTGCCGTGCTAAATCTGCCGGATAAACCATGTGTAGTAAAGGTGTTCGATACAAAAGGGGTTCTTATGGTTCAAACCGAAACTACTGAACAAAAAACTACTCTCAACTTTGAGCTTTTGAAGAAAGGATTGTATTTAATTGATGTTGTTTCAATAGATGGGGAATTTCATGAAACAGTAAAACTAATTTTGAATTAATACAGGGTACATTTTTAAATTAAAAAATCCGGCTTTCATGCCGGATTTTTTTTTGTACTTCATATATCAAAGTGCTCGAGGCGATCTTTTACTTTAAAGTGAATGATGTTTGCCCTATTTCATTATCACCATGGAAAATATTAACAACATAAACACCTGTTTGCATAGGTTCAGCCTTGTTTCGGTTTATCCAGTCGGCGCAAACTTTCAATTCAGCATTCTGATAATCAACCTGACGCATTGCTGAATACTGCAAAACATTATCATTAAATACAAAAGAATAGTCATCACCTAATCCTGCAACAAGGATTATATTATCAGGGCGTGCTATTCTCAGATACACATCTTTCATACCCGAAGGAGCTATATTATTCTCAGCCAGTGAGAAACACACCCTTATAAGATCGGTGCGCCGTGCACGATCAGTTTCCGACTCTTTATTATGAACACCCTTTAAATTAAGAGGGGTAGCCTTGATATTATAGGCTCTCAGTATTGCAGCTTCCTCAACTTTTTCAATTAGTGTTTCTTTGTCTTTCTGCAATTCCTTTGTCAAAGACCGCTCGTGTTCATATTTTGCCTTAACCTGCTCATTTTCAGCCTGAAGCTCCCTATTCAATGTATATAATGAATCCATCTGATGAAGATATCCCTGAGAAATGACACGCAGTCGCTCAAGTTTACGCTGAACCTTAACATACTCCCATTGAGTATCCAGCAATTGCTTGATCTCTACTGCATTAACCTGAATAATGCTATCTTTCTCTGCTAATAATTCAGTCAGATTCCCATATTCAGTTTTAATAGCTTCATGCTCGGTAAGCAATGAATCAAGCTCATATTGAAAAGCAAGCCGTTGAGCTTCTTTCTCAGCCTGGAGGTCACGAACCTTATTTGAGTTTTTAACAAGAAAAAAGACAAGAATAATAGCTAATAAAGCCAGTGCTGCAATCACTATAATATTTAACAACGATGGCTTTTTATTTTCCTGTGCATTCATATTTAAATGATGTAATTGATACTCCGGTAATTTATTAAGTTTTACTTAAATCCTATATTCTATAAAAATTACTCTACTACTTTCAAATGATCTCCGGTTTCTTTAGCAATGCGGCGGTACCATTCCTCGCTGTAACCGGCAAATTTAACTGTTGGATTCTTTTTGTCCGGCTCCTGATATTTTATATTTCCATCAAGATATTTCATAAAAAGAAATTTATATAATTCCTTCCAACGATCAACAGTATAATTACCTTGTTTAACTGAATACTCAGTAAGGAACTGAACAGCCAGATCTTTGTCATTATCATAAAGTTCTTTGGCAGCCTTATCAATTGCAGGTGTATAAGCAACAAATTTATTTTCAAGTTCCTGCTGCACTTTTTGAATATCAAGAATTATTGAATCGTATCTTGTATATGCCCAGTTTGCAACCTGATTAAACACCCAGAAAGCTGAATTATCTGACCACTCCATCATAGCACCATTGCCTTGCATATAAGGAATGGGGATCTCAGTAATTGAGCAATACATAGGAACAAAGACAGTGCTTTTAGCATCGTCAACGCCAAACCAATGGATTCCTCCAATTGGATCGGGCAGCCATGAGCGCGATTGAGTAACAAATAAAAAGCCGGTTTGCTGAGTAGCTACAGCACGCTCGTTACAATATTCTACTCCATCCACCTCCCATGTAAGCGGACGCCAGCGATATGGTTTACTGAAAGGGCCGGCACCTATATCGCTTGTCATATTCAATGGAGTACCTTCAAAAGCATCGCGCATAAACTCCATCATATCTTTAACTGAAATTTTGCGGTTAGGCAATATCCATAATGGCATCCTGTTCTTATGATTATGACCCATAGCATAATCAAGATACTGATCCATATTATCATTTACCTTTCTGAACACAGTCCAGACGCGTGCTTCACAAAAACGTGCACCGCCAAAATCAACCGGAGCATAAATATCTGAGAAACTGAAATCAGCGTCCCTGCCATCAAAATATCCCATATCTCGTGCAAAGCTTATTACATCATGAGAATGAACAACCTCAATACCGGGCTGATAAAGCCTGTCGAACTGCTTGCTTGTTATTGATGTTTGTTTATTTGCCAAAGTAAAATTTGTAATTCTGGCCTGATTTGCATGACCTGAGATATATCCGTCAGGAATGCGTAAGGCTACCCACACAGCACCTTTTTCCTTACTTCCTTTTCCAATGATCTCCATGATCCAAACCTCATTTGCATCAGAAATGGAAAATGTTTCACCGGAACTATAATAGCCATATTCCTCAACTAGTTCAGCTATTATTTTAATAGCTTCCCGGGCACTTTTTGCACGCTGAAGAGTAACGTAGATCAAGCTTCCATAATCCATTATAGCTCCGGGCTGTGTGCTTAGTTCTCTTCTGCCCCCGTATGTGGTTTCACCTATTGCTACCTGAAATTCGTTAATATTTCCTACAACATTATAAGTTTGTCTGGCTTGTTTTATCTTTCCAAGGTATTTACCACTATCCCAGTCATAAATATCCATCATTGAACCTTCGGGCCATACAGCAGCTTCCCAGTGATATAACTCTCCGTACAGCTCATGCGAATCAGCCGAGTAGCTTATCATAGTTGAGCCGTCAGTTGAAGCGCCTTTGGTAATAAGAAAATTAGTACATGCATGAATGCGTTTAGCTGAACCAAAAAACATTAGCAATACCAATAAATAAAATAGTAGATTTCTTTTTTTCATTTTCAATTAAGTTATTTTAGTATTAATGATTTGTTGTGATGATCCTATTATTATGATTTTGGATCATTACTGCGTTTGAACAGACCTTTTAAGCTTATTTCTTTTTCTTCTTCCTCATCTTCGGAGTAATATCCATAACCATAGCCATAACCGTAACCATAGCCGTAGCCGTAACCATAACCGTAGCCATAGCCATAACCATAACCATAGCCATATGAACCACGGGTAAGTTTCACATCATTGATCAAAACTCCTGAATTTGGAATATTCCGTTGTTCAACATCTTTCATTATGGCAGAAAACACTTTCTTGTTTGTATAATTCTGGCGACACACAAATATTGTAACATCCACCAAAGGCATAAGCAGGAAAGCATCAGTAACCAGTCCGATAGGTGGAGTATCAATAATTATATAATCATATTTCTCACGTAATTTTGCCAACATTGCCTTCGTATTATCCGAAGCTATCAATTCTGAAGGGTTAGGCGGAACAGGACCTCCCATCATCAAATCAAGATTTTCAATGGGCGATTCCTGAATAGCATCTTCAATTGTATCTTTATTTATTAAAACTGAGCTGATACCTTTAACATTCAATACTCCAAAATCCTGGTACATTTTTGGCTTGCGAAGGTCAAACCCCATAAGTAAGACTTTCTTCCCGTATAAAGAATAGACTGTTGCAAGATTGGAGGATGCAAAAGTTTTACCTTCTGAAGGCATTGTTGAAGTGATCAGAATAACAAGCTTCTCCTTGCCTTTTGAAAAAAACTGAATATTGGTTCTGATTGATCGAAGCGACTCAGCTATCGAAGATTTAGGCGATTGTGCGACAATGATATTACTGGCATTCCTGCTATTAATGATATGTCCTATAATAGGAAGTTTGGTTATGTTTTCAACATCCTTGCGTTCAACTATTTTATCATTTAAATAATCCTTTACTGTAATATATACGATTGGAAGAATCAGACCAAGCAAAATTGCAATAACAAAATTCAGATTCTTTTTAGGAAAAACTGTTTCATAAACACCCGGCAATGCTATATCGATCACCTCATTATCAGGCAGATTAGATGCTTTTGTAATAGCAGCTTCTGAACGCTTTTGCATTAAAAAAGTGTAAATAGCATCGTTAAATTTAAATTTACGTTCATAACCAAAAAGCTGGCGCTGTGTAGCAGGAAGACGGTCTATTCTTTCAGCAAGCATTCTGATTTGATTGTTTTTATCATTTATAGCAATCTCGGAAGCACTGATAATATTTGTAATATTTTCAAGCATGTTGTTTTTTACGTTATTGATCTTCATGTCAATAGCAACAACAAGCGGGTTTTTAGGAGTGGTTTTTATAAGAAGATCTGCCTTTTCAGAATGTAGTTTTACAAGTTCGCTGATAAGCTGAGTAATCATCGGATCATCAATACCCATTGACGAGGGAACAATAATTTCGTCAATATTGTCACGAGATTGTTCAATATATCTTTTCAAGTGGTTGTAATATTTTGATTGTACAACCAAAGCAGCTCTTTCTGTTTCAAATTGTTTCATCTGATCAAATACCTGCTGAGCCTGAAAATCAATATTCATAACTGACGAAGCCGTTCTGAAGTCCTCCAGACTGGCTTCAGCAACACTCAGGGAATCAGCAATATCTCCAAGTTGAGCGTCAATAAAACCAATGGTACTACTGGCTATAAGATTTTTCTTTTCAAGCGATCGCTCAAGATAGGTTTCAATCAATGTGTTCAGAAAATCTATTATTTTCTTTGAGTTGTTACCTTTAACTGAAATTTCTAAAATACTGGCATCTCTGTTAATAGCTTCAATTTCAATACTATTACTAAAAGATTTAGTTAAGTTATCTATCTTATTAAAAATGAAGATGTATTTTTTGTTTTTTATTTCCGTGTCAAGCAAGTCTTCATTTAATATGATTTTAAATCTAAAGTTCTCGTCTTCAATATCTTGACCAAAAGTATATATTCCATTAATAAATACCCGGTCAGCTCCTTTAGGTATATTCTCATAAGTTGAAAAATTATACAGATCAATACTCTCACCTTCCGCTTCGAGCTTAAACTCATTGGTAGACAATACTGTAACCAGAAATTTAATATTTGCAGGTTGTAAATATTCAATTTCGGGGATTACAACAAAAGGGCTTTCATCGTATAATTCACGAGTAATAAAATTCTCTTCGACAAAATAAGAAACTTTGAGATCTAATTTCTTAACTGTTTTGTTTGATAAAGTATAAGATTTCAAAATCCCTACTTCATTTTGAATATTCTGTGAACTACTCATCATAGAAATACCCAGCAAAGCCTGCGGGTCCATTCTTGACTTATCATCCTTTATTAATACAGTGGATTTTACTTTATATACAGTAGGAGTATATTTATTGAACAAAAATGCAATCAGCACAGCAATAAATACAGTGATAAGAAAAAAGTACCAGTAGCTATATACTTTGAAGAAAAGAACCTTATAGTCTATTTTTTCTTCTTGTGGCAGTTCGCCATATCTATTAAACTCGTTCACAATGATTTATATTTTATTTAAAAAAGTTCAGGATCAACAATGCAGTGGTAATGGTAGAAAAAACCACTGAATAAGGAAATGTTGTAAAAGCAAAGGTTTTTGCCTCCATTGGTATAACATAAAGAATATCATCGGGCATAAGAAAATAATATTCGGATTCAAGAATTTTCCTGCCGGAAATATCGAGTTTAATTACCTGAGATTCTCCTTTGGTGCTGCGTATAAGGTGAACATTACGTCTATCCCCCCATTGGGTAAGATCGCCTGCCATTGCCAATGCTTCAAAAATATTTATCTGTGTATGATATACCGGATATTGTCCTGGTCTAGCTACTTCACCAAGCAGGGTTACTCTGAAGTTTACCAGTTTAACTATAACTGTGGCATCGCGCATATACTCACTAATAGCCTCCTGCAACAAAATTTTGATCTCATTAATAGTTTTATCTTTTACAAATATGTTTCCTATAATTGAAAATTCAACATAACCTTTAGGGTCAACCGTATAGCTGCTAAGATAGGCACTCAAATCGTTGGTCTGATACTGACGGTATGCGCCTGAAGGTTGAAAACTGAAAAGATCTGCAGTTTGAGCATCAAGACCCAAAACCTGAATAAATAAATTATCGCCGGGCTGAATTTTATAATCCTGCCTAGGATAATGCTCATAAACTGATTTGGGGAAATCATCAACCATGTATTTCAGCTTTTTTTGTGAAATACAAGACGAAAAAATCAAAACCAAAACCAGAGGCAACAAGACAGGTCTTGCTTTAAATTTTAAAACAGTATCGCTTAGTTTCATTATCTGAATTATAATCTTATACAAATGGGAGTGCAAAAGTAGTATTTTTAAGGAAACTATGAGCCTACATTACAACGAACAATTGACTGAAAACTGTCATAGCATATTCAATCATCACATCATTAATATCAAGATGAGTAACCATACGTATGCTGTCAGTACCAAACTGAGCAGCTAAGATGTCTTTTTCCCGCAGGGCATTTAATATTTGTGAAATCGTAAATCCGTCAGCTATGCTAAAAATGACAATATTTGTTTCGACCGGCACAACTTCCCGAACCCAGGTTTGTGTTGCAAGATTATCTGCTAAAAGTTTTGCTCTGCTGTGGTCTTCAACCAAACGGTCAATATGGTGATCAAGGGCATAAACACCTGCTGCTGCCAGATATCCGGCCTGCCGCATTCCTCCTCCAAATGCTCTTCTGAAACGCCTTGCCTTTTTAATGAATTCCTTTGAACCGGTAAGCATAGAGCCTACTGGTGCTCCAAGCCCTTTAGAAAGACAAATAGAAATTGAATCAAATAATTTTCCATAATCTTCGCAAGTTTGCTCTGTTACAGCCAAAGCATTAAATATACGTGCCCCGTCAAGATGATATTTTAATCCATTTTCTTTACAAACCTCACCAATAGCTTTTAATTCATTCCAGTCCCAAACTGCACCGCCTCCTTTATTTACAGTATTTTCAACTGAAACAAGACTTGTATGTGGATAATGTACATCATCAGGATTTATGTTTAATAAAACTTCTTTTGCAGTGAAACGTCCGTTATCGCCATTCAACAATCTGACTGAAGCCCCTGAATTTAAAGCTATTCCGCCACCTTCGTAATTATATATGTGAGAAAGACGATCGCAAATAACCTCATCACCAGGTACAGTATGAACTTTAATAGATAATTGATTTGACATTATCCCTGATGTGCAGAAAAGAGCCGCCTCATGACCAAATATATCTGCAGTTTTCTCTTCCAAAGCATTCATACTTGGGTCTTCACCCCAAACATCATCGCCAACACTTGCATTAAACATTGCCTCAAGCATGGCAGGAGTGGGTTTCGTAAGCGTATCACTACGAAGATCAACAGTTTGTATAATATTCATCACTTAAATATTTGAAGATTTTAAACTTCTGTTATTTATCTGTATTTTTTCTTTCTTCAAATGCCTTTCGCAACTGATTTAAAGCCCTGATCAGAACCTTACGCGGACAAGCCAGATTCATCCTCATAAATCCTTCGCCACCAGCACCAAAACTAACACCTTCATTCAATGCGAGGCCTGCCTTTTCAATAATAAAATCTTTCAATTCCTCATTTGATCCAAATCCGGCTTTTGAAAAATCGAGCCAGAGCAGATAAGTTGCTTCCAGTGGAGCCGGTTTTATCTCAGGCAAAAAACTTTCCAGAAAATCATAGGCATATCTGTAATTCTCTCGCACATAATCAAGTAATTGATCCAGCCATTCATCACCATGGGTATAAGCAGTCTGAGCCGCCACTGAGCCGAATATATTTCCCGAGCCTACATGAACATTATCAAGGATTTTATCATAACGCCTTTTTAATTCAGGGTTCGGACAAATTATTGCAGATGTAGAAAGTCCAGCCAGATTAAATGTTTTACTTGGCGCTACTGCTGTAATAGTGTTGTTTGCAATTTCTTCTGATAAAGAAGCTGTTATTATATGCTTAGTTGGAGGGAAAACCAGATCGCAATGTATTTCATCTGAAAGCAGTAGAATATTGTTTTTTACACAAATATTGGCAAGTTGCTCCAGCTCTTCTACTTTCCAGGCTCTTCCGACCGGATTATGCGGATTGCAAAGAATCAGCATGCGGGTATTACTATTTATTTTTGATTCAAGATCCTTAAAATCAATAGAATATCTTCCTTTTTCATAAGCAAGCTGGTTTAGTACAAGTTTGCGGTTATGATTTTTAACAGCACTGAAAAACGGGAAATACACAGGTGGCTGAACAATAATTTCGTCACCAGGCTCAGTAAATTCCATTACTATCAGATTCAAAGCAGGTACCACACCCGGACTAAATGAAACCCATTCTTTATCAATTTTCCAGCCATGCCTGCGGGCAAACCATCCTATAAGAGCCTCGTTGTACTTTTCAGTACGGAAAGAATAGCCATAGATCTCATGCGAAGCTCTTTCTTTAACAGCATTTACAATAAAATCAGGAGTTCGGAAATCCATATCGGCTACCCACATTGGCAATAAATTATCTTTCCCAAAATATTTTTGTAACAAATCGTATTTTACACTGGCAGTATTTTGCCGTGGAATGATTTCATCAAAATCGTAAATCATACTTTATGAGTTTTATTCTTAAAAATTAGTTTTTAAAGGCTGTGCATATTTTTGAATATCGGCTGCTGAAATTGTGGTATCACAAAGTATAGCAAGGCGCTCAACCACATTCCTTAATTCACGCACATTACCTGTCCAGTTGATTTTTTTCAGTTCTTCAAGTGCCAAAAGGTCAAATTTCATAAGTGGTTTGCCCATATTCTGACTTATTTCCTCAATAAAATGATTGGCAATAAGTGGAATATCTTCTTCTCTTTCATTAAGTGCCGGCACATGAATAACAATTACTGCAAGCCTATGATATAGATCTTCGCGAAAATTGTTTTTCTCTATCTCTTTTAGAATATCTTTATTTGTAGCAGCAATAACTCTAACGTCAATGGATATATCTTTTTCTCCACCTACGCGCATAATCCTGTTTTCCTGCAAAGCACGTAAAACCTTAGCCTGTGCTGATAAACTCATATCTCCAATTTCATCCAAAAACAAAGTGCCTCCGTTAGCTTGCTCAAAATCGCCTTTGCGCTGCTTTATTGCTGATGTAAAAGAGCCTTTTTCATGACCAAACAAAACACTTTCAATCAGTTCAGAAGGAATTGCTGCACAATTCACTTCGATAAACGGACCTGACGAACGATTACTTAATTCATGAAGCCAGCGGGCTACAAGCTCTTTTCCTGTTCCGTTTGCACCGGTAATAAGCACTCTTGCATCAGTTGGAGCTACTCTGTTAATCATAGATTTAATATCCTGCATTACCTGCGATTCGCCTATCATATCATAAGCTTTGCTGACCTGGCGTTTCAGCGCTTTTGTTTCTGTAACAAGAGTTTGCCTTTCGCCAGCATTACGGATAGTAACCAGCAAGCGATTCAAATCCAGAGGTTTGGTGATGTAATCATAAGCACCCTTTTTTATCGCTTCTACAACTGTTTCAACAGTACCATGACCGGAGATCATAACTACCGGAGCATCAGTAAGTATCATTAATTGCTCAAGCACTTCGATTCCATCCATTTTTGGCATTTTGATATCAAGTAAAATCACATCATAGCGATTTTCCTTAACTTTTTCAATTGCCTCCATTCCATCGGATGCCTCATCTACAATGAACTTCTCATATTCAAGTATTTCCCTTAATGTATTACGTATGCTTTTTTCGTCGTCAACAACAAGTATTTTGCTCATAACAGTCAATCTTTAAGTCAGCAAAGATAAGAATTGTGTTTGGGTAAGAGGGATTTAAGTTTAAACATAACGAACCGTATCAAAAAATTAGTCTGTCAGCCATTACCTCAATCAATATTGTGCTATAGTTGCTTTTACATATAATACGAATTGTATTTACAAAATAGTCCAAGCTGTTTTGTAAATTACAATCGGTATAAAAGCAAACTCTGAGCCCTTCAGCATAGCTCTGAAAAGCTTCAAAGCTTTGAATTCCAATAAAATAAATTAGTCTAACTACCTAATTGAAAAGGAAATTATTTTTCGAGAGATTTATGAAGCTGAAAAAACAAATGATTTCCGGATCATTTCGTATCAGATATATGTGAAAGTACAAGGCTCGTTTTTACATAAAAATATGGTTCAAACCTAAATTCTTCCTCCTGATCTTTAAAGTAATGAAATGAATATTTGGCTGACAGGAAATATCAACAGATTGATTATGCATAATTTAAGGTTTGAAAAAAATAGAAGCCGGGATTGACAAATAAGGCTAAAAATTGTTAAAGAATTATTTACGAATCCGATTGCGCTTTATCAAGCTTCATATTTTCAAGATAAATAAAGGTCAATACTGTTTGGCCAACTGCATTTAGTGTGTTTTTGTCAATTACGTCCATATTATCATTTACAGTATGCCAGTGTTCAAAAAAACCGGTATAGCTGTTTTCGCCGTAGTGAATAATATCAATTGTAGGAATATTGGCAATTTCGTTGATATATGTATGATCATCTACAACAGCATTGGTTCGCTTGTATGAAAAATAAGAACCAAATCTTATCTGATGAGAAATATCCCAAACTTTTTTCATAATATCAGGAGCATAATACATTGAAGTTGCTTCCATTGTAAACACCGCATCCGAAGCTCCTACCATATCCAACAAAATCCCGAAACGTGCATTATAATTATTAATATGAGGATTTTTTGCCCAGTATTGAGCTCCCAAAGCCCAATAATCGCCAGTTCTTGCCTGAAGGCTCTGATGTTCACCATAGTCTTCAGCATCAAACAATATAATATCTATACCAATATTTATCGGATTCAAAGATATCTGACGGGCTATTTCCAGCAATACACCAACTCCGCTTGCACCATCGTTAGCACCGGGTATAGGGGTGAAATGATTTGCAGGATCAGGATCATGATCAGCAAAAGGACGTGTATCCCAGTGAGCACATAATAAGATTCTATCTTTTGTCTTGGTATTAAATGAGCCTATTATATTCTTGATATTCAATACAGTACCATCGTAAGCCCTGACTTTAGCTTCTTGTACATCAAGGTGAGTAGTATAATTCCCTAAGCTTTGCATCAGATACCAGGCACATTGGGAATGAGCAGTGGTATTTGGAACTCTTGGACCAAATTCAACCTGCTTTTCAATAAAATAATAAGCTGAATCGGGGTTAAAAACTGGCGCTTCTGCTTTCATTATTTGCTCGGCAAGGCTTATCGTTTTCCCATCTGACTTCTGCTGACTGCCGTTACATGCAGTTATAAACGATAGGACTGCCATAAAAATCCCCATAATTACAGGTTTAATATAATTCCGAACCATTTGCAGGAAGCTTTTTCTGTTTTCTTTCTTTTTAATCATATTTTCTAGTTGTTCAGGGTGAGTTAAACAAATCAGTAGGCTCACCATATTTATTTCTGAACACAAAAGTATCAAAATTATTACGAACCCGGTCAGATTTTTCAAGACGCTGTAAATTAGGATGCAATTTTGAAGGATCGCCATAAGTGCCAATAGTGAACACTGTCAGAGGTTCTACGGAATCGGGCAATTCAAAATACTCTCTTATTTTATCTTTGTCGAATCCAGCCATCTGATGAACAAACAATCCTTCAGCTTCAGCCTGAACGGTAAGTATTGCTACCGACTGACCAACGTCATAAAGAGCAATTGTTCCGGCTTTTCCTGTTTTAGGACTAATGGTTTCAGCACTTGCCAGAACCAGTACAGGAGCTTCTCCTGCCCATAACTGGTTGAACTCCGTAAGTGTGTTAAATATTTTCTGAAAAGTTTCGTCGCCTTTGAAACCAATTATGTAGCGCCATTCCTGATCGTTTGAACTGGATGGAGCCCAGCGGGAGGCTTCAAAAATACGCTGAAGCTTATCAACAGGGATCTCTTTTGATGAAAAAGCGCGTGGACTCCAGCGCTCCAATAATAAAGAATGAATATCGTATTTTACAGGTGCTGTTTTTCTCATTTTGTATAAAAAATTATGAATTATCCTAAACAACAATGTAATGGAATAGGTTCAATAAAATGAAAAATAATTTCGTTATTATAATAAGATATTGAATTAGACCGGTTTACAAAAATTCTATATTTGTTTATCAAAACTTAAACAAAGAATTTTTAATGGCTGGAGTGTTTTATTAATATTCAAATAGCTGCAAAGTCCACTTTTCCTTCTTAAATTAGTGATGAAATTATCTCAATTAATTAGTTATCTGATAGTTAAAAAAACATAACCTTTCAGAATTAATACAGATCTGTTTTTTTTACTTTAAAAAGACATCTGTATTGATTATCTGAAATGCCTAAACTGGCGCACATGAACAACATCTTAATGGATTATTAATAAATTTGTCAAAACAAATTCATGCAATCATTGAATTAATCACCAGTGTATGAGGCACTTAATAATTACTACTTTATTACTCACAATTTTATTTTCCTGTTCGCAATCAAAACACAAAGCCATTCACTTAGTGAAGAATGGTAAAAGCGAATATCATATCATTATTCCCGAAAACGCCACAACTGAGGAAAAAAGAGCTGCTGAGCTTTTTAATAAATATGTTAAAGAGATCTCCGGATGCGATTTACCTGTGATAGCATCAAATGATCCGGAAAACGATTTAATTATATCCATCAGCAAAAGCGAGACTATTGAAAGTGCAGATGGTTTTTCAATTAAGACCGAAGGATCAAAACTAATAATCACAGGTGGCAGTGCCCGGGGATGTATTTATGGAGTAACTGAAATTATTGAAAACCACCTGGAAGTGAAATATTTAAGTCCTGAATTTATTGTGATACCAAAATCAAAGAACATTACTCTCCCGGCAATATATTTTAGCGATTCATCACCCAATACATATCGCAACGTTCCGAGAAAATTCACTGAAGACCCCGATTACAAGGATTTTAATCGCCTGCATCATATCAACGATATGTTTGCTAAGAATTATTATGTACACACTTTCAATAGGTTACTGCCCTGGCAGGAGTATTTCAAATCACATCCTAAATATTTTGCCTTCATGAATGGCAAACGAATCATTGATCAGCCCTGCCTTACCAATCCCGATGTTTTTGATATAGTGATAAAGAAGCTTGAAGATGAAATGAAATTACAGCCCGAAAAACTGGTTTGGTCAGTAAGTCAGAACGATAATTTCTCATACTGCCAGTGTGATAATTGCAAAAAGGTCATTGATAAGGAAAAAAGCGCCGCCGGCCCTGTTATTCATTTTGTTAATCGCGTAGCAGAACATTTTCCTGATAAAATAATCTCAACTTTAGCATATCAGTACAGCCGTCAGGCACCAGTTATTACAAAACCACATGAAAATGTTCAGGTAATGCTTTGCACCATTGAACTTAACCGGAGCAAACCCATTACTGAGGATCCTACAAGCATTTCTTTTCTAAAAGACATGGAAGACTGGGGTAAAATATGCGATCATATTTATTTATGGGACTATACTGTTGATTTTGCGCATAGTATAAGTCCATTCCCGAACCTTCATGTGTTAAAACCTAATATTCAACTCTTTGTATCAAATAATGTTAAAGAACATTTTCAGCAATCGAATACAGGGGTCGGGCATGAATTTTCAGAATTGAAATCATACTTGCTTTCCAGGCTTTTATGGAATCCTGAAGCTGACGATCAGAAAATAATCGCTGAATTCACTGATGCTTTTTATGCTGATGCAGCACCCTGGATACGAAAATATATAAGCCATATGCAGCAGGAGATTTTAAAAACCGGCGAATGGCTTGAAATATACGGTCCTCCTAATAACCATCAACACACATTTTTATCTGCTGAGAATATTGAAAAGTATAATTTTTATTTCAATGAAGCTGAAAAATCTGTTGCTGATAAACCTGAGTTCCTTCTTCATGTTCGCACAGCACGTATGCCACTGCAGTATGCATTGATGGAAATTGGTAAAAATGATATGTATGGACCACGAGGCTGGTATCGTGAAGAAAACGGCGAATTCATTCCCAGACAGGATATGCTGAATATACTTGAATCATTTTATCAAACCAGTGAGGATTGTAATTCCGAAAACCTGAACGAATCAGGGCTTACTCCTGAACAATATTATAATTCCACCAAAAGATTCATTGACATTCAGGTAAAAGGCAATTTTGCTTTCCGGAAAAAGGTTACTGCCAAACCAGCTCCTGCTGAAAAATACAGCGATGGCAACCTTGCTTTGCTTACCAACGGAGTTCGTGGCGCCAATGATTACAAAGTCCACTGGCTGGGTTGGGAATCTCAGGATTTCTCGCTTGTAATTGATCTTGAGGAAATTATTCAGGCTGAAAGTATCGAAATCAGTACTTTGTACGATCCCAAAAGCTGGATTCTTCATCCCAAGGCTATTACATGTCTGGTTTCTGATAATGATCTGGATTTTGATCTGATTAAAAAACAAACAGTTGAAGGTGATCAGCGTGAAGAAGAGATCAACAGATTGTTTTCGTTCCATCCAAAGAATAAAAAATTCAGATATGTTAGATTTGATGTGGAAGGAACGTTAAGGTTGTTCGACTGGCATCCTTCGGCTGGCAGCGATTCATGGGTATTTGTTGATGAAATCATTATTAAATAATAATATAACTAATTTATTATGAGCACTTTAAAATCATATTTTCTCCTGATCAGCATTTTAATTTTCTCTTTTAATGGTTTTTCACAACACAATATTGACACTGAAATTAGTTATCAGTGGCCTTCCGACCCTGCTACAAGTGAGAAACTACATCAATGGCAGGACTGGAAATTTGGTGTAATAATTCATTGGGGTCCCTATAGTGAATGGGGTGTAGTTGAAAGCTGGAGTTTATGTCCTGAAGATGAACCCTGGTGCAAGCGTACAGGACCTTTTTCAGATAATTATTATACATACGTAAGTGCTTATGAAAAGTTAAGAGAAACCTTTAACCCTACTGGTTTCGACCCGGATTGCTGGGCTGAGGCATGCAGAAAGGCGGGAATGAAATACGTGGTTTTCACTACTAAACATCATGACGGATTTTGTATGTTCGACAGTAAATACACAGATTATAAGATCACCGATCAGGGCAGTAAATTTTCAAAGAATCCTAAAAGCAATATTGCAAAAGAAGTTTTTAATGCTTTCAGAGAAAAAGGATTGGCAACAGGTGTGTATTTCAGCAAACCCGATTGGCATAATAATGATTACTGGTGGCAATATTTCCCTGTTTTCAACCGCAATGTGAATTATGATCCAAAAAAATATCCTGACAAATGGGAAAACTACAAAAAATTCACTTTCAATCAGTTAGAAGAACTCATGACCGATTATGGGACTGTGGATATTCTCTGGCTCGATGGCGGTTGGGTCCGACCCGATAATTCACTTACAAAAGAAACAAGACCATGGTTGGGAAAAAATCAATGGATACAGGATATTAACATGCAGGCAATTGCTTCAATGGCAAGGCTTCATCAGCCGGGTTTACTGATAGTTGACCGTACCGTATATGGTGAATTTGAAAACTACAGAACGCCTGAACAGCAAATACCTGTAACCATACCTGCATATCCCTGGGAAAGCTGTATTACACTTGGTGACAACTGGTATTCAACCAGCCCTGCCGAGCATTATAAATCAGTAAATTGGGCAATTCACACATTAATAAAGATCATTGCAAAAGGCGGAAACTTTCTGCTTGGCATTGGACCTGACAAAACCGGCAATTTCGTTCCGGAAGTTTACAAAAGGCTTGACCAGATCGGGAAGTGGATGGATATAAATTCACAGTCAATCTACGGAACCAGGCCATTACCTCCTTATGACCTGGGAAAGATATATTTCTCACAAACAAAAGACGGAGAGTACGCTTATGCTTTTTATCTGATAGACGAAAATGATCCATTTCCGGTTTCGGTTGAATTGCCGGATATCTTTGCCGATAATCATAAAACTGTAAAACTACTGGGTCATGATAAAAATCTGCCACTTCAAAGAAAAAGCGGAATTACAAAAGTTATGATCCCGGAATCCTTTATCAAAACATACAGCGACACACCGGCTTTGGTCTTTAAGCTCAGGAACCAGAAATAAGTTTCATTATGTTCTTAGCAGAAAAGGTTCGTACTAATAATAAATTTCAGATCCGTTAAGAAAACGAAATTTGATTAATTTTACCGCTTGGCAAAACTTTTAATCCAATTTTAAAATCACTGATATGAGCTATAATAATGATGAAACTGTGAACTGTGCCGGTTGCACAACCTATCCTTGTTACAAAGGTGAAGACTGTATTCGCGGACAAAATTTTGATAAATATCGGGAAGCTATAGCCAAAGAATACGAAAAACCGGAAAACAAAAAGATTCTTGAGGCTTCATCGCATATTGAGGTTGAGCATTACATGCAATGGAACCGGCTTGAAGAGATCATAGGGTTTGCCAAACAGATGGGGTATAAAAAATTAGGTATTGCTCATTGTGTAGGTTTGATAAATGAAGCCAAGGTGCTTAAAGATATTCTTGATCAGTCATTTATAGTTTGTAGTATCTGTTGTAAATTTTCAGGCACCTCAAAAAAAGAATATGATCTGACTCAAATACGTGAAAATAATTTTGAAACAATGTGCAACCCTGTTGGTCAGGCAATTGTGCTTAACGAACTTAAAACAGACCTTAACCTCATTGTAGGATTATGTATTGGGCATGATATACTTTTCACGCAAAATTCAAAAGCTCCTGTAACCACTTTTATTGTAAAAGATAGGATAACAGGTCATAATCCAGCTGCAATTATTTATTCTAATTATTCCAAAAGAAAGCTAATAAATAAATGAGTCAGCTGTCAGATTAAAAAAGTATGATAAGTCCGGAATGATTATGACTTTTTCGTATTCAAATCAAATTTCTCTGAAAACATCCTGTATTTCTTTATAGGATAATACTGTTATTTCATTGCTTCTAACTTGCGTCATATCACCTCCGTACACAACATAGCCGCCATGCGAATTGCTTATTTTGTTCCAGAACAAAACTCCTTTGAAATAGTCGTTCGTTACTGTTTGTCCCGACTTTATCTCAACAGGTAAAAGACGATCCCCCTGTTTTAACAGCAAATCAATTTCGTTGCCAACATTGTCGCGCCAGAAAAAAAGGTGGTGTTGCTTTGCTTTGTTGTAACGCTTTTTAAGAAACTCCAGGATGACCATGTTCTCAAAAATAGCCCCTCTGAATGGATGAAAGTCTAGTTGTGCCGGATTTTCGATACCTAAAAGTGCTGTAGCAAGTCCTGTGTCATAAAAATAGAGTTTCGGCATTTTTACAATACGTTTATTAAAATTTTCGTGCCAGGGTTGCAATCTGAAAAGGATAAAACCTGTTTCCAGAACACTAAGCCAAGTACCAATGGTTTTAACATCTACTCCGGTTTCAACTGCAAGACTGCTCATATTAAGTAATTGTCCGATACGACCGGCGCAAAGTCTGAGAAAACGCTCAAATGCAGAAAGGTCGGTAATATTTTTTATAAGCCTCACATCGCATTCAACATAGGTTCTGATATAATTGGAATACCAGACCGTAAGGTCAACATCCTGACTATAAAGTACCGGATAGCCACCTTTGAACATCAACTGATTGCTGTTGATTTGTTTGTCATTGATTTCACCTAAAGAAAGAGGCAATAAGTTAAGATAGCCAACCCGTCCGGAAAGACTTTGTGAGATGCTTTCCTGAAGCAGGAAATTATTCGAACCCGTTAGAATAAACATACCTTTCACGGGTGATTCATCCAGAATTTGCTGCAAATAAGAGAATAGCTCCGGTACGCGTTGTATTTCATCCAGTACAGCTCCAAAAGGATAATTTGATAAAAACCCTCTGGGATCATCAGTTGCAAACATGCGTAAATCGGGATTTTCGAGATTTGCATATGGTTTATCACTGAATATATGCCTGACAAGGGTGGTCTTGCCTGATTGCCACGGTCCAATAATAGCCACAGCTTTAAACTGTTTCGCCAGTGACCTGATTTCAATTTCTGCTTCTCTTTTTATCATAGCGCAAAATTGTAAGAAAAATAGTTTTCTATTACCGTATTTCGTGGAAGAGAATGGCATTAAAAATTAATTGGATATGAATGTAGTTAATGCGGGTTTGAAGTAATAAACACATCAAAATCAGAACTCTATACCTTTTCTTGCTTCAACGCCATTATTATAATAATGCTTTATTTCTTTCATTTCGGTAACCAGATCAGCCATTTCAATTAATTCTGGCGGCGCATAGCGACCTGTGATCACGATTTCCATATCCTGAGGTCTGGCATTTATTACATCAGTTAATTCTTTCAATGTAAAAAGCTTGTAATACAGTGCAATACATGCTTCATCGAGTATTAAAATATCATAAACGCCGGAATGAATTATTTCAGATATTTTCTTCAAACCTTCTCTTGCAATCCTGATATCTTCATCCTCAGGCGCATGCATAATAAAACAATCGCGACCAAACTGCTCCAGCACTATTTGTGGTTCAAATCGTTTTAAGGATTCAATCTCGGAATAGTGCATCCCTTTTACAAACTGAGCTATAAATACACTTTTGCCTGCGCCTGCTGCACGTATTGCAAGTCCGATAGCAGCAGTGGTTTTACCTTTGCCATTCCCTGTATATACATGAATATAACCTGACATTTTGAATCGGTTTTTATAAAAATATAAAGTTAACTACTAAATGTTTATGAATTACTATCCCGTAAAGGATATTCCAATCTCAGAACAGTTTCAGCTTCCTATTCAGGATTATCAGAGAGTGTTTCAACATGAGCCTAAGGCACATTATACGCCTTAGTATCAGCTATTTGCAAACTTAACTCGTTTTAATATAGCTTCCGAGATCTGATCGAAGGCTTTAATAACACTAACATCAGTCTGATTGAAAATACTAAGTCCTTTTTCAGCAGTTTCGCCTACTTCCTGCACCAATGGGATTTGACCTACAAGTTCAGTATTTAATTCCTGAGCCAGGATCTTTCCACCGCCTTTACCAAAAATGAAATACTGTTCATCAGGATGCTTAGCCGGTGTGAACCACGACATATTTTCAACAACCCCCAGTATAGGCACCCCTATATCATGATGCACAAATAATGAAGCGGCTTTACGTGCGTCGTTCAGGGCAATTTCCTGAGGAGTAGTAACAATGAGCGCTCCTGTCAGATCAAGTTTCTGGATTGTAGTTAGCTGTATATCTCCGGTTCCGGGCGGATAGTCAATAATCATAATATCAATTTCACCCCATACAGTATTCTCAACAAGTTGTGTTATTGCGCTTGCAGCCATAGGCCCGCGCCATATAAGAGGCTGGTTCTGAGTAATGAAAAATCCAATTGACATGATCTTTACACCAAACCGCTCCACAGGATTCATCATTTCTTTTCCATTCTCAGTATAAACTTCAGGCTTATAATCTTCAATACCAAACATTCGGGGTATTGATGGCCCGTAAATATCACCATCAACCAAAGCGACTTTTAAACCGTTTCGCGCCAACGAAATAGCCAGATTAACTGATACTGTGGATTTTCCAACTCCTCCTTTACCGGAAGCTATTACTACTACGTTTTTAATGTTGTCAAGCTTAATTTTTTCAATTTCCATATTAATAACTATTAGCTTTAAATTCAATCATTTGTACACTTTCAAAAAGTCAAAACACTTAAACATTGTCAAATAAATGAAAATTTCAATGATCAACTATCATTTTGAAAGCTCAGATATAGGGACAATGTTCAGATGAGGCAAACCTTAAGGTATAATTCTGAAAAACTCCTCTGCAAATATATTGGTACTTATTGACATGATAAATTTTTAAGCTTATTAAAATTATCAAAATACTCCTTAGATCCTTGTCTTTTCTGCTGAAAGTCCACTTTTGACTTATCCATGTTCTCACATTATGTTTCTCATGTCCTTATTTAAACTTGATATAAATTATTGTTCAATGTGTTAAATTAATGTTAAATATTCAAATTAAACTCTTTTAATTATGTAATTTTGCCACAATATTATAAAGTACTTAATAACTAACACAACTCATAGTATGGCAAAAGTTATAGGCGATATTGTCATTGACATTGAACGCTGCAAAGGGTGCGAGGTTTGTATTCCCGCCTGCCCCCATGATGTAATCGCGCTCGCCAAAAATGTGAACGGAAAGGGATATCATTATGCTGAAACAATTAACGATAAATGTACAGGTTGCGCCAATTGTGCCATTGTTTGCCCTGATGGTGTCATAACAGTTTATCGCGTAAAAATTTAATTTCTGTTTAACTCAAAATATGTTAAGAATGAAAAAAGAGCTTAAACTTATGAAAGGGAACGAAGCCGTGGCAGAAGCTGCAATTCGCGTTGGTGCCGACGGTTATTTCGGATACCCTATTACCCCTCAATCAGAAGTACTTGAATATCTGATGGCAGAAAAACCATACGAACGTACTGGTATGGTAGTATTACAGGCTGAAAGCGAAGTTGCCGCTATTAATATGGTATATGGTGGCGCTGGTTGTGGGAAAATGGTTATGACTTCATCATCAAGCCCCGGTATCAGCCTTAAACAAGAAGGAATATCCTATATTGCAGGCGCTGAATTACCCTGCTTAATAGTTAATGTTGTTCGTGGAGGTCCGGGTCTTGGAACTATCCAGCCCTCACAATCCGATTATTTTCAGGCTGTTAAGGGTGGTGGGCATGGTGACTATAAACTGCTGGTTCTTGCTCCCGCATCGGTTCAGGAAATGGCTGATTTTACCACTCTTGGTTTTGAACTTGCATTTAAATATCGCAACCCTGTTATGATACTTTCAGATGGTGCTATTGGGCAAATGATGGAAAAAGTAGAGTTGCCTGAACAAAAACCTCGCCGCACCGAAGAGCAGATCAGGGAACAATGCCCGTGGGCTACTCTTGGAAAACCCAAAAACAGAGAAAGGAACATTATTACTTCTCTTGAACTTGATTCATTAAAACAGGAGCAGGTTAACCTTCGTATTCAGGCAAAATATGAAAGGATGAAAAAAGAAGAGGTTCGATACGAAGAAATCATGTGCGATGATGCTGAATACATTTTAATAGCTTTTGGTACCAGTGCACGTATTAGCCAGAAAGCCCTTCAGTTGGGTCGTGAAAAAGGAATCAAGGTCGGACTTCTTCGCCCTATTACTCTTTTTCCATTTCCTGAAGAAGCAATAGCAAAATTATCACAAAAAGTTAAAGGCATGCTTGTAGTTGAAATGAACGCAGGACAAATGATCGAAGATGTCAGGCTTTCAGTCTGCAATAGAACTAAAGTTGAACATTTTGGACGTTTCGGCGGTATCATTCCCAGTCCTACTGAAGTATTGCATGCATTGGAACAAAAATTAATCGGAGGATAAAAGATGGAACATACACTCACCAAAGAAGAAATTCGTCAGGAAAAAAATCTGGTTTACAAGAAAACCAATGTAATGACTGACAATATACTGTCATACTGTCCAGGCTGCGGACATGGAACAGCTCACAGAATTTTAGCCGAAGTAATTGAAGAAATGGATATTCAGGACATAACCATAGGAGTTGACCCTGTTGGTTGTTCAGTTCTTGCATATAACTTCTTCAACCTGGATATGCAGCAGGCTGCTCACGGTCGTGCTCCTGCTTTGGCTACTGCTATAAAGCGCCTATTTCCCGAAAAATTTGTTTTTACTTATCAGGGCGATGGCGACCTGGCTGCCATTGGTACGGCTGAAACAATTCATGCCTGTAACCGCGGCGAAAACATCACTATCATATTCATAAATAACGGGATTTATGGAATGACAGGCGGACAAATGGCTCCAACCACCCTGCCGGGAATGAAGTCAAGCACTTCACCCTATGGGCGCGACGTACAAATGATGGGTAATCCTTTGAAAATTACTGAACTTGTCGCTCAACTTCCGGGAACATGTTTTGTAACCCGACAAGCTGTTCATACTCCCTCAACAGTTAGAAGAGCTAAAAGAGCCATTCGACTTGCTTTTGAATACCAAAGTAAAAATATGGGACTAAGCTTTATTGAAATAGTTTCAAACTGTAATTCAGGATGGAAAATGACACCACGTCAATCAAATGAGTGGATGGAAGCAAATATGTTACCATTCTATCCTCTTGGAGATATTAAAGTTCCCGAGAAATAATTTAGATGAATTTAATTTTATGAAAACATCGAAATAAAAAATTTTAACGATGACTGAAGAAATAATTATAGCCGGATTTGGAGGACAAGGAGTTCTCTCAATGGGCAAAATTTTAGCCTATTCGGGAATGATGCAGGATCAGGAAGTGAGCTGGATGCCATCATACGGTCCCGAAATGCGCGGAGGCACCGCAAATGTAACAGTTATTCTTAGCGATCAGCGTATTAGCTCACCTATACTGAATCAATACGATACTGCTATATTGCTCAATCAGCAATCAATAGATAAGTTTGAAAAATCAGTTAAGCCAGGTGGCACAATCATTTACGATGGTAATGGTATTATACGACATCCTGAACGCAAGGATGTTAACATTTATCGCATTGATGCTGCTGACGAAGCTTCAAAACTTGGTCTTTCCAAAACTTTTAACATGATAGTGCTGGGCGGATATCTAAAGATCAAACCTATTGTGGAATTCGAAAATGTTATAGAAGGTTTGAAACAATCCCTACCCGAAAGGCATCATCATCTGATCCCTGAAAACGAAAAAGCAATAAATCGCGGAATGGAAATTATCACTCAGACTCACTCTGCTTAAATAACTCATGTTTACTTTTTAAAAAACCTTACCGTATTAATTGCGGTAAGGTTTTTTTTAATCTTTTGCATCATGATACAGCCCGAAAACCTGAAATCATTTCTTGAAGAAAAATATATTCAGTACAACACAAAAAGTTTTATAACCGGCGATCCAATTGAAGTTCCGCACATGTTCAGTAATAATGCTGATATTGAAATTGCAGGATTTCTTACCGCTGTTATCTCATGGGGAAGACGGCACGCAATTACAAAATCGGGCAAGGAATTAATGAGAATGATGGATTTTGAACCTGAAGCGTTTGTAAAACAAGCTTCTGAGAGTGAAATAGCAACTCTTAACAGGTTTGTATACCGTACTTTTAGCGGTTTGGATGCCATGACTTTTATTCTGGCTACCCGAAATGTTATCAATGAGTATGGTTCGCTCGAAAAAGCTTTCTTTTCTCCTTATGAAGATGATATGGCGCTAATCATCAGTAGATTCAAAAAGAGATTTTTTGCAATAGAACACCTGCCACGAACCCTTAAGCACCTTCCTGACCCGATGAAAAATTCAGCGGCAAAACGAATCAATATGTTTTTAAGATGGATGATCAGAAAAGATTTAAACGGTGTTGATTTTGGGATATGGGAGAGTACAGGGGCTGATAAGCTTATCTGCCCGCTTGATCTTCACAGCGGACAAGTCGCACGCAAGCTAAACCTATTATCGCGAAAGCAAAATGATTGGAAAGCCGCATTAGAACTTACGCAGAATCTACGTCTTTTTGATCCTGAAGACCCTGTAAAGTTCGATTTTGCACTTTTCGGGCTAGGATGGTACGAACAATTTTGAGATTCTACCAATATATAGCCCTTACGGGACTGTTAGCTCTGGCGCTGAAACTCTCGAAGCGACCGAATATAACGACCCCGCGGAGTTGAGAAAGAACACCTAAGTTAGAATATTAATTTACGATCCTTAAGATATTATATGTTCAGTCTCTTTGTATTTTGAAGTCAGATAACTATTCTTTGTTAATCAATAGTTTAGCAGTTCATAGTCAGTCATCAATACTACCATGAACATACAAACTTCAATCAGTTGTAACTAAAAAGGCAGATCATCCTGAGGTTCTGCAATTGCAGGTGGCTCACTATACTGATCTTTTTCATCAGAAGGTGTGTCAATACCGGTATCATCACGACGGGAACCAAGCAAAGTCATATTGTCACCTATTATCTCAGTAATGGTTCTTTCAATATTATCCTTATCAATATATTTTCTCGACACTATTTTTCCTTCGATATATACCTGGCTGCCTTTACGCAAAAATCTTTCTGCAATGTCAGCCAGTCCTCTCCATAACACAATGCGATGCCATTCAGTCTGGTCAACGCGGTTACCTTCTTTATTCTTATAGGATTCAGTGGTAGCCATTGAAAAATTAGCAACTTTGACGCCACTTTCAATGGTGCGTACTTCCGGATCTCTTCCAAGATTACCGATTAAAATTACTTTGTTAACTCCAGCCATAGCTTCAAATTTTAAATTAATAGATTTGTTTTACTAAACGGAGAGCAAATATAGTGATTTTTTAGGCAAAAGCAATAGATTGGTGTTATGTTTTTTTAATATTTTTACATCTTAAATAAAAAATTATGGGAATTTTCCAATCCGGATTATTACAACACCTCTCTCCTATACGAAAAATAATAGCACTCATTCTGCTCTCATTGTTCAGTATGCTGGTTATTATGTTGATCGGGTGGCTGATTGCCACAATGATCTTTGGTAATATCTTAACTCTTATGACCCAGCTAAACGATCACCAAAACTTTGAGGTAATAAGGCTATTAAAATATTTCCAGATCATAAATCAAATTGGATTATTCATTATCCCGCCTGTTTTATTTGCATTCCTTGACAGCAATAATATCTGGCGCTATTTAGGGTTGACCCGAAAGCCTCAACTCAGGGTGGTTACTCTAAGCATAATAATAATAATAGCAATTCTGCCTTTAATTCATGTTTCAGCACTATTTAACGAACAGCTAAAACTTCCGGCCTGGCTACAAGGACTGGAAAATTGGATGCGACAATCGGAGATTAATGCTGAAAGCCTCACAAAAGCTTTTCTTGATGTAAAAACAACAGGAGGATTTCTGGTGAACATATTTATGATAGCCCTGATTCCTGCTATTGGCGAAGAATTATTGTTCAGGGGTGTGTTGCAAAAATTACTACATTGCTGGTTTGGTAATATTCACTGGGCTGTATTGTTAACTGCTATCATATTCAGTGCAATGCATCTGCAGTTTTATGGTTTTCTTCCCCGTATGATACTTGGTGTTTTATTCGGCTACCTTTTTGTAATTACCCAATCCTTATGGGTTCCCATCATAGTGCATTTTTTTAATAATGGAATGGCAGTAATTGCTGCTTTTTTATTCCAAAATAAGTTTATTGAGAATAATTACGATGAGATAGGGCAGATTTCTGATCCTTTGTTAATAATTGCCAGTATAATTATGGTCGTTACCTTGTTTGTAGTTATTGCCAGATTATCTGATAATCAAGGGAAAACAAATACACAGATATAAAAAAACCGGGGTAAGCTTTCATTTCAAAAACCCACCCCGGCTCATTAATTTTTCACAATACTATTGTTCTACCCTTTTTCTGGCAGAATAGTTAATACGGAAAGCTCCAATTTGTCGTAATTCCTGCTTAACATCGGTTACAATACCCATTCTTACCTGTTCATCAACTTTTAACGATGTGGTAAGAAATCCTCTGTCAGCTTCATCACGGGCTTCACGTTCAGCAATAATAAAATTCTGAATATCGCTAACTGTTGCAAATCTATCGTTAAGCTGAATACGTGATTCAGTACCATATATCTGGCTTCTTAAAGGAGTTCCGATATATATATAACTTACCAGCGATTTTCGTTCAAGCTTTTGTACTTCAGTAGCGTTAGGTACTTTAACTTTTACAATGAGAGTAGTTTCGCGCATCACCGTAGTTACCATAAAGAAGAACAGAAGCATAAAAATAACGTCCGGCAACGATGCTGTAGATATTGCAGTAAGTTTTTTACCACCTTTTTTTCTAAATCTTGACATTTTATTTTCCTCCTACGTCTTCTGGTTCAGCTTCTGAAATAGCAACAGGGATAGCTTTATTAATAGCATTAATCCAATCAGCATTAGTAAGTTGATTGTATCTTATTCCAAATTTCTCCATTGAGAGTTCATTACGCATTTCTGCAAATGCAGCAGCCAGCTCATTCTGTACCTGAATATACATATCGTACGATGTTCCCCGGTCGTTTTTCAGAGACACAATCCCTCTGGAAACAGGTACATTTCCTAATCCTTCAATCTCTTCAACACGTTGTTCCGGCCAATCAGAACGATTACTCCTGTTTTGAATAAATTCCTTGACAGTTCTTCGCAATGTACTTATATCGCTGGGCACTCGGTTTACCATTAAAGCATCACGACTACTGACAAGAACATTCAACACATTTCTTTCTTTAATATCAGCTGGCTTGACTGTTGGATCGGGTGGCGGAGGCAATCTCCTTACAATTCCTGAATCCACGTCCATTGTAGTTGTAACAAGGAAAAAGATCAGCAAAAGGAAAGCGATATCAGCCATTGATCCGGCATTGATTTCATTAACAGGTCTCGCCATTTCTATAAATATTTAATTTTTAAATAAATTTGAAATCTCAGCATAAAAAACAGCAATAACAGAAGCAATAGCTATAAAGTAAGTAACTATAAGAGCTGCTCCAATCTGGCGTGAACCCGATTCACTGATATTATATTCCATTAGTTTTATTGCTGACAATTCATTTTTAGATATAACATATGCTATTATCCCGACAATTACCAGCCCTATCACTCCAATTAAAGCCCTGATAGCTTTCTTGGGTTGAGTGACAGTATTGATTATCGGAAATAATAATGCAAATAGTAAACATAACCCTAGAGCAACATAAGCAGTTAGAAAAAACGGGTTAAGAATACTGTTTTGAACTGATTGGTTATCTTTCATCTCGTGTCCGCCCTTTATCAAAACGGCCACCATACTTATAACCGCAATTATAATCAGGATAACAGATATTATCTTGAATATTCTTACTGTGATATTTTTTTCCATTGATTACTTATTTTTTTTCGTTTTTCATATCGCTTTTAACAAGCAGTTCCACGAATGTAGTGGTGCTATCTTCCATATCATTAACAAGGCTGTCAATTTTTGACAGGATATAGTTATAGAAAATTTGAAGAATAATAGCAACAATGAGTCCGAACACTGTGGTTAACAGAGCTACTTTAATACCTCCTGCCACAATTGTTGGTGAAATATCACCTGCTGCTTCAATAGCGTCAAAAGCCTGAACCATCCCAACAACAGTACCTAAGAAGCCAAGCATGGGTGCCAGTGCAATAAACAACGAAATCCATGAAAGACCTTTTTCCAGCCGTCCCATAAGAACACCACCATACGAAACTATTGATTTTTCAACTACATCAATACCTTCGTTGTAACGGTCGAGACCCTGATAGAATATACTAGCAACAGGTCCGCGTGTATTTTTACAAACATCTTTGGCAGCCTCAATTCCACCTGTTTTCAGCGACGACTGAACTTTGTCAAGTAGCTTTTTGGTATTGGTAGTTGACAGGTTGAGGTAAATGATACGCTCAATAGCCAGAGCAAGACCAAAAATTAAAGTTAACAAAATAATTCCCATAAACTCAGGTCCGCCTTCAATAAACTTTTCCTTTAAAACCTGGTGGAAAGTCTTACCTTCGGTGGTGGGAGCAGTTAGAGTTGCTGCAGTTGGAGGTGGTGCAATTTCTTGTTCAATTGTTTCTTCGGTTTGAACTTCCTGATTCTCAATTTCTTCTTCCTGAGAATAAACCTGTTTTGAAATTCCGAGCATTAGCACAACGGCAATGGTCAGCAGAGCGATTACTTTTTTCATAATTGATTGCAATTGATTTTTAATTCGCAAATATAATAATTTAGTTAACAGATGCATATTTTAGTTGCGGAGAGAGAGGGATTCGAACCCTCGGTCCCGCTCCACACGGAACTCACACTTTCCAGGCGTGCGCCTTAAACCACTCGGCCACCTCTCCGAAAATGCCTTCAGGTTTTCCCTTACTCATTTTGGGCTGCTAAATTAAAAAAATTATTAACAATGAAGCTTTTTTTAATCATTTTTTAATCAGTTATGCAAATTTTGATGATGTGGAAATTAAATAATTAGTTTACTTCGGTTTTTAAATAATAGCACTAAAGCAGATAAAAGCATTATTATTGAACCAAAAGTTGATATCCTGGCAATGTAATCTCCATAACGAACATAAAATGTTTCACCTTCGCCTGTATAAATAACCTGACGTATCACCGCAGGCTCCCAATAGGCAGTAGATTGTATAATATCGCCACGCTTGTTTATAAAACAAGAAATGCCGGTATTAGCCGACCGGGCTATATATCGGCGGGTTTCAACTGCCCTTACCACCGAAAATAATAAATGCTGACGATGACCGGGGCTGTTTTCCCACCAGCCATCATTAGTAATAACAAAAATCATCTGAGCTCCGTTTCGTATGAAACCGCTGATAAATTCTCCGTAAACCGATTCGTAACAAATGGCTGTGGCTACTTTCAATCCCTTATTAGTAACAAATGGGGTACGTTCGGCATCAACACCCAGACTTCCAACTGTACCCCCAAGGTCAATAGCGAGTTTTTCAATGAATTTCAAATATCGGGTTAAAGGCATCTGTTCAACGCCGGGAGTTAATTTAGATTTGTGATAAAGCTGCAAAACATCTGAAGTATCAATCAATACAGCAGTATTATAAGCATCATAATAAAAGGCTCCATCAGTAAATTGCCTCGAAGTTGACGAAGGTATTTCGCCTTCACCGTAAACTTTTCTTGATGACAAACCTATCACAATCCCGGCATCAGGAAAATGTTGTAAATATTTTTTAAATTGCCTTATACTTTCCGAATATTCAATTTTATGTTCCCAGATATACTCCTGTATAGCGCTTTCCGGACAAACGATGAAATCAACATTTCTGTCTAGTTTCCTTAATGCAAGATCCCAGTTCCGGTCAACTACATAAAGAGGATCAAGTTCGTACTGTTCAGTATAAGGGTCAATATTTGGCTGAACCACCACTATATCAACAGCTTGTCCATTATCAGAATTGTAATTATAATATATTGTTAATGAGATTATTACAGGAGTAAAAAATACAAGCGAAACCTTACATATTTCAATAGTCAGCCTTCGTACCGAATAATTTTTCATAAGGTATGACCCAGCATTGAATAGCATTACATTAATAATGAGTATCCAGAGGCTGCCTCCAAAAACTCCTGTGAACTCATACCATTGGATCAGCTTTGGATAAGCGCTGAAACCGTTACCAAGACTGAGCCAGGGCCAGTTCAGATCCCAGTGATGATGGATGAACTCAAAAGTGATCCAAAAAAATATTAAAGTTAAAAACGACTGTAACTTTTTTATAAATGAGCGGTGTGTAAAATGGAAAAGTACAAACCAGAAAGTCATGAATATAGTGTTCAGCACTATAGCCAGTGCAGCTCCTACTACTGTTGAATGTACGATCCACCATGTTGTAAGAAGATTCCAGAGAAAAAAAGCGGGAAAAACATACGGGATGATCAAAAAAACAGAAGTTTCTTTTTTCTGGTTCAGGAAATGGTTCTCAATAATAAGCAAAGGAATAAATGCAACAAAAAGTAACAAGGGGAAGCCTCGCTCAGGCCAGGCCAGGCTGAACAGCAATCCGCTCAGAATCGAAAGAAGAAACAGATGATACGATCTCATTTGCTAAGATTACTTGCCTTCAATAGCTGCAACACCGGGAAGAATTTTACCTTCGATATACTCAAGCATGGCGCCGCCACCGGTAGAAACATAACTGACTTTATCAGCCATTTTGAATTTATTGATTGCCGCTACCGAATCACCACCACCGATAAGTGAAAAAGCTCCTTTTTGAGTTGCATTTGTCACTGCTGTTGCAATATATTTCGTGCCATGCTTGAAATTAGGCATTTCAAAAACACCCATAGGCCCATTCCACAGTATGGTTTTGGAATTCATCAGCACTTCTTCAAAAAGCTTACAGGATTTCATACCTATATCCAGCCCCATATAATCAGAAGGGATCTCACCTACTGAACATTCAATACGTTTGGCATCGTTGGCAAAATCATCAGCAGCAATAACGTCAACCGGCAGTATCAGTTTAGCTCCAAAAGAATTTGCACCATCAATGATATTTTTTGCCACTTCTAGTAAATCATTTTCAACCATCGAACCACCTATATTTCCACCCATAGCTTTGATAAAGGTAAACATCATACCTCCGCCAATTATCAGATTATCAACTTTTCCGATAAGATTTTCTATTACTTTTAATTTCGACGACACTTTGGCGCCTCCCAGAACGGCGGTAAAAGGACGTTCGGCACCATAAACAACCTTTTTCAGGCTGCTTATTTCGGCTTCCATCAAAAGCCCAAAAAGTTTATCATTGGGGAAATATCTGGCAATTACTGCTGTGGAAGCATGTTCACGATGTGCAGTTCCAAAAGCATCATTAACATAAACATCACCCAGATCAGCCAGTTTTTTGGCAAAATCAGCATCGCCGGCTTCTTCTTCTTTGTAAAAGCGCAGATTTTCAAGCAGAAGTATCTGTCCGGGTTTCAATTCTGCAGTCATATTACGGGCTAAGTCACCTATACAGTCATCAGCAAAAAGAATAGTTGTAGAAAACATCTTTTCAAGATATGATATAACGTGGCTGAGTGACAGTTTTGATTCCGGACCTTTCTTGGGTCTTCCAAGATGCGACATAAGTATGGCAGCCCCACCTTTGTCAAGCACTTCCCGTATAGTTGGGATGGTAGCATCAATGCGGTTAGTGTCAGTTATTTTCTGATTATCGTCAAGAGGTACGTTATAATCCACCCTGATAAGGGCTTTTTTTCCTTTGAAATCATATTCCTTAAAACTTTTCATTGCTATTTGGATTTTAAAATTTAAAATGTTGTCCACAGCATCTTAATACCGCTTGCAAAGATAAACGCTTTTGTTAATCGGGGATTATATATATGTGATCCATTGATCAATTAAGTTGTTGATTATTTTAAGAGTAGGCTGATAATCTCACAAAAACTAAAACATAAAACCACAAAATATGAGACAGAACAAGTTAATTTCAAATCAGTGTAGATCACAGTATTCAGATGAAACCAAAACTGGGTAAATTAAATCCCGATCAACTTTGCGATTTAGGAGGATATGGACTTACAGTATTGAATTGGAATTTTATCTGATTGCTAATTTGTCAAAACACAGCATAACAGAAAACTGTATCTTTGCACCTTTTATAAACAATTGAAAAAGTAATTAATATTCTGTATGACAGAGAATAAGAAAATACATAAACGCTATACAGTTACTGCAGCACTTCCTTATGCCAATGGTCCGATCCATATCGGACATCTGGCAGGAGTTTATGTTCCTTCCGATATTTACGTACGCTATTTGCGCCTGAAGAACAAAGATGTTGTATATATCTGTGGTTCTGATGAACATGGTGTTCCCATCACAATCAAAGCAATGCAGGAAGGCAAAAGTCCTCAGGAAATTGTTGACAAATACCATAAAATCAACAAAGATTCTTTCGCTGATTTGGGCATTTCATTCGATATATACAGCCGCACTTCAAATGCGGTTCATCATGAAACAGCTTCGCAGTTTTTTACTACCTTATATAATAAAGGAGAGTTTATTGAAAGAACCTCAATGCAACTTTATGACGAAAAGAGCAAACAATTTCTTGCCGATCGCTATGTTACAGGCACCTGTCCACATTGCAGCTTTGACAGAGCTTATGGCGATCAGTGTGAAAATTGCGGAACTTCACTAAGTCCAACCGAATTGATCAATCCCCATTCAGTTCTTAGCGGTAATGCACCGGTTCTGAAAGAAACCAAACACTGGTATTTACCCCTTGACAAACATACTCCATGGCTTAGTTCATGGATACTTGAAGGTCACAAAGACGACTGGAAAGCCAATGTTTACGGTCAATGTAAATCATGGCTTGATCATGGATTGCAACCTCGTGCTGTTACCCGCGATCTTGACTGGGGTGTGAAGGTGCCACTTAAGGAAGCAGAAGGTAAAGTGCTTTATGTATGGTTTGATGCGCCAATTGGCTATATTTCGGCTACAAAAGAATGGGCTGAACAGAAAAATGCAGATTTAAAAAAATCCGGAAGTGATAAGTTAATTGACTGGGAACCCTACTGGAAAGACGTGGGAACCAAGTTGATCCACTTTATTGGTAAAGACAATATCGTGTTTCACTGTATTATTTTCCCCGTTATGCTGAAAACCGAAGGTTCATTCATAGTTCCGGAAAATGTTCCTGCCAATGAATTTTTAAATCTCGAAGGTGATAAAATCAGTACTTCGCGCAACTGGGCAGTATGGCTGCATGAATATCTGCAGGAGTTTCCCGGGCAGCAGGATGTGTTGCGTTATGTACTTACAGCCAATGCCCCTGAAACCAAGGATAATGATTTTACATGGAAGGATTTTCAAACCCGTAATAATAGTGAACTTGTTGCTATTCTGGGTAATTTTGTGAACCGATCATTAGTTCTGACGCATAAGTTCTTCAACGGAATAGTGCCTGAAAGCAGTGATCTATTGCCAAATGACGAAGAAGTACTGAAGGCGATAAGTGAATTTCCTGAAAGAATTTCAAACAGTATTGAGCATTTCAGATTCAGGGAAGCTTTAAACGATTTAATGAACCTTGCACGTATAGGGAATAAATACCTCACCGAGACTGAACCCTGGAAACTTATTAAAACTGATGAGAAGCGCACAAGAACAATTCTAAACATATCCTTGCAGTTGTGTGCAAACCTGGCTGTACTTTCAGCACCATTTTTGCCTTTTAGCTCCGATAAACTTTACAGTATACTGAATATGAACAAGTTGCAATGGGTTGAAGCGGGCAAACCAGACGTTTTAAAAAACGGACATGCACTTAATCAACCGGAGCTATTGTTTGCACAGATTGAAGATGCAGCCATAGAAAAGCAAATTCAGAAGCTCAATAAAGTCAAAGCTAAGAACGAAAGCAATGCTTTCACGACCACATCGGCCAAGCCTATGATTGATTTTGAAGATTTTGCAAAACTGGATATCCGAACCGGTACCATTCTGGAAGCGCAAAGGGTTCCCAAAACAAAAAAGCTGCTTAAATTAACGATTGATACGGGCATTGATAAACGTACCGTAGTTTCAGGGATCGCCGAAGATTTCACAGCGGAGGAGATCATAGGTAAACAAGTATGTTTACTTGTGAACCTTGCACCAAGGAATATCAAAGGAATTGAATCGCATGGAATGATACTTACAGCCGAAGACCACGATGGAAAGCTTTATTTTATTTGTCCATCTTCGCTTACCCGTAATGGAAGTGAAGTTAAGTAGGTATAAGCAATACGAACAAGTTCATTTTCTCTCATAAATACAGAATGCCTGTTCTTAATGGGCGGCAGAAATCAGCAAAAAACACCCTGATATTTAACAAGCTAAAAATCAACATCTTATTCAAATAATCATTTTTATGTCAATTTCAGTTTTAATTCTTTTAATTATTATCGGACTTAGTGCCGGAGTGTTTAGTGGTATGGTAGGGTTGGGCGGTGCGATTGTTATGATCCCTGCCCTGGTTTATTTTGCGGGCATGGGTCAGCATCAGGCACAGGGAACGAGCCTTGCTGTTATGCTGCCTCCTGTTGGGATACTTGCAGCATATAATTATTATAAAGCGGGTCAGTTAAATTTGAAATTTGCAATGATAATTGCGGCAGCATTTATTATCGGTGCTTATTTTGGGTCGGGAATAGCCCTTAAAATCCCTGCTCCGGCAATGCGCAAAGTATTTGGCTATATATTAGCTGGAGTTGCTGTATATATGATATTTACAAAAGGTTAAAATACACTTTTGTGTTAAATAACAGTTTTACAGAAAGATAAATTTTAGTATCTGATTTTTATATCCATTATTTTTAGTTGAAAAAAATTAATAACAGCCTTTGCAAATTATTATCAATATATTACGGTTGAATTACTCTGAATTGTTAATAACCTTTTTCTACCGGTTAAGATTATCATTGTATATTGGTAAACGCAAAACCACGCTTCAAAACTAAATCTAATTAACTAATATTGAATGATTTACACAAATTTGTGTAAGGGACTTATCGGCTAAAAAAAGCCAAGACGTTAAAAATCAGCATATTCAGAAAACATGGAAAATTTTGTGAAAGAAGGTCAAAAATCGAATTTGTTGAATCAGATCAAAGAAATGCGTATTCGCCCTAATATTTTTGAGGAGACTTCTGAAGAGCAATCAGATACTTCTTATTATTCTGATCAGGATCAGAAGGAATTAAAAATATATTCCACTGAAGAAGCTATTAAAGCCTCAACTGAATATTTCAAGGGTGATACACTTGCAGCCAGTGTATTTGTTAATAAATATGCACTTAAAGACAGTCAGGGTAATATTTATGAATTAACGCCTGACGAGATGCATAGGAGGATTGCAAGGGAAATTGCCAGAATTGAAAGAAAATATCCCGATCCTATTCCTGAAGAAGAAATTTATGAGGTGCTTAAAGATTTCAGATTTATTGTTCCTCAAGGCAGTCCAATGGCCGGTATTGGAAATAATTTTCAGGTATCATCGCTGTCTAATTGCTTTGTGATAGGCGATGATGTAAAAGGCGATTCCTATGGTGCAATTATGAAAGTTGACCAGGAGCAGGTGCAGCTTATGAAACGCCGCGGAGGTGTTGGTCATGATCTGTCGCATATAAGACCTAATGGCAGCCCTGTAAAGAATAGCGCTTTAACCTCTACCGGGATAGTTCCGTTTATGGAAAGATACTCTAATTCAACCCGTGAAGTAGCTCAGGACGGGCGGCGTGGCGCACTTATGCTAAGCATCTCAATAAAACATCCTGACTCAGCCGATTTTATTGACGCTAAACTGGAGCAGGGAAAGATAACAGGGGCAAATGTTTCAGTACGTATTGACGACGAATTTATGCATGCGGTAACGAATAAGACCAGGTATCGTCAGCAGTTTCCTATTAATTCTGATAATCCAATAGTAGTTAAAGAAATTGATGCAGTTGCGCTATGGGAAAAAATTACTCAGAACGCCTGGCGTAGTGCCGAACCCGGAGTACTTTTCTGGGATACCATAATACGTGAATCAATTCCTGATTGTTATGCTGATCTTGGGTTTAAAACATTATCAACAAATCCATGCGGCGAGATTCCATTATGCCCTTACGACAGTTGCCGGCTTCTGGCAATAAATCTTTTCAGTTATGTTGAAAATCCATTCACTGAAAATGCAACCTTCAACACTGAATTATTTGCAAAGCATGCCCGCCTTGCACTTCGCATAATGGACGATATCATTGATCTTGAAACAGAAAAAATTGATGGGATTTTAAAAAAGATAGATTCTGATCCTGAAAGTGACGAAACCAAATTCATTGAAAGAAATCTATGGGAAAAGATCAGACATAAGACCCTGCAGGGAAGGCGTACAGGTATTGGCATTACCGCCGAAGGCGATATGCTGGCGGCATTGGGTAAACGTTACTGCTCTGACGATGCTATTGATTTCTCAGTACAAATACATAAGCTGCTTGCTGTTGAAGCATACCGCTCGTCAGTTTCACTTGCCAGGCAGCGCGGAGCTTTCCCAATTTTCAACTACGAACGCGAAAAAAATAACCCTTTCATAAACCGCATTGCAAGCGAAGCTCCTGAAGTGATTGAAGAAATGAAACAATACGGAAGGCGGAATATCGCCATGCTTACCATTGCTCCCACAGGAAGCGTGAGTATATGTACACAAACTACTTCGGGTATTGAACCAGTGTTTTTGATTACATATAAACGAAGGAGAAAGGTAAATCCCAACGATAAAAGTGTAAAGGTAACTTTCGTTGATGATAATGGCGATTCGTGGGAAGAGTACAATCTATTTCATACGAAATTTATTGACTGGCTTAAAATAAAAGGATATGATGTGGATGAGGTAAAAGATCTTGACGATACTCAGCTTCAAGAAATCATCAGATCATCACCTTATTATAAAGCTACATCAAACGATATTGACTGGGTTAGCAAGGTAAGGATGCAGGGCGCTATTCAAAAATGGGTTGACCATTCGATTAGTGTTACTGTAAATCTGCCTAGGAATGTTACAGAAGACCTTGTAAGAGAAGTGTACAAAACAGCATGGGAAAGCGGATGTAAAGGAATGACCATTTACCGTGAAGGTACACGTGCAGGTGTTCTTGTGAGCAACGATAAAAACAAGGAAGATATTGAAGGTTTTCATGAAACCAAGGCACCACCCCGACCGCGAATTCTGGAAGCTGAAGTTATACGGTTTATGAATAGGGATGAACAGTGGATGGCGGTAGTAGGACTGCTTAACAAACGTCCATATGAGATTTTTACCGGTAAGGCAGAAGAGTTTTATCTTCCTCCGTGGGTTACCACCGGTTGGGTAATAAAAAACAGAAACGAAAAAGGGATAAGTCGTTACGATTTCCAGTTTAAGGATCGCTATGGATATAAAGTTACTATCGAAGGGCTATCGCGCTCATTCGACAAAGAATTCTGGAATTATGCCAAGCTTATAAGCGGAATTCTGCGACATGGAATGCCTTTGCCTTATGTTGTGAACCTTGTTGATAAGCTCACACTTACCGAAGACAATATCAACACCTGGAAATACGGAGTAGTGCGGGCATTGAGGAAATTCATACCTGATGGGACCATTGCCGGCAGCCATACCTGCCCTGATTGCGGAAAATCAGGCAGTCTTGTTTATGTTGAGGGTTGTTTGACCTGCAATAATTGTGGTTTCTCAAAGTGCGGGTAAGTAATCAAGCCTTAAAAAGCCAATCTACTTTGTTTTTGTAGAAAAATAAGATCAAGAATAGACAGAAACATGATCTTCATTTATTCAACATCCTTTTAAAGTTAAATGCAGCAGCGACTGACATAATATTGATGTTATCGCCTACCACTTCTTTGTAAAAATTGCGGTTTAACCTATGATCTGATTTAAGGTGTCCAATTACCGGCTATATTGCTGCTCTTTTATTATGGGTATTGCTAATTTTTTCGTTTTAGACTGGTCTGAAGATTGACGCACACTATTATAAAACTAATTTGATCACGAGCTTTTGGGCTTAGGTATCATAAAAAATATACAGGATTTAGACTGTAAAGGTATTAAAGCCTTTATTACTCTCTATCTAAATATTCTGCTATTATTATATTGATATTCAAATATATATGACATTTTTAAATTTTGACCAAATATTAAGGACAAAATACATTTAGGCTATATAAAAAAATAATAAAGCATTCTGAAGCCTGAATGACTTTATTTCAGAGATTTAGATATTAATGAATTTTGTTTTTAGATTTACTTTCATTTTATTTTACAGGATGATTTACAATAGAATAACTTGTTTCCAGGTTCGTAAAATCATCTTTTTTGGTATGCTTTTGGCGAGCAGCCAACATGTTTTTTAAAAAATACTCCAAAATGTGACTGATCATAAAAATTCAGTTCATTACTTATTTGCTTGATTGACATTTTTCCTGATTTTAATAATGCACGGGCTTCAATTATCAGATATTCCTGTATCCACTGACCTGCTGTCATACCACTTGCAGAGCGAATAACCTCAGACAGATATTTGCTTGTCAGGTGCAGTTTTTCAGCGTAGAACGTGATTTGGTGCTCTTCCTTGAAATGACGCTCAACAAGGCGCATAAACTGTTCGAAAAAGTATTCTTTCGTATGTAGTTTGTATTTTGACTTCTGTGTGTATTGTTGTTGCAGCTGGGCGTACACATTATAGAACATCACACTTATATAGTGCTGAATAATTTGTCGTGAAAAAAGATGTTTTTCAGTTAGTTTCTGCTTTATCAGATGGTAAAGTGTAATTGCCTCATTCAACCTGTTTTCAGAAAGCTTTAATCCACTTTCCTTAAAAAAATGCTGCTTTAATTCAATGGATTCAAAAAAGTTATTATTATCCCAGAAGTTTTTCTTCATAATATAAACGATGGAGTCTGCATCGGGCGAAATTTCCCTGATCTCAAATACCTGTTTCGGCATAATGACCAATAAGCTGCCTTTCTCAAGCGTATAGTTGCGCCAGTCGACTTTTGCTTTGAAATAGCCCTCAAGGTAAATGATTATGATTAAATCATTTGTCAGATAAGGGTAGTTTAAAATCTCTTCTTCGGGTATATTTTCTGATAAGAGGATGTTTCTTATATCAGCCGATGCTATAAAACTTTCTTCAATACTCTCATTTTCAAAAATTTCAAACAGTTCTGAATGATCAATTTGTGTGACTTTATCTTTCATTTTTATTAAAGTTTTATTTCAAAAATACGCATACTTTTTAAATATACCAGTAATTTATAACAATATTGTGGTATTTTATACATATTTAGCATATTTTTTAGCTGTAATATTGTGGTTTGAAATTGAAGTGAGTGCTTATCATGTATTACTCAGCGATTTCCAACGAAAGGAATAGAGTACAAATAAAAGAACATATAAAATGAAGAATTATTTAAAATCAGTTTTTATAATGATGCTGTTGTGTAGTATTATCGCATGTCCTAAAGAGAAAGGAACGAAAAATGAAGAAAAAATCATACCGATAAAGATAACTGAGCTTATAATTTCGCAAACAGCAAGCGAAAAAATCTACATTGGTACAGTTGAAGAATCAGTTGCTGTATCACTTTCATTTTCTGGTATGGGTACTGTGGAGCAAGTGTATATATCCGAAGGGCAAAAGGTACAGAAAGGGCAGTTACTTGCCGTTCTTAATTCAGCAACTGCCGATAATTCATATCAATTGATGCTTGCTAAGCAACAACAGGCACAGGATGCTTACGATCGGCTTTTAAAAATTCATGAAAATGGTTCTTTACCTGATTTAAAGATGGTAGAGGTAGAAACAGGATTACAACAGGCAAAAAAAGCTTGAAATAAAGCAAGCTGAAAACACAAAAATGGAAAATACTGAATTACTATTACAGCAAATGCAAAATGTACAAAACGGATTGAACGAAGTATATTACTAGGTTTTACTTGCAATAAAACCATTATATCTGCTGAACAAAACCTGAAAATAAGTCAGGATAACTATAATGCCGGCGTAATAACACTATCAGAGTTATTCGAAGCACAAAATTTACTACAACAATCCTACGACCAATACATTGAAACAGCCACGCAATGCTTTCAGAAACAAGCAAAATGGAAACAAGTAAGCGGAAAATAAATAATTCACTTTTAAAACATTTAAATAAAACTATTTAAGCCAAAAATGAACAAAAAGATAATATACAATAACCGGCTTCCAATAACACATCTGTAATACAATTACCTTGGTTACCAAGATTTACTCAGATTAATTAAATGTTTTCTGAATAAAAATGGATGGAGACCTATCACCATTATAAAAACGGGATGAAATAGGAAAGTAGAATAAGCATGAAGATTTATTATAATCCAATTAAAAATATATTAGCTATGGTTAAGAAAAATTTAGCAAAAAAAACAATAATAAGGTTTGTATTAATTTCAACTTTATTGTTTTCAAATTTATGTCTTTGTGCCCAAAGAGAAGAAATGCAAACATTGTTTGGCAGAAGGGAAGATGTACGTATTGGAGGTTACGGAACTTTTGAGATTAAAGCTTCGCAACTGGATGGAGGTATTAATGGATTACTTTTAGGATGGAGGGGCGGAGTAATTTTAAATCATAAATACGTGCTCGGACTGGCAGGTTACGGATTACTGCCTACAAGAAAAATAACACCACCTTCAGATATAGCAGAAATTGGCAGAGATTATCATTTAACAGGTGGATACGGCGGTATTCTTCTTGAATACATTAATTCACCCCGCAAACTGTTACACTTTGCTGCAAATACTCTGATTGGTATCGCCGGTATAACTTATACAGATTTAATTAACAAAGATTACGACACACATAAATCATATCCAAAATCTATAAGTTTTGTTGTTGAACCGTGTGTTGAAATGGAATTAAACGTTAGCACTGTTTTCAGAATGTCTCTTGGAGTAAGCTACCGTTATTCCCCTAATTTTAAACTAAGGTATAATAAGCAAGATAATAAAAATGCTCTTAATGGTCTCTCAATTAATCTAGGATTTAAATTTGGTGAATTTTTAGGTTATAAAATTAAACCGAAAGAAAAATGATGCGGCTGCCAAAGTATTTATAATCAATTCACATCTTACATAATAAATTAATTGTGAGAGAAATATATTTTTTTATAAAAAAAGTCTGTTTATCCCTCATGTCGGTATGGTCTTCAAATTAATAAAGCAACTTCTTAAAAGGTTATATGACTAAAACATCTAAAGTGGAAAGAATTTAAAATGAAACTCTGTTTTGTACTGATAGGTATTTTGTTAAATAGCATTGGTTTATCACAGGATTCAATCAATCAAAAAAACAAAAAGCAAAACTTTATTATTTCAGGCGGTTTTGGGTACGGGAATGTAGTTCCCACCAATCAGTTTGTAATGGGTGATAATCTGCAAAATAACTCAATAGACCATTATAAGTCATTTTCGCTGAAAGCACTATGGCAGAACCCCGGCTATACCCACTGGCAAAGGGTTCACCGAGGGCCGTATTATGGTGTTGGCATATCGAGAGGAGATTTTGGCAATTCGTATGAAATTGGCTATCCGGTCTCCTATTACGGTATATTGGGACAGCCGGTTGCAAGACTGCAGAAAGTGGATTTTTTCACTGAGTTTCAATTCGGATTGACAAATAACTGGAAAAGTTTTGACATTCTGAAAAATCCTAAAAACATAGCAATTGGCGGAACCTTCACGGTACATCTGGATATTGCATTAAAAACGTTTTTTGATTTAAGTCCCAAATTTGATTTCGGTGCGGGAATGAGTTTTATCCATTTTTCCAATGGCGGTTTAAAGCGTCCAAACCGGGGTTTCAATATTTTTTCTCCGCAAGCGGAATTCAGATACAGATTTGTACCCCGCCCCGATTATAAAAAAATGGAAAAAGCGGAGAACTTAAAACGGTCACATGATCTGCTTTTTATGAGGACGGGAAGTGTTCATCAGCTTATGGAATTTGAACCGGATTCCAATTTTTTTGCCGTATATGGCTGGAGCATGATTTATTTAAATCAGATTTCTAATGCTGTAAGACTGGGGATAGGAAGGGACATGAATTACTGGTGGGGCATGACGGTAAATCCGGACGGAACAATCGGTGAAAGAACCATTAAAAATCTTTCAGTCGGCTATATTTTGCAACCTGAAATGATAATAGGCAACTTAACACTTGTGGGCGGTGTTGGAATTTATGCCGCGCATTCACAGTTTGGCAGTTTCAAACAGATGTATCAGAGACTTGGGGTAAGATTCGATATTTATAAAACATTGTCGCTTGGGGTAAATGTGCGTGCCATCAATTTTAATCACGCCGAGTTTATGGAGTTTAACATAGGCTACAGGGTGCGGTGGTTTAAATAGAGTATTGCAAAACAATTTTCTTACTCAGCTTCTTCCGGAATACAGGTGTATTTTTATAGTTTTTCTAAATATTTTGCTATTTATTTTATTGATATTCAAGTAAATATAATGTTCTTAAGGATTAACAATTAGTTAAACCTCTTTTTATAAATATTAAAAGTTTGATTGTGCCTGAAAAAAGTGATCTTATCGGCAAGACGGATAAATATCTCCAGATTGTTTTGCCTGAGCCAGTTTATGGCTTCAGGCTTTTTTAGACAGGCATCGGTAAATATTATCAGAAAATTATAATCATGCTTTATCAGCCATTCGTAGGCTTCTTTTTTCCCGTCAACAGCCAGATCGAAAGCTGCAAAATGAGGATATCCATTATTAAGCAGCCATTTTGTAGCTTCTTCACTTCCCCGCATTGAACTTGAAAGGGCTGCCAGCTCAGGATAGCCATTATTTAACAACCAATTGAATATCTGATCGTTATCAGAAAATGTTTCTCCAAAAGCCAGCAATATTTTCTCCGGATAGTCAATCATGTCCCATGATGATTTGGTTCACAACTAACAAAGATAATCCATATTAAATGATCCTATCAAATATTTTGTAAACAAAAATCGTAATTGTTCAATGGATATAACTAATAATACACCTCGGTTTGTATTCCCAGCTCATTTACCTTTTTTGCGATCCGGTTAAGTTCGTTGTACGATAATTTTTCAAGACCTGATAATGGAGTTGAGCGATCAATGGGATAGATCATTACCAAACGAGGTGAAATTTCTTTAATGAACTTCAGCCATACATTCACATTTTCGTCGCTTGAAGAGTCAAAATATTCTCCATTTACAGTGCCTCTTAAAAACAGGCTCTGAATTATAAGATTCCCTTTAAATTCCTTAAGGTTTTCCACAATTTTAGTCAAAGAAATATTCCAAACCGGATTATTGATCAGTTTCATGTAGCTTTCAGTTCCTACATCCAGCTTTAAAACATTTTTGTCAACTTTCAGCAATGCCTCTTTTATTCTGGCATTGCCAAGTGTAGTAGCGTTTGAAAGTACTGTTATCTGAGCATCGGGGAAGAACCTGTTGCGAAGAAGTATAGTTTCATCAATAATTTCAGGAAAATCAGGGTGCAGAGTTGGTTCTCCGTTGCCGGCAAAAGTAATATTATCAGGGCTTATGCCACTTTCTTTCAGTTCAGCAAATTTACGATCCATTGTTTCCTTTATAATTTCTCCCGGAATAAAAGTTTCAGAATCTGATTCTGAAGTATCGTGAGTAAGTCCACATTCACAATAAATGCAATTAAATGAACAAACCTTTTTATTTAATGGTAGAAGATTAATTCCCAGCGAAATGCCAAATCTGCGGCTTCGAACCGGACCAAATACTATATCGCGAAAAAGAAAACCTGACATGATAAAAATATTTTCGGCAAAAGTACTGTATATTTACAAACAGAAGAATGAGCAGATAATAAGACATAAATTCAAAAACCTCATGATTTACAGATATAAAAATGAAAATACAAGCCGTGAGATATTGAACAACAAACACATAAAACAGGCGTTGACTTATAGTGCAGTATTGATATTGACTGTATTTAAAGTGTAAAAGACATAGTTTTGAACCCCAAATAGATTTCATTTCCGAACACAAAAAAACATCATTCAAAGGTGCTTACCAAATGAATTCTGCCAGCATTAAAGATATCAGAGAGCCTATCGAGTCATATTTGAAGGATTTTGAAACTTCTTTCAGAAATTCGATGAAAAGTTCCGTTCCCTTGCTCGATGTCATTATGAACTATCTTGTTTCCCATAAAGGTAAGCGAATGAGACCTTTGTTTGTTTTTCTTTCAGCAGGAGTATGCGGCAATATCAACGATCGTACCCAAAGGACGGCAACTATGATTGAACTGCTTCATACTGCTACTCTTGTACATGATGATGTTGTTGATGACTCGCATAAACGCAGAGGATTTTTCTCAATAAATGCCTTATGGAAAAACAAGATTGCTGTCCTTGCCGGTGATTATCTGCTATCACGGGGGCTGCTGTTATCTCTTGACAATAATGATTTCGATCTGTTGAAGATAGTTTCTGATGCTACCCGCGAAATGAGCGAGGGTGAACTACTTCAGATTGAAAAAGCAAGGAGGCTGGATATTACAGAAGAAATATATTTTGAGATCATCAAAAAGAAAACTGCTTCGCTGATTGCTGCCTGCTGCAAAGCAGGAGCTGTATCAGTAAATGCTCCTGGCGATATGCCTGAACGTATGCATGCTTTTGGTGAATACGCCGGAATAGCTTTTCAGATAAAAGATGATCTGTTTGATTATCAGAAAAATAATAGTGCAGGGAAACCAGTTGGGAATGACTTGAAAGAGAAAAAAATGACCCTTCCTTTAATTTATGCACTGAGCCAAACTGGATTTTTTGAAAAGCAAAGGATAATTTCTGCCGTAAGAAAGAAAAATGCTGAACCCGAAATAGTTAACGCTGTAATTGAAAAGGTTAAAAATCTTGAAGGCATCAGTTATGCAACTGAAAAAATGTTTTTTTATCGTGATAAGGCACTTGAAATCCTTAAAACCTTTGAGCCGGGAGCTATGACCCGTTCTCTTGAACAATTGGTTCATTATACCATTGAGCGAAATAAATAAAATAAGAATGGCGAATATCCGAATTTTACGATAAAAAGATTATTACCCGATCCATGTTATTATTATCCATATTTAATCCTTGTTAAATGGCATTTATTCATTTTTCTTTATGGCTTTCTTTAATATTTATCAGGTTTTGCCCTTTTTTAGAAACTACTCACAAAATTGATCGTATGCCTAACGACATTATTTGTTTGAGTGAATTTGAAGATGCTTTATACAAAGAGCTGAATAATTACAGAATACAAAACGGGCTTAATCCTATTACCCTATCACCTTCGCTTACATACATAGCACAGGTTCATTGCCGCGATTTAAGTGAAAACTTCCCCTTCGAAGACACTGGATGTAATATGCATAGCTGGTCGGACAAAGGCTCCTGGACACCTTGCTGTTACACCAATGATCACAAGAACAGGGATTGCGCGATAAATAAGCCAAAAGAACTTACATCTTACAAAAGCGAGGGTTATGAAATAGCTTTTTTTTCAACTTACAACTATCCGGATGCCTTTAGTTTTGCCAAAGATGCAATAGATATGTGGAGCAAAAGTAAAGGTCATAATGAAACCATATTAAATTTGGGCACATGGAAGAAAGTAACATGGAAAGCCTGTGGTGTAGGCAGTTACGGCGATTTTACAACAATATGGTTTGGCACTGAAACCGATGATGATACTAATATTGTAAAAATTTGCAAATAAAAAGCCGCTCCCGAAATCGAAAGCAGCCCATTGCTTAATTCTGTATGTTCATAGTTACTTAACTTCTTCAAAATCAACATCAGTAACTTCATCATCTCCACTCTTAGGCTCAGAAGTACCCGGGTCAGTATGAGGCTGACCTTGCGTTTGTTGTTCCTGAGTAGCCTTATATAATTCTTCGCTGGCAGCCTGCCATGCAGAGTTCAGTTCGCCCATTGAAGCATCAATTTCAGCAATATTGTGATTTTTATGTGCTTCTTTTAGTCGTGCAAGTGCTGATTCAATACGTTGTTTCTTTTCAGCCGGTATTTTATCACCATACTCTTTCAATTGTTTTTCCGTCTGGAAAGCAAGTGCATCAGCATTATTCATCTTATCAACCTCTTCCTTGAGTCTTCTATCTTCTTCGGCATTTGCTTCCGCCTCGGCTTTCATACGTTTAATCTCATCATCGTTCAATCCACTTGTAGCCTCTATTCTGATCTGCTGAGACTTACCTGTACCCTTATCTTTTGCAGCAACATTTAGTATTCCGTTAGCATCAATATCAAATGTTACTTCAATCTGAGGAATTCCGCGCGGGGCTGGTGGTATCCCATCAAGATGGAATCGGCCTATACTCTTATTTCCACCTGCCATTGGGCGTTCTCCCTGCAAAACATGTATCTCAACCGATGGCTGATTATCCGAAGCAGTTGAAAACACTTCTGATTTCTTGGTAGGAATTGTAGTGTTAGATTCAATCAGTCTGGTCATTACGCCTCCAAGGGTTTCAATTCCAAGTGAAAGCGGAGTTACATCAAGTAGCAGCACATCTTTAACTTCACCTGTAAGAACGCCACCCTGAATAGCGGCACCAACAGCAACTACTTCGTCGGGGTTTACACCTTTTGAAGGAACTTTTCCAAAAAACTCCTCAACTACTTTCTGAATAGCAGGAATACGTGTTGAACCGCCAACCAGAAGGACTTCATCAATTTCCGAAGCCTTGAATCCTGAATCGCTGAGAGCTTTTTTACATGGCTCAATGGTAGCTTTGATCAGACTATCAGTGAGTTGTTCAAATTTAGCTCTTGTAAGTGTACGCACCAGGTGCTTTGGAATACCATCAACAGGCATTATATAAGGCAGATTTATCTCGGTGGATGTTGAACTTGAAAGCTCAATCTTGGCTTTTTCTGAAGCTTCTTTCAAACGTTGCAGCGCCATAGGGTCTTTACGAAGATCAATATTTTCATCTTTCTTAAACTCTTCTGCCAGCCAGTCAATTATGGCCTGGTCAAAATCATCACCTCCAAGGTGAGTATTACCGTTTGTTGATTTAACTTCAAAAACGCCATCACCAAGTTCAAGGATTGATATGTCAAATGTACCTCCACCCAGATCGAACACAGCAACTTTCATATCCTTATGTTTTTGATCGAGACCGTATGAAAGGGCTGCGGCAGTGGGTTCATTTATAATTCTTTTTACAGTAAGTCCGGCAATTTCACCGGCTTCTTTTGTAGCCTGACGCTGTGAATCACTGAAATAGGCAGGTACTGTTATGACTGCTTCGCTAACAGTAGTTCCCAAATAATCTTCGGCTGTTTTTTTCATTTTCTGCAATATCATTGCCGAAATTTCCTGTGGTGTATAAAGTCTATCGTCAATACGAACACGAGGGGTATTATTATCACCTTTATCTACCTGATAAGGTATTCTACCTACTTCTTTCTGAACTCTGTCGTAAGTTTCTCCCATAAATCTTTTAATGGAGAAAACTGTCTTTCTGGGATTGGTAATAGCCTGTCGTTTAGCCGGATCGCCTACTTTTCTCTCGCCGGTTTCGGTAAAAGCCACAATAGATGGTGTAGTACGATGTCCTTCGCTGTTAGGTATAACAACAGGTTCGCTACCTTCCATAACAGAAACACATGAGTTAGTTGTTCCAAGATCTATTCCAATTATTTTTCCCATAGTATATTAATATTTTCAGTTAAAAATTTTTTAAACTACTTTAGGGCAGTCAAGGATTGTGCCATGATAGAAAATCGAATTGTTTGTCAGGTAGCTGAATAGCATATTTTTTCTTTACACTCAAAAACTACATATTGATCTTTGCCTGAAAATCAACAATATAGCTAAAATAAAAGAATAAGGTCAGGAGCTAAGGGAAAGAATAAATACAGAATTATGTATATGACAATTAGTCAGATCCGGGGGTTATTTAGTAGGTATCCATTGGAAATTATATCCGTCCATTTCCATTAGCTTGGTTATGGTGTTAAGATGCAGTAAATGCACCCGCTTTTTCTGGTATCGGGCACTGAACACGCCAAGGCCATTGGTAATATTAGTGTATTCAGGTTTTTCCTGCACTATGCTTGACGTAGGTTCGTTAATCTCGATATATAGGCTCAAATCAAAAGCAGCCACATAAATAGTCAGCTCAATATTTACAGCGTAGCGTTCTACATTATCTTTTTTCTCAACCTGATTTTCAATCATTGCAAAAAAAGTTGAGTTGGCAAATGCCAGCTCAATATCGGAATTACTATCCTTTCCGGACTTAATGAAGGCGGATTTCCACTCAGTATAATGATATGTTGAATCGCCTGTGTCAGTATTCACTTCAAGGTAATTAAAATGCATGACCATCTGGTAACGGCCTGCATTCCGGGCCGGTCTCCATTTAAACATACGTGATTCAGCACCGCCTGGAGGGTTAAAATTCAGGGTAGAATTCTCAACCGGAACTATAATACCAAAATCACCAACAAGCGGAGTTTCAGAAGTAACAGTCTCGCCATTGGGTTTCTGAATTGTAAGATGATAATCAAAACCTGTGCTCAGTTCTGCCGGAAAGTAAAATACCGGTTGCTGCATATTGAAAAACCTGCCAGTGTCTTTATCGTATATCGTTATTGTATCAAGTTCAAATCTTCTGTTCAACATTTTATTATAATACTCATCAACCATCACATTGATATTTCCCGGATAAAGATTGGAATCAGGCTCAAGAGCCATTTGCATAACATTGCCCTTACCAAGAAAAGCTTTCTGGATTCTGAGGTAATGAATACTATCGTTCTGGTTCAAAGCTCCATACACCACAGTAATATCTTTCCAATCGGCATTAATATCAAAATCTGTTTCGCATGAAGCTAAAAAAAGAAAAGCAGTAAGAAATATCGTAATACGCAGGTAGTTCATCATTGAATGTAATTTCAAAAAAAGTAAATATGTGGCAAAGGTAATTATTATGCATCAGAACAATGATTGACGGGTAATATTTATAGCTGGGAAAATAAAAAGTTTAAAACATTAAAATTTCATATTCACTCATAAAGCCCTGATTCTTCTTATCAGCGCCCAAACAAATCCGGCAAGCATTATGAAAGTTCCCAGCCATAACAATCGGATAAATGGGAATATGACAGCATGAACCACAATATGATCTTCAGAAACTCCGTAAATACCAAGGATAATTGAATGAGGCTTATCTCCGACCCCTTCAAATCTAAGCTTCATATTCTGTTCTTCAAGGAAAGCATCTTCAAACAAAGCAGTATGCCCTTCAATACTATATCTTACCCAGACTTCTTCTGTTGGCTGCATCATGCTTATAATCTGAAATCTAGCATTCAGCGCTATTCTCTCAAATTCATCCCCTGGCATTTCCACTTTCAGGCTATCAAAAATTATCATACTCCGCATAGCCATGATCGTATCTCCAAGCCGTATTATCTCACGCGAAAGTAGGCTAAGACCATTCTCATCAGTAAAATCAATTTCATGAGCATGGCTCACATAGGTATAAATATCCCTGGTAAGCTTATGACGCGTGGCAGGATTGCTTACCTGCCCCATTTGAGGATGTCTGTTGATTGATGGCACGAGCGTAAAATCGAGGTAATAGGAGCTATCAGCATTAAGTTTCAGAAAATCAAGAGTATAAAATGTTTCATTAACAACTGTTTTCCGATCACTATAAACCACGTGATATTCGCCAAGGCGTGTCATTTGTCCTTTTATCAGCTTAATATTTTCAGCTTTAGTAACAGGGTCCTTTGAAATAGTTTTTTCGTTTGTAAATGTAAACACAATGGCGGCCAGAAAAATCCCAAAGCCTATATGAGTAATTGCGCCGGGAAGATTATGCGTTTTTCTGGCAAATCGAAATAAATAATCAAGTGATGCGAACACTACAAATAATGCGAAGCCCAACAGCACTAAATGCATGATACGCGACGGCACAAACACTGCATAAATAATAGTTAAACCCACTGATAGCAATAAAGAAAGTAGAATACGACGAAAGAACACCTCTGCCTGATTTTTTCCATAATTCAAAAACTGGGAAATCCCAATTAATAGACTAATCATCAAAGCAAAAGGCATTTGCCAGCCATTGTAATAAGTTACCGGGTCGTCAGGTGGAGCCATTTTACTTCCTAAAACAGCATTAATAACCGGAATGGAAGTAGCAAATATTATTTGAAATGCCGATAGTAAAAGCACGATACTTCCTGCCAGAAGAATGAAATCGCGAGAAAATATATTCTCACTTTCCCGCTGAGGAATTTTTTTCCAGTTCAATATCAGCCATACCATGGGTAAAACAAAAAATACAGCCATAAAAAGTACAAGCTGAAAAAACTTTTTATCAGCACCAAATGAATGTACTGATGTTTCGGCAAGTATGCCACTCCGGGTAAGAAATGCAGCATAAAGAACGAACAAGAACCCCAGGAATACAAAAATGAATGCAGCATGCAACTGTTGTTTTCGTTTAAGAGCCAACAACATCAGGTGCAAAGCGCCTGCCATGATCAGCCATGGCACCAATGATGCGTTTTCAACAGGGTCCCATGCCCAGAATCCTCCGAAGGTCAATGACTCATATGCCCACCGTCCACCTAACAAAATTCCAGCTCCCAAAAAGATCAAAGCTGCCAAAACCCAAGGCAATGTATGTTTAATCCAGCCGATATAATCCTTTTTCCATAAAGCTGCTAAAGCAAAGGCATACGGGATAAGAAAAAGTGCGTAACCGAGGAATAAAACAGGAGGGTGGCTTACCATCCAAGGATTTTCAAGTAAAGGGTTCAAACCCACACCATCCGCTATTTGTTCAACATAATTGGGATCACTGAAAAAAGTTTCCCCGGCATACTCAGGCATTTCACGCAAAAGGGCAAAAGGGCTGCTACCTATTTTCAAACCCATAACCCTTACACCCAGCAACATAGAAGTAAGGAAAAACTGTGATAAAGAAACAATCCCCATTACCTGAGGTCTAAATGTGCTGGCTTTCATCAAAACTATCATTCCTGAAAGCCCCTGAAGTATTGCCCAAACCCAGAAACTACCCTCCTGACCTGCCCACAAACATGCTACTATGTATTTTATCGGAAGTGCCACCGAACTGTAACGGTACACATAATTATATTCGAACCGGTGACTGAAGATCAGATAATAAAGAATGATGCCAACGCCAACAAGGCTCAGAATATGAGCTATATAAACCCATTTTGCAGCACGGAAAAGTTTTTGTTTCTCAATTTCATTCTTATGGTTTGAAAGAAAAAAATAAATAGCCGAAACAATAGCAGTAAAAGTTGAGAACAAAACCAGTATGTGCCCAACAGTGCCGGGCAATGTCAACTCTCCAATATATATAATGTCTTGAAAATCATTCATCAAAGTCAAAATTTAATGTGTTTTTAAATATGCACAAAACTACATGTTTTTCATTTATCAAATAAAATCTGACGAATTTGATTGTTATACGAATTGTATTTACAAAATAGTCCAAGCTGTTTTGTAAATTACAATCGTTAATGCCGGTGGTTAAAACATTAAGACCAATTGAGCGGAGCGATAATTGGTCTGTTATATTTTGCCATCCGGTATAATTAGTCTGTTATATTTTTCCAATCGGTATTAGACAAGAAAACCTAACAAAATAGTCCTGAGCTTCAAATAGTTTGAATTTCTAGTTTTTTTTAGACCTTTGCAATCCAATATTAATTCAATTTTAAATGACAAAAATAATCGGACTTGGCAATGCATTGGTTGATATTACTATTCCACTTCCTGACGATGGATGGTTAAAGGATTTTAAATTACCAAAAGGAAGCATGCAACATGTTGAACGAAGCATTATTGACAAATTACTTGAAAAAACTGCCGCTTTTAACCAGCAGATAACCTCGGGAGGCTCTGCTGCCAATACTATTCATGGATTAGCCCATTTGGGCAACAGTACTGCTTTTATTGGAAAAACAGGCAAAGACCGACTTGGCACAATTTTTCATAACGATCTGATAAATAGCAGCATTAACCCACATCTTATTATTTCGGAAACCGAAACAGGTACTGCCATTGCATTTGTAACTCCTGATTCAGAAAGAACATTCGCTGTATTTCTTGGTGCAGCGCTTGAACTTGAGCCTTCTGACCTGAAACAGGAAATTTTCACAGGATATGACTACCTCCATATCGAGGGTTATATGGTGCAAAATCACAAACTAATTGAAAATGCCTTTATTCTGGCAAAAAATTCCGGGCTAAAAATTTCCCTCGACCTTGCAAGTTACAATGTTGTTGAGGAAAACCTGGATTTCTTAAATAATATGATCGGGAAATATGTGGATGTTATTTTTGCCAACGAAGAAGAAGCACAGGCTTTCACAGGTTTATCACCTGAACCTGCACTTGCTCATTTGGCAGGGATTTGCGAGATTGCTGTTGTAAAAACCGGAGCCAGGGGTTCAATGATAAGATCAGGAAATGAAACCCATCACATAGATATAATTCCGGTAAATGTTGTTGACACTACCGGTGCCGGCGATCTTTATGCAGCCGGATTTCTTCATGGGCTGGCACAGGGTCTGTCGCTTGACAAAAGTGGAAAAGCAGGTGCATTATTGTCGGGAAATGTAATACAGTATTTCGGGGCAAAAGTTCCGGCTGAGTCATGGACAAATATTAAAAATGAAATAAAGAAGCTGTAACAGACTGTTCTTTTTAACAACTCAGAGAAGCCATAAAGCAATATCTTTATTACTCCGCCAGTTTCCCTATAAGTGTGGCTGCTGTGCAATCAGTAACGGTTACATTTTTATATGTGCCAGGTTTTATATTGGACCCTGCAAACACAATCACCTTGTTACGGCTATTTCTGCCCATAAATTTTTTATCTGACCGCTTTGAAGTGCCTTCTACAAGTACTGAAAAAGTTTTTCCAATATCCTTCTGATTGCTTTTCAACGACAACTCCTGCTGCAAGTTAATGATCTCTTCAAGGCGGCGACTTTTCACCTCATCCGGAACATCATCAGCAAGTTTTTTTGCAGCTATTGTACCGGGGCGTTCAGAATATTTGAACATATAAGCATAGTCATATTCAACCCATTGCATCAGCGACAGGGTTTCCTGATGATCTTTTTCAGTTTCGCTACAGAAGCCGGTAATGATATCAGTAGTTACACCACAGTCGGGTAGATTTTTCTTTATTGCGTTCACACGATCTATATACCATTCACGATCATATTTCCGGTTCATGAGTTTAAGGATACGTGAACTGCCCGATTGAACAGGCAGATGTATTGAACGGCAGATATTCTCATTGCGAACCATGGTAGCAATCAGCTCATCCGAAAGGTCTTTTGGGTGCGAAGTTGCGAACCTGACCCTTAAATCCTTGTTTATCAGTGCAATTTTTTCAAGTAATTGCGGAAAACCTAAACTGCCGCTCTCATCCTCCCAGTCGTAAGAATTAACATTTTGTCCCAGAAGGGTCACTTCCCTGTACCCCTGATCAAATAATATGCGGCATTCCTGTAAAATAGTTTCAGGATTACGACTGCGTTCAACTCCTCTGACTGATGGCACAACACAATAAGCACAATAGTTTTCGCAGCCGCGCATAATGGAAATAAATGCTGAAACCTTGTTTTTATCCAGTCTTACAGGATTTATGTCGGCATAGGTTTCATCGGCTGACAAGATGACATTAATGGCTTTTTGTCCACCTTCAGCAAGGTCTACAAGTTTTGGCAGATCTCTGTATGAATCCGGACCGGCTATCAGATCAACAAACACTGCTTCGGCGAGCAATGATTCTTTCATACGTTCAGCCATACATCCCAATACTCCAATCACCAGTCTGGGATTTGATTTTTTAAAACGCTTTAGTTCATTCAGGCGTCGCATTACCCGTTTTTCTGCATTTTCACGGATCGAACAGGTATTAACAAATATCAGGTCAGCATTTTCAGGATTTGAAGTTACTTCAAACCTATGGTCAACAAGAATGGAATGCACTATTTCGCTATCAGAAATATTCATCTGACAGCCATAGGTTTCTATATATAGTTTCTTACTCAATGTATTATTCAGTTACAGGTTACAAAAATAAAAATCACTAATTTAATTATCCCAAAACTCCAGCAAAATTAATATATTAACAACATTTGTAAAAAACTTTTGTTTTGAGAATAACAAAGTCTTCATATAACAAGTTAAGTTTATTGTGTTACTTTGTGCCCGTTTTTAAAAAATTTTACAACAATTCAGAAAATTACCTATGTCGAAAAATCTTGTTATTGTTGAATCACCTGCAAAAGCCAAAACGATAGAAAAATTTCTGGGAAAAGAATTCCAGGTTAAGTCATCGTTTGGTCACGTAAGGGATTTATCAAAAACCAAGCTTGGTATTGATATTGAAAATCATTTTAAGCCAAACTACGAAATACTTCCTGATAAGAAAAAGATTGTCAGTGAATTAAAAAAATTTGCCAAAGATTCAGAATTAGTATGGCTGGCAACTGACGAAGACCGTGAGGGCGAAGCCATATCCTGGCATCTTGTTGAAACTCTTGGTATTGAAGAATCTAAAGTCAGGCGTATAGCATTTCATGAGATAACAAAAAATGCAATTCTTAAAGCTATTGAGAATCCGCGCTCAATAAACAAGCAACTTGTTGATGCCCAACAGGCTCGTCGTGTTTTGGACCGTTTGGTAGGATATGAAATTTCTCCAATTTTATGGAAAAAAGTAAAACCAGCACTGTCGGCTGGCAGAGTGCAATCAGTAGCAGTAAGATTAATTGTTGAGCGCGAAGAAGAAATAAAATCCTTTATTAGCGAGGCTTATTATAAGATCACTGCTCTGTTTGAGATCAGGCGCGATGACGGAACCTATTCATTCACTGCTGGATTACCTGAGAAATTAAAACTTACTGATGAAGCTCTTGCATTTCTTGAAATATGCAAACCAGCAAAATTCAGTGTAGCCAATATTGAAACAAAGCCTGCGAAAAAATCACCTGCGCCTCCGTTTACCACTTCAACACTACAACAGGAAGCCAGCCGGAAACTTGGATTTTCAGTATCGAAAACCATGCTTGTTGCCCAACAACTGTATGAAGCCGGAAAAATAACCTATATGAGAACTGACTCTGTGAACCTGTCGAACCATGCACTGGCAGCAGCTAAAACTGAGATTGAAAAACTTTACGGAAAGGATTATGTAAAAACACGCAAATATACTACGAAAGCGAAAGGTGCACAGGAAGCCCACGAAGCTATAAGACCTACCTCGATGAGCAGCAGTGCTATAGAGGGGGATGTTTCACAAAAGCGGTTGTATGATCTAATATGGAAAAGAACCATAGCTTCGCAGATGAGTGATGCAATTCTGGAAAAAACAAATGTAGATATTAAAATATCCACTACTCGTGAATTACTTGTTGCAAAAGGTGAAGTCATTAAATTTGATGGCTTTCTGAAAGTATATATGGAATCAAGCGATGATGAAAGTGAAGAAGGCAAGGGTGATATTTTGCCCCCGATGAATATTGGAGACCCTCTTGAATTACTGCAAATGACTGCTATACAGCGCTTTACTCAACAACCATATCGCTATACTGAAGCTATGCTGGTTAAAAGACTTGAAGATCTTGGAATTGGTCGACCTTCAACATATGCTCCTACCATTTCAACCATTCAGAAACGTGAATATGTTGAAAAAGGAGACAAAACTGGTTTTAAACGTAGCTTTGAAATCATGGTTCTGAAAAATGGAAAGATCAGTAAATCAATGAAATCAGAAAATGTTGGTTTCGAAAAAAATAAACTTTTCCCTACCGATATCGGAACATTGGTGAATCAGTTTTTGGTGGCTAATTTTAAGAATATTATTGATTATCACTTTACTGCAACGGTTGAAAAAGAATTTGACGAAATTGCGATGGGCAATAAGATATGGAATGAAATGATTAGTGAGTTTTATTATCCGTTTCATGAGCATATTAAAGAGGTGCTTGTTAAATCAGAAAAGGTAAAAGGTGAAAGATTGCTGGGAAAAGATCCGAAAAGTGGTAAAAACATATATGTTAAATTAGGTCGTTTTGGAGCAATGGTTCAGCTTGGTGAGTCGGACAGTGAGGAAAAACCTCAGTTTGCCGGTTTGAAAAAAGGTCAAAGTATGGAAAGCGTCACCCTTGAAGATGCCCTGGAACTGTTTAAATTTCCAAGGATCATTGGTTCATATGAAAGTAAAGATCTACAAGTTGGTATAGGACGTTACGGACCATATATAAAACACGATGACAAGTTCTTCTCACTTAAAAAAACTGATGATCCACTGACAATTAAGGAAGAAAGGGCTATTGAAATAATCCTTGAAAAACAACAATCAGAAAAAGAAAAACTTATCAAGGAATTTAAAGAACGCGATGATATTAAAATTCTCAATGGCAGATATGGACCTTATATTGCAATGGGAAAGACAAATTACAAAATTCCCAGAACAATGGATCCCAAGGCATTGACTTTAGAGCAATGTCTTGAAATTATAGAAAAAGAAGGAGCTAAAAAAACTGCAAGAGCTAAAAAGAAATAGACCAATGAGAAAGACATTCATATAGTCAATCCTGTTTCTTTAATTTTGTTAATGCCGGAACACATCATTTCACATTTTATTGATGGAAAACAAACATTTCTTACAGCCAATTGATCCTGAGCTTTTTATTCCTAAGCAAGAAGGTCAAAATTTATTATCGGATCATATTTTAAAAAATTTTGCCAGTTCTCCATTTCCTGATATTTCAATAGCTAACACAGCTATTATCGGTGTGGAAGAAAGCCGTTATTCTGTTGATAATCAGACATCACACGAAGGAAGTAATTTAATAAGAAAACATTTATATCAGTTAAAGCCCGGAGCTTTTAAACTGAACATTGTAGATCTTGGTAACATCGGACAGGGAGAAAGAGTTGAAGACACTTATGTTGCTCTGGCTGATATAATGACTGAATTGTTTGAACACAATGTAATTCCAATAATAATCGGAGGAAGTCAGGATCTTACTTATGGCTGTTATAAAGCTTACGAAAATTTACAGCAGATAATCAATATTGTTGCTGTTGACAGAAAATTTGATTTCAGCAACGGAGATGATGATACCCATTCAGAAAATTATCTTAGGAAAATCATTTTACAACAGCCCAATTATCTTTTCAACTATAGTATTATCGGGTATCAAAGCTATTATGTTGAGCAGGATCTAATCAAGCTGATGGACAATCTGTATTTTGATACTCATCGTCTTGGAATGATAAAAGGCAACCTGGTAGAAATAGAGCCTCTCATCCGAAATTGTGATTTGCTAAGCTTTGATATGGGAGCTATTCGTGCCAGCGATTCACCGGGGCATACCACTGTCGGGCCAAATGGCTTTTTTGGCGATGAAGCCTGTCAGATCGCTCGTTACGCCGGTTTGTCAGATAAATTGTCGGCAATTGGATTTTTTGAATATAATTCAGAATACGACAATCGTGAGCTTTCAGCACAACTTATGGCGCAAATGATATGGTATTTCCTTGAAGGGCTGTACAACCGAAAAAATGAAGACCCGGCAGTTAATACCGATGATTTTCTTAAATATCATGTATCAGTGAATTCGGGTAAAGACACTATAGTGTTTTACAGAAGTAAAAATACTGATCGCTGGTGGATGGAAATAGGTTCAAAACAGAGTATTAAAAATGAATACCGCAGACATAATCTGATCCCATGCTCTTATTCTGATTATAAAAAAGCCTGTGAGAACGATATACCGGACAGATGGTGGAAGGCTTTTCAGAAGCTTATGTAAAAACAAACTCTGAAAATCTGGGGTTTTATTATTGAAAATTTGTTGCAGCTGTTATTTTAATGTTATTCTTCCAGGATTCTCCTGTATGAAGGATTTCCAGCTATTATGACTTTTTGCAGCTTCTGATCCAACTGATTTTTGAAAAGAATGACAAACTGCTGCTGCCAAACCATCACTGGCATCAAGATTGTCAGCAATGACAACCGAAAGCAGATTTTCAAGCATAGCGGCAACCTGTTCTTTTGATGCATTACCATTACCAGTGATAGCTTGCTTTATACGACGCGGAGAATATTCAAAAACTTCAACCTTGCGATAAAGTGCTGCTGCCATTGCTACACCCTGAGCGCGACCAAGTTTTAACATTGACTGAATATTTTTACCATAAAAAGGAGCTTCAATAGCCATTTCGTCAGGTAAATACTTATCAATCAAATCAAGAGTGGTTCTAAAAATATTGCTGAGTTTTAAAATATGCGAATCTTTTTTACTAAAAGTCACTGAACCTATATATACAACATTAAGGTTCTTACCTTTGCAGCGGATTATACCATAGCCCATAACATTGGTGCCGGGGTCAATGCCAAGAATAATGCGGTCTTTTTCCAAAAGATGAATTATTAAAATGAATACAAAAGTAAGGAAATCTCTCAACTTCTTGTTGCAACTGATCATTATTTTGCTTGCATATTGGTTCATATATCGGGAATTATTTCAAAAAAGAGACATACTTCAGGTAGTCAAAATTTTAAAAGATCAATTCTTAAACCGAGCTTTTCTGTATTTTCTGATCTATGTTTTTTTACTAATGTTTGTTAACTGGGGTCTGGAGGCACAGAAATGGAAGTATCTGATCGGGAAATTTGAACATATTTCGTTTTTCCAGTCTTTCAAAGCAGTTTTTTCAGGAGTTACAGTCAGTGTTTTTACTCCTAACCGCATAGGTGAATATTTTGGCAGAGTATTTATTCTCAAACAATTACATCCTTTAAAAGGAGTATTCATTACTTTTATTGGAAGCATGGGGCAATTACTTTCCACTATTGTATTCGGATTACTGGCTTTATTGTTTTTTATTCCACGCCTGTTTGATATTTCATTTTTTCCGAACCAATTGATTTACTGGAGTATAGTCATTTTATCATTATTATGTATTTTTTTTCTGATCTTATTCTATTTGAATTTCCAGTATGTTTCAACTCTAATTGAACGACTGATTCCCCACAAGCATGAAAAAATAAAGCGTTATACAGATATTTTTAAAAGTTATCAAAGCCGCGAACTTGCCTTTGTTTTCCTTATCAGCATTTTAAGATACATGATTTTTTCCTCACAGTTTATTTTATTGCTTCTTGCTTTCGATATTAAACTCCCTGCATCACAATACCTTATACTTGTACCCCTGATCTTTTTTGCGATTACAGTAGTTCCCACCATTGCTCTTTCTGAACTTGGTATTCGAGGCAGCATTTCTTTGTATTTAATTGGTTTTTTTATCGAAAACTCAGGTAATATGAATAATGACACATCTGTTGGCATTATAGCTGCATCCACTTTATTATGGGTAATCAATCTGGTTTTACCGGCAATTATAGGGGCATTGTTCGTCTTCAACCTTAAGTTTTTACGTCCATATAAAAACAACCTTAACAAATGACTTTCGCCGTAATTGCAATACTTGTAGCCGGATTCACCTATTTTTGTCTGATCGTATGGCTGTCATCGGGGTGGCGTAGATTAAAACCGTTTGATCCAATAAGCAAAACAAAAATTTCAACTACAGTAAGTATAGTTATTGCTGCTCGTAACGAAGAACAGAATATTGCCCATTGTCTGAACGATTTGCTTGCTCAGGATTTTTACAGGAAAAAATACGAAATCATTGTGATTGACGATCACTCTTCGGATAACACCTCTGAAGAAGTGAACAGAATTGCAACCCTTACGGATAAGATAAAGCTTATTCGTTTAGCTGAGAAGAAAGAGAAAGCCAAAGGCAAAAAAGCTGCTCTTGCAGCCGGGATTACTGAAGCCAAAGGCGAACTGATCATTACTACTGATGCCGATTGCAGATTTCATAAGCAATGGTTACAATCCCTCACAATTTATTATGAAACATTTAAACCTGTTATGATAAGTGCGCCGGTAATTTTTGAACCTCAACAAAGTATATCCGGTAAATTCTATGAACTTGAATTCATGGGATTAGTTGTTTCAGGTGCCGGAGCTTTGGGGCTTAATAAACCATTAATGTGTAATGGTGCAAACCTGGCTTTTCCACGCCGGCATTTTCTTAAATTTCAAAACCATAAAACCGATAATACCTGGGCTTCAGGCGATGATATGTTTTTAATGCACTGGATTAAAGATAATTATGGTGCTAAAAACATACATTTTCTCAAATCCAGTAAAGCAGTCGTTAGTACTAAAGCACCGGCAAATATTCATGATTTCGTTATGCAACGAATCAGGTGGGGTTCAAAAACAAGAGCATATCCCAATACTTTTACTGCTTTGGTAGCAGCCATAATATTTATTAATTCAATTTTTCTGATTGCCGGTTCAATCTCTGCGATTTTTTTCTCAGCTTTAATTTTACCGGTTCTGGTCAGTTGGATTTTAAAATTTTTAAGCGACTGGATTCTGCTTTATCCGTCTTCAAAGTTTTTTAATAAATCCGGACTTTTAAAATGGTTTGTTCCCTTTCAGATCTTTCATGCCATTTATATTTTATCAGTTGCCCTTTTATCCATGTTTTCAGGCTATAACTGGAAAGGCAGGAGGCTATGAACGAGCCTTGATCAGGCAATTCAATTTCAAAATCACACCACTTACTAAATTTCTAAATCCGGTATTTCCGCCTTATTCAGGTACAACAGCCTGATTCCAAATATCTTATAAGTTCTCACATTATCTTTTGCTTTTGTTTATTTTCTTTCTTTTAAAAACCTGTTAAGAATTTATTTATCACCCATTCTGTGAAAATTAAACCGATTTAGTATTTTTGGAAGCTAATTGTATCACCAAAATTAACCTGTATGACAAAACATGTAATGCTTATTCTCATCGGATCACGTGAGGAAGCTGTTGAGAAAGTTCAGAAGATTTTAACTGCCTGGGGATGCTATATCAGAACCAGGCTTGGTTTGCACGGAAATATTGAAGACAAATGTTCCCACAAAGGCTTACTTTTCCTTGAACTGGACGGAGAAGTGGAAAAGCTAAAAGAATTTGAAAACAAATTAAATCTGATAAAATCAGTAGATGCTAAGTTAATTGAACTGAAAGCTGAGTAAAATCAGGCATAAACAAAGGAACAGCGAAATTTTCGCTGCTCCTTTGTTTATTCATTATGCACTTTTCTGATTTGCAATAAAATTACATATCTCTTATTTCAATCCGGGACAGTAGCGTAAATTTAAAATACATTTCTACACAGTTGATTTGTGATCATAGATTTCTGAATCTTAGGCACTCATAATTTGAAGACAAAATTTAAGTTGTTTATAGGAAATGGCATTTGCACATTTAGCGCATAAAGATGCTCAAGCATTCAGCTTTTTGGGTTCCATGTGAATAGTAGCTGTAATTCCGGTTTCCTCCCAGATTGCATTTTCAATTCTTGTTGCTATCTCATGAGCATTATGTAGTGTAAGTTCGGGTTGTAATTTAATGTGACAGGTAAGCTCAGTATGATCGCCATAGTTATGGATGTGAATATGATGCAGTTGCACGTCTTGCCCAATTACTTCAAAAGAAATGTGTTCAAGCTTTTGTATTAGCTTTTCGTCAGGTTTTTCTCCCATAATACTTTGAGCTGATTCTTTTATAATCCCAAAGGCTGCATAAAACAACGCGAGTGATACAAAAATTCCCATTACTCCGTCAATCCACCAATAGCGTGTTCCAATAAAAATTCCCACAAGGATCAATAATGATGACAGAGCATCGCTACGATGATGCCAGCCATCAGCCTTTACTGATTTAACTGATGTTTTTTTGTAGATCCAAAAAGCATATTGCGCCATGCCTTCTTTTACAACAACTGATATAACGGTAATTATTATTGCCCTCATCCCATAATTCGCACCTGTATGCTCAAAAAGCTTTTCAATTGATTCATATAAAAAATTAAATCCAATCACCCCAAGCAGAGTGCCAATTATCAATGCAGTTATCCATTCTGCCCTGCCATGGCCAAAAGGGTGATCGCTGTCAGCTGGTTTTGAAGCCACTTTGATACCAAATAGCATTATAACGGAAGTCAAAGAATCACTTAAAGTATGCCAGGCATCAGCAATAAGAGCAACTGAGCCACTGATAATACCAACCCAGTATTTCAGCACAAATAAAATAGTGTTCATTATCAGCGAAAACCAGCCTTCTTTTTTCGCCAAATCCATCTTTTCATTTTTGGTTCTCATGGCTTTGCTGACTGATGTTTTTTAAGAGCTTCTGCCACAACAAGGTCGGCAGCCCGTGTTATCTTTATGTTTTCTGTATCTCCTTTGGTCAAGAAAATATTAACTCCGTAAGCTTCCACAACAGAGGCATCATCAGTAAAAGACTCATTGTATTGTTGCTCATAGGCTTTTTTAAGTACTGAGGTCGTAAAAACCTGAGGCGTTTGAACCAATCTAAGTTTTGTTCTGTCAACAGATTCATTGTTTTGACCTTCAATTTTCCGAACTGAATCGCTTATTTCAACAACAGGGACAACAGCTTTATGAACCGATGCAAGATCGTACGATTCAATGATAATTTCATTACTTATCAGTGGTCTGGCAGCGTCATGAACAGCCACAATTCCATCCTTATCAACAAGGGCAAGCCCGTTTTTTACTGAGTAAAATCGTTCAGAACCTCCTGGAGCCAATTTGTGGGGGATGCTGAAATTATAAACCTGACAAAGCTTTTTCCATTCGTTCATCAGGCTCTCAGCAAGCACAATAATTATGTCAATATGCGGTATTGATCTGTGAAAAGCTTCAACTGAATGCATTAAAACCGGCTTGCCGCAAAGAATATCAAATTGTTTTGGAATTGTATTGCTGTAACGTTTTCCAATGCCACCGGCAACAATAATCACGAACTTTTTCAAAGCAGATTAGTGAGGTCTGTATGATAAAAAGGTATTTCCTATGATTTACAAGCTAAATAATGAGCATTGCATCTCCGTAGGTGAAGAAATTATATTTCTTTTCAACGGCAACTTTATAGGCATCCATCACAAAATCGTAACCTCCAAAAGTACAAGCCATCATCATCATTGGCGACTGAGGTAAATGGAAGTTACTGATCAAGGAATTGGCAATACTAAATTCGTAGGGGGGAAAAATGAATTTATTAGTCCATCCTTTATAAGGTTTTAGAAAACCTGAAATTGTTACCGTTGATTCAATAGCTTTCATACTTGTAGTTCCTACAGCGCAAACTCGTTTCTTGTTTGCTTTTGCTTTATTCACAATTTCTACTGCTTCTGCACCAATTATAATTTCTTCTGAATCTGGCTTATGTTTTGTAAGATCCTCAACTTCAATACCCCTGAAATTTCCAATACCGGCATGAAGGGTGATTTCAGCAAATGTAGCGCCCTTCAACTCAAGTCTTTTCATCAATTCACGACTAAAATGCATACCGGCTGACGGAGCTGCAACTGCCCCCACATGTTTGGCATAAATAGTTTGATAGCGTTCCTTGTCTTCAGGCTCAATATCCCTTATTCTCTGAATTTCCTCAGGTATTGGGGGTCTTCCTATAGATTCAATATTTCTTTTAAACTCATCATAAGGAATATCATTTAGAAATCTGATTGTTCGTCCTCGTGAAGTAGTATTGTCAATTACTTCAGCTACCAGTGAATAATCATCACCAAAAATAAGCTTATTGCCAATTCGTATTTTACGAGCAGGATCAACAAGCACATCCCATAAACGGGTTTCGGCATTAAGTTCACGTAACAGAAAAACAGTAATCTTAGCTTCAGTTTTCTCCTTTTCACCAGTGAGCAATGCCGGAAAAACCTTGGTGTTATTTATTATGAGAACATCGCCATCATCAAAATAATTAAGAATATCGTAGAACACCTTATGCTCAATAGTCTTTTCTTTCCTGTTAAGAACCATTAGTCTTGAATGATCCCGTTCAGTAGATGGATGTGTGGCAATAAGGCTACTAGGTAAATGAAATCTAAATTGTGATAATTTCATGTTTTTCTGATAAAGTCGGAATGGCAATTTAAAAAAGGGTGCAAAGATAGGCTTTTTTCTTTTGATAATCAACAGATAGGGTGTTTTATTATGAAGTTTTCCGTTTTTTTTGTTTCATGATTTTTGAAAATCATGTAGTTTACTGTTTATGACAGCATTATGCTGAACTCATTTTTCCTTCTTCAAATTGTTTCCCATTTTAATAATTAAATCCAATAACTCATCTAAGTTAAAAGCCTTTTCCGAAGTAAAATCACCTATTCTGTCACGATGCAGAGAATACAGATGTGCGCCAGTGTTCAGCATAACTCCCAGATCACGGGCAATAGCTCTGATATACGTTCCCTTACTGCAAACAATACGAAATTTAATATCCGGTGGCAAAAATGACTCTATTCTGAAAGAATGAATATTTACTTTTCGTGCTTTCAGTTGCAGTTCCTCATCATTACGGGCATAACTATAAGCCCGTCTTCCCCCAACTTTTATAGCCGAAAAAACAGGCGGGACCTGAAAAATCTCTCCAGTAAGTTTTTGAGCCGCTCCTTCAACATCACTTAATTTTATATGTTCATACTGATATTCGCGGTCAAAATCAGTTTCAAGATCAAATGATGGAGTAGTACTGCCAAGTCTGAACACTCCACTGTATTCTTTTTCAAGATCCTGAATACTTTCAATTCTTTTGGTGAATTTTCCGGTACATAACACCAGCAATCCTGTAGCCAGAGGGTCAAGAGTGCCGGCATGTCCTATACGGATACGGGAAATATTAAGATGTATTTTTATAGCAGAACGCACTTTATTAACAACATCAAACGATGTCCATGAAAAAGGCTTATTTACCAACAGGGTCTCACCCGAAATAAAATCAAAGTTGTACTTTGTCTGCATACACGCAATTTAGAAACAACAGCCGGTATTTGGGTTTAAAAAACCGAAACACCAATTGCAATAAACCCAATAATAAGGCAATAAATTGAAAAATATGAAATATTTCCTTTCCGAACCAGATTAAGCATCCACGAACAAGCAATGACACCGGAAACAAAAGCAGCAATAAACCCAATTCCCAGCGAAGTTATTTCATGATTGTAAGCTGCAGGAGTTTGGAGTAAATCTTTTAGTTTTATAAGAGTGGCACCTGCAATTGGAGGCAACACCATTAAAAACGAAAAACGTGTGGCAATATTCCTGTCAACTCCAAGCAGCAATGCAGTACCAATGGTAGCCCCCGACCGTGAAATTCCGGGCAAAATGGCTATGGTCTGAGCAATTCCTATCAAAAGGGCTTTAAGGTAACTTATATCCTTATCATTCTTTTTTACGAACCTTGTAAGAAACAAAACAGCAGCAGTAATAAGCAGCATAAACCCAACAAACATTATCCTTCCCTGAAAGAATCCTTCAATTTCGGATTCGAAAAGCAAACCTATAATTCCGGTAGGTATCATTGAGATCAGAATAAACACAACAAAACGGGTATGCTCATTCCATTTGAAACTGAATACCTGTACTATAAGGTTCCAGATATCTTTTCTGAAAACAACTATTATACTGAGCATGGTAGCAGCATGAACAATAACCGTAAACATCAGATTATCTGCGCTTTGAGTTCCAAGTACAGCTTTGCCAAGTTCAATATGCCCACTACTGCTAACCGGTAAAAATTCAGTAAGACCCTGTATTATGCCAAGAATAAGTGCTTCAATCCAATTCATTTATCTGGCAGTTTAGTTTTCAACAGGTTTTTTCATTATGGCATATATCTCAATGATATAACCAATTAGAACAAATATTGGTGCCAGTGTAATTCTGCGAAAACTGAATATAGACTGATCAAAAACAGCAGGGTCTTTTGAGCCTCCTCCCGTCATAAAAATAAATCCTATTGCAATAAATATCAAACCAAGAATCAAAAGCATGTAATTTGACTTTTCGAAAAGAATACTATGCCCCGACTGAGGTGTTGGATTAGAAACCGGCTTTGTGGTTGATGATTTTTCTTTTGAGTTCATAAATAAATTTCTAAGTGACTATTGATATAAATCGTCCAGGCTGGATCGCAGATATTTTCGAACTGCAAAATAAGTGGAAATAAATGAAAGCAGTACTCCGAGCACTATTACTGATAAGACAAGTATAATAAACATCCCGGCATCCTGTATTTCAGCCAGTTCCGGCATTTCTTTCCGAGAAAAAAAGATTATCAAAGCAAGGAATGTCAATGCTAAAAAAGCACTGTAAATACCATGTAAAACCCCTTGTTTAATAAATGGCTTGCGGATAAAACCCTGAGTAGCACCCACTAACTGCATGCTTCTTATCAGAAACCTTTTTGAATATACAGCCAGCCGGATAGTATTATTTATAAGTGCAACTGAAATAAGTAGTAATAATATGCTGAATCCCACCATTACCAGGCTGATCCTATTAATATTCTCATTTACTAAATGAACCAGTGATTTCTGATAAATAACCTCCTCAACAATGGAATTTGCAAGCAACTGCTTTTCAATATCCATCATATTTTCATTGGTGGTATAATCAGCTTTAAGTTTAACATCAATACTTGGCAGCAATGGGTTATAGCCTATAAAAGAAATAAAGTCCTCACCAAGAGCTTCTTGAAGATCAGAAGCTGCTTTTTCGCGCGGAATATATTCTGTAAACTTTGTATAAGGCTGTTTTTCAAGGGACTGCTGAAAATCAGTGATTAAATTCTCCTTTACATCCCTTTTAATAATAATTGACAACCCAATATTTTCCCTTATAAGTACTGATAAGCGCCTGCCATGCAACATAGCGAGGCCTGCAAATCCAAGCATAAACAAAACCAGGCTTATACTAACAATAGTAGTGGCATATGATGATTTTAGCCTTCGGCGGGTGTGTTTATCTTCTATTCTCGTCATGTCCGGATTTAAGCAGGCGAAATTACAAAAAATTGTAAGTTTAAAGTTATATTAACAAATGTAGTGCAAGTAATACCGTAAAATTTTATAAAAATAACGCAATTATTATGAATAATTCAGGCTAAAGAGTTTATGGATTGGGCAGAAACAAAACATAAAATCGGTTTCATAACCGGGCTTACTGGTAATGAGCTGTTGGGCAAGCTGTCCCGAACAACCATTGAGAGTGCAAAGCGAGAGTTCAAAGCCTGTCAAAAACCAGTAAAAAGATATCACAGCTTTTCTTACAAAGCAGCAAGCTGGCAACATTATCAGAGGGTTGTAGTAAAAGTAGAGGTAAGCGATAAGGGAAGCAATGTTCGCTATATAGTAAGCAATATCCGCTGCATACGCACCAAAGCCTTATATGAGAATGCGTACTGTGCCAGAGCAGGTGCTGAGTTACGCATTAAAGACCACAAAACCTATTTGAAGTCGGACAGGATCAATAGCTTCAAAGCTAATCAATTTAGATTATTTCTACACTCTGCTGCTTACGTGCTTATGCATGCCCTACAAAACGAAGCTTTGATTGCAACTGAGTTTTCCAACTCAACAATGAAAACTATTCAATTGAACATATTGAAGATAGCCACAAAAGTAAAAATATTAAAGACAAAAGTAAAAATTGAGTTTCCTATTGAATTCCCTGAAATACAAGTATTTAAAAACTTGCTATTAATTTTCAGATTCTCAGAATTTAAACTAGACACTATCATCTCACGTTCTTTCACATTTAACAAAAACTAAATTCACACCTTAAGAGAGAAGGTGAATGGGAGATGTATGTGTAAAGCTATAAAAAACAAATGTTTAACCTTGATTTCAGTTATATCCGGGACTAAATCCTGAATCCAGAAAAGTGAAATGAGTTAATTTTAAAGTTAATTGTATGTTTGTGAATTAAACAGGGTTAAATAATGAAGCAGGAATTTCAGTGCATTATTTTATAAATCATTTCTTTCATTAGCTCCCTCTCTGAAGTAGATTCATTATCAATGCCTTTTATACGCATATCATATTCACGAAGGATTGAAATATTTTTAGCAAGTTTTTGAAAACTAAGGTTTTTACCAGCTTTGATATAATCCTTTGTAAAAAATGGACTTACACCAAGTGCAGAAGCAATACTTTGAGTCGATTTATCAGCAAGTTGATGCAATTTCATGATCTTTAAAAAATACTGATAAAGTATGGGGATTATTTTAAGCAGAGGGTTTTCTTTGAGGTTCGCAATGAAATAATTAACTATCATGTTGGCTTTCAGTATGTTGTTCTCTGCTATCGCATCCTGTAGCTCAAAAATATTATAATCCTTACTTATTCCGATATAACGTTCGATAGTGTCTTCATTGATTTCAGAACCGGGTTTAAGGTTTAGCAGCATTTTATCAAGTTCATTAGCTATTTTTCTCAGATTGTTTCCCAAATGCTCAGAGAGCAATAAACCTATTTTCGGAGAAATTGAAAATGAACGTTCTTTCAAATATGCTGCAATCCAGTCAGGGATTTTATTTTCATAGATTTTTGGCGAATCAAAAATTACACCTTTCTCTCTGATCTTTTTTCCTGCTTTGGTTCGAAGATCAAATTTTTTGTTCTTATAGCATAAAACAAGAATTGTGCTTTTAGGCGGGTTTTCAAGATACAGGTCTAAACCTTCGAAACTGCCAATGTCCTGAGCTTCACGTATAATCAGCACTACGTGACTTGCCATCATCGGGTAGCGCCTGCAATTGCTGAGTACTGCGGAGATATTGGTGTCTTTTCCGTATAGGATATGCAGATTAAATTCTCGTTCGGTCTCGTTCAGGATATTTAATTCAAAAAAGTCAGTTAAAAGGTCAATATAATAAGACTCCTCCCCTGTGAGAAGATAAACAGGATGGTAAATCTGTTTTTTCAGATTGTTAATAATTTCTGAATAGGTCATTATAATGTTAATTAGCCTGTAATATTAATCAAAAAGCAGATGTTTCACTGTAAGGCCATCGTTAATTAGCTGGTGCAGAGAGTCAATACCAATTCTTAGATGCAGTTCAACGAATTCTTCGGTTACTTTTTTATCGCTTTCTTCGGTTTTGATACCTGAGGAAATCATAGGCTGGTCAGAGATTAATAGTAAAGCACCTGTAGGGATTGAATTTGCAAAGCCAACCGAAAAAAGAGTTGCAGTTTCCATATCAATGCCCATAACTCTGATTCTCAGTAAATAGTCTTTAAAATCATTATCATATTCCCATACTCTCCTGTTTGTTGTGTAAATAGTACCTGTCCAGTAATCTCTTTTGTGATCGCGGATGGTTGTAGAAACAGCTTTTTGAAGGTTAAATGCGGGCAGTGCAGGCACTTCAGGCGGGAAATAGTCGTTTGAGGCTCCCTCACCACGTATTGCAGCAATAGGTAAAATCAGATCACCAAGCTTGTTTTTCATTTTTGTGCCTCCGCATTTACCAAGAAAAAGACAGGCTTTAGGTTGTACTGCACTTAATAAATCCATGATTGTAGCAGCATTGGCACTACCCATACCAAAATTTATCATGGTGATCTTATCGGCGGTGGCGCTGGGCATAGGACGACTGCTTCCTAAAATGGGTACGTTATACCATTTGGAGAATAAATCAAGATAATTACTGAAATTGGTTAATAAAATATATTTTCCGAATTGCTCAAGAGGAGTGCCGGTATATCTTGGTAACCAATTATTTACAATGTCTTGTTTGGTTTTCATTAATAAAAGGTTTAAAATTTATTTAAATCGTAAATAGACAAAATTAAGTGTTTTAAAAAAATCTGCATACTTTTAGCCATTAATATATGATAAATAATGGAATTTCAACAATTCAACCTGCCGGCTTATAATTTTAGGATACGAACTGATGGTGATAAAAAGGAAGTATTTGATATTGTGCGGAAAATGTATGTTGCATTGACGCCAGAAGAATGGGTCAGACAGCATTTTCTACATTATCTGATAAATGACAGAATGATGCCAGCCGGATTGATCGCTGTTGAAAAACGTATATTTGTAAACCGTCTTAGCCGGCGTTGCGATATAGTTGTGTATGATTCAGGCGGAAAACCACAAATGATAGTGGAATGTAAGGCGCCAAATGTGAAAATAAATCAGCAGGTTTTTGACCAGGCACTACGTTACAATATTGCATTAAATATCAAATATCTGGTTCTGACAAATGGGATCAGCCATTTTTGTTTTAAGCTGGATTATAAGCACGGCAATGCCATACAGTTGGATCATATCCCGGCTTTTTCCGAACTTTAAGATTTTCGTTTTGATTTGGCATTACAACAGAATTATATTGCTGTTTTCCAGTGATTTAATTTGAGTTTCCCAAAAAATTGTGATGAATTCGTAAATGCAGTTTTGTTTATTCTTTTGAATTATATCCCTGTAAGAGATTTATGCCGGTTTTTAATTTAATGGCATCAATGAAAAATTATGTATTTTTACAGTTTCAGAATTTTGTGTATGAGTTTGATTAGTCCTGATGAGTTTGGCAGAGCTTTGTATCTTCAAAAATTAGGTTTGAAATCTTTGGCGGTTCCATTGATGAAACTACTGAAAATACAAAGGATCAATGAAATATATGATAAGTACGAACATACTGAAGGACTTGATTTTATTGACAGTTGCCTTGAAGAGCTGAAGGTTGTTTACGAAGTTCCTGCTAACGATTACAAAAATATTCCCACTTCAGGTCCGGTGGTTTTTATTGCAAACCACCCTTATGGCGGGCTTGACGGATTAATTCTTATACGGTTGATTGCCGGGGTCAGGCCTGATTTAAAAGTAATGGCAAATTATATACTGAAAAGCATAAAACCCATATCAGATTATTTTTTACCGGTTGATCCGTTTGAACGTAAAGATAGCGCACAGAAAAGCATGATAGGTATAAAAAGTTCGCTTAAAGTACTTTCTGATGGAGGTTGTCTGGCTATTTTTCCTGCTGGTGAAGTATCATCATTTCATACCAATTCAAAAAAAATCACTGATAAACAATGGAATCCTTTTATTGGCAAGCTGATAGCTAAATCGGAGGCTAAGGTTGTTCCAATTTATTTTGGCGGAAACAATGGTTTGCTTTTTAATCTTCTGGGTATGATACATCCCAGACTACGTACTGCAAGATTGCCATCAGAACTGCTTAATAAAAAAGAGCATACCATTAAAATTCGTATCGGTAAAGCTATAAGCAGGGAAGATGTAGCTGAATTCAGTGATAATACACAGTTGATGCGATTTTTAAGGGCTAAAACTTATGCTCTGGCGACTTCTCTTGAAGTTAAGAGACGCTATTTTACTATTCCAATGCGTGCCAAATCGGTTCCTGAAAAAATAATTGATCCGGTTGACCAGGATTTACTTGATCATGAGATTGCGAAAATTAAAAAAACGGATCTTATTATCGACTTCCAGGATTTTGAGGTATATCTGTCAGAGTCGGGTGATATTCCAAATTTGCTCAGAGAAATAGGGCGATTGCGCGAAATAACTTTCAGAGAGATAGGAGAGGGAACTAATCGAGCAATTGACATTGATGAATTCGACTTATATTTTCATCATTTATTTATCTGGTCAAAATCAGAAAAGCGGATAGTAGGTGCATATCGCATTGGAAAAGGCAATGATCTATATAATAAATTCGGTGTTAAAGGTTTCTATATCAGCACTTTGTTTGACATTCACCGTAAATTGCACCCAATGTTAAAGCAATCTGTTGAATTGGGGCGTTCGTTCATAATAAAAGAATATCAGCAGAAAGTCCATATTCTGTTATTGCTTTGGAGGGGCATTTTGACTTTTATAAAGCAAAATCCTGAATACAGGTATTTAATTGGTCCGGTGAGTATAAGCAATAATTTTTTGAAAATATCAAAGACTTTGCTTGTGCATTATATACGTCAGAATTTTTATGATCATGAGATGGCCAAATATATTTCAGCAAAGAAAGAATTTAAGGTCAGACTTACAAATATTGATGCTGAAATATTGCTTCAGCGTGAAAAATCAATATTTATGAAAACTATTGATGACATTATTTCAGAGCTTGAACCTGAAGGCTTCAAAACACCTATTCTGTTGAAAAAATATCTAAAACAAAATGGCAAGATAATAGGATTTAATATTGATCCTAAGTTTAACAATGCCCTGGATGGTTTTATAGTAATGGATATTAAGGATACTCCAGAGGAAACCTTGCAAATGCTTGAGAAGCAAACAATACAAACACAATAATAAAATTACCCGGAACTTTGTACCAGGTAATTTTAAGAATTCGGATTTTAATTGCAAACACATAATCAGTCAGTGAGACTTTAACATGAAGAGCGTTTGAAGAATATAAAAAGGAGTTTTTTTGATACTGATTATTAAAGAATAATTTTAAAATTTAATCTTGTTGAATAAAAATTTATACATTTGCGCCTACATTAAAATTTATTAACTATGAACCGATTAATCGTCCGTATTATTCTTACAGTGGTCATCCTTGTACTTGGTTATTTTATTGTTGAAAGTGTTTTAAGACCTGTACGCTTTCAAAAAGAACTTCAACACCGCAAAAGTATTGTAGTATCACAGATGAAAGATCTGCGTTCTATTCAACTGACTTATAGGATATATAGCAACAGCTATGCATCAAGTTTTGATACTTTGGTGGATTTTCTGAGAAATGCTGATATACCGGTGGTTAAAATTATTCCTGATCCCACAGATACTACATTTACCAAAACTATTAACGATACTATTGCATATATCAGGGCTGCTGATTCTTTGCTTAAGGATGCTTCATATTCGATTGATTCATTGCCATATATTCCTTTTTCGGGTGGTGAAAGGTTTGAATTAGATGCTGGACGTATTGACCGTGGTGGTGTAATGGTAAATGTTTTTGAAGCAAAGGCACCTTATAATACATTTCTGAAAGGGCTTGATGATCAGCTTCTTAGAAATCTGGTTGCATCAGAAGAACAAATCGGACGTTATCCCGGGCTTAGGCTAGGCTCAATGACTGAGCCGTCAACCGATGGTAACTGGGAATAAATGTTTATATATTGAATGATAGAGATTTCGCCGGTTCGCAGATATGTTGATTCCGGATTAAATTATCTGTTTACAAATAATTATGATCTGTCCATCCGTCTTTTGCCGGATGGCTTTTCTTATTCGATATTCGATACAGAAAGAAACAGATTTTTAGCTTTGGAAGAATACCTGCTACCTTCGGGGTTCAGATTTCCGGATGTAATGCTGTCAGACGATTATCAGCTATGGTTAGATAAAATCATTAACAGTAATTATTTGTTAAAAAAAAGTTTTAACAAGGTATTTGTATTTGCCGGAGGTACAAAGCACACTTTAATACCAGTGCCTCTTTATGATTCCTCAAAAAACAGTATGTATCTTTCATTTAATCATACGTTAAGCGATAACGAGCTGGTTTGCAATGATATGATAGCAGCACCTGAAACTTATCTTCTATATTCTATTCCCGTTCTTGTTAACGAATGGATAGGTAAAAATTTCCCTTCTGCACGCCGCTTTCATGTTTGCAGTTCGCTGATACGTAGTTTTTTTACTCAGTTCAGGGGTGGTAGTCCGGTTACGAGGATACTTGCAAATATTCAGTCAGAAATACTTGACATATTAGTGTTCAAAGGTTCAGAGTTTCAGTTATGTAATTCATTTCATTATTCTACTGATACCGATTTGCTTTATTACCTGCTATTTGTAACTGAGCAGTTGAAAATTAATACCGATGAATCAACCTTGTTTATATCGGGCAGATTTGAGAATAATAGCGAGCTTGCCGGATTACTCAAAACTTATTTTCGTTTTGTTGAGCTGATACCTGAAGCCAATGAATTTAAATTCAGTGCTGTTTTTGACGATGCCCCGCTTCATCAGTATTACGATCTGTTAAATGTAGCGCTGTGCGGATAATAAGAGGATTACACAGAGGGAGGCTGATATTTCCTCCTAAAAACCTGCCGGTAAGACCTACTACAGATTTTGCCAAGGAGGCACTTTTCAATATCCTTGAACATCAATATGATTTCACCGATCTGGAAGTCCTTGATCTATTTGCCGGTACTGGCAGTATTTCCTATGAGTTTGCTTCACGGGATTGCAGAAGTGTAACTGCTGTTGATTCACATCAGGGTTGTGTTACATTTATAGCCGAAACTGCCAAAAAGCTTGATTTTAAGAATATTAAAGTGTTCAGGTCTGATGTATTCAAATTCCTTAAACATAATAAGAAACCATTTCACCTGGTGTTTGCCGATCCTCCCTTCAATTTTGAAGACCTGATAATGCTGCCTTCTTTTGTTTTAAACAATAATATTCTGACTAATGAAGGACTTTTTATTTTGGAACATCCTGGCTCGTACGATTTTTCAGATCATGAATTTTTTATGGAACACAGAAATTATGGCTCAGTCTATTTCAGCTTTTTTATATTTTTAGTGCGCTGAAAAATGGTTTATGATATTGGTAGCAATTAATTGATGCTCAGTATATTTACTTTCTGTCTGAACCTGTTGCAGAAGTTTGTTTATTTTATCGCGGTTAAATCCCGATATTGCCCAAAGATTAAACATGCTCCTGATAAGTACCAGTTCACGTAAGCGCTTGTCTTTCAGAATGGTATCTATGGATAGCATTTCCATCATAAGGTTGTATGATTGTGGTGATTCCAGTGCTGTGACAATATCCCGGCGTTCGTATAAAGAAGATGTAATAAGATATTTTTCAAAGAATTTTTGAAAAAAAGCCATGTATTCCATGTGGTCGTACAATATTTCATGATCCAGCAAATATTTTTCTGCCAGGGTATTGCGATCCGTTATTCTGAGCATCATTTCAATTTCAGCGGTTTTGTATGTTAACAAATCGTTGAACCATGCGTTGTCAATTCCGGGAAAGCGATTGTATAATTCAGTAACATATTTATTAAGCACACCGGTGTTACGGCTTCGAAGAATGCTCAGTGTGTTTTCAGCCAGAAACTCATCATGAAAATCAAAAAACTCATATGTAAGTCCGTTTAGTTCAAATTTCCATGGATCAATAATCTCAAACTGAAGCCATGGGATCTGAAAGGCGGGAATATCTTTATCACGTAGTTTTTCGCTAAGGATACCACTTATTTTAAGCTGGTATATTTTAGCAGGCTCCAGTAAAATTTCACATTTCTGTATCCCGATTTTTAGAATTGCAAACATTGTATGCTCCAGTTCCAACCGCAAGCCAAAGGTCCCGTTTTTTGCAACAGTAGTACGTTCTAAAACCATTTCAGTATTTGAAATATAATCCGAATAGGTAATAAGTTCTACCGGCAGTCCGGCAGCATTAGCAACTGAGGATCTTATCACAGTGGTTTCAGCTTGAAGCAGACTGAAAAAGAAAGTTGCATACAGAAATACAGCAATACGAAACCAATACATTACAATTTATAATTTTTGATTGAATGAGCTATTGCTTCAGGTACAAAAGCGCTGGCATCACCGCCGTTACGGATAATATCGCGGACTATTGAAGAGGTTAGTGCTGTGTATTGAGGCAGGGCAAGAAAAAATACAGTTTCGATGTCAGGGTGCATTTGTTTGTTAATCTGCCCTATACTGCGCTCAAATTCAAAATCAGCTGAGGTCCTTAGCCCACGAAGTATATATGATGCATTTTCCTGTTTGCAAAAATTCACAGTCAATCCGGTAAATGCTTCTACTTTAACCTTAGGATATTCAGCAAAAACCTGTTTGATCCATTGTAAGCGCTGGTCAACCTGAAAGAATGCCTTTTTTTCGGCATTAATACCTATGGCGATAATAATTTCATCAAAAAGTGGTAGCGCCCGTAATATTACATTTTCATGGCCGCGGGTAAACGGATCGAATGAACCCGGAAAAACAGCTGTTTTTTTCATTCAAAGTGTTTTTAGTAATTCAGGTTTATATAAAATAATGAGTAAAGGTATGAATTATATTCAATTGTAATCTTATTTATAATACTCAGTATCAGTAAAATACCTGTAAAGGTTAAAATCTATGATCTGTAATGTTACTAACGCTTTTTGTCATTGGTATATTTCGCAATAAAATTCTGTACCAGATCTCTCAGATTCGCCCATGTGTTGTTTAATTTATCTGGTATTTCAGTAATATCAACCCATTCCGCTTTAGTTATTCCTTCATTTTCCTGAGGTCTTAAGAATAGTTCAGGCTTTTTGGTTTTCATATAGAACCAGTGGGTAACTTTTAAAATATATTTCCCTTTTTTAAAAAATGCATGATAAGTAGTTTCGATTGGTGCAATAATACTGAGTTCACTAAGTCCGGTTTCTTCTTCTATCTCTCTTATAGCTGTCTGGGCAGGATTTTCGTTAATTTCAACAATGCCTTTGGGTAGATCCCAGATACCATTTCTAAATATCCATAACATTTCCTTACCTTGTTGAAACACAATGCCTCCGGCAGCATTAACAGGAGTAAAAAATGTTTTATAAGCATCATGCAACAAATCCGGATTTTTAGGGTTAATAATTACCAATTTATCATACATGTTATTATGAATGAACGATTCGATAACCTGCTTAAGATCAGGTGAATTATTATAATTATGAATCCGTGTTCTACTGCTTTGATATTTTGTGAGAATATTTTCAGTAAAGATGACGGGTTTATCGTTGATAAAAACTTTATACATTTGCCGCATGAAATTAAATAATGATGTTGCTATTACCAGCGCAGATCTGTTGCTGCAAATTAAAGCAATAAAGCTGGATGTTAGAAATCCTTTTACATGGGCATCGGGAATTATTTCTCCTATTTATTGCGATAATCGCAAAACATTGTCATATCCTAAAATCCGCACTTATATACGTCAGGAGCTGGTTAAGCTGATAAATGAAAATTATGGACCTGTTGATGTTATTGCCGGTGTTGCTACAGGTGCAATAGCTCATGGGGTATTGGTTGCTCAGGAGCTTGGTTTGCCTTTTGTTTATGTACGTTCGTTGAAAAAAGACCATGGGCTTGGCAATCAGATTGAAGGGGTTGTTGAGTCAGGGCAATCAGTTGTGATTGTTGAGGATCTTGTTTCCACTGGTAAAAGCAGCCTTGAGGTTGTTAAGGTTCTGAAAGATGCCGGTTGTTCAGTAAAAGGTATGGTTGCAATATTTAGCTATGGCCTTAAGGAAGCGATAGAGAATTTTGAAAAAGCACAAATATCGCTTCAAACTCTCACCGACTATACTACCCTTATTAGTAAAGCAGTTGAAGATCAGTATATTAATGTTGAAGAAATGAAAGCTCTGCTTAACTGGAGGGAAAACCCGTCAGCGTGGATCAAACCTGAATAATCTTTGGAAGATGCAATTGAAAAGTAATAAACATCTCATTGCCAGAGATGTTGCCGGGATTTACGCTTTCATTAATGATTTTCGTAATCTTGAAACAGTATTACCTGAGCAGGTCAGAAATTTTAAGGCTGATGCTGATAGTTGCAGCTTTGAAGTCAGTGGAATAGGGGAGCTAGCCTTATTAATTAATGAAAGGGTTGAAAACAGGAAGGTCAGTGCTGTTTCAACAGGAAAATCTCCTTTGGAGTTTAAATTGAGTGTTGAACTTCATCCCGAAGATGAAAATTCCACTTCTGTTGTTATTTGTGTTAATGCTGAATTAAGCCCTATGCTTGAAATGATTGCTAAGAATCCGCTTAATAATTTCATTAATATCATGTCTGAGAAACTTAAAAACGCCATGGGACATTAAAATTCCACTTTGTTTCTTTGTATTATTAATAGATTAGTAGGGATCCTAATCATAGAATCAATATTTCGCTCCGGAAGCAAGGATATCGGGTAGAAATAATACCGATTGGCAAAATATAACAGACCAATTATACCGGATGGCAAAATATAACAGACCAATTATCGCTCCGCTCAATTGTTCTGAATGTTTTAACCACCGGCATTAACGATTGTAATTTACAAAACAGCTTATACTATTTGTAAATACAATTCGTATAAAATGCGTAAATTCTTTAAATGCAGAACCAGCGGTATCATTGCCTATGGTATTTGCATATATTTATGGCTTTGAAGTGAGATCCTCCATTTAGGATTAGCTTTAATATATTCGATAATACGCGGCATAACAACATTCCGGCGGCTCCATTCAGGCTGAAGATAAAGCAGTGCGGATGAATTAACCTTTTCAGCAAGTTGTTCAGCAAATTCAAGATAACTCTCTTCAAGCACCACAACTTTCAATTCGTTGGCAGCTAAAAACAAATCGTTGTGTACATGGATTTTTCTTTTTGGTGAAAGGCAGATCCAGTCCCATTCACCGCTTAAAGGTGCTGATCCTGAGGTTTCAAGAAAAAGGCTTAATCCTTCAGCTTTCAAACTACTACATAATGGATTAAGGTTGTAATTGAGTGGTTCTCCGCCTGTTACAACTACTGCTCCTGCTGCACATGCTTTTGCACGATTAATTATTTCATTTATATGTACCAGCGGGTATAGTGCCGCATTCCATGATGCTTTGGTATCGCACCAATGACAGGCATTATCGCAACCTCCTACACGTATGAAATAGGCAGGTTTACCGGTATGATAACCTTCGCCTTGCAAGGTATAGAATTCTTCCATTAACGGAAGCCATAATCCGCTGGCAATACGTTGTTCGTTAGTGTTATGCATTAAATTTAGGGATAAATCTCTTTTTTAGCTGCTCTAAGGGTGTTTTGAAGAAGCCCTACAATAGTCATAGGCCCTACACCACCGGGTACTGGAGTTATATACGATACTTTTTTTGAAACTTCTTCAAAATCAACATCACCAATAAGTCGTGAGCCACCTTTTTCAGTGTCGTCAACTCTGTGTATGCCAACATCAATGACCACAGCACCTTCTTTTACCATATCAGCTTTGATAAATGCAGGTCTTCCAATTGCAGCAATAAGAATATCGGCTTGCAGGGTGTGATAGGGCAGATCTTTGGTAAAGCTGTGACAGATGGTAACCGTACAGTTGCCCGGACGGGATTTTCTTGATAGCAGTAAGGTCATTGGAGTTCCTACAATCTGACTACGACCCAGAACAACACAATGTTTGCCTTCAGTTTCAATATTGTAATAATCGAGCAATTGAACAATACCATATGGCGTTGCTGGCAGGTATGAAGGCAGGTACTGAACCATCCTTCCCATATTCTGGGGATGGAAGCCGTCAACATCCTTTGCCGGATTTATACGTTCAATGACTTTTGAATCGGAGATATGGCGTGGTAATGGCAATTGCACGATAAAGCCGTCCACATCATTATCATTATTTAGAAAATCAACAGTTTCCAGTAGTTTTTCTTCTGTGGTATCTGCCGGTAAACGATATATCGATGAGGTGATGCCAGCACTTTTGGCAGATTTTTCCTTATTATTTACATAGGTCATACTTGCTGGATCGTCTCCAACGAGTATGGCAGCCAGATGAGGGGCACGCCTGCCATTGTCAATCATTTCGGCAACAGCTTTTGCAATTTCATCTTTTTTGTGTTTTGATACTAGTTTTCCGTCAATAAGTTGCATAGGTTTAAAGTTTTAAATGATGGTATAGTTATTATCTTCTTCTTTTTTTATTTTGCTGCATCATTTGCATCATATTTTTCATACCTCCGCCCGAAACTGCTTTCATCATCTTTTTTGCTTCTTCAAATTGTTTTATCAGTTGGTTAACTTCCTGAATATCAGTACCACTGCCCATGGCAATACGTTTCCTACGACTTCCGTTCAGTACTGAGGGCTCACTTCGTTCAAGCGGTGTCATTGATTGTATGATGGCTTCAATGTTTTTGAATGCATCATCATCCATATCGAGGTTTTTGGTTACTTTCCCCATTCCGGGTATCATACCCATAAGGTCTTTTACATCGCCCATTTTTTTGATTTTTCGTATCTGGGCAAGAAAATCATCGAAATTAAATTGATTTTTAGCGATTTTCTTTTTCAGGGCTCTTGCCTGTTCAGCATCGTATTGTTCGTGGGCACGTTCAACAAGCGTAACCACGTCTCCCATTCCAAGGATACGGTTTGCCATTCGGTCGGGGTGGAAAACATCTATGGCATCGGGCTTTTCACCAATGCTAACAAATTTTATAGGCTTCTTCACCACTGCCATTACTGAAAGTGCTGCACCACCACGGGTATCACCGTCTAATTTTGAGAGTACTACACCGTCGAAATCAAGAATATCATTAAATGCTTTGGCTGTATTTACTGCATCCTGCCCAGTCATTGAATCCACTACAAAAAGAATTTCCTGTGGTTTGAGGGCTTCCTTAAGAGCTGCTATCTCGTTCATCATTTCATCGTCAATGGCAAGACGACCGGCGGTGTCAACAATTACAACCTGATGCCCCATATTGCGGGCATGTTGTACTGCAGCTCTGGCAATTTTTACAGGTTCACGGTTGTTATCTTCGCTGTAAACGTCAACATTTATCTGATTGCCAAGAACATTAAGTTGTTCAATAGCAGCAGGACGGTAAACATCGCAGGCGGTGAGTAAAACCTTTTTTCCGCGTTTGCTTTTAATATGGTTTGCAAGTTTGGCTGAGAACGTTGTTTTTCCTGAACCCTGTAATCCCGCAATAAGTACAACCGATGGATTGGCTTTGATATTAATATCAATATTTTGCCCGCCCATAAGTGTAATGAGTTCATCATGAACGATCTTCACCATAAGCTGTCCGGGCGAAATGGCTTTAAGGACATTCTGCCCCATTGCCTTTTCTTTTACAGTGTCAGTGAATTGTTTGGCAATTTTATAACTCACATCTGCGTCAAGAAGGGCTCGGCGTATATCTTTTAGCGATTCAGCAACATTAATTTCAGTAATATAGCCTTGACCCTTAATGATACGAAAGGCATTATCAAGGCGTTCACTCAGATTTTCAAACATATAACAGAAATATTTTTATGGCTGCAAAATTAAGGATTTATCCTTTAGTATTTTCTGATTTTATTATACCCGTTACATCTAAGGAGTATAATTTTACTCATAAGTGGTTCTATGTTCATTTTAACAATATAATATATTTTATGTTTCAGCTTTTAGAAAATTTAAAAATATGAGCTTTTACTGTTACAGAATTGTTTTAATTCAGCCGCTTAAGTTAAATATATGTTAAATGTTTATGACCTTTAAAAGTTTTGTATTTTATTCAAACCGAGTTAATAAGCTGTAAAACAGTAATATATAGTAGATATTACAAAAATAATAAAATACCGGGACTGTTTTTCATTTTGATTATATTATAAACACATATTAAGTTTGCCGCTCAATTACAATTAAAAACCAGAGGTTAATGATACCTGGATTTTTTATTTTTAACTATGAACCGCCCTAAGCAGATTATACATTTAATCCTGATAATCAAATCAATATATTTATTAATTTAGAAAATTTATTAAATGTTTCATGAAAACTAAAATCCTTATGAAAATTAAAACTATTCTTCTGTTTTCTTTTGTTGCTCTGGCAGTTACAGGATTTCATTCCTGCAAGAAAGATTCTAACGAAAATCCGGTTATCACTTCCGTAAGTGTTAACCCGACCAGTATTAATGCAAATGGAGTAGTAACGGTCACCGTTGTTGCTTCCGATCCCGACGGTGATGAACTCACATACAGTTATAATGTTACCGGAGGGTCTATTTCCGGAACAGGTCCTAATGTTACATGGACTGCTCCTTCGGCTGAAGGTGCCCATTCTATCAATGTTACAGTCAGCGACGGTAAAGGAGGAAGTGCCACAGGCTCTGCAGCACTTACAGTGCTTCCGCCGGTTACTCAGGTTACCGGAACTGCCAGATTCCCTGCTGGAGTATCAGGCGATCTGGTAAATGCTAAAGTTAGCTTGTACACTTCTATTGAAAACTGGAATTTCAACATACCAGTAAAACATGTGGCTGTTACAGGTACGGGAGCAACAGTGAATTTCACAATACCCAGTGTAAATCCCGGAAATTATGTGCTTGATGTCTGGAAAGATAATGACAATGATGCAGAATGGTCTTCAGGAGATTTTGTTGGCTGGTATGGTTCCGGCGGACTTGGAAGTATTTCTCTTACTGAATTTCAGATTGCTCAGGGGGAAACATTTCATTGTGAAGTGAATATGTATATCATCGCAAAAAGCGGATGGAAAGGAAAAATTAATAATTAAATTATTTTCTGAAAATCACAAAAGTCGGATTCAAAAATCCGGCTTTTTTATTTCCTGCCTTAACCGGCAATTTTCAATAAAAATATTTTAAAAAATTAAGGCATTGGAAAAATCATCGTTGCTACTGACCTTACAGTTGATGAAGATGCTGTAGCATACTTGTATGCCGGTGAGAATATTGTACTTGGCGGAGGTGTTAATGTAGCTCAGGGTGCTGATTTCCTTGCAACTATTATGGATCCGGTTACATATTGCGAACAAGCTGCTACCATGGTTACAGCTAAATCGGAAGAAATTGCACCTGCTGTTATTACTCCGGCAGAAATGAATGCAATGTTTACCGTATTCCCGAATCCTACTACCGGGCACTTCACATTGATGATGAAAGATGTTGATGAAGCTTCTGTCATCAATGTTGAAATATTTGGTTTGATGGGTGAAAGAGTATTACAAACAGAGCTCCTTGGCAAGAATCAATATGAGTTTGATCTGTCAGGCAGTCCTAAAGGAGTGTATATAGTACGTGTACATAGCGGTAAAGAAATTTGGGTCGAAAAACTGATCAAACAATAGCATCATAACAATAATTTATCTGCTACTGAATTTTTCAAAATAGTTTATAACCCTTTGGGCTGTTTTTTTGTAATATAAATATTTAGATTAATAGATTGAATACCAGTAAAATAATCATCTGCTTTGTAAATAAAATAAAATAATTTTTATTTTAAACATTGTTTATATTAATAATAATTACTATTTTAGCCGGCTATTTTTTTCAATTGAAAAACCAGAGGCTAATGTTACCAGTTTTTTTATTTCATTTATGGAGCCACCTTAACTATATTATTTGTTTATCATTGATAATCAACCAACTATATATATAATCTCACAAATTTTTATTTTAAATGTTTAACAAAAATTATTAATTATGAAAAAGTTAATTACACTTTTAATGGCATTAGTTTTTATAATGCCTGATTTATTAGGAGGAACCGGAACGGTTACTTTGGGTAACGAAACTACATCCAATACTACAACCGGACATCCAACTCCCTATGGTACGTATTATAAGAACCATCGTGTTCAGTATCTTGTGCTTGCCGGCGAACTTGCTTCACTGGGTTTGGCGCCCGGCGATATTACCGCAATTGGTTTTGATGTTGCCAATGTTAATAATTGTAACGCCATGCCAAATTATACCATGATGGTAAAATTCACTGATGCAAATGTGCTGACTACTACCTTCGACAATGATGGTTTTACCACAGTATGGACTAGTGAAGAATTTTTACCGGTAAACGGTTGGAATACCCACACATTCAGTACTCCCATGAATTGGGATGGAGAATCAAATCTGTTAATTGACGTTTGTTTTGATCTGGTTGAAACTTATTCACAAAATGCTTCGGTTTATTATACAGCTACTGCAACGAATCTTACAAATTATTATCGTAATGATATTAATCCTGCTTGCGGAACGTCTGCTTTAGCCACTGTTTCAAAAAATCGTGCTAATATTCAGATCACTGGTGAACTGGCTGATTGTGTACCACCGTCACAATTAACAGCTACCGAAATTACTGCTCATACTGCACTTATTGGCTGGACTCCGGTTGGTAGCGAGATCTCATGGAATTTAGCTTATGGCGAGGCAGGTTTTGATCCTCAGGAAGAAGGCGAAATATTTTATGATGTTACGTATCCTTACCTTCTTGAAGGTCTTGAAGGAAGCTCACAATATGATGTATATGTTCAGTCAGTTTGTGATGATGATTCAAAAGAACTTAGCTTATGGGCTGGTCCTGTTACATTTACCACTTTATGTGTGCCGGTATCTACTTTTCCATGGACTGAAAGTTTTGAAGATGTTGTCATTCCTGCTTTTCCTGATTGCTGGTTAAAAGAAAGTGGTAATTGGGTTACCACCAATAATGCAAATTCAACTTATGATGCTGATGCAAGAACGGGAACTCAGTTTTTGCGCGAACGTTATAGCGCATCAAATTCATATATGTGGACACCTGGTTTCGTAGTTGAAGCCGGTGTTTCGTATGATTTTTCATTCTGGTGGGCAGGTGATACTTATGCGGGCTGGGATGGTGATGTATTTTTTAATCATTTTCAAACTTCAGAAGATGCAATACATATTGAAACCTTTGTTGAATCCAGTACTATAACTACAAAAACATACGCTCAATTTTTATATACATTTATACCTGATGAAGATGGTATTTATTATTTTGCAATAAGAATTAATTCAACAAGCAGTCCGTGGTATCTTAGTTTTGATGATTTCAGGTTCGAACCAACACCAAGTTGCGTAGCTCCAACTAACCTTGCTGTTTCAGAAATTACTCAATCCGGTGCAAAAATTGATTGGACTCCGGGCGGTGATGAAGAAATATGGAATTTATTATATGGTGAAGCTGGATTTGATCCTGAAGAAGAAGGAACCCTTGTTGAAAACATAACAACAAATAGTTATACTATTACAGGTTTAAGTTCAAGTACACAATATCAAGTATATGTACAGGCTAATTGTAATGGAGATAATAGCCCTTGGGCAGGACCACTAGCATTTTTAACAGAATGTGGCTCATTTACTTTGCCTTTTGCTGAAGATTTTACCGGAGTGACTGTTGGTACACTACCCAATTGCTGGTCAGTTTCAGGCGAAGGACAAACTAACTGGAGTGTTCAGAATACCACAAATGCCGGAGGTACGGCTCCTGAAATGAGGTTGTATTGGAGTCCAAGTTTTGTTGATCTATCAAGATTGGTAACTCCGATTTTATCTGCCGGAGATGCCAATAACTTTATTGTCTCTTTTGATCAAAAACTTGATTATTTTGCAGCGTTTGAAGGGGCATATATTGCAGTAGAATACTCTGTTGACCTTGGTGAAAACTGGGAGATTATTTATCAAAATTTCTTTTCATCAACTTTTGGTCCCAATACTGAAGAATTTGATTTTTCAATTCCTGAAGATACAGATGAATTTAATCTTGCCTTTACATTTTATGGTGATATATATAATATTAATGGTTGGTATATTGACAATATATATGTTGACAGTTTTATACCTGCAAATCTTAGTGGTAATGTCAGTGGTGGTCGCGGACCTATTGAAGGAGCCAGAGTATTTACTGAAGGATATGAAGCTTTTACTGATGAATCCGGGAATTATGAAATATTGGAAATTCAGACAGGGTTTTATGATATCAGTTGCGAAGCTGAGGGATTTTTAACAAAACTGGTAGAAGATTTTGAATTGGATGAAGGGAACAATACTCTTGATTTCGTTCTTAACTTCGCTCAGATAGCTGTTGATCCTGAAAGTTTTGAGGTAGAGATATTACCAGGTGGTCAGAAAACTGAAATGTTGAATATTTCAAATCCTGCCGGAACCGGACCACTTACATGGAATGCCACTGTAAGTTACGAGTCGAATCGGACAGCAAGTTCAGTCCAGCCATTTACCTATGGTGAGATAGTTGAAACGAATAATACTGATAAGAGTAAAGATGCCTGCGAAACAACAACAACCGTTAGCGGTGGGCAAACCAGAGATACATGGGATATTTTACAAAGTTTCTCGGTTAGTGCCGGAGGTGAACAAGGTATAGCAACTGACGGAGAGTATATTTATACTGCTTTCTGGGGTACTAATGGTAAATTCGGAAAATATACACTTGCCGGTGAATTTATTGAAACATTTACTATTGCAAATGTTGGAGGAATTAGAGATTTAACATATGATGGAACATACTTTTACGGAGGTGCAGGAACAACAACTATTTATAAATTAGATTTTGCTAAAAAGACTCTGGAAGGAACTATTACATCTCCTGTTGCTGTACGTCATCTCTCTTATGATCCGGTGGAAGATGCTTTCTGGTGTGGTGACTGGACAAGTTTAAGGCTGGTAAGCAGAGCAGGAACTACTTTAGTTACTGGCCCAACCCTTGTATCAGTCTATGGCTCAGCTTATGATGGAAACAGCGAAGGAGGTCCTTATCTTTGGTTTTTTTCTCAAACAGCAGTGGCGGGATATGGTACAGAAGAAGATAGAGTAATGATACAGCAATTTAATATAGCTACTAATTCATTAACCGGTGTATTCCATTGTGCTATTGATATTCCTGGTTATCAAGCCGAAGGAATAGCAGGTGGAGCTTTTGCCACAGATTTATTAATACCCGGCAAGTATGTACTGATGGTAAATGTTCAGGCTACACCGAACCTTGTTGGAGTTTACGAGTTATCACCAACTTATGAATGGCTTGATTTAAGTGCATATAATGGTGTTATCCAACCTATTGATGATCAGGATATACAAGTAAACTTTAATACAGCAGGTTTAGAAGAAGGTACTTATAATGCTACTATAAAAATTACTCATGACGGTCAGAATGTTACCAAGGGATTGGTTGAGATACCTGTTACCATGCATGTTTATCCTCCCTGCCCAAAACCTGTTGACCTTACTGTTGATAATATTACCCAAACCAGTGCTGTGTTGAACTGGACTGCTATTGGTGAAGAAACTACCTGGAATTTGAAATACGGTGATCCGGGATTTGATCCTGAAACTGAAGGCACTTTTGTTGGAGGTATTGCCAAGCCTTATCTGTTAGAGGGTCTTAATCATAGTTCTGATTACGCATTCAGAGTTCAGGCAGTTTGTGATGATAATGAATTGAGCGATTGGTCGCTGGAAAAGAAATTTTCAACATTATGTGGAGCTAATGAGCTGCCTTTTGTTGAAGATTTTGAAGGTGTGGGTTTCCCACCAAAATGCTGGAATATTTATGATTTGGATGGTGGCGGCACACAATGGGTAGTATTGTCAGCACAAAATCACACTCCCGGAGGTTCAAAATCAGCTTATCATCAATGGGCAAGCGGTGATCAGGATGGATGGCTTGTAACTCCACAGATCCAACTTCCTGAAGATCTTGATATTAACCTTTCATTCTGGTCATTTAATTTATATCCAGGCGATTATGGTCAAAATTCAGTATTGATCTCAACAGGTTCAGGAGATCCTGACGATGAAGAATTTGAATTGTTATGGAGTCCTGAAACAGTAACACAGCCGTGGGAAGAAACTCTTATACCTTTAACTGATTATGCCGGCGAGGTTGTTTATATTGCATTCAGATATACCGGAGATAATGCTCATGGATGGTTTGTTGATGATGTACAGGTTTTTGTTCCCGGAAATGTTGAGGGCTATGTAAGCGAAGCCACTTCGCCTAAGAATCGTACACCTATTGAGGGAGCAAGGGTATTTACAGCACATTATGAAGCTTTTACTGATGCAAGCGGGTATTATAAGCTTGAAGGTTTACCTGCAGGATTTTATGATATTAGTTGCGAAGCCCAGGGTTATTTTACCAGTGTAGAAGAAAACTTTGAGATTGTTGAAGATGATACCAAATCATTGAATTTCACGCTTGATTTTGCTCAGATTGCTGTTGATCCTGATGAGTTTGATATTGTATTACCTCATGAATCTATTAAGATTGAAAAACTTACTATTTCAAATCCTGGTGGAACCGGACCGCTTACATGGAATGCTCAGATCTCGTTTAATTATAAAAGAGATTCATATCAACACTTTAATTTTAGCTCAAATTACAATAATAATTTTAAAACGGATGCACTGTTAAGTGGTAACTCACATACTGCAGCTACACCAACGAGAGAATATTCAACATGCCCTGAAGGTTCATTATTTGGTTTTGAACCTGATTTTGAAGATTGGGCTATTGTTACATCAGAAGAAGATCCCGGATATGTTGCATTTCAATATTTCTCAGATGTTAGTGGACTTATTGGCGGTATCACATTCTGGGGTGGTAATTTAATTTACGACGGCGGATGGAACGCATGTAACGATGAGGATCCAATGCCTTTTGTAATTGAATTTTATACTGATGATAATGGCGTGCCGGGAGATTTTGTTACTTCTTTCTCAGCTTCTATTTCAAGAGTTGACACCCAGATTCCAATTGGCGCTTATGGTAATTTTTATCTTTATAGTTTAGAGTTTGATGAAGCAGTGGCTCTTTCCAGCGGATGGGTTGCCATTCAGGGACAAACTTCTACTCCCGATTGCTGGTTTATGTGGGCTGGAACTTATGAAGGTGTTGGAACCCCATATCTGCAATGGGATGGAGAAGGATTATCAGTAGGTGATTATGCTCTGAGTATGTGTCTTACTGAATTTGTAGGAAGTGATGTATGGCTCTCACTTAACAATTATAGCGGTGTTATCCAACCTAATGATAATCAGGATATACAAGTAATCTTTAATTCATCAGATTTGGAAGAAGGCGATTATCATGCCACAATCAAGATTAATCATGATGGTCAGGAAGTTGGTAAAGGGCAGGTACAGGTACCGGTTACTATGGGTGTATATCCGTATTGCCCTAAACCTAAGGATCTTACTGCAATTTTGGTCAATCCTACAGCTTTTGACCTTGGATGGACCCCAATGGGTGAAACCTCAGTTTTCAATGTTTTGTTAACAGATGAAGAGGACTTTGTTATTGGTGGTGAAATTCAGCCTTACGACAGCTTTGAGGGCATTGAGGATAATCCGCTATTTGTTGAAGACCTTGAACCCGAAACAGATTACTGGTTCTACGTACAGGCTGATTGCGGTGAAACAGAATTCGATGCGCCAAAAGTTAACAGGTACTGGTTAGATATAAATACACAAGGTGACATAGGTCCTGCTAATAGTGGTGGTACTGCCAATGAAATCGGTGAAGACGGAACATGGTATTTTTACAATGATCCTGAAACAGAACAGTCATGGTATAGTGTATGGTTCTATAATAATTCGCTTGATATGTATGGCATGAACAAAATGAAGATGGGCTTTTATGTTCAGAAAGGTGTTCCTTTTGGAGCAGCGAATGTGAGTTTTGCAGTAAGTTATTCTGATCCTGAATGGGATCCTGAAACACCTGAATTCCCAATGCCGGATGATGAAGAATTCATTTTGAGATCAACTTTAAACGGACCTTATTCAGTTACAGGAACAGCAACAAATAAGCAATGGTTTGAACTGGAATTTGATATTCCTGATTATAATCCTGAATGGATCTCGGTTAACATTTTTGGTAGTAATATCAAGATAGATAATACAACTTGGACAAAACCGAGTTCAGATATAGGACTGGATGAATATTGGGATATTAATGCAACGGGTTGTGGTATAATTGTTCATGAAAGTTTACCGAAAACAAAGAGCGCATGGGTAGGACCTAAGAAATTCACTACTCTGCCACTTTGCCCGACACCAACTAATCTTACTGTTTCTGATATCACAACTACAAGTGCGGTATTTGACTGGGATGCAGGATTTAATGAAACCACATGGAATCTGAAATACTATGAAGTTGGAGTAGGTGATACAGTTTTTGCTAACAGTATTACCAAACCCTATCCGTGTACTGATTTGACTCCAAATACTAATTATGCATTTATGGTTCAAGCTGATTGTGGTGGCGGAGATGTAAGCGCTTGGGCAGCTCCCAAGGCTTTTTCAACTCCCTGTGAAGCATATCCTCTGCCATTTGCTGAAGATTTCACAGATATAGCTACTAATTCAATACCGGAATGCTGGACAAGAGATCATACCAATTGGGGTGTTGTTGCTTCTGCTAATGCTGGCGGAACCTCACCTGAAATGAGATTTAACTGGTCGCCTTCACTTGATGGGTTATCAAGGTTGATAACTCCACCAATATCTACTGAAAATGCCAGTGAATTTATGATATCATTTGATCAGTATTTAAATGACTTTTCAACATACACTGGTGAGTATATTGCAATTGAATATTCAATTGATAATGGTGATAATTGGGTAGAGATTTGGCATTTTGATTGTGAACAAAGCATTCCCGCAACATTAACTGAGATTATTTTTGAAATTCCGGCTAAAGCTGATAAATTTTTAATTGCATTTGTATTTAATGGTAATAGCTATAATATTAATTACTGGTATTTTGACAATATTGTAATTGACGTAGCTCCTACCTGTTTCAAACCTACTGACCTCGATGTGACAGATATAACTCAAAACAGTGCAGTTTTGGGCTGGACTCCGGGTGGTAATGAAACAAAATGGAATCTTAAGTACGGTGAGCCCGGATTTAATCCTGAAACGGAAGGTACATTGATTTCTGGTATTACAACTAATCCTTTCCTTCTTGAAGGTCTTAATTCAAGTACAGCTTATGCATTCAGCGTTCAGGCTGATTGTGGTGAAGGAGACGTAAGTTTCTGGTCAGTGAAGAAGACTTTTGCAACTTTATGCGCTCCCGTTAATTTACCATATATTGAGGGCTTTGATAATGTTACAGCACCTGCTATTCCTCATTGCATGACGGTGACTGATGATAATGGAGATGATAAGTTATGGGTAACATCTACTTCATATCCAAGATCTACACCCAATAGCATGTATATGACTTATAATACTAGTCTAGCTATGAATGACTGGTTCTTTACTCCTGGTTTAATTCTTACCGGTGGCAAGACTTACATAGTTGAGTTTTATTACCGTGGCAGTGGTGCGAGCTTTCCGGAAAAACTTGAGGTTAAGTGGGGAACAAATCCAAATGCAGCAGGAATGACAGGAGAACAGATTTGGAATAATTCAAGCATTACTAATTCAGTTTATGCTTTAGCAACTGCTGGATTTACCCCTGATGAAGATGGAGTTTATTATGTGGGTTGGCATGGATATAGCGATGCAGATATGTATTATCTTTGTGTTGATGATATAAGTATTACAGCAGCAGAAGAACCAGGTCCTCCACAGAATCAAACTGTTTCCGGTTCATTGGCAGATTGCTATGACGCACTTGAAGTAATCACCATTGAAAATGCTCAGGTAGAAGAAGGAAATATTGCTGAGTTCAGAGCCGGAGAAACTATAAATGCTACTGACTTTACAGTTGAAGAAGATGCTGTAGCATATTTGTATGCCGGTCAGAATATTGTACTTGGCGAAGGTGTTCATGTAGCTCAGGGTGCTGATTTCCTTGCCACTATTATGGATGAAATTACATATTGCGAACAAGCTGCTACTATGGTTACAGCAAAATCGGAAGAAATTGCACCTGCTGTTATTACACCTGCAGAGATGGATGCAATGTTCACAATATACCCGAATCCTACTACCGGACGCTTTACATTGCTCATGAAAGAAGCTGATGAATCTTCGGTGATCAATGTTGAAATATTTGGTTTGATGGGCGAAAGAGTATTGCAAACACAGCTCTTTGGCCAGAATCAATATGAGTTTGATCTGTCAGGCAGTCCTAAGGGAGTGTATATTGTTCGCGTACTTAACGGTAAGCAGACAAGTATTGAAAAACTGATCAAACAATAGTTCTTTATCAGTAAATACTGAATAATCAAAAACCCCGCCGCAGGTTTAAAAAACCCGGTGGGGTTTTTTTAATAAGTCGCTTCGAGAACCTCAGCACCCGGAGTAACAGCCCCCATAGGGGCGGAATATTGGTAGTAAGAAATTGTACAAATCCCATTATTAAGCCCTGTAAGGGCGGAATAACTCAGCATCCGGAGTAACAGCCCCGTAGGGGCAAAATATTGGTAGTAGGAAATTGGACAGATCCTATTATTAAGCCCTGTAAGGGCGGAATAACTCAGTGCCCGGAGTAACAGCCCCGTAGGGGTGGAATATTGGTAGTAAGAAATTGGACAAATCCTATAACTAAGCCCTGTAAGGGCGGAACAACAAATGAATAATGGATCCCGAATGATTAGGGAGAGAATGTTATGAATTGGAACGGGCTTTAGCCCGTTTACTAAATTTGATTAATGAAACTTTATCACAGCTTAAGTTTTTTCTGGTAACTTTGCCAAATAAACCATGAAATTGTGAAGACGGCAAAAAAGGAAAAAATTGTTGAAACCCCTTTAATGAAACAGTATTATAGCATCAAGGCAAAATATCCTGATGCAATGTTGCTGTTCAGAGTTGGTGATTTTTATGAAACCTTTGGCGAAGATGCCATAAAGGCTTCAAAGATCCTTGGCATTGTACTTACCCGCCGTGCCAATGGTGCAGCTTCATACGTTGAGTTAGCAGGATTTCCTTTTCATGCTCTTGACACCTATTTGCCAAAACTTGTACGCTCAGGTTTGCGTGTTGCTATCTGCGAACAGCTTGAAGACCCTAAGCTTACAAAAAAACTGGTTAAGCGTGGTGTGACTGAATTGGTTACTCCGGGAGTTTCATATAATGATAAAATCCTTGATCATAAGGAAAATAATTTTCTGGCAGGTATTCATCTCCAGCCAAATACCTCAGGGATAAGCTTCCTGGATGTTTCAACAGGCGAATTTTTTCTTGCTCAGGGTTCAAACGAGTATATTGACAAACTGCTGCAAACTTTTCAACCCAGCGAGATAATTGTTCAAAAAAATAAGCGCCACCGCTTTACCGAATTATTTGGCGATAAATTTTATATCAACACTTTCGAGGACTGGGTTTTCACTTTCGATTATACTCATGAACTGTTATTAAAACATTTTAATACCCTTTCATTGAAAGGCTTTGGTGTTGAGGTTCAGAATCTTGGCATCATAGCAGCAGGAGCAGCCCTGCATTATCTGGCTGAAACACATCACGACAAGGTTGAGCATATCAGCAAGATATCACGTATTGAAGAAGATGATTTTGTATGGCTCGATAAGTTTACTATCCGTAATCTGGAGCTGATACATTCAGCTAACGAAAATGCCGCCACTCTGCTCAATGTGATGGATAAAACGATTTCGCCAATGGGATCACGCATGATGAAGCGCTGGATACTACTACCGTTAAAAAACCGTAAGCCCATCGAAGAAAGACATGAGATGGTGGATTATCTGATACGGAATCCTGAGGTAGCTAATGTGTTATTACAGCAGATCAAGATTATTGGTGACCTTGAACGTTTGATCTCAAAAGTTGCGGTTCGCCGTGTAAATCCTCGTGAAACGGTTCAGTTAAAAAAAGCACTGGATGCTTTAATTCCAATAAAGAACACACTTGCAGCATCTGGAAATGCGGCTTTTGAAAAAATTGCCGAACAGCTTAATCCATGTAGCCTCATTAGTAACAGAATTGAGAAAGAACTTCAGCCTGAACCGCCGGTGCAGGTTCAGAAAGGTGGCGTTATTGCCAGCGGGGCAAACAGCGAACTTGACGAATTACGCAATCTGCTGACTTCGGGTAAGGATTATCTGGTTCAAATACAGCAGCGTGAAGTTGTTAATACAGGTATTACCAATCTGAAGATCGGTTATAATAATGTTTTTGGTTATTACCTTGAGGTTACCAATGCCCATAAAAATAAAGTGCCTGCTGAATGGCATAGAAAACAGACTCTGGTAGGTAGTGAACGCTATATTACTGAAGAATTAAAGGTTTATGAAGAAAAGATCCTTGGAGCCGAAGAAAAGATCCTCGCTCTGGAACAGCGGTTATTTGATGAACTGGTATTTGCTTTATGTGATTATATTGAGCCGGTACAGTTAAATGCTTCGCTTATTGCCCGTCTCGATTGTTTATTGTCGTTTGCCGGAATAGCTGTTGAAAATAATTATGTAAAACCTGTAATGAGCGATTCATGGGTTATAGATATAAAACAGGGCAGGCATCCGGTAATTGAAAAGTTTATGCCTACCGGCGAGGAATATATTGCCAACGATGTATATCTTGACCCTGACACCCAGCAGATTATAATAATAACAGGCCCTAATATGTCGGGGAAGTCTGCCCTGCTCAGGCAAACGGCTCTTATTGTGCTAATGGCTCAGGCAGGAAGTTTTGTGCCGGTTAAGGAAGCAACTCTTGGCGTAGTTGATAAAATATTTACCCGTGTCGGAGCTTCTGATAATATTTCATCAGGCGAATCAACCTTTATGGTTGAGATGAACGAAACTGCAAGTATACTCAATAATATTTCGAGCCGCAGCCTAATACTGCTTGATGAAATAGGACGGGGAACCAGCACTTACGATGGTATATCCATAGCATGGGCAATAGTGGAATATCTGCATGAGCATCCTTTGTTTAAGCCTAAAATTTTGTTTGCTACTCACTATCACGAACTTAATGAGATGGCATTATCATTCCAGAGGATTAAAAATTTTCATGTAGCCGTAAAGGAAATTGGGAATAAAGTGATCTTTCTCCGAAAACTCACTCCCGGCGGCAGCGAGCATAGCTTTGGTATCCATGTAGCCCGTATGGCAGGTATTCCCGCCAGTATTATTGAAAGGGCAAATATGTTGCTAAAACAGCTTGAGCAGTCGCATAGCCATGAAAGCATCTCGAAAAAAGATGCTAAAAAGGGAAAACCTGCCAAAGATCAGTATCAGCTTAGTTTTATTCAGCTGAATGACCCTTTATTGGAGCAGATCAGAGAAGATATTCTTAATATTGATATTGATACTCTCACTCCGGTAGAGGCGCTGATGAAGCTTAATGAGATAAAGAAACTGATAGGAAAATAAACCAATGAACTGATACTAAATATTATCGCCAGATTTCTTCAGTATTGCACAAAGTAATTCCTTAGCCCTGAAAAGCCGGGCTTTAACAGTACCCAGCGGTATTTGCATTTCATCGGCAATTTCCTGATAGGAATATTCCTGAAAATACCTGAGTTCAATCAATTTTCGGTAATGAGGCTTAAGGCGCCCAACGATATCGTGTACAAGACTGCTTTTCTGCTTCCTAATAAACTCTTCCTCAGGGCTGGGCTGCTCACATTTAAGGTCAGGAAATAAATATATATTGCCGTTGTCATCTTTAAATGTTTCGTTAATTGACAAAATATTGTGTTTAGACCTTCTTTTATGATCGATGAAATTATTATTTGCAATTTTAAACAGCCACGTGCTGAAAGCAAAATCCGGCACGTATTTATGCAGATTCCTGAAGGCTTTCCCGAAAGTTTCAATTGTTAGATCGTTGGCAATATCCTCGTCATTGATCTTTTTAAGCATCATTTTATAAATCCGGTCCCAATACAGGTTCATAAGTTCAGCATAGGCTTTCCGATCGCCAATCACCACAGCGGCATGAATCAGTTTCTGATCACGCTTTGAAGAAGCACTATTTGGTTTTTTCCTTACCATTTTTTGCTTTTAAATGCCATACCCCACAATACCAGCAAAGGATTGAAAAATGTAAAAAAGGGATCTGACACCGGCGAAAATAAGAATAAATAACCCTGGTTCAGTTTTTTACTGCAAAAGCCTAAAAGTATTATTCTGTTTAATAATCTGAAACCATGTATGCTAAGGATAACAGGAAGGAAAATTTTGAAATAAATGAGAGCTATGAGCGAACAGTAATATAATAAACCACTTAAAGCCTGTAATCCTAACAGGTTTTTTTTCAATGGTTTATAATAGCTGCCGGTTGAAAAATGCCTGCGTTTTTGCCATATCCAGGCTTTGAATGTTTTTTTAGGCTCAGAGATCACATGTGCTTCAAGGTTAATGCAAATGCGCGTATTGGTTTTAGTGGCGGCAGATTTTATAAACAGATCATCGTCGCCCGATTGGATTTTATAATGGCTTATGAAGCCATTATGCCTGAAAAACAGAGACCTTGTATACGAAAGATTCCGCCCCACACCCATATATGGCAAACGTGCCAGTGCAAATGAAAAATAGAGTGTAGCTATCTGAAAAGTATCAAAACGTATCAGCAGATTAAGTAATCCGGGTTGTTTTTCATAAGGGCTGAATCCAAGGATTATTTCACTGTTTTCATTATAAGCTGCTTGCATTTCTCTGATCCATTGGTCAGAATCCGGATAACAATCAGCATCGGTGAGAAGTAATATCTCGTTTTTAGCAGATTTGATACCAACTGAGAGAGGAAATTTCTTACTTCGGAAAAAAATCACACTTTGTTTAATATGAACAGCTTTTAGTCTGTGATATTGTTGTGAAAAAGCGGTAAGAACCTCTTCAGTATCATCATCAGAAGCATCGTTAACCACAATCACTTCAAAATCAGGATAGTCCTGTGTCAGAATAGCAGGAAGATTGTTTTTGAGCTTGATACCATCGTTATGTGATGCAATTACTACTGAAACAGGTTGAAGAGTGTCTGATCCGGGTCTGGATTTATAAAAAGCCAGACGACTGTAGAAAAACCAGTAATAAAAAATCTGGATCAGAAAAGATATCAGAAAGACAATCAGCAGAATAAGAGTGAGTGTTGAGAGTTCCTGTAGAAATTGCATATATGGGAATTTATATCTGCAAAATTATCCAAATGATTTGAAAAGAGAGCATAGAAAGCCAGAAGACGGCACTTTTATTTTTGTCAGGAAACTATTTAGCCCGATGCTTATTAAAGACGGTTAACATAATTACTCTATTTTTGGCGTCAATTCTTATAATTATTTATGCAATTCAAACTAATTGACAGAGATTCCAAAAGTAGTGCTAGGGCAGGTATCCTGACCACAGACCACGGAATTATTGAAACTCCGATATTTATGCCTGTTGGTACTGTTGGCTCTGTAAAAGCGGTTCATTTCAGGGAATTGACTGAAGATATCAAAGCGCAGATAATTCTTGGCAATACTTATCATCTTTTTCTCAGACCCGGAACAGCAATAATAAAGCAGGCAGGCGGATTGCACCAATTTAACGGATGGAATGGTCCGATATTAACCGATAGTGGCGGATATCAGGTTTTTTCGCTTACTGACAGGCGTAAGATCAATGAAAATGGTGTTGTTTTTCAGTCCCATATTGATGGTTCGAGGTATGAATTCACCCCTGAAAATGTTATTGACACCCAGCGAATGATAGGCGCTGACATTATTATGGCTTTCGATGAGTGTACACCTTTTCCCTGCGAGCAATCATATGCTGCTCAAAGTATGCATCGTACTCACCGCTGGCTCGAAAGATGTATTTCTCAGTTCAATGCTACTGAGGCTTTGTATGGTTATTCCCAGACTTTGTTCCCGATTGTTCAGGGCAGCATTTATCATGATCTGCGTAAAAAATCGGCTGAGTTCATTGCTGCTTGTAATGCTGAAGGCAATGCTATAGGCGGATTATCTGTTGGCGAACCGATAGATATTATGTACGAAATTACTGCCCTTGTCTGTGCTATCCTGCCTGAAGATAAACCCCGTTATCTTATGGGTGTGGGAACACCGGCTAACATACTTGAAAGCATTGCCCTTGGTGTTGATATGTTTGATTGTGTGATACCAACCCGCAATGGACGTAATGGCATGATATTCACACATAAAGGGATCATTAACATTAAAAACGAAAAATGGAAAACAGATTTTACCCCCCTCGATCCCGATGGCGATTCGTTCACTGATAATGAATATTCAAGGGCTTATCTCCGGCATCTGTTCATTTCGGGCGAGATGCTGGGACCAATGATAGCAAGTATCCACAATCTACGGTTTTATTTATGGCTGGTTGAAGAAGCACGCCGTAAGATAATTGAAGGGAATTTCAGTTCCTGGAAATCAAAAATGGTAAATACACTTTCAAACCGCTTATAGTATGTTGCTTTAGATTTGGTTCTCCTGTAATATCTGATCAAATAAAGATAGAATTTCATCAAGCGAATTGAAGGTCAGCAGTTTTAGTCTGTGGGCTTTAAAGTGTGGCAGCGTTCTGAAATATCCTGAATAATGTCTGCGCATTTCCAATATAGCCCGCCTTTCGCCTTTTAGTGCCACTGAATTTATCAGATGGGTCCTGCATACCGATATTCTTTCATTTATATCAGGTGCATCACTAGTTTCGCCCGAAGTGAGAAAAGTTTTTATTTGTTTAAAGATCCAGGGGTTTCCTATTGCTGCTCTGCCTATCATTATCCCGTCAACACCAAAATCATCAAACATCTGTTTTGCCTTTTGCGGGCTGTCAATATCGCCATTTCCTATTACCGGGATCTTCATTGCCGGATTGTTTTTTACTTTGCCAATCAAAGTCCAGTCCGACACACCTTTGTATAATTGTGCCCTGGTACGTCCGTGAATGATTATTGCAGCAATTCCGCAATCCTGGAGCTTTTCGGCAATTTCAACAATGTTTTTTGATTGTTCATCCCATCCCAGCCTTGTTTTAACGGTTACAGGCAGATTTACAGCATTTGTCACTGCTTTTGTAATGTTTATCATACGCGGGATATCCCGTAATAAATCAGCGCCGCCGCCTTTAGAAACGACTTTTTTAACCGGACAGCCAAAATTAATATCTATTGAATCCGGATCAGCCTCTGCTGCAAGTATGGCTGCCTGGCGCATTGCTTCAGGATCATGACCAAATATTTGTATTGCCACAGGACGCTCAGTTTCATCAAAATCAAGTTTGTTAAAGCTTTTAGCAGCCTTACGGGTCAGGCCTTCGGATGATATGAACTCGGTAAAAACCATGTCAGCACCATATCCCTTGCAAAGTTGCCTGAACGATGAGTCGGTTATATCTTCCAGAGGGGCTAACAGTAAAGGTTGAAAGTCCAGATCAATGCTTCCTATTTTCATTAATTCTTTACTTTAGGATCGTTTTTCAAAGATTTTTTTAATCTCAATAATGCTAAATAAAACGGTTTTATTAAGAAAATAGTTGATTTACTGATAATTATCAAAAAATTCCAATTAAAACAGGATTTTAAGTTAAACCATTATTTATAATAGCATTAGTTGCATAAACGCCATTTAATCAATGGGTTATAAGCAGTATTACAATTTGATTTTTATTGCAAAGTTACATTAGGTTTGTAAAATAAAAAATTTCATAGAGTATCAGTAAATCAAAAAATTATATATTTGCAGCCCTCAATAAAAAATTTATTATCAAATCATTAAAACAAAGAAATTATGACAAAGGCAGAAATTGTTGCAGAAATTGCAAATAAGATCGGGGTAGAAAAAGTTGCTGTTCAGGAAACCGTTGAAGCTTTTATGGAAGCTGTAAAGGGCTCACTTATTAAGGGCGAAAATGTTTATTTACGTGGTTTCGGAAGTTTTATTGTTAAGAAAAGAGCTGAAAAAACCGGAAGAAATATTTCGAAGAATACAACTATAGTTATTCCCGCCCATAATATTCCTGCATTCAAGCCGGCTAAATCCTTTGTTAATGAAGTAAAAGCCAATGTTAAATAAAACTTTTAAAAAGTTAAACAATTTAAATTATGCCCAGCGGAAAGAAAAGAAAAAGGCACAAAATGTCGACTCACAAGCGTAAGAAACGTTTAAGAAAAAATCGCCATAAGAAGAAATAAGAGTAAGGAGTGGTGAGTTAAAGCGGTAATTCACATTGCTTTAACTCACTACCTTTTTCTTATTCTTTTCCCTATCCCTAAATTTTACCGACTTTATTGTATAGTTGGCTTTTCAGTTTGCAGGAAAATCGTAACACTTTAATAAGTGGTGAATAAGGAATTAGTTATTGATTCAGATTCTTCGGAAGTTAGCATTGCATTACTTGAAGACAAGGTATTAGTAGAACTTAACAAGGAGAAGAGCAACAATAAATATGCTGTTGGCGATGTCTATCTTGGAAGAGTTCGGAAAATAATGCCCGGACTGAATGCTGCATTTGTTGATGTTGGCTACGAAAAAGATGCCTTTCTACATTATCTCGATTTGGGTGCTCAAATAAACTCACTTAACAAGTTCGTTAATCTTGCCATTGAGGGAAAAGTTCAGAGTAGTTCCCTTGCTAGGTTCAGCATGGAACCCGATATTGATAAAGGCGGTAAGATATCATCGGTGCTTAGTCCTAATCAAATTGTACTGGTTCAAATAGCAAAAGAACCTATTTCAACAAAAGGTCCGCGAATTACTTCTGAGCTTACATTTGCCGGGCGTTATCTTGTTATGGTGCCGTTTTCAAACCGGGTTTCGATATCTCAAAAAATAAAAAGCCCTGAAGAAAGAAATCGCCTGAAAAGACTGATACAAAGCATCAGGCCAAAAAACTGCGGAATTATTATTAGAACGGTTGCTGAAAATAAAATGGTAGCAGACCTGGATGCTGATTTGAAAAATCTGGTGCAGAAATGGGGAAATATTGTAACCAGACTTAAAAAGGCACAGCCAACACAGAAAATCATTAGTGAAATTGATCGTACTTCAGCTATTTTACGCGATATCCTTAACGAATCGTTTAATAGTATTTACGTAAATGATGCTGATGTTTATGAGGAAATTAAAACTTATATTAAAAAGATATCACCTGACAAGGTTGATATTGTAAAGCATTATAAAGGTAAAACGCCGATTTTTGAAAATTTTGGTATTGATAAGCAGATAAAGAATTCGTTTGGCAAGATTGTAACAATTAAAAGCGGTATTTATCTCATTATTGAGCATACTGAAGCCTTACATGTGATTGACATTAACAGCGGACATCGTGTAAATGTTGACAGCACTCAGGAAGCCAATGCATTATCAGTAAATATGGAGGCTTCTGCTGAGGTTGCACGGCAGTTGAGATTACGAGATATGGGCGGGATAATAGTTGTTGATTTTATTGATATGCACCAGGCAGCGCATCGTCGTGGGCTTTATCAGAAACTCAAGGATGAAATGTCGAAAGACCGCGCCAAACATTCAATATTACCTCCCAGTAAATTTGGACTTGTTCAGATAACACGTCAGCGTGTCAGACCTGAAATGACAGTTCAGGTACATGAAAAATGTCCTGCATGCGATGGTACTGGTAAAGTGAAATCAAGTATCATTCTGGTTGATGAAATTGAAAATAACATTCATTATCTCATTAAGGACCAAAATGAAAAATATCTGAAATTAGCTTTAAATCCCTATGTTCATGCTTTTATTACAAAAGGTTTTATCAGCCGGCGTATGAAATGGTTTCTGCGTTATGGAAAATGGATAAGGCTCAGTTCAATGTCGTCACATCATTTTCTTGAATATCATTTTTTCAACAAAAACGACGATGAAATCGTTTTATAAAGTGTATCTGATGTACGCTTTCGTATTCTTTTGTAACTTATTAAAAATCAATTATAATAAATGGATATTGTTGTAAGCGGGATTCGCCCTACCGGAAATTTGCATTTGGGTAATTATTTTGGAGCAGTAAAAAATTTCATTAAAATGCAAAACGAGCATAAATGCTATTTCTTTATTGCTGATTATCATTCTTTGACCACACATCCTACCCCTGCCGACCTTCATGGCAATGTGAAAAATGTTCTGGTAAATTTCCTTGCTGCAGGTTTGGATCCCGAAAAAGCTACTCTCTACATTCAAAGTGATATTCCTGAAGTTACCGAGCTTTATTTACTACTGAATATGAATGCATATCTTGGCGAATTGGAGCGGGTAGCTTCATTCAAAGAGAAAGTCAGAACTCAGCCTGATAATATAAATGCCGGTTTGCTGACTTATCCTACCCTTATGGCTGCCGATGTTCTCATTCATAAAGCTGCCAAAGTGCCGGTTGGTAAGGATCAGGAGCAACATCTTGAAATGATGCGCAATTTTGCGAACAGGTTCAACCGCATGTATAAAGTGGAATATTTCCCTGCTCCGGTAGCTTTCAATTTTGGCGAAGAGCTTATTAAAATTCCCGGACTCGATGGAAGTACAAAAATGAGCAAGTCAGAAGGTGATTATAATGCTATTTATCTTTCTGATGAACCTGAAGTCATTCGTAAAAAGATAATGCGAGCTGTTACCGATGCAGGGCCAACAGTTGAAAATCAACCCAAACCCCAACCTGTTGAAAATTTGTTCCAGTTGATGAAAGTGCTTTCAACTACTGATACCTATGAACATTTCAACAATCTTTATAATACCTGTCAGATCCGTTATGGTGATTTGAAAAAGCAGCTTGCCGAAGATGTTATAGTGTTTACACATCCGTTTCGTGAAAAAATAAAAGAATTATTTGTAAACGACAATTATCTGCATAAAGTAGCCAGCCTTGGCGCTGAAAAAGCCCGCGAAAGTACTTCACGTACTATCAGAGAAGTGAGGGAAATAATCGGATTCAAAGTGTTCTGATTATAATTCAAATGCCATCAAAAAAAAAATATCTGAAAAGCGCAAAACACATATCAGATTATTTTTAAACCGGAGTTTTACAAGTTGTTTTTGTGTAATTCCGATTCGATCCGGAAGTTCAGATGATAATCTTTGAACTTTTGTATGATCAAACCTTTTTTAATCCTCATTGTTTAAGTTCAGAGTTCTAATCATTTTAAGCTTACATGATTAAAAAGGTATTGGTCGCAAACCGTGGCGAAATTGCTGTCAGGGTTATGCGCTCCTGTCGCGAAATGGGTCTGGTAACAGTTGCAGTGTTTTCTGATGCCGACCGTAAATCCCTGCATGTACGTTATGCTGATGAAGCTTATCATATTGGCCCGTCACCATCAGTACAAAGCTATCTGAACATTGAAAAGATAATTGAGGTGGCTAAAAAATGCGGAGCTGATGCCATTCACCCCGGTTATGGTTTTCTTTCAGAAAATAAAAAGTTTTCGCAACGCTGTGCTGATGAAGGTATAATTTTCATAGGACCTTCGCCTCAGGCAATTTCGGCTATGGGTGATAAGATCACAGCGCGTAAACATATGATGAAGGCAGGTGTTCCTGTGGTTCCTGGTACAGAAAATAAAATTACCAGCGAAGAAGAGGCTATTCAGACTATTACGGAAATTGGCTTGCCGGTGATGATAAAAGCTTCGGCTGGTGGAGGGGGCAAGGGTATGCGCCTGGTTCATAAAAAAAGTGAAATAGTTTCGGCTATCAGGGCTGCACGTTCTGAGGCTCATACAGCTTTCGGCGATGATGCGGTTTATATTGAAAAATACATTGATTCACCTCATCATATTGAATTTCAGATCCTTGCCGATAAGCATGGGCATACCATACATTTGTTTGAGAGAGAATGCTCAGTACAGCGCAGACATCAGAAAGTGATTGAGGAAACACCTTCGCCTCTTCTCACTCCCGAAATTCGTGAAGAAATGGGACGTCATGCAGTAAATGCCGCTAAAGCAGTTAATTATTATGGTGCAGGAACTATCGAATTTATTGTTGATGATAACCTGAATTATTATTTCCTTGAGATGAACACCCGCTTGCAGGTTGAGCATCCGATCACTGAAAGGGTTGTAGGTGTTGATCTTGTTAAAGAACAGATCAGAATTGCAAATGGAGAGCATCTGAAACTGAAACAGGAAGAACTCAGGCAATTCGGACATGCTATTGAGTGCCGTATCTATGCTGAAGATACAAACAATAATTTCATGCCCAGCCCGGGATTGATACGCCATATTTCTGAACCACTCGGTCTTGGTGTCAGGTATGATGGTTATGTTTACGAAGGTTATGAGATACCTATTTATTACGACCCGCTGATATCAAAACTAATTGTCTGGGCTCAGACACGGGAGGAAGCCATACGAAGAATGCGAAGGGCATTGCATGAATATAAAATAACGGGTGTGAAAACTTCGATAAAGTTTCTGGCGAGAATAATGGATATACCTGATTTTAAAAATGGAACCTATAATACTCATTTCATTGAAAATAACAGTGATATCCTTTTTCAGGATCCGTATTGTGGTGAACGCTGTGAGACTCTGGCAATAATCTCTACATTCATTGATTATCTGGATAAGATAGAAATGAAAAAGAATGAACAGGCATCGCGTAACAGCGTTAGCAACTGGAAAGAATCCGGAAAAAGAAAAGCCCTGAGAAACTGATATTAAGCCTTATGTTTTAATTGCAATAGAAGGCATTATCAAAAAAAGAAATTAACTCCTTTAAATATCTGGAACAAAAAATAGCGGCAAAAGAGAATGAAAACAGAAATAAATATAAATGGTCGTACTGCTCTGGTTGAATTACTACAGCGAGAAGGTAACCATGTAAAGATCCGGGTTGACGAAGAAATTCTTGAACTCGACCTTGCCAGGGTTGGCGATGGCGTTTACTCAGCCTTGCTTAATGATAAATCGTACAATATTGAAATGGTGAATACCAACAGCAAACGGCATTATACTGTAAGCACCTTTTATAATACCTATAATATTGAGATAATTGACCCGCAAACCAAATATCTGAAAAGTCGTGAGGGTGCTATTGATGAAGCCGGTGGGGATTCCATTGTTAGTCCAATGCCCGGAAGAGTAATAAAGATACTTGTTAAAGAAAAAGAGCAAGTGCAGGCAGGGCAGACTGTTATGACAATTTCTGCAATGAAAATGGAAAGCGAGTTCAAAGCGCCTCGTGATGCTGTGGTGAAAAAAATAAATGTTAATGAAGGCGATGTGGTGGATGGAAACCAGGTTATGATGGTTTTTGAATAAGAAAGGGTTCTGAAATTTATTTTCCGAAATATAATTTGAGTTCAAAACCGGAAACAAAAATTGAAAAATACTGAGTTATGATTACACAGGACGAATTTTACAAACGTTTTGAGAATAAGGAAAAAGAAGCTTTGCTTGGAGGTGGTGTTGAAAGAATTGAAAAACTGCATCAATCAGGCCGCCTGACTGCCCGTGAGCGTGTTGATATTTTATTAGATCCGGGTAGTTTTGTGGAGCTTGATAAATATATGACTCACCGGACATCCGAATTTGGTATGGACAGGCAGAAAATTGCCGGCGATGGAGTAGTAAGTGGTTATGGTAAAATTGATGGCCGTCTGGTATATGTTTTTGCACAGGATTTTACTGTTTTTGGTGGTACCTTAAGCCGTGCCAATGCCGATAAAATTATTAAAGTCATGGATCTTGCCATGAAAATGGGTGCTCCTGTCATTGGGCTTAACGATTCAGGAGGTGCCCGTATACAGGAAGGAGTTCAGAGCTTGGCAGGCTATGCTGATATTTTTTACCGTAATGTGAGAAGCTCAGGTGTAATACCTCAGATATCTGCTATTCTTGGGCCATGTGCCGGTGGAGCTGTTTATTCACCTGCAATAACTGACTTTATTTTTATGGTGAAAGATACCAGCTATATGTTTGTAACAGGTCCTGATGTGATTAAAACAGTTACTCACGAGGAAGTTACAAAGGATGAACTGGGCGGGGCTATGACCCATAACTCAAAAAGTGGTGTTGCTCATTTTGTTGCACCTACTGATGAGCAATGTCTTATGATGATACGTGAGCTGATGGGATTCTTGCCATCAAATAATATGGAAGATCCTCCTGTTCAGGTAAGTGCAGATGACCCTGACCGTGAAGATGAAAAACTTCAGACATTGGTGCCTGCCGACCCCAACAAGCCTTACGATATGAAAGAACTGATATATACTGTTATTGATGATGGCAACTTTTTTGAGGTAATGCCACATTATGCACAGAATATGGTTGTTGGTTTTGCCCGTCTTGACGGACGTCCGGTAGGGATAGTGGCTAATCAGCCGGCTGTATTGGCAGGGGTTCTGGATATTAATTCTTCAATCAAGGCTGCAAGATTTGTTCGGTTTTGCGATACTTTTAATGTTCCATTGATAACATTTGTTGATGTTCCGGGTTTTCTTCCCGGTACTGCTCAGGAATTTGGCGGTATTATAAAGCATGGAGCTAAATTATTATATGCTTTCGCTGAAGCTACCGTGCCCAAGATTACTGTGATTACTCGCAAAGCTTATGGTGGTGCCTACGATGTAATGTCGAGTAAACATATTGGTGCTGATGTGAATTTTGCGTTTCCGGGTGCCGAAATTGCAGTAATGGGACCTGATGGGGCTGTTAATATTTTATATCGCGAAAAACTTGATGAAGAGCAAAAGCAAAAGGCTGTTGAAAATTATCGCGAAACATTTGCAAACCCATATAAAGCTGCTGAACTTGGTTATATTGACGAGATCATTTATCCCCGACAGACCCGCCGTAAACTTATTCAGGCTTTGGAAATGACCCAAAATAAAGTTGATAGCTTGCCGGGTAAAAAACACGGGAATATCCCTTTGTAAAGCTTCTGCCGAAAATAAACCGGACTTTTTTATTACTTGATATATTGGAATAGCGGTGTTTCGCAAGTACATGAAAATATGAATTCAGGGGTTCATATCATTCAGCACGATTTTTCGTAATAGCCTGATTCATTACTATGATGTGAGTTTTATTTTTTTAATCTCGGATCAAACCTGAAATACCTGCGCTCAATTAATTTAACTCTTGAATATTCCGGATGCCTGCAATTTAAAATATAGTTGTGAGAGGTATGTATAATACAACTCGGCACTTTAAGGGCTATAGTTTTGCCTTCTTTGATCCAGTTTTCTCCAATATCAGTTAAAATAACAGGAGCAGGATATGAACTCCAGTTTTTAGGCAACTGCTCAATATTAATTATGGTTATTGAATCATCTGGGATTTCAATAGTAAGGATGTCCAATTCCGGAATTAATATTGGCGGAGTGTTTACAATTACTTCCAAAAGAGCGATTTCTTTATTTTCTCCTGTATAAAGAACCGGTATTCCTTTTTTATTCCAACGTCCGCCGTACATGGCTGCACCATAGCCACTCAGGTCGCCTGCATATTTTCTTGCTGTGATCCTGTAAACAAGCATAATTCACTAACTGTAAACACCATGCTCAATTCTTCCCAAAAGGTCTTTGATCTTTGAAACACCACCCGGTATATCAATCAGCTCTTTTGGCTCCATACCTCCCATAGCTTGATTTGGCAGACCCAGCCATTTAAAGAAAATATCCCGGTTTCCAAATACTTCCTCACCGTAAATAAACAGATCAACAATTTCAAATAGTTTAACCGAGAAATTCCTTTCTAAATTTTTGTTCGCTTTAAACCAACGATACAGAGTTGGTTCAGAAATATCCAGAAATTGAGCAACAAGCTCTTTTGACAGGTTGAAATATCTGCTGAAATTCAATATAACACCTACATTTATTCCTTCATTGGCATTATGTATGAAATCGAATGGGCTTTCAATTTCAACAGGGATATTTTCCTTTCCGAGAATTTCAGTGAATTTCTTATAATGTTCTGTTGTTATTTCTTTTTCTCCTATCATTTGATAATATATTTTATTATATGAACGAAATTTTGAATGATTTTGTTTCATTAAAACCGCTCATTTTTTGAAAAAGTGAAATTTTTTAACTTATTGCCAATAAATCAACACTCATATTATACCATTTGTATTTACAAAATAGTCCAGACTGTTTTGTAAATCTACAATTGCCAAGGCTAATGGTTTAAATATACAGAGTAATCGAGCAGAGAGAAAATTGGTCTGTTATATTTTCCATTAGGTGTATTCTAATCCTTAATGCACCTCACACTTAGACCGGAAGACTTGTTGCTAAAGGAGCGCTCCACACGGCTGTTAGAGTGGAACATAATCAGGCACTGGACAGTCGAATATGAGGCATCAGTAGAACTCCACCAGAAACCGTTGGACCCAATGTGGAAGAAACTTCCAAATCTACTACGACAGTAGCCACCTGGAAGCGCCGTAAATCCGGTCTCGTTGGTTGCACCGATGTTTGGACTATACCAATGCGTTGTACCGGTTTCTTTCAGCTTACCACCAGCTACGTTTTCGCCACCTAGATAATCAATTAATTGTGTCCACTCTTCATCACTTGGCAAATGCCAGCCTTGAGGGCAGGAAATGCAAGCAGCAGACCAATTATATAAAACACCATAAGTGGTGTATTCTTCTGTTGCTTTGGCTGCGTTTACATTCGTACCTTCATATCCATAAACATAATAAAATGCTATGGTATCTGAACCTGTATCAGATTCCACAACGCTTGGTAAATATCTTAGGTTTTCTGCCATCCATACCTGATCGCCTATGGTTACGGTTTGGTAAATATTACCGTCGCGTGTGTCAGTAAAACCTTGTTTTGTTTTAAAAGAAATAGTACTACCATAACCCGTTCCTTTGCTATTTGTAGCATAAGCCCGTACATAATATGTTGTATTAGCTCTTAAGCCTCTAATATTACTTACAAAAGAACCTTCGCCTGCGCCGTCTTCAGTTTTACTATCATTTATGGTGGGTATTGGGTTTGTACTCCAGCATACTCCTCGTACTGTTATAGTTGCACCTCCATTGGAACTAATATTTCCGCCACTGATTGCAGTAGTCATAGTAATTTCTGTTACTTCTTTAGTGGTTAAAACCGGTAAAAAAACTGTCGCAGCCAGTGTAGTAAAAGATAAGGGATTGCCATATCCTGTTCCTTTGCTATTTGTAGCATAAGCACATACATAATAAGTTGTTTCAGGTATTAAACCTGTTAAACTACTGATAAAAACACCTTCGCCTGTGCCGTCTTCAGTTTTACTATCTTCAATATTGGGGGTTGAATTTGTACTCCAGCATACTCCACGTACTTCTACCGTTGCATCACCTTCAGATGTAATATTGCCTCCACTTATTGCAGTATTCGATGTTACGTTGGCAACGGCTATTGTTGTCAATACAGGTATGCCTGTATTGTTACCTCCATTATTGTTGTCATCATCCATTTTGCAACTATTTGCAAAAAAGATAAATGATCCTATAATTAATAATGGGCAAACCAAAAAGCTTATTTGTTTTCTCATTTCAGTTAAATTTAATTTATAATACTCATTTATATTTATCTGTCTTTTGTACTGTATAAATTTTGTTGCTACATCTATTTCAATGAACGCTAAAATTTCTGCTCTTATCTGCGTGGCGGATTTATTTTTCAAAAGTTTAACCAAAGCATTTTACCCATCATTCTGGCAAACTGGATGTTATATGTGATTATCTTTGTTTTTCAAGTACTTAAAGTATAGATTGATAAGTTTAATTGTCAATTCAAATGGTTTTTGTCCTATTTTATTAAATTCACTTGTAGCGCTTTTTTGTCCTTCAACTTTTTTTGATGTGTGGAATCCTATATTATGCCTAATTTTTTTTATTGATTCTTCTATTTCACTCCAATTTCCAATGATTTCTTTACGTAATTTCTCATTTTCAATATTTTTGAAGGTTATTTTTTTTATTGATTGTGCATTTTTTTGGTCGTCAAATAATGAGTACATTGAAGATAAAAATAATATTAACATATTTTCTTTAGAAAAGTCCTTGTTAATAGTATACTTTTCTCCAAGATTTGAGCATATTAAATTTTTGTAAATATCATATATAGAAATAAATCTGGCTATTTGAAATATCATTGATTCATTCATATTATTAAAACTATTCATATCGTTTGTTTTATTAATAATCACATACAACTAATAAATACCCGTACAAAGTTATAACTTTTTACCGATTTTATTTCTGTTTCACATTTTATCTGCCAAACGATCAATCGTGCTGTGTAAAAGGTCAACTGTCCTTTTGCTTAACTGCCGGTTTATATTTCCCGTTTTCCTATGTCAGTCTTAAATATTTAGTTTAAGAGATATTATTTTTCTCTTACAACATAGATGAATGTTGGAAAATGGTCGCTGAAGCCGCCCATGTAATTATCGCCTACATGAGTGCGTAGCGGATATCCGGAATACTGTCCTTCGGTTTGAAGTAAATATCGTTTATTAAAAACTCCGGCTCTGAGGAACTGATAAGTATTTTCTTTTTTCGATAATAATGTCTGGTTTATAATTATCATATCAAACAGGTTCCATGAGTCACGATATGCAAGTGAGCCAATTCCTTTCTGATAGAACTCGAAAAACGGATTATAAAGTTCGCCGGGTTTAAGTTTATCTTTTTTCCGTCCGGCTTTCAGATGTATCTTTACACTTTCGTTTACCGGATCATCATTTAAATCGCCCATAAGCAGAATATGTGCTTCAGGATTTGCAACCATAAGTGAATCAATGATCTTACGGTTTAATTGAGCAGCAGAATTACGCAGCGGGCGTGATTTACGTTCACCACCAATACGCGATGGCCAGTGATTTACAAGCACATGCATCAATTCGCCATGAAACAAACCACTAACCAGTAACACGTCGCGGCTGTAGAAATTTGTTCTCCCTTCAGGGATAAACAGATTGGGTTTGCTTGACAATAGATTAAAATATTTTGGCTGATACAGCAGCGCCACATCTACTCCTCTGCGATCAGGAGAATCGTAATGAACTATCTGATAATTACGGTTTCGAATTTGTGGGTCATTGACCAGATCTTCCAGAACAGAACGGTTCTCAACTTCAGCCAGTCCTATTATCGCAGGTCCGTCAGGTGTAATATCAGTTCCAATATCACTGATGACTCTGGCAATATTTGAAATTTTTTCCCAATATTTTGCACTGTCCCATTTTTTACTGCCCAGAGGTGTGTATTCAGTATCAAAAGTGTCGGGGCTGTCAATTGTATCGAAAAGATTCTCAACATTATAAAAAGCTATACAGGCAACTGTGGCTCTTTTATCCTGAGATTTAGATGTTTGGGTATATGTGACAAAGACTACTAATAATCCGGTTAACAATAAAAATATTATTTTTTTCATATCAATGTGCTTTTTCATAAAATCATGAATGAGCAAAGATATTGTTTTTCATTTAGTGCTGCGACATTGCACTTCAATTTGATAATACTGCAGTAATTAAAAATCTGTGTGTAATGCTTGATTTTGAAATTTTGCTTTAATTTGTACTGAAATTTGGCATCTGATAATAGTTCAAACACAAATTATTGTTTCTGTCTTACTTTATAATTAATCCACTCCTATATTTCTATATATCATGAATAAAAAGCTATTGTTTTTTCTTATGGCATTATTGCCATTTTATGTCATATACGCACAACCCCTATCATCTGATGACCAGCAACCTGGTTCAGTTACAGGAAGGGTGCTGGAATCTCAGATCCGTCAACCATTAACTTCAATTATTGTAAGTATTGAGGGGCGGCAGGTAATAACCGATCATGAAGGGAAATTCACAATCTCGGGTTTGAGGCTCGGTCCTGCTGAAATCGTATTCTCAGGAGCAGGGTTTATAACTAAAACGTTAGATATTGAAGTAAAAGCCCAAACCCGGCTTGATGATGTATTTCTGATAGCGGATCTTACCGAAACTGAAAAAATCCCTGAAATCAATCTTGAAATGATTGATATGGACGACGATGCCAAGGCACAGAATATTACAGGCTTGCTTCATTCCACTGGCGATATTTTTCTTTCTTTTGCGTCTTATACTTTTGGTCAGGCATGGTTCCGAAACAGGGGGTATGATGCTGAGTTTACACCCACCTATGTTGGGAACTCAATGATAAACGATGCTGAAACTGGTCGTACATTGTGGGCAATATGGGGCGGGCTTAACGATGCTACCCGTAACAGTGTTTCTACTAATGGTCTGGAGCCCACAAATTATTCCTTTGGAAGCATTGGCGGAGTTTCCAATATTATTACCCGTCCTTCACGCCAGCGTGTTCAAACTAAGTTTACCTATTCAGTATCAAACAGAAGTTATACTCATCGTCTGATGTTCATTCATTCCACAGGTTTGATGAATAATAACTGGGCTGTAACAGTTAGTGGCTCAAGGCGTTGGGGTAACGAGGGATATATCAGGGGAACATTTTATGATGCATGGGCTTATTATCTGGGTCTTGAAAAAAAGTTTAACGATAAACACTCTCTTGAATTCACTGCTTTTGCCGCACCTGTCAAACGAGGTATGCAGGGTGGCTCGGTACAGGAGATTTACGATCTGCTCGGAACCAACCATTACAGTCCAAACTGGGGATTTCAAAACGGAGAAGTACGAAATTCAAGGGTTAGGACTATGAATCAACCGGTAATGATCCTGAACCATTACTGGAAATATAACAGTAATACCGATATTACCACCACTGTGTCATACATGTTTGGCAAAACCGGGACAACTGCTTTAAACTGGTACAACTCAGCCGATCCCCGCCCGGATTACTACAGAAAGCTACCAAGCTGGTTTGCTGATACGATAGTGAAAAATGCAGTTACTGAAACATGGAGAACCACTAGCGCTGTTAGTCAGATCAACTGGGATGACTTGTATCAGGCTAATTATCTTTCGCGTATGGAAGGCAAACAGGCACGGTATATCATTGAAGACCGTAGAAACGACATGTCGAATCTTAATCTGAATACTGTTATAAATCATCGGGTAAACGAAAATATTACCATCAACAGGGGTGTAGAGCTTTCAAGTTATACGGTAAGCTATTTTAAAACAATTGATGATCTGCTTGGTGGCGAATTCTGGGTTGATATTGACCAGTTTGCCGAGAGAGATTTTATTGGTAATGATACTATAATCCAAAACGACCTTGATAATCCAAACCGTATAGTTAAAGAAGGTGATATGTTTGGTTACGATTACAAACTAAGACAGCAGGTTGGGAAATTGTGGCTCAGTAGTGTGTTCTCATACCGTAAGATTGATTTCTTCGTTGCAGCACAGCTCTCTTCCACAACATTCTGGCGCGAAGGATTTATGCGTAACGGACGCCATCCTGAAAAATCGCTTGGAGAATCGCATAAATATAATTTTATTGATTATGCCTTAAAAGGTGGTGCTACATATAAATTCACCGGAAGGCTTTTCCTTGAAGGAAATATGGCATATATGACCCAGGCTCCGTTCATGCGTAATGCTTTTGTTTCACCCCGAACCAGGCATGATGTTTCTCCAAAACTGGTGAGTGAAAAGATATTCAGTTCAGAAGCGAGCCTGCATTTCCGTGCTCCAATGGTAAAAGCCAGATTGACAGCCTATCATACGGAGTTTAAAGATCAGAATCAGATACTTAGTTTTTATCATGACGATTACCGTACTCTGGTCAATCATATTATGTATGGTATTAATACCACACATCAGGGTGTTGAGTTCGGAGGCGAAGCATACATGTTTTATGATCTGTGGTTACAGGCTGCCGTAAATATTGGTAATTACCGTTATACAAATCGCCCCCTGGCTACTATTGCCTTTGACAATGGGTCGCGTCCTGATACAACTGAACTTGCTTACCTCAGGAACTTTTTTATTTTCGGAACACCACAAACAGCGGCAGCACTTGGCATTAAATGGGTTGGTCCCGGATATCTTTTTGTTAATGCAAGTGTGAATTATTTTGATGATATTTATCTGAGCTTTAATCCAGAGCGCAGAAGTCAGGGTGCTATTGAAAATTTGGGAGAAGACGATCCAAGAATTGCAGAAATTACCCGTCAGGAAACGCTTTCCGGTGGTTATACTGTTGATGTTTCGGTGGGTAAATCATTCAGGATCAAGCGAAAATACTTTTTGCAGCTTAATCTCAGTGCCAATAATTTGCTAAACAATAAAAAAATTAGTACCGGAGGATATGAACAATTAAGATTTGATTTTCAGGAAAAGGATGTTGATAAATTTCCTCCCCGCTATTTCTATATGATAGGAACTAACTATTTCCTTAACGTTGCTGTAAGATTTTAACGAACAAATAATTAATAAATAATTCATAATAAGAAACACCATGAAAAATATCCGGAAAATATTTATCGGACTTTTGCTGCTTGGAATTGCAACATACTTTGCAGCTTGCGTAAAAGGCGATTTTGATGAACCGCCTGTTTATATCCCAAAAGTTGATTTTAATTCCAACATTACGATAGCTGCATTGAAATCTTCCTATAAATCGTTAAAACAGATTGAAGAAGATATCATTATTCAGGGTATTGTTGTAGGGAATGATGAAAGCGGTAATTTGTTCAAAAAACTCATAATTCAGGATAGTACTGCAGGTATTGAGCTGGCGCTGGACAAGACCAATCTTTACAATGAATTCAAGCTTGGACAGTGGGTTTTTGTCAAATGTAAGGGTATGTACATTGGCGATTACAATAAACTCATTCAGCTTGGGTATCTTTATGAAGGCTCAATAGGACGACTTCCGGAAGTATTTATGTCACAACATATTTTTCGCGACAGCCTTCCCGGAAAAGTTCCTGAACCACAGTTAACTGAACTTACAGGTTTAAATACGTTTCTGGTAAGTCAGCTAGTGAAATTTGAGAACATCACCTTTGTTGATCCCGGAAAAGAATGGGCACCTCAGTCGGCAGATGCTACAAACCGTTCAATTGTTGGCACTACTATGGTAGTAAGGACCAGTAAATATGCTAATTTTGCCAGTGAGCTGATCCCGGCAGGCAGCGGTACAGTTACCGGGATTTTAAGTATTTTTCAGAATACCTATCAGCTTACTATTCGCGATACCAGTGATTTAAAGAACTTTGGCGGCACAATTCCCCCACCTCCCACAGGTGGTGATGGTACAAAAAAACATCCATACACTGTGGCACAAGCTGTAGAAATGCAAGATGCAACACCGAATATAATTGGTTTTGTAAAAGGTTTTATTGTAGGATCGGTAAAATCAGGTGTAACAAGTATAACATCAGCCGATGATATTGATTTTTCGCCACCTTTCACTTCAGCAACTAATGTGCTGATAGCTGATGAAGCCGGTGAAACCAATTTTATGAATTGTGTTGTTGTAAATCTTCCGGAAGGTACCAGCCTTCATAGCGATGTTAACCTTCAGGATAATCCGGATAATAAGGGGAAATGGCTTAATGTAAAAGGTACCCTGAAATCTTATTTTGGTATTGCAGGCTTGCTTGAAAGTAATGGAGAAAGTGAAGATTTTGAGCTTGAAG
>LSQX01035100.1_pt1 | contig 156995 bp, 136 predicted proteins | sample 654561 | NCBI WGS metagenome assembly LSQX01 (sample SAMN04489861, study PRJNA283612) | anaerobic digester metagenome | isolation source: 4 biogas reactors fed with cattle manure at either 37C or 55C with and... | place: Denmark: Kongens Lyngby | collected 2014 | reverse complement strand
AGATGTGTATAAGAGACAGACCCGATCATCTGTGTCGGCCGGCCGGGCGGGTCCCTGCTCGGATCCGGGCGAGAAGTCGAGCAGCGAGAGCATCTGCTGAGCGTTGCGCGGTGCGTAATCGGCGAAACAGTTGTTGAACATGAGGTAGGCGCCGGCCGTTTCCGCCCGTATCTGCCGAACGGGCGCCACCCACTCAGAGAGCTCGTCGATTGAGTAGAGATACTTGAAGCGTTCGGCCGCCGACCCCGTACGAGTGTTCCAGGTAGCCGCGTTCCGACCGTGGAAGCGGACGTAGCCGATATCCGAAGTGACGGCGACTATTGGAGGCAAGACGGTAAGACCGGCCATCTTGGGTTCGTCGACACAGACGTAGGTCGCGTTCAATGATCTCAGCAGGTCAAGGGTCGTTTTCACCACTCCCGGTTCGACCCAGGAGGCGTGTCTGAACTCCACCGCCACCCTATCGGGAGCCAGTAGACCGACGCTGTAGGAGACGTAGTCTCGATTGGCGCGGTTGGCGACGAAGTAGGGAGGGAATTGCAGGAGGACCACCCCCAGCTTTTCTGCGGCTCTGAGCGGCTCCAAGGCCTCGCTGAACAGTGCGAAAACTTCCTCACGCATAGCCTCGGACGGATGCGTGACACGACCTCGACTGTCGAGTTGCAGCTTGTGAGCAGCGCGGAGAGAGCCCGGGAGCCTCTCTGCCGGTACTCCGTGGCGGGTCATCATGCCGAAGGCCTTGATGTGGAAGATGAAGCCCGGTGGAGTGCGTTCCGCCCACAATCGAGCGGTCGAAGGGGTCGGCAGCCCGTAGAAGCTCGAATCGATCTCGACGGTGTCGAAGTGAGAAGCGTAGTAGCGCAAACGGTCGGCCGCTGTGCGGACGGCAGGGGGGTACCAGGCCCGCACCATGGTCGGGTCGGTCCAAGAGCAGGTACCTACGTGGAGCGTTCCCGGCATGAGCTAAGGATATACTGGTTCGAACATGAACGTCTCCAGAAGCGACAAGCCCCGTCTCCTTCTCACCCGCCGCATCCCAGAGCCGGGGTATTCACTGGCGCATGAGGTGTTCACGGTCACGGGCGGCGACGAAGATCGACCTCTAGCTCGGGAATTTCTCCTGCAGGGGATATCAGGCGTAGACGCACTGATCTGTCTCCTCACGGAGACCGTGGACGGGCCCGTCATGGACGCGGCCGGGGGTCGGCTGCGGGTGATCTCCAACATGGCCGTCGGGTTCGACAACATAGACGTGGCCGCGGCAACCGCGCGCGGCATCCTGGTCACCAACACCCCGGGGGTGCTCACCGATGCCACAGCTGATCTCGCGTGGGCTCTTATCCTGGGGGCGGCGAGACGGGTGGTGGAAGGAGATCGTCTGGTGCGCGAAGGGCTCTTCGAGCAATGGGGCCCGTTCCTGTTGTTGGGGCGCGCTGTGGCGGGCGCCACTCTCGGCATCGTGGGCATGGGGCGCATCGGGCAGGCTGTGGCCCGCCGCGCCGTGGGCTTTGATATGCGGGTGCTCTACACGAGGCTACATGGCCCACTGTCCGCGGATGAGATCCCGGCGGGCGCCCGTTGGGAGTACTGCCCCGGACTCGATGAGCTTCTGAGCGAAGCCGATGTAGTGAGCCTCCACGTACCACTGGACTCCCGTACCCGGCATCTCATAGGAGCGCGCGAGCTCGGGCTCATGAAACCAGGCTCTCTTCTGGTGAACACATCCCGAGGGCCGGTGGTCGATGAAGCTGCGTTGGTGGACGCCCTCAAGGCAGGCCGTCCGGGAGGAGCCGGTCTGGATGTCTACGAAGAGGAGCCGCGTCTGGCTCCCGGCCTTGCCGGACTGGAGAACGTAGTGCTGTTGCCGCACTTGGGCAGCGCGACGGTGGAGACCAGAGGACGGATGGCAGTCATGGCTGTGGAGAACGCTTCAGCGGCCGTGCGGGGAGAGGCCGCCCCGCATGTGGTCAACCCCGAGGCCCTATCGCGTATGATGAGCACGTGAGACGATCGACCTCGACAGCCGTACACGAGCGGAGGCTCAGAATCAGGCGGCCCGTCCGGCAACCTGTAACCGCAGTGCTCCTGGTGCTGTCTATCGCAGCTTGTGTCGGCTGGATGGCCGGGTGCGATTCAGACAGAAGGTCGTCTACCGAAAGCGCTACGTCCTCCACTGAGAAGGTCGAGGTCGGGTCGGGCGACATCGAAGGGGCGGTAGGCGACAGGATCAAGGTCGGGGCCGCGATCATGACGGTTCGAGCTTTGCAGGCGACCTTCCAACCGGCGGTCCCGGAGCAGCGGTTGAGCGAGCAGACCCCCCCGGCGCCGGGCTCCGGTGAGTCCTTCTATCAGGCCTACGTCACCGTGGAGAATACCGATGTCTCCCCCCTGCGGATGGACGCCGAGGACTTCATCTGCGCGATAGGCGACTCAGTGGTCGCCATCGAGCCCACCAGATCGGGACCGCTCCCCCGCAGTCTTCTCAAGAACACTTCTCTTGATCTTATGCTCACGTTCAAGGCTGAAGCCGGCTACCAACCCATCCTCATCTACCGGCCCGCGTGGTACGACGGCGTGATCACAGTGAGCCCGGCCTCGCCGGACCCGGTCGGAGGGACCGGCTCCACCTACTGAGAGACGGGTTGTGAAGGACGCCGGCGTCGATGCCGGTCGGCCCCGGCCTTCAGCGCCAGGCTACAGCCCTGACCGGCGCCCCATCGGCGTCCGGCAGCGCCAAGGGCAGGAACGCGCACATCACAGGTCCGGGGCCAAGGCGTTCCAACCCACGCAGGTTCTCGGCCAGTAGCACCCCGTGGCCGAGAAGCAGCCGATGTACCGGGTAGGGTGGAGCGTCGAGACTCGGGCCATCGGTACCAACCAATGTCGCTCCGGCCTTAAGCAGGCTCCGGGCCGCATCCGGCGCAAGCAGTGCGCCTTCCATCCACAGAAGGACGAACCCACCCGAGGGGACGGAATATGGGGTTAGGCGCTCGGTGAGGATAGGGGTGTCGATGAGGCTGGGGCCGGCCATTTCGCGAGCTCCATCCACGCTCTTAGAGGTGGCGACGCGGCAGTCGACGACCAACCCCGGCCCCACGAAGCGGTTGACAGGGTATCCGTCTAGAGTGGGCCCATGACGGAAGAAATGCCGTGGGGCGTCGAGGTGGGTGCCCGAGTGTGATCCCAAGGACACCTGCGTGACCTGGTAGCCGTCCGTTTCGTGCGAGCGAACCCGGTCGATCGCGACTCGAGGGTCGCCCGGGTAACCGGGCATGCCGTCGCACAGCGGCGCGGTGAGGTCCACGACTTCCATCGTCGAGAATGATCGATACCTGGTAGCGGCGCTGCGGGCGCGTCTAGCGGAAGAGATTGAGTAAGAACACCAGATCGTCCGTGGAGGTCAAGGCGTGGTAGAGGCCCGCGGGCAGGTAGTAGATCGAACCGGCCTTGCCCTCGTATTCGGTCTCCCCTATCTGGATGTTCCCCCTGCCGTTCAAAACGTGGATGGTGGCCGGCATCCCGACGGAGTGGCCGGATATCGTCTGCCCGGTCTTCATGCCGAAGACGATGATCTTCACCTTAGGGCAGTCGACCAGCGTCTTGCTGACGATCCCACGGTCGGCAAACTGCACCAACTCGTTCAGGTCGCCCACCCAGGGCTGTTCACATTCGGGTCGAGTCTTCTCGGGTTCCTGCATCAGGGCCTCCTAATAGGTAGTGGGCAGACCGGTGGCCTCGCGCACTCGGTGCATGACCTCTCGGGCTACAGTTCTGGCGCGGAGACCGCCCTCCTTGAGGACGTCGGTCACGTAATCGGTGTCTCTCTCCAACTCTCGACGCCGCTCTCTGTGCGGAGCGAAGTAGTCGTCTATCAGCTCCAGCAGACGCTTCTTCACGTCGCCATAACCCATCCCACCTGCCTTGTAGCGCGCCTCCCACTCGGCAGTCTCTCCGGGAGAGGCGAGGAGGCTGAGGAGCAAGAAGGGAGTGGAACCCGAAGGGTCCTTCGGCGCCTCCACCGGAGTGGAATCGGTGACGATGGACATGATCTTGCGCTTGAGATCCTTGCCCTCGTCGAAGATGCCGATCTCGTTGCCGTAGCTTTTGGACATCTTGCGTCCGTCGATGCCGGGCACAACCGCCGTCGAGTCGAGGATGTACGGCTCGGGAATGACGAAGACCTCGCCGAATTGCTGATTGAACTTGCCGGCGATGTCGCGGGTCATCTCAAGATGTTGCTTCTGGTCTTGGCCCACCGGGACGAGCTCAGACAGATAGATGAGGATGTCGGCGGCCTGAAGTACGGGATACGCGAATAACCCATGGTTGGGCGTGAGTCCCTGGGCGACCTTGTCTTTGTAGCTCACCGCCCGCTCCAGGAGCCCCATGGGGGTCACACAGGAGAGGATCCAGGTGAGTTCGGTCACCTCGGGGACGTCCTGCTGGGCAAAGAGAGCGCTCTCGTTTGGATCAAGACCCAGGGCCAGGAAATCCAAAGCCACTCCGAGTGTGTACTCGCGAAGCAGCTCAGGATCGTGCACCGCGGTAAGCGCATGGTAGCTGGCAATGAAGTAGAAGGGCTCGTTTCCCGTCTGAAGGGCGATGTACTGACGGAGAGCTCCGAAGTAGTTGCCCAGGTGGGGTCGGCCCGACGGCTGGATTCCTGAGAGTATTCGCATGGTATTCCGTTTCTTCCCTTGGTCTGCCACGCCGTACCGGCCGTGCCACAGCTGTGCAGCGCCACCTAGTGTAGCGGAGGTGGATGAGGGTCGCCACTAAGCAGCCATATCACGCGCCGACGGCTTCGTGCACGATGTGGTCATATTTGGTATACATATATCAGAAAATGAGCCATTGTCGCTCCGGCGGTGTCTGTCCGCAGCGTCAACAGGCTATCGGGGAGAGACTCGACGGTGTAGAGTGGCGGAGAGCGCAGGGGAAGCTTGTGCGGGAGCTGAGGAGGGATGCCGTGAGGGAACTCGACGTTGCCCAGGTCACGGATGCAGTCGCCAAACTGGCCGTGGACGCGTGCAACTTCCTGGGAGAGGACGTGGTGGCCTTCTTCGAGAAGGCTCTGGAACGCGAAGAGTCCGAGACCGGGCGGGACGTTCTGACTCAGCTCTTGGAGAACGCCAGGCTGGCCAAGGATACCGGCCGACCGCTCTGTCAGGACACAGGACTCGCGGTGGTCTTCATGGAGATCGGGCAGGATGTGCACCTCACCGGTGGCGATCTCGAAACCGCCGTCGATGAGGGCGTGCGTAAGGGCTATACGGATGGGTATCTTCGCAAGTCGGCCGTGGCCGACCCCATTGGAGCCCGGAAGAATACCGGCGATAACACGCCGGCCATGCTCCATACCCGCATCGTTCCCGGGGAGCAGGTTCGTATCATCCTGGCACCCAAGGGGGGCGGCGCTGAGAACATGAGCGCCATCGGCATGCTGAAGCCCGCTCAAGGACGGCAGGGGGCGATTGATTTCGTGGTGGACACGGTGGCCAAGGCCGGCCCCAACCCCTGCCCGCCCATCGTGGTGGGGGTGGGGCTTGGAGGCACCTTCGAGAAGGCCGCCTACATGGCAAAGCACGCACTCTTGAGGAAGGTGGGCTCCACCAATCCCGAACCGCGGCTGGCGAAGCTGGAAGACGAGATCGAAGAGCGCTGCAACGCACTGGGAATAGGCCCGGCGGGCCTGGGAGGCACCATCACCGTCGTCGACGTGTTCGTCGAGGAGCTCCCGGCACATATCGCCAGCATGCCCGTAGCGGTGAACATCCAGTGCCACTCTGCGCGTCACAAGGAGGTGGTCCTCTGATGGACCGCACCATAACGACGCCGCTCACCGACGACGTGGTCGCCACGCTGCACGCGGGCGACCGCCTCCTCATCACAGGGACTATCTACACAGGGCGTGACGCCGCCCATAAGCGGTTGGTGGGACTCATCGACAAGGGCGAGTCTCTGCCCATTGATCTTGAGGGCCAGATCATCTACTTCGTCGGGCCCACTCCGGCCAGGCCTGGAGAAGCCATCGGTTCGGCCGGCCCCACCACTTCGGGTCGTATGGATGTGTACTCACCCAAGCTCACCGCCCTGGGCCTCAAGGGGATGATCGGCAAGGGGTCGCGCAACGACGCCGTCAAGGAGGCCCTCAGGCGGGACAAGGCCGTTTATCTGGGAGCCACCGGCGGCGCCGGCGCGCTTCTCGCGCAGCGGATCACTTCGGCCAGAGTGGTGGCCTACGAAGACCTCGGTCCAGAGGCTATCCGGGAGTTGGAGGTCAAAGACTTCCCGGTGGTGGTCATAAACGACATGTACGGCGGCGACCTCTACGTTGAAGGGCGCAAGAAGTACGAAAGGAAGGAGGATTCTTGAGCAAGAAACCTCGAGAGACGGCCAACGTGGGGGCCGGCCTCTGGAAGGCGACAGGCATGTGGGCCTGGCTGCTCTTCAGGATCAGCGGTCTCATCCTCGTCTTCTACTTGGGCGCCCACATCATCGTCATCTCAACGAGCCAGTTCGGTGTCGGTGGCGGTACTTTTGACAACGTCATGAACTTCCTCGATCATCCCGTCGCCATCGTGCTCGACGTCGCTCTGGTGGTGGCCGTCCTCTATCATGCTCTGAACGGAGTACGGATCATCCTCATGGATCTCGGCGTTGGTATCCACCGTCACAAAGTGATCTTCTGGAGCGCCATGGCCGTCGTGGTCGTATGCTTCGTCATCTTCGCGTACGTGGCCTTCAGCTACCTCGCCAACGACGTCGGACCGTGGAATGGAGCATTGGGGGTGGCGAGTTGAAAGCCGAGGCCGTAGCCGCTCACAGAGGAGGCATGTGGGCCTGGCTGTTTCAGAGGATCACCGCGATTCTGCTCATCGTCTGTCTGGCGATCCACCTCACCTTCACACACCTTCTCAATATCGGCGATCTAGGCTATGACAACGTCGCCAACCGGCTTGCCCACGGCGGGCTGACGGCGGTCGACATCATCCTGCTGGCCGCCGGCATCTACCATGCCCTGAACGGCCTGCGTATGGTCCTCCTGGACTACTGGCTCACCTCTCGCGTACGCGCGCTCGCCGTCACGATCTTTCTCTGGGCCGTGGGCATAGCGTTCCTGGTCTACGGCATCTGGGGTCTCTGGCCCTGGATCGGTTATTAGGTAAGGTGAGACAGACATGATCCATCATGATGTGATAGTCGTCGGCGGCGGGCTCTCAGGCCTTCGGGCCGCCATCGAGGCCAAGCGGGCCGGGGTCGATGTGGCCATCCTCTCGCAGGTGCACCCCTGCCGCAGCCACTCGGGCGCCGCGCAAGGGGGCATCAATGCCGCGCTCGGTAACCACCCTGACGGCGCCGACGACACCTGGGAGAAGCACGCTTTCGACACCACCAAGGGTGGCGATTATCTGGTCGACCAGGACGCCGCCATCCAGATGGCCAAGGACGCCATCGGGATCATCTATGAGATGGACCACTGGGGGTGCCTGTTCAGCCGTTTCAATGACGGCCGCATAGCCCAACGTCCTTTCGGGGGCGCCGGATTCCCACGCTGCTGCTACGGGCTGGACAAGACCGGCCACTACCTGCTGCACACCCTCGTGGAGCAGGCCTACCGACTCCAAATCAAGATGTACGTCGAGCAGTATGTGGCCAAGCTGATCGTCCACGACGGCGTGTGCCAAGGGGTCGTGACGTACGACATGATCCACGGCGGCTTCGAGTCGTTCACAGCCAACGCGGTCGTGATCGCGACGGGCGGCGCCGGCCGGACCTATAGCAACTCGACCAACTCCATCATCAGCACCGGCAGCGGCATGTTCATGGCCTATCACGCCGGCGTTCCCCTCAAAGATATGGAATTCGTCCAGTTCCACCCCACGGGCCTCTTCACCACCAACATCCTCATGACCGAGGGTGCCCGAGGCGAAGGAGGCTATCTGGTCAACGGCTTGGGCGAGCGTTTCATGGAGAAGTACGCGCCTAAGTTCATGGAGTTGGCGCCCCGCGATATCACCGCGCGCTCCATCCAGACGGAGATCAATGAGGGCCGGGGCGTCAACGGTCAGGGCTATGTACACCTGGACCTGCGGCATCTGGGCGCAGAGAAGATCCTCGAACGTCTTCCGGGCATCCGCGATCTGGCCATCCACTTCGAGGGCGTGGACCCCATCGAGGAGCCCATCCCGGTGGTCCCCAGTCAGCACTACTGGATGGGCGGTATCGATACCAATGTCGACGGAGCCACTCCGATGCCCGGTCTCTATGCGGCCGGGGAGTGCGCCTGTGTATCCGTGCATGGAGCCAACCGTCTAGGCGGGAACTCGCTGCTTGAGACCATCGTGTTCGGACGACGGGCCGGAGCCGACGTGGTGCGGTATCTGGAGACGCTGACGGACAAACGGCCCAACGCTCGGACCGCCTTCGCCACGGCGCAACTCATGGAGCAGATGATCGATGAACTGGGAGCCAAGAACGGCACCGAGAACGTATATGTCCTACGAGCCGAGATGACCGAGACGATGAAGGAGCACTATGGGTTGTTCCGCGACGAAGCCACCATGAAGGCGGGAATCGAGAAGCTCCTCTCCATCAAGGAGCGGGTCAAGAACGTCGGCCTTCGCTGGACCGGCAGAGTCTTCAACGTCGACATGATCCGTACAGTGGAGTTCGAAGGGATGGTCGACCTGGCACTGTGCGTCGCTGAGGGTGCCCTGGCCCGCACGGAATCCCGTGGGGCCCACTTCCGCACCGACCACAACACGCGTGACGACGTCAACTGGCTCAAACATACGCTGGCCTACTACCGACCCGACACGCCGGGACCGCGCCTGGACGCTAAGCCGGTGACCCTTGGCCCCTTCGAGTTACAGGAGCGGAAGTACTGATGTCTGACATCAAGTTTCGCCTCAAGCGCCAAGACCCCCGAGATAAGGAGAACCCCGAGGCTCATTGGGAGGAATACACGGTCAAGTACGAGGGCGAGAACCTGACTGTGCTCGAAGGTCTTTTCTACATCCAAGAGAGTCTGGATCCGAGCCTGTCCTTCCGGTACGGGTGTGGACAGTCGATCTGCGGCAGTTGCGCCATGTACATCAACGGAGCATACCGGCTGGCCTGCCAGACCAACGTGAAGCATCTGGCAGCCGACGTGATCACGGTGGCTCCCATGCCTCATCTGCCGTTGATCAAAGACATGATCGTCGACATGGATGACTTCTTCGCCAAGTACGAGCAGATCAAACCGTGGTTGATCCGCAACTCGCCGGATCCGGAGAAGGAGCTCATCCAGTCGGCCAAAGACGCCAAGAAGATCGAGATGCCTTCGGACTGCATCTTGTGCGGCTCCTGCTACTCAAGTTGTCCCTCGGCCTGGGGAGAGGAGAACTACCTGGGTCCGGCCGCGTTGCTCAAGGCCTACCGGTTTGAGGTAGACACCCGCGACGAGGCGGGCAGGGAGCGGATGCCCGACTGGGACAACGAGCGAGGCGTCTATCGTTGTCATACGATCATGAACTGTGTGGAGGCCTGCCCGAAGGAACTCAACCCCACCGAGGGTATCGAGTGGCTCAAACGGGCCGCCGTGCGGCGGAAGGTGTTCAGAAGGGCCAAGTGACATCTGACGGGCGGCGAGGCCCGGACGTTGGTCCCTGCGGGGTAGCGCCACGACCGGTCGCTCCATGGGGCCGGCCTCAGAGCCCGTAGGCCTCCGCCAGCAGCACAATGGGGTGAACGGCCTCCAGGCCGGTGGCGTGGGCCAGCTGCATGCGGCAGGTGCTGCATTCGCTCAGCAGAAGATCGGGAGCGATCTCGGCTACGCGCTCGAAGAGCGGCTGCCCGACTTGCATCGAGAGGTCGTACGTTCCCACCTTCATGCCGAAAGTGCCGGCCATACCGCAACACCCCGCAGCAAGGTCGACCACTTCGAGCCCGGGTATCTCGTGGAGCAGCTCTACCGCCGGGTTGCCGATCTGCTGGGCCTTCAGATGGCAGGGTTGATGATAGCCGATGCGGAGACGGGCTCTCGGCGCGTCACCATCCACAGCACCGGCCGCGGGTCGGGTTGTCCGCAGCGGCCCGACGTTCGGCGCGGTCTCAGGATGATCGAGGCGGCGGCGTAGCAGCAGTTCTCCCAGGTCGCGGGTCGCGTTGGCCACCAGCGAGCAGTCGGTGCCCCTGACGTAGTCGGCATAGTGAACCTTGAAGGCAAAAGACGCCGTGGGCTCGGCGCTGACCACGAGGGCGCCGTCTTTGACGTACGGCAAGGCGGCGGCGATGTTGGCTCGGGCGACCTCGCGGGCCTTGTCTGCGTACCCGTAGAGCATCTCGGGAACGCCGCTCGGCCGCTGCGGGGGTATGACGACACGCAGCCCGTGGGCCACGAGCACGCGCTCCACAAGGAGCGCCAGTGCAGGATCGTTGTACTCGGCGAAGAGGTCGTAGAAATAGGCTACCAGCGGCGCGGGCGGGCCGGACACCGCGCGCCCGGGTGTGGCCGCCCCGTCGGCCGGAGCCGCCCCATCGGCCAAGCCCATCCCGCCCGACGGAGACGGGGCGTCCGGCCCGAGCCCGGCGCCTCCGGCCCGCACGCCGGCCGACCGGCTGAAGGTCCTGCGGGCGAAGGGAGCTATAGCGCGGCGTCGGTCGATGCCTATCACGGGCTCCACCAGGCGTCTTAGCAAGGGCTGGTTCACGAGTCGATTGGCCAACGGGGCCGTCAAGCCGCCGGCCCGCAAGACCGTCTCGACATTGGCGAGGAGCATCTCGACGGGCCCTCCGCGGCGGGCCGCTCGATACCTGCTTTTCGCTTCCAGCATGAGTTTGGGGATGTTGACCTGGGAGGGGCATTCCACCGCACACACACCGCACTCGATACAGTAGTCGGTGACCGTTCTCATGGCAGCCGTGCCGTAGGTGCTCTCCGGATCGAGCGCTCCCGTGATGACGCTCCTAAGCAGGTTGGCCTTCGCCCGGGGAGAGGCGTGCTCACGCCGGGTAGCTTTGTACACCGGGCACATGGTGGTCGCTACCTCGCTCTTGCAGACCGCGCAACCGTGGCACCGCTCTATCTCGCTCTCGTATCCACGGGGGGCGAAGTGGAGCAGGGGTTTCTGTGGCGTTGTTCCATAGTCGGGTCCATACCGGACGTTGTCGAACAGGCTGCCGGTGGTGTCCTGGGGGCCGATCTTCTTGCCGGGGTTCAACACTCCGTGAGGGTCAAAGGCATTCTTGATGCGGGTGAAGAAGGCGTAGATCTCCTCCCCGTACATCTCCTCGATGCGCGAGGTGTGCACCAGCCCGTCCCCATGCTCCCCGGACATGGTGCCGCGGACGCTCAAAACGTAGGCTGAGATCTCATCGTACAGGAGTTGCATCGTGCGGCAGTCGTCCGGGTCCTTGGGATCCAGTACCGGCCGCGTGTGAAGATTGCCATCTCCTACGTGGCCGACCATGACGGCCGAGATCCGCTCGCGGTCGAAGAGCTTCTGGAGGAAGTCCACACACGCCGGCAGCTCGGTGGGGTGGACGGTGATGTCCTCGACGAAAGGAAGCGGCTGGCGGGGTCCCGGCATGCGCTGCATAAGAGCCACGGCCGACTTCCGGACCTTCCACAGATGCTCGGTCTCGGCCGTCGTGGTCGCCCGAACGAGCTTCAGGGCCGCCGTCTCTTCCAAGTGGCGGCGGAGAACGGCGAACTTGTCATCGAGCTCCGCGTCGTCGCGACCTTCGAACTCGATGAGGATAGCCGTGTCCGTGTGTTCGGGTAGCATGGCGTCCACCCGGGAGTCGTTCTTGCGGACCACGGTCAAGAAGCGGGAGTCCATGATCTCGACGGCGGTCGGCAGAAGAGCGAGGATGCCTGGGACGGCTTCGCCGACGGCGAACACCGAAGGGAAGTAGGCCATGGCGATGCCGCGCGTCGCCGGTAGGGGGACCAGGTTGAGCGTAGCCTCGGTCACGATGCCCAAGGTGCCTTCGGCGCCGACGAACAGCTTCTGCAGGTGAGCGAGATCGGACGCCGGAGGTCTCAGCGCTGCATCCCGGGACTCGGCTGCCGTGCGTGAGGACGCCGCCGCGCCGGATATGCCGGTGCCGCCGAGGATCGCCTCTACTCGGTACCCGCAGGAGTTCTTGACCACCCGCGGCATCCGCGCATAAATGGCGTCCCTATTGGCCTGGAGCTCGGGAAGTACGACGCTGAACGCTTTGCCGGCCAAAGTCGATCCGGCTAAGAAGGCGCTCATGTGGTCATGGTCCGGATTCATCGGTTGGGCTTTGAAGAGGGTGCCGTCGGCAAGCACCACATCCAAGGCGAGCACGTGGTCCTTAGTGGCGCCGTAGGCGACAGTGCGGGCTCCGGATGCGTTGGTGCCGATCATTCCTCCCAGGCTGCAGTGGTTCTCGCTGGAAGGGTCGGGGGCGAAAAACGAGCCGTGCGGGCGTAGGTGGCGGTTGAGCGATGCCAGGACCAGCCCCGGCTGTACCCGCACCCACGACCCATCGGGGGCCACGTCGAGGACCGAGTTCATGTACCTGGTGAAGTCCACCTGTACCCCTGCGCCGACCGCGGCGCCGTTAAGGCCGGAGCCCATGCCGCGCGGCACCACCGACAATCCCCGCTCGGCACAGTAGGCGACCAGGAGCGCCACGTCCTCCGCATCGCGAGGGGACACGACCCCGAGAGGTTCCATCTGGCTGAGGCCCGCGTCGGTGGCATAGAGACGTCGGCTGACGGGGTCGAAGTCGACGTCGCCTCGGATGAATGAGCGCAGGTCACGCGCGATCAGGTCGGTTGGAGCGGTCATGGGAAAGGAATAATACCGCGAATAGCGTGACTAGAGTGTTCATGAGAGAATGCACGCAACCGCCCGACTCCCGCTCGGGCAGTCGTCAATTGTGTGCGCGGAGGATCAAGCCAGAGTGAAACGCGGTGCGCCTGCCTGTCCGGTGAAGGGGGTGAGTCATGCTTGCCATTCTCAAAACGACCCCAACAGGTCTCACGCGATTGGAGGAATTCGAGCCTGGTTCCTGGATCGACCTGGTCAGCCCTTCCGAAGAGGAGCTGGAACGAGTCAGCCGAGAGCTGCAGATCCCGCTCGACCTGCTCATGGGGCCGCTGGACGAGGAAGAGAAATCGCGCATAGACGTAGAAGATGGACTGACTCACCTCATCGTGGATATTCCGGTACTGGTTCGAGAGGACGAGCAACGGGGCTACGAGACCATCCCCCTGGGGATGCTGGTCCATCCGGACTACTTCGTCACCACCTGTCTTAGGCCCAACCCCATCTTGGGGGAGTTCGAGCGCGGCACTGTCAAGGGTTTCGCCACCTTCTGGAAAACCCGCTTCCTGCTGCAGGTTCTGCAGCGGGTATCGGCTTTCTACCTCCGCTATCTGGGCCGGATCGACCGTGAGACCGACAAAGTGGAGCGTGAATTGCGGGCTTCCATGAAGAACGAGGAGATATTCGACCTCCTCAGCCTTCAGAAGTCCCTGGTGTACTTCACCACGTCCCTTCGCTCGAATGAAGCCGTGCTGCAGAAACTGCCGCGCACCAAGACGATCAAGATGTACGAGGAAGACCAGGATCTTCTCGAAGACGTCATCATCGAGAACAAACAGGCCTCGGAGATGGCGAAAATCTACACCGATATCTTGACGGGCACAATGAACGCCTTTGCATCGGTGATCTCCAACAATCTGAACCGAGTGATGAAACTGCTCACCTCGCTCACAATCATCCTGGCCATACCGACCATCGTGGCATCGTTGTACGGGATGAACGTCAGACTGCCTTTCGAGGACTACTCACATGCCTTCGCCCTCACCCTAGTGATAACCGTCGTTATCTCGGCGGGTTTCGCACTGGTCTTCTGGAGGAAGAGGTTCTTCTAGCGAGGCCGGGTCTTCCGGCGAAGCCGGTTGCCTTAACGCCAGGGTGAGAGTGGGGGGCGGGCCGGCGGGCGCGGCTTACGGCGGGACCGCGGTATGGGAGGCTCCAACAGGCTCAGTTCGTCTGTCTGTTCGAGTGTCTCGATCGGTATGACCCGCATCCGTTTCACCCCCGCGAGCACCGCTAGGCTCGCTGCTATGAACATGACGGCGAGAGGCCCGCGCACGCCGTAAGAGCCCGAGACCGTCTGTACGATCAGGAACCACCAGGCCCTCAGCCAGCCCACCCCGTAGCTGGTGGCGAGATAGATATAGAGAGCCACCGGCACGATAAGCCCGGCCAGGAGGACCGGAGCGTTGGTCGTCAGGCGGTGGCGCCACAGGGCCCCCGAGTAGACCGGTTCCGCGAAGCAGGTGGCGAGCGGCCAAGCCCAGGCAGCGGTGACACCGGGCAGGACCAAGAAGGGGGATCGCGACAACATCAGCACTAGGCCCACGATCAGCCCTGTGAATCCGGCGCAAAGCTTCGTCATCTCGGTCGCCGCCTTGCCCTCCTGGGGGTGCAGATAGCCAAGGAACCTACGTGAGGCGACGAAGACAACGGCTCCTGTCAGGATGATGATGAGCGTCGGCGCGAGCCGAGGCTGCGTGCTGGGTCCTTCAACAACCGGTACCTGAAGGTGGTAAAGGGGGATGAGCCCGGCTCGGGCGAGAATGTAGGCGACCAGGAGCATCCACCCCACAGGCAGTGCGAATGACAGCAGGTTACGTAGGTGCAAAGCGGCCGGCCGGCCGGTCACCCTGGACGAGAAGAGCCATATGAGAAGGGCTGCGAGCGTAGGTAAGAGCATGAGCGCGGCCAAGAAGGTCGTTGCTCGATTGGTCAGATAGCGTCCCGATTCGAGCAACAGGGCGGTGCCTGGGTCGGGGGGCGCCTCTGTGCCGGAGTCTAGGGAGAGGAGGAGACGTTCGATGGCGGCTCCTTGGGTGGCGAGCCCATCGGCCGTGGGGTTGCCGGGCCCGTTGTCGTACAGGCGAAGAGATGCGATTCCTCGGCTCAACCCCGCCACCTGGTCGCCTTTCGATAGAGAGAGGGCTCGGTCGGCGGCTTGGCTGAGAAGGCCCGGTACGCGGAGTCTAAGGTTGACTTCAGCAAGAAGGCGGCCGACCAATTGCACGTACCAACCCGGAGTGGTGTTCTTGGGACCCGTAACGCCGGCGCCGAGCGATGTGGTCCGCTCTCTTCCCAAGCCGTGGATGGAGAGGATGGTGCTCACGTCGCGCCCGCGTTCGTTCGTGTCGAGAAAGCGATTGATGCCGAGACCCCCCGTGTCGCTATCCTCGGTTGACAAAAAGATCAGTGTCTTCTGGTGAGGGCGCTCGGCGAATACATGGATGAGCTCAATCAGCATCGCGGTACCGGTGGCGTACGCCAAGGGTTCCACCTCGGCCCCCAAGGGTGTGTCCCGCGGCGCGGCCACGAGCACGCTCTCACGACTCGTGCCCTCGAGCACCACCACTGCGTTGCGCAGCGTTTCGGTCCCAACGCCCATCGGCGCCTCGAACTTGTCGACGGCGGCCACCACCCTCTCGGGGAGCTTCTCCGCGATCCAGTTGATGACGCTCGCCGATCCTTCCGAGCCCAGCATGCGATTGGAGTACAAGTCGCTCATCACCTGGGCCGCCCGGTAGGCGCGCGTCGAGTCGAAGAAGGTCGGCCCGGAAGCCACCTCTACGCTGGATGCTGGTGAGGAGACCGAGAGAAAGACGGCGGCCCCGGCCAAGACCACGAGCCCGGCGCAGATCGTATACGCCGTCCTTCTCCACTGACGTACGTGGTCGACGAGACGTCGGCGGATCGTTAGGGCCATGTAACACTCCGGTTCGCTGGTGGCCTGTGAGATTGTAGGCCCCTACGAACCCGGTGGCAAATCAGCCGGCGTGTCTCCGCTTGTCGGCGAGGAGTTGTTCGATCATACGGTCGGCGATCTCATCAGCAGGAACGTGGTAATCACCCGACCGGATGAGATCATGGATGGCCTGCAACCGTGCAGGTCCGGCAGGGCCGACCTGACCCCTGGGCGGGGCGGGAATGCCGGGAGAACGGTTCTGTCGTATGTTAGCGTTCATGCCGCCATTGGGTATCGGTGTTCGGCTGTATTCACTCATGCTATGCTTTCTATCGGCCGGAAGCGGCGAATGGTTTATACGGAGAGTGGAATCCTGCTGTCGGTCACGACAGGGCAGACGGGTCGAAGGAGTGGCGATCAAGCTCATCAGCATTGACGATGCCAGGAGTCGGGTGCTGGCTGAGGCCCTTGTACTGTCGGTGGAAACGCTGCCTTTGGCAGAAGTGGTGGGCAGGATCCTCGGTGAGGAGATAGTCGCATCCCACAGCGTCCCACCCTTCGATAATGCCGGCATGGACGGTTTCGCTGTGAGGGCGGTCGACATAGTCGACGCCGCTGGCGACAAGCCGGTTTCCCTGCACGTGCTGGAGACGATTCCCGCGGGCCGCGTCGCCACCCATGCGCTCGGCCTCGAGCAGGCAACTAAGATCATGACGGGAGCTCCCATCCCGGAGGGCGCCGACGTGGTCGTCCAATCCGAGGCGACGGAAGAGAGGGACGGCCGGGTTCTGATCTTCGAGGCGGCGAAAAGGGGCAAGAACATCAGACGGGCGGGTGAGGACGTGGAGGCGGGTGGCCGGGTGCTCGGTCCCGGCAGCATCCTCGGCCCCGCCGAGATAGGGCTGATCGCCAGCCTGGGCCGTCCGACGGTGCAGGTCCACCGCCTTCCCCGCGTGGCCATATTGTCGACCGGCAGCGAACTGGTCGAGGTGGACCGGCCTCTTGGCCCGGGACAGATCCACAATTCCAACAGTTACTCCCTCCGGGCTCTCTGCCAGCAGATGGGCATCGAGCCTACTATGCTGGGCATCGTGCCCGACGATTACGATGCGACCAAGGACATGGTCCAGAAGGGGCTGGACTACGATGTGCTGCTCACCACCGGGGGAGTATCGGTGGGGCAGTTCGACTTCATCAAAGACATCCAAGATGAGCTCGGCGTGCAACGCAGGCTGTGGGGGGTGGCGATGAAGCCGGGCAAGCCGCTGGTGTTCGGGGTCCACGACCGCACTCTGGTGTTCGGTCTGCCGGGCAATCCCGTGTCGGCCATGGTCTCGTTCGAGCTCTTCGTCCGCCCGGCCCTGCTGCATCTCATGGGGCACGCGAATACCGTCAGGCCGCTCTACCGGGCCGTCATGTCCGAAAATGCGTCGAACTCTGACGGGCGGGTGTATGTGGTCAGGGTGAGGGCCTGGCGGGAGGACGGTACGTGGCATGTCAGCTCCACAGGTGCGCAGGGCTCGGGCATACTGCGCTCCATGGTGGGTGCAAACGGGTTGGTCTTCATACCCGGAGGAACACGAGGCGTGAAGGCCGGGGAGACGGTGGATTTCCTGCTATTGCGCGAGGACCTCCAGGCGCCCTGATGGCGATTCTCCGCGACATCGTGCGTAGGCCGACCCCGTAGTGACTCGAGGTTGTCCCGGACGGAGGACGGCGATACAATGAGAGTGATGAGGAAGTCGATTCGACAGTGCCGCGGGAGTGATGCAGCCGGAATACCCCTGTCGGTGGTCGGAGCGGCTTTGAGGGGCCTAGCAGCCGGTGCTGCTGGGCTTTTTTGTTCTCGTCCTTCACAATGATCCTCCAGCCAGGAAAGGAGATCTCATGGCCAATCACTTCACCCCCGAGGAACTGGCGCAGGAGTTGGGGACGACCACTCGGGACGTCATCGAGTTCTGTGTCAAGGAAGGCATCCCCATATACAAGGGGAAGGTCGACAGGAGTCTCCTCACGGTGGTGATGAAGGCCAAGGGTATCCAGCTTCCCAAGACTCAGGCGGCCGCGGTCTAGATCGTTGGTTCGATCTTGAGTGACTCGGTGCTCTTGTGCGAGGGCGCCGAGGTTAGAAGGACCCGTCGGGCTTCTTTGGCGAGCCGGATCTTGAACGCCCGTTGCTGTGTCGAACCGCTCTCCGGCCCAGGTATGGGCAGCTTCGGAGTACGATCATCCGATTCGTGGAACCAGTGTCGCACGGCCAGGAGCAGGTCAAGTTGGCTCTGCGGCACCGCTATCAGCGAAACGGCAGAGGCTTCCGGCGGCGAGGGGCCGGGTTCCCAAAGAGACTCCAGCACCGCGGCCACCCCGGCGTCGATCGCCTCAGGATGGAGCGACACTGCGTGACGCAGTGTTCCGTCCCACACCAGATTCAGGCGGACTGAGGGTCCGCCCCCGTTTTCGTATTGGGGCCAGAGGCCGACAAAACGGAGTCGCTTCGCTTCGGCCAGGGATGCGTAGGAGCGCCGGACGCTCAACAGATGCTCGCCCGCCTTCTTCAGAGAGCGGGCTTCTTCGTGGCGTCGCTGTCGCGACAAAGACCGCACTACCTCATCAGCCCGCCTCAGTGGGTCCGGAAGGTCTGAATCGGCCTCTCCGGCGAGCCACCGGACGATCCCCATGACGAGGGCGTCGTGCTCCTTCCTCACCTGTGGGTCGCCCAGGCAGGGCGACAGGCATCTAGAGTGGTCGCCGCGCACACACGGGCGGCCGTCGGGACGGCGAAGGCATCGTCGGATGGGGTAACAGTGGGTCAGGAGGTCAAGAGCCGCATCGAGTCGCGCCCGTCCGCGAAAGGGACCCAGCACCAACGGCTGTCGCCCCGATCGTCCCTCGTGCCTTGGGTCGTCAAGCCACTTGGGCGGACGTCTCGTGGTTGAGAGAGCGAGCCCCGAGCCTCCGCCGACGACTTTGAGGTAGGAGTACGTCTCCGGATGGGCGCCGTGCAGGTTGCACGGAGGGCGATGCTCCAGGATGAGTCGGTGTTCGTGAACCACTGCCTCGAGAGGCGTGATGGTCTCCTCCCAGTCGATCAGCTCGACGAGCTGCACGGCCCGGCGCATCTTGCGGGCGTGGTTTGCGGTGGCCACGAAGTGCGACCTCACTCGATCGTCCAGGCGGTCGGCCTTGCCGATGTAGACGGTGCATCCGTTCTTGTCAAGGAAACGGTAGGTGCCCGGACTTCTGGGTAGATCGCGGGTAAGGCCCAGCTTCTCGAGCGTCGTGCGCGACGAAGGGTTCAGGTATGCGCGCAGTTCGCCGAGACGGGCGATGCCTTGGTCCTGAAGGCGGCCCACCAGGGTCACAAACACATGGCCCGCGGCTCGGGCATCGGCCAGCGCGCGGTGGCAGGCCTCCACCGGCGAACCCAGGGCCTTCGCCACCGTGTGAAGGCGGTAGTTGGGCAGACCAGGCGCCAGCGCCCGCGCCAGGGGCAGGGTGTCGATAGCGCCTTCTCCAAGACGGCGCCCTTTCAGACGTTGGAGCTCGTAGTTCAAGAACCCTACATCGAAAGATGCGTTATGGGCGACCACCACCGCTCCTTCAAGGAATCCCATGAGTCTGGGCATGACTTCCTCTATGCGAGGAGCATCGGCGACCATGTCTTGAGTTATCCCGGTGATGCGAGAGATCATGGGTGGGATAGGTCGCATGGGATTCACCAAAGTCCCGAAATATCTCACTTCTCGGAGGCCTTCTATACGCACCGCTCCGATCTCGGTGATCTTCTCGCTTCCGGCTCGAGCCCCGGTGGTCTCAAGGTCGAGCGCCACGAAAGGTACCTCCGCCAGATCGGGATCCGCCACCTCCCAGTGCCGCAGTGAGATCAGGTCGGCGGCGTCCGAGTCCCAGCAGAACCGGCGGTCTTGGTGCACCAGGGTAGATAGGATCTCGCGGCATATCTCGGATGGAGCGTCGGGGGACGCGATCAGTGACCTAGCCGCCTCCATGACGTCCATAGGTCGTCCACGCACGAGCAAGGTCTCGTGCAGTTGATCGGCTACTCTTAGGGAGAGTTGCAACTGCATACGCGGCCGACTAAGTCCTGGAGGAGGTGGGTTTCCTTGAAAAGGGTAGACTCATCCTGGACAATACTAGCACCCTGAAGCCGGCCGGATGGTCCGGCTGCCGAGCGGGGGGAGAGATGCTTGACAGAACCGACATCGAAGCGATCTTGCCGCACAGAGACCCGTTCTTGTTGCTCGACCGAGTGACCGAGTTGGCACCGGGTGAGTACGCGGTCGCCGAGAAGGACCTTAAGCCTGAAGAAGACGTGTTTCGCGGGCATTTCCCCGGGCATCCGGTGTTTCCCGGCGTGCTGCAACTTGAGGCCCTGGCGCAAACGGGTGCGGTCGCGCTTCTGTCCGAACCGGAGTTCCAGGGGAAGATCGTCCTCTTCGCTAAGGCGGACAACGTGCGCTTTCGCCGGCCGGTGGTCCCGGGGGACGTCCTACGGCTGGAAACGCGCCTGACGGAGCGCCGTGGGAGGATAGGCAAGGGACAGGGGCAGGCCTTTGTCGGTTCCGATCTCGTCTGCAGCGGTACCTTGACCTTCGCGATCGCCGAGCCCTAGTCCATGCCTTCGAGCGGCTCCGCCCCCCTGATGGGGCGACCTGTCAGCATAAGCGGCCTAGGCGCCTACGTGCCTGAGAAGGTGGTCACCAACGATGACCTGGCCGCGGTGTTGGACACGTCCGACCAGTGGATCAAAGAGCGCACCGGCATCGCTGAGCGGCGGATGGTCGACCAGGGCGAGTGCTCTTCCGACCTGGGCATCGTCGCGGGACGAGAGGCCTTGGTCGACGCCCGGATCGATCCACAGTGCATCGAGTTGGTGATCACGGCGACTATATCACCCGACCGGATAATGCCTGCAACGGCTTCGCGTGTCGCCCTGGAGTGTGGGTGTAGGAACGCGGGCGCCTACGATCTGTCGGCAGGATGCAGCGGTTTCATCTATGCGCTGGCCATGGCCGCCGGGGCGGTGGCCGGCGGCCTTCACGAGCATGTCCTAGTGGTGGGGGCTGAGGCTCTTTCTCGTATCACCGACCAGCAAGACCGCGCCACCGCGGTCCTGTTCGGCGATGGCGCGGGGGCTGTCGTCGTCTCCCCGAGCGACGGTGTCGGCGGTAGGATCCTGGGTTTCGACCTCGGCAACGACGGGTCTGGAGAGGAGCTTCTCACGGTGCCCGCAGGGGGCTCTCGTCTACCCGCATCGTGCTCCACCGTGGAGAAGCGCCAGCATTTCATCAAGATGAATGGAAAAGGGGTGTTCAAGTTCGCCACACGGGTAGTGGCCGAATCGGCGGGTCGGGTGCTCGAACGCTGTGGCTTCGACGTCGATGACGTGGATCTCTTCGTGCTTCATCAGGCGAACCTGCGTATCATCGACTCAGCGGCGGTGAAACTGGGTATACCCGGGCGCAAGGTCTACACGAACGTACAGAGATACGGGAACACGTCGTGCGCCTCCATCCCGCTCTGCCTGCGCGACGCGCGTGCGGAGGGCCGACTGAAGCCCGGCGATCGGGTGCTCTTGGTCGGCTTCGGCGCAGGACTCACTTGGGGCGCGTGCTTGATGGAGTGGGGCGGCCCAAGGGCCGTGAGCAACGGGAGGGAGTGAGATGGGCGGACTACTCGTGTTGTGCCCCGGCCAGGGGAGCCAGGCGCCCGGTATGGCGCAGCATCTGTGGGACTTCACCGTCGCCCGCGAGGTCTTCAGAGAGGCGGGCGAGGTTCTGGGCTGGGACGTAGGCGAGTTGTGCCGACGCGGAACGATGGAGGAGCTGACCCGCACAGACCGCACTCAGCTCAGTATCCTCACCTGTAGTGTCGCCGTATGGAGGGTTTTGGAGTCGGCAGGCGCCACGTTCGTGGTCGCCGCCGGGCACTCTCTTGGTGAATACTCCGCCTTGGTGGTCGGCGGCCATATGAGTTTTGCCGACGCACTTCGGGTGGTGGACGTAAGAGGCCGGGGCATGCAGGCCTGCGCCGAGGAACGTGGAGGTATGATGGCGGCCGTCATCGGGCTGGAAGGCGAAGCCATCGAGGAGATCTGTTCGGGGATCGAGGATGTATGGGTGGCCAACTACAACTCTCCGGGGCAGGTGGTCATCTCGGGCACGGTGGATGCGGTGCGCGCGGCCGGCGAGGACGCTCAGCAGAAGGGCGCGAAACGGGTGGTGCCTCTACCCGTGTCCGGCGCCTTCCACACTCCTCTGATGGCCGGCGCGGCGGAGGCGTTGGCACAGGCGCTTGGTGACGTGCGGTTCACCCGGGGTCCACGCCGGTTCTTCTCCACGACCGAGTTGTGCTACCCGGAGCCGGATGAACTGGCGGCGGTGCTCGCTCGGCAGCTCATGTCGCCGGTCCGGTTCACACAGAGCATGGAAGCCCTTCTGAGGGGCGCGGAGGCGCCGGACGAAGGACTCGAGATCGGTCCCGGCAACGTGCTCACAGGTCTCACCAAACGGATCGCCCGCGACTTCCCGGTGGCCTCCACCGGCGATGGTGAAGCAATGGAAAACGCGCTTGAGAAGGCTGGGGGTTAGGGTATGAGTAACGTCAGCACTCCCTTGGAAGACCAGGTGGCACTTGTCACAGGCGGAGCTCGAGGGATCGGGCGGGCGATAGCCCTGCGGCTGGCCCGGGATGGAGCGAAAGTAGCGATTGTCGATCTTACCGACCACGGTGCAGATGCGGCGCAGGACATCGAACGGGCTACAGGTCGGGCCACTACCTTCGTCAAGGCCGACATCTCCAAAGAAGTCGAGGCCCGGACGGCCGTCGCAGCGACGGAGGCGGCGTTAGGCCCGGTGGACATCCTCGTGAACAACGCGGGGATCACGCGGGACAATCTGCTCGTGGTGATGAACGAGGCCGATTGGGACGCCGTGCTTGCGGTGAATCTGAAAGGTGCGTTTTTGATGAGCAAGGCGGTGATGCGCGGTATGATCAAGCGCCGTCGCGGATCCATCGTGAACATCTCCAGCGTGGTCGGCCGCCGCGGTAATGCGGCGCAGACGAACTACTCGGCCGCCAAAGCCGGTTTGATCGGCCTGACGAAATCGCTGGCCAGGGAAGTAGCCTCGCGCAACATCCGGGTGAACGCGGTCGCACCCGGTTACATCGAGACGGAGATGACCGCCGCGCTGCCTGAGGCGGCGCGCAACGTCATCATCGAGCAAATCCCGTTCGGCTGCATCGGCAACCCAGAGGCCGTGGCGGATGCCGTAGCCTTTCTAGCCGGTGACTCAGCTTCGTACATCACCGGCGCCGTGTTGCCCGTAGACGGCGGGCTGGGCATCTAGAGCAAGGGGGTGCTGTCAGACATGAGCACTGCTTCGAAAACCATCGAACTCAAACGGGTCGTTGTCACCGGAGTAGGTATCGTGTCGCCCATCGGCATCGGGACGGAGCCGTTTTTGGATTCACTTCTGGAGGGGCGCTCCGCCGTGAAGCTGATCGAGCGTTTCGACACCACGGACTTCCCGGTCAAGATAGCCGCCGAGATCTGTGGCTTCGACCCATCGTCTTTCATGGACAGGAAATGGGCTAGACGCATGGATCTATATGCCCAATACGGGGTATCGGCGGCCACTATGGCTCTGGAAGACTCTGCGTACCCAGTGGATGAGGATCCTTACGCCGTAGGTGCATTGGTCGGGTCTGGGGTAGGTGGTCTATACACTTTCTACGACCAGATCGGTGTCCTTCTGGAGAAGGGGCCGGCTCGAGTGAGCCCCTTTTTCATCCCCATGATGATCCCTAACATGGCGTCGGCCTGCAGCTCTATCCTTCTGGGACTCAAGGGCCCGGTCAACGCTACTTGCACGGCCTGTGCGGCCGGGACTATGGCTCTCGGTGACGCTTTCTCGCTCATCCGGCGGGGAGATGCGACGGCCATGTTCGCCGGCGGCGCCGAGGCGGCCGTGAACCAAGTGGGCATGGCGGCGTTCGCGGCCTGCCGGGCCATCTCCGCGCGAAACGACGAGCCCACTAAGGCCAGTCGTCCGTTCGCCATGGGTCGCGACGGGTTCGTGATGGGCGAAGGCGCCGGCGTGCTGGTGCTCGAAGAGATGGAGCATGCCCTCAGGCGCGGAGCTCATATCTATGCTGAGATGGTGGGCTACGGTATGACGGCGGACGCCTTCCACCTCACCGAGCCCGACGAGACCGGCGAACCGGCCGGTCTGGCCATGACCAGGGCCCTGCATGACGCCGACGTCGACCCTTCCGAGGTCGACTATGTGAACGCGCACGGCACGTCTACCCCGTTGGGTGACGTCATGGAGACCAAAGCCATCAAGCTGTCTCTCGGCGACCATGCGTACAAGGTCATGGTGAGCTCCAACAAGAGCATGTTCGGGCACTGCCTGGGAGCAGCAGGCGGTCTGGAGGCTGCGGCTACCATCCTCTGTATGGAGGCGGGCAAAGTACCGCCGACCATCAACCTGGAAGAACCGGATCCGGACTGCGACCTCGACTACGTTCCCAACGTCGCCCGGGTGGCGACGATCGAGGTGGCGATGTCCAACAGCTTCGGCTTCGGCGGACACAACGTCGCCATCGTATTCCGCAGGTGGGATGGCTAAGTACGTCACCATACAGGTACCCCGTAGAGAACCGCCGCCTGCGCCGGAGGCCGCGGGCGAACAGTGCAAGAAGTGCGGCGCTTCCCTGGAGAAGGGTGAGCTGGAACGGAATCTGCGTGTTTGCCCTCATTGCCGTCATCACTACCCGCTGCCCTCGCACGAGCGGATCGCCCTGCTGGCCGACAAGAGCAGCGTGAGCTTTGTCGGCGAGGAGGTCCAGGCGGTCGATCCTCTCGAGTTCGTCGATCTGCAACCCTACCCGGAGCGTCTGTCGAAGGCGCAGATGCAGACGGGTCTGAGTGAAGCCCTCTTAGCTGCACGCTGCGATGTCGCGGGGCTGCCGACGGCGCTGGGTGTCCTCGATTTCCAATTCTTGGGCGGCTCGATGGGGTCGGTGGTCGGCGAACGCTTCCACAGACTTGCTCAGATCGCCGTGGACGAACGCAGATCTATGGTGATCGTCGCAGCCTCAGGTGGTGCGCGGATGCAGGAAGCGTTGTTCTCCCTCATGCAGATGGCTAAGACGGTGGTCGCAGCGCAACTCGTGGGCAGAGCCCGGCTCCCCTACGTCACTATCCTGACGCATCCCACCACCGGCGGTGTGTTCGCCAGCTTCGCGACCGTGGCCGACATCATCCTCGCCGAGCCGGGCGCGCTGATGAGTTTCTCCGGTCCCCGCATCATCGAGCAGACCACCCGGGAGAAGCTGCCCCCCGGCTTCGGGTCGTCGGAGTCGCAACTCACCCATGGTCAGGTAGACATGGTCGTCGACCGGCGGGAGATGAAGGACAGACTGGCGCAGATCATCCGGTTCTTGATGGGAGGCGGCACCCGTGGCTGAACGCCGCAGTCCCGAAGGCGCGTGGCAGGCCGTCCAGCTGGCGCGACACCAGGACCGCCCGCAGACGCTCGACTACATCACGCAGACGCTGCCGGACTTCCTTGAGTTGAGAGGCGATCGCCTGCACGGTGACGATAGAGCCGTCATCGGCGGCCTGGCCGGTCTGGGGAAGCGCCGCATCGTCCTCATCGGACACCAGAAGGGGCATACGCTGGCGGAACGGCAGGAGCACAGTTTCGGCATGGCCAGGCCCGAGGGATACCGCAAGGCGATGAGGTTGGCCAAGCTGGGCGAGAAGTTCGGCCTCCCGGTAGTCACCTTGGTCGATACCTCAGGAGCCTATCCTGGTAAGGACGCCGAGGAAGGTGGCCAGGCGGGGGCCATCGCGCGCAGCATCGAACTCTTCGCCAACCTGGAAGTCCCCACCGTGACCGTCATCATCGGCGAAGGCGGGTCGGGTGGCGCCCTGGCCATGGCCGTCGCCGACAGGGTCCTGATGCTGGAGAACTCCATCTTCTCAGTCATCTCGCCCGAGGGTTGCGCCGCTCTGGTGTGGCGCGATGCGGCGGAGGCCCCTCGAGCCGCGGCCGCGCTGCGTCTCGTGGCGGCCGACCTACTCGAGATCGGCCTGATTGACGCGGTGATCCCCGAACCTCCGGGCGGCGCCCATACCGATCACTTGGCGACGACGAGAAGAGTCATGCACGAAGTGCAGTTGACTCTGGGCGAATTGGAGCGGATCGAGCCTGCCGAGAGGCTCCGTCTGCGATACGAGAAGTACCTAAGAATGGGACGCTACGCGGTAACGAACTCAAAGTAGGGACGCCAAGCGTCCGGTACGACGCGCTGCGAAGCAAGTACGTAGTCACCGGGCGATGGAGGGCGAGGTCTCCGCGACATCGACATCCCCGCTTCCGCAGGCAGGCATGCTCCTTTGCGCACATTGCAGAGGGCGCATGACGTGACCACGTTCTCCCAGCACGTCGTCCCCCCGCGGCTTCGAGGAACGATGTGGTCGACGGTGAGGTGTTGGGTGCTGCCACAGTACTGGCACCGATAACCGTCCCTGGCGAGCACCGCCCGACGCGAAAGACGCCTGCTCTCAGCGCGTGGAAGCCTCACGTAGCTGTTCAGTCGGACGACCGAGGGTACAGGAATGCTGGTCCTCTCAGAGCGCAGTAGGCCTCCGTTGGTGTCCACCAACTCCGCCCTGCCCTTCAGCAGCAGCACGACGGCCCGACGTGTCGAGCAGATGTTCACCGGCTCGTAAGTAGAGTTCAGTACCAACACAGGACGCCGCACACGCATCCCCCACCGGAGCTTCTGGTGACATTCTAGCCAAATGGGCCGTCGTCCGTCGGGACCGTCGATATTCGGCCGTACTGCTAGAATCCGGTTATGGCGAACGACGACCTCTTCAGTGATGGTCTGCGGGCGGATCTCTCCCAGAACGCCCCTCTCGCCGCGCGTATGCGCCCGAGACGTCTAGAGGATGTAGTGGGCCAGGAGCATCTGCTTGGTGAGAGGGCCGCGCTCCGAGTGGCCATCGAAACCGGGACGGTCGGCTCTATGATCTTCTTCGGCCCTCCAGGTACCGGCAAGACCACGGTGGCTCGCCTCGTGGCGTCCGAGACGGGCTCTGTATACGAGGAGCTCTCGGCCGTCAGCTCGGGAGTGGCCGAGGTGCGGAAGGTCATTGAGCTCGCGCGACATCGTCGCGCTGAAGCCGGCCGCCGCACGGTGCTCTTCATCGACGAGATACACCGTTTCTCGAAGGCGCAGCAGGACGCCCTCCTGCATGCCGTGGAGGATGGGATAGTGACTCTAGTCGGCGCCTCCACCGAGAACCCGTACTTCGAGGTGATCCCGGCACTCATCTCCCGCTGCGAGCTGTACGAGTTCCGTCCTCTGTCGCGAGACGACATCCGTCGGCTTCTGGACCGCGCTCTGCTCGGCGCGGAGCAGCAGTCGGCGCCGAGTGGCGGCAAGGTGGATGTCGAGAAGGAGACACTCGATCTGATCGCCGACGCAGGTCTAGGAGACGCCCGACGTGCGTTCACGATCCTGGAACGTTCTCTTGTTCTAGCCTGGGCGAGGGGTCTTGCGCGGCTGGACGAGGCCACGATCCAGGAAGCGGCCCAGCGTAAGCTGGTGCTGTACGACAAGGGAGCCGATGCCCACTACGATGTCATCTCGGCCTTCATCAAGAGTCTTCGCGGTTCCGATCCGGACGCCGCCCTCTACTATCTGGCCGTGATGTTGACGGGCGGTGAAGATCCGAAGTTCATCGCCCGCCGCATGGTCATCTTCGCTTCCGAGGACATCGGCAACGCCGACCCACGGGCTCTGGAGGTGGCTGTGGCCGTGTTCCGCGCAGTGGAGCTTGTGGGCCTGCCCGAGTGTCGTCTCAATCTTGCCCAGGGGGTGACGTATCTGAGCTGCGCCCCTAAATCCAACGCCTCCTATCTCGGCCTGCAGGAGGCCCTCAGTGAGATTGAAGAGCACGGAGCTCTGGCGCCACCGGTCTTTCTCCGCAGCACGGGGTATTCCGGGGCGAAGGTGCTCGGGCACGGGGTCGGATACGAATACCCGCACGACAGTGGAGGCTACATATCCCAGCGCCACCTGCCCGAGAGTCTTTGGCGTCGTGAGTTCTACCGACCGACTGGGGAAGGTGAGGAGGCACGGGCCCGCGAATTCCTTGAAGAGATGAGGAAGCTGCGTCGACAGGATCAGGATCCTCGGTAGGCTGGGGGTGCGTCAAGGTTACACGCTGGGAGCCGATATAAGAGAGGTATGGGGCTACCCCCGGGGCCTTTGAGCGCGTCCGGAGGTCTCACGAACGGCGATAAGGGTAGAATGGGTTTGTTCAACTCTGTTCAACCCAGATCAGCCCAGACAGAAAGGTTCCACGGAGGGGGATCACGATGGATAGCAGGGACAGATTTCTTCTCGGGGGCGTGTTGGGGGTGGCCCTGGGATACCTCCTCTCCCAGAAGAGCGTCCGGAAGGCCCTGAGGGATCTGCGGTCGCCGTTGGTGCAGGAGGTCCCATCTGCTCCCTCCGGGTCCTCGCCTGCGCCGCCGGTGGCCGTGGTTGCAGAGACCTCGGCAGTGGAGGCGCCTGTCGCTGACCCCCCCGGTATGCCGGCGTGGGAGCCGGTGCCTAGATCGACTTCCGCCTACTCTCCGGTCGAGACGCCTATCGTCGAGCCTCCTGAGGCCGAGATAATCGTGACCGACGAATTCCTCGAAGAACCATTACCCGACACGGGATGGGAGCCACCCGTCGACTTGGCCGTCGAAGAAGATACGCTCGAGCAGGTGTTGCCTGTCGTCCCCGACGAGTTCGAGCCCTACCAGGCCGCCGAGGTGGAGCGTCCACCGATCGAACACAGAGAAGGACCCCCTCCGGTCGCGTGGTCTGAGTCGGAGACCCCCTCCTTTGACGCGGGTTTCGTAGAGAGCCCCGTAGACAAATCTCCGCCGGCCGGACTTCCGGTCGTAGAAACCCCTGCTCCACTCGAATCGTTCTTCGAGACCCCCATTCCCGAGGCTCTGGTCGGGGAGGCGCAGGAGGCAGGGACGTCCGTCGATGAGGTCCGGGACGTCGAGACACTGGACGCCGAAGTACCGGTGGTCGAATCGCTAGAGGCCGCATCGCTAGAGGCCGCATCACTGGAGGTCGAATCACTGGAGGTCGAATCACTGGAGGTCGAATCCTCGGTGGCGGAAGTGCTGGAGACCGAGTCACCACGAGTCGAGGTCTTCTACGAACCCCCCATCGTCGACGTCCCGGTGGTCGAATTGCCCGTTTCCGAACCAGAGGGGGTCGAGGTTCAGGAGTCGGGGGCTCAAAGACCAGAGACCCCGGTCATCGGGGCCGAAGAGGCCGAAGAGGATTTGTCTGCTGAGCCGACCCTGGAAGCGGAGCCTGCCGTGGTCGCCGAAGCCACGCCGGAAGCTGAAGCCACTCCGGAAGCTGAGAGGGCACCGGTGGACGACCTGAAAGCGCGTATCGAAGAGACTCGTCGTCGCATACGCCAGGAACTCGAGCAGCCGTTTGTTGCGACCAGTCAGAGCGAACCCGTCGAGGAAGATTGGACCGTCGCCCCCATAATGCCGATGGTGGATCAAGAAGCTGTGATCGGCGAGCCGGCTTTGGCTGAGGTGGCCGAATCGCCTATCCCTGCCGGCGAGGGCGATATCGACGCCGAGATGGGCGTGGAAGAGCCGGTCGACTACGATTCCATGAAGAGCCGCATAGAGATGACCCGGAGCCGGCTGAAGGCGAAGGCTTTCGACGCCATGATGACCGGCGAATCGGCGCTTCTGGGGCGCGACGCCGAGGATGCCGACAGAAGGCCGAAGATAGTCCCGGCCGTCGACAACGAGGTCAACGAGAGCATCGAGAGTAGCCTGCGCGAGCAGGAAGACTAGCCGCGGCCCGCAGCAGGGTCGTCCTCCGCAGGGGGTAGGAAGTCGTCCTCCTGATGTGCTGCGCGGGGCACGTGAAGCGGCCGCCGGAACAGATTGCGTAGATCTGTCCACCGTGCATCCCGCGACCCCTCGACTATCTCCAGGAACCCCTTGACTTTTGCATCGAGGTTATCGACGTGATGCAGGATAAGGGCCTCGATCGTCTTCGGGCGCTTGGGCGATCCCCACTCCAATTCGCCGTGATGGCTCACGATACAGTGGAGCAGCAGCTGTAGCTTGCTTTCGGGGAATGAGGGCAGCGTTCTTGCCTTCTCCGAGATCAGCGTGACCCCTTGGATCACGTGGCCGAGAAACCGACCGGCGTCGGTGAAGTCTATGGTCGTCTCGAAGGCGAGCTCCTTCGTCTTACCGATATCGTGCAGAAGGGCGGCGGTGAGAAGAAGACCTCTGTCCACACGACCGTACTGCTGGGCGACGAAATCGCACATCTCGGCTACGGCCACCGTGTGCTCGATCAGACCTCCCAGATACGCGTGATGGTAGACCTTGGCGGCCGGCGCAGTTGTGAAAGCTTCGTAGAGGGCGCCATCTGCGAAGATGGCCCTGAGGAGCGCAGCGTAGTCGTCGTCGGAGACTGAGTCGATGTGAAACTGAAGGAAGCCTTTCAGCTCCTCGACATCACGGTAGGTGGTGGGCAGGAAGTCACGAGCTTGAGCGGCGCCGGGCGGCGCCACGGCGATCTCCGACGCCTCCATCTGTGGCCTGCCGAGATATTCAGTGACCCGGGCACACACGGCCGCCGGTTCGCCGACCTGGAGAGCGGCGGGCATGAGGTCCGTCTCCCACACGGTGCAGTCTACGGTGCCGGTGCGATCGCTCAGCTTCAGCTTGAAGAACGGTTTGCCCGCCTTTGTGGTGCGGGTCTCTTTGGCGGTGAGCAGATAGATACCGTTGATAGTCGTCCCCGGCTTCAGGTCTGCCACCGTGACATGTGAGGGGGGCGCGATCGAAGCGGCGCCGGTCTTGAATGTCGCCCCCAGGTCCAGTTGTTTGTCGTTCAATGCATCCCCATATCAAGTCGTTTCGCTAGGTAGATTGTACCGAAGCCGGAGGACGATCCGACCCTCTTCATCGTTCGTCAATGTGGCAGGAATGGGATACGGGCGGTTCCTCGGCCCTTGTGTTTGTAGAAGAAGATGGCGGGTATCACGGCCACCGCGATGATGACAGCAGCGATGAGGAAGAACTCGCCGAAGACGGAGTGGGCGGCCTGTTTGGTCGCCAGGGCGGCGGCGTCCTTCACGGCCTGCCACTCAGCATCGGTGAGGTCCGGGGGGCGGACGATGGGGGTGGATATGTCGGCCGCGAGCACGTTGAAGCGGCGCACGCCCCAAGAGCTGAGCGTCGAGAGGCCCACGACCATACCAACCATCCTCGACACGGTCACCAGGGCAGAGCTCGTGGTCATCCACTTGGGCCCGACCGAGGAGATCACGCCGGCCCCGATGGGGCCTATGACCAGTCCGAACCCCAGCCCGCTGACCATGAGATCACGAGTGAGCTGCATCTGAGTGGGTTCGAGCGGCCACCTGCTGACGAGCAGGTAGCCGCCCGCAGCGACGAGGAAGCCCAGCACAGCGGTGACTCGATATCCCACGAAGTCCGCCAACCAGCCTCCGAGCACGGCCCCGACCGGGATCATGAGCGTGAGGCGGATGAGAAGAAGACCGCCTTCGATCTCGGTCATGCCGAACAGCGTATAGGCGTACAGAGGGATCTCCACCATGCCGATGATGAGGGCGGCTCCAACGAGCATGTGTGCGATGTTGGCCGCGGCGAAGGCCGGGCGCTTGAAGAAGTCCAAGCGGATCAAGGGCTGTTCGTGCCTGCGTTCGTAGAGTACAAAGGCTATGAAGGCCACTCCACTCACCACCAACCAAGGCCACTTGACGACAGTCGCGCTCCCGGCCGCCGACGCGTCGACGGTCTGAGTACCCGTCCCCAATCCGATGGTCACTCCGGCGAGTGCCAGGGCCATCAGGCAGGCGCCGAGATAGTCGACCCTGCCCCGCTGCCACCACCGGGCTCTGCCGCCGCCGAGAGAGGGCGGCGCGTCGTCGTCTACGAGATCACCCTCAGTCACCAGGCCGGGTTGGGCGGCGTAGCTGAGTCCGGGCCGCAGAAGACGCCAGCAGATGGGCATGAGCATGACGCAGAGCGGGATGTTGACCAAGAATATGAGGCGCCAACTCCAGAGCGACGCCAACCCGGCGCCGTACATGGGGCCGAGAACTCCGCCCGCCTCCGCCGCTCCGCCGATGATGCCCAGAACGAGAGCACGCCTTCGAAGAGGAAACATATCGGCGGCGGCGGCCATAGCGATGGGTACGAGCGCTCCTCCCCCCGCCGCTTGGACCACTCGGGCGGCCACGAACAGGCCGAGGTCATCCAGGAAAACGCACAAAGCGCTCCCCAACATGAAGAGAGTCAGCGCCACCATGGCCATGGGGCGCCGGCCTCTGACATCAGCCAGTCGTCCGAACAGTGGCATGGCGATGGTGTAGCCCAGCAGATAGCCGGTGATGATCCAGCCCACGTCGGTGAGGTGGGCGACATCGATGTATAGCGAGTCCATGATCGACGGCATGACCGTGAGGACCATGGTCTGGTCGAGCGCGGCTATGAAGACCGCCACGCACAACGTGACCATCGCCAGGATGGCCCGCCGGGAGACTTTGGGTTCGGCGGCCTCGACGCCGGCCGCCTGCTTCTTCACGGCCTCGGTGTCGGCCGGCCGCTCAAGGTCCACTATTGCGGCGCCTCGATGTTCACGTGGGTGTCGAGGTTGGAGAGAACAATGCTGCGCCAGATGTCCTTGTGCTCGTTGGGAGTGGCCGAGCCCGCGATCTTGACCTCGTAGACCAGGCTGTTCTCCACTCCGATCCAGAGATCGGTGGGAAACGTGTTGGTCGTGTTGACGGCCCCCGCTATGGCCTCTACCTCCTCAGCGGCGATCTTGCCCGTGATGTGGTAGGTGTCCACCCCCGCCTTTCTTTGCGTTCCCTTATAGGAAGCGTCGGTGATGTGGTCGAGTATCCGGATGGTCCCGGCGCTTAGATTCAGGCTGCCCACCGGACTGTCTGCGGCGGCGATCTCCTGCCATTTCTGATTCACCGGATCCTGGATGTAGTGTACATCGCCCAGAGCCACGAACCCGAGCGAGACGGGAAGATTGCCGTAGTTGGCATCTACAGTGGCCTTCATTTCGCCCTCGGCGTTCACATCGCCGATGATGCGTTTGATGAAAAGGCCCCCTCCCGGCTTGACTCCTTCAGGAAGATGTACCTCGTACTCGAAGTGGAAGCCTTTGATGGTCTTCATCTTCGCAGAAGAAGCCGCGAGGACCTCCTTGGGGTCGGCGTTCTCCCCTTCCCCGCCGCAGCCGGTCAGAAAAGAGAGAGCCGCCAGCACAGAAAGGACGGCGATAAACGTCGTGGAGAGGATCGAGGTGCGGGGATGGTGGGTAGTCATAAGCCCATTATGAATCCTTTGCATGATGCACACAAGCGAGCCTATCGGGTCCGCCGGGCCGCCACAAAACGGCCGGGAGCTTGGTACAATGTGGATGTGAAAGTCTCGTCGAGCGCGCCATGGGGAATGCCAATGACGCCAGAAAACCGGCACGCCCATCCGAACTACGCTTCGGGTGAAGATTATATCCTTGAGTTCCGCAGCTTCCGCTATGGGTTCAACAGTGTTGATTTTTCCCAACGCGTTGAGATGGCGGCGGCGGAACTAGGCCTCGTCGAGGCGGGCATGCTCCGCCAAGACGAGTGCGCCGACCTGGTACAGCTGGTGGCGAGCGGCAGTATCGAGTTCCCGGTCAGCGCTCTTGGCGAGTATCTGCTCCAGCGGGGCGAAGAGGTGCTCACACTACATGGGGAGTGCCTGGTGTATTGGCTTCGGGAGTTGGTGTTCCGCAGCGCTTGGCTCGACCTCAGGCTGATGGAGGGACAGTTGGAGGTCGCTTTCGACGAAGAGACCGGCAGTTTCGCGTACTTTCCCGCGGGTCACCGTTCCCGACGGATCGGGCCTCCTCCCCATCCTTCCTGGCGCGAGGTGGCGTACACCCGCTGAGCGGTCCCGTGACTTATCCTGCAGCCTCGGATGCGCTCCAGTCCTTGCGATTGGTCTTCAAGCGTGCGTTCACCAGTTATTTCCTCGCGCTCGATTCTCCGGCTGTCGCCGACCCCACCGCGGCCTTCGAGGCTGCCGAAGAGTATCTCGCGGCGCTCCACAGCCGGCTGGGCGACGACGAGTTCATGCGCCGCCTGGACGATGAGACGATGACCCTGGCAGGCCATGTGGAGCAGGACCTCAGACACCGGTTCCGAGGAGGCGAGGCTCAGCCGGACTACGAGGAGCTGGAGGGCCGTCTTCGGGAGTGCCTCGAGCACGGTCTGGCCCGGGTCCGCACCCGCCTGCGGCCACTCCGGTAGAATACCCTGCTATGGGCTTTTTCGAAGACTGGCTGATCCCTCTGCTGGAAAACTACGGCCTGCTCATCGTCTTCGTCACAATGGTGGCGGAGAGCGCTTGCATCCTCATACCGAGCGAGATCGTGATCCCGTACGGGGGCTTCCTGGCCGCCCAGAGACACACGGAGTTGTGGGCGGTCATCTTGGTGGCGACGGTCGCCAACCTGGTGGGGTCGGTTATCGCTTACGCCGTCGGACGCTACGGGGGCCGGGCCTTCTTCCTTAAGTACGGGCGGTATGTGGGGGTCCGTGTACACCATTTGGAAAAGGCCGAGCGCTGGTTCGACCGTCGCGGCGAGGTGACCGTCCTTTTCACTCGTGTCATGCCGGGTGTTCGTACGTTCATCTCGTTGCCCGCCGGCATATTCAAAATGTCGATGCTCAAGTTCTTGGTCTACTCCCTCATCGGCATCGTGCCGTGGGTGGCCGGCTTGGCCGCCTTGGGATATGCGGCAGGTAGAGCGGCGGGCGACAATCCCTGGGATAGACTTCAGGGTCAATTCCACCGCTTCAACGTCGTCTTCTACGTCGTTCTTGCGATCTTCGTGGTCGCAGTCGTGGCGTGGGGTCTGAGGCGTTGGCGCCGCAGACGGGCCCTCACGAACGGGCCCGCAGAAGGCCCCCCGGATCCGCCGACGTCGGCCGAGTCCTAGAGGTCGGACACCGCCGTCCAAGAGTATGAGCCCGGCTCCGTTTCACGGATGATTTCGTCGGCGTTCTGTGCGGCCGGGTCTCGTATCGCTTGATCTCCGCTTCGCGTCTCGCAGCTACCAGCCGGCCTGCATGGCCGGAACCCACTGGGGATCGTCATCACGTGGGGGTTGCCATATTCCACCCGAAGGTATACTTCGTGCTTGACTATGAGTCGACGTGGATCGACATCTTCTACCGCCGGAGAGGCATCCGGCTACGAGGCGCTCTTCTGGGAGGAGGTCTCGGGCGGGAGCCTGCGCTGCACCCTCTGCCCCCATCTCTGTGTGATCGCCGACAACACAGAGGGACTGTGCAAGTCCCGCGGCGTTCGAGACGGCCGCATGGTGAGTCTCACATACGCGAGACCTGCGACCATCATCAGTGATGAGATCGAGAAGAAGCCGCTGTTCCATTTCCACGCCGGCACGCGGGCTCTATCCCTGGGGTGCTATGGCTGCAACGTGCTTTGCGCCGGCTGCCAGAACTGGCAGATATCTCACGCAAGTGCCCGCACCGAGACCACACGTCTTCCCATTTTGACGCCGGGCGACGCGGTCGCCATGGCCAAGAAGCACAAACTTGCCGGGGTGGCTTTTACGTACAACGACCCGGTGGTGTGGATCGAGTACGTCCATGATGTATGCATCGCGTTCAAGGCGGCCGGTCTCTACACGGCGCTCATCACGGCCGCCTATCTGACGGAGGAAGCACTGGACTATATCGCGCCTGTGGTCGACGCCTTCAAGTTCGACCTCAAAGCGGCCACCGCGGAGGGCTGGGCTCAACTGGGCAAAGTGAAGGACCCGACTCCGGCCTGTGCAGCCACGATACGGGCCAAGGAACTGCACGGCTGTCACGTAGAGGTGGTCTCGAACATCGTGCCCGGCCTGAACGATGATGACGTCGATCTGGCGGCTATGGCGTCGTGGGTTCGCGACGGCCTGGGACCGGACACTCCCTGGCATGTGACCCGTTTCATGCCGCATTTCGAGCTCTCTTACCTTCCGCCTACCCCCATCAAGACCCTAGAACGAGCCGTCAGCCTCGCCCGGGTGGCGGGCCTTCGCTTCGTATATGTGGGCAACGTCCAAGGGCATCCCGCGCGGCACACCGTCTGCCCGGGCTGCGGACGCACCGTGATCCAACGTGGGGAGCGGAAGGTGGAGACAGTGGGCGTCAGGCAGGGTCGGTGCGGGGCATGCGGCGAGGATCTGGGATTGGTTTGCGCGGTGGATTGAGGGGTGCGACGGACCGCGCTCTGTTTAACCTCAGTCGTCTAAGGGGTAGCATGATGGCACAGCATCCAGCGGGCTTGTGGTCGGGTAGAAGATGACGGAAGACCTCGGACAGGTGGTGGATGGAGGGGTAAGCGGGCGGCGGCTCGTCAGTCTCGTTATCCCCTGCAAAGCGGAATACGTGGGTTTGTGTCGTCTTGTGGCGGGCGTCTTAGGGGCGCGCGAATCTCTCGATGACGAAGTCATAGCCGATCTCAAGCTCGTGGTGACCGAGGCCTGTACGAGCTTCGTGTGGGGACCGAACACCGGTTCTATACCAGATCGGACGGTCCTAGGCTGTGGGGCGTCGTGTTCTCTGCAGGTCGACTTCAACGTCATGCACGAAGCTTGGGAGATCGTCTTGTCAGATCCCGACGGAAGACGGCGCGCATCTGCCTCCGAGCGCTGCGGCCCCATGAACATAAGCGGTCTCGGCCTAAGCATCATCCGGGCTTTGGTCGATACCGTGGAGCAGATCGACAGTGAAGAAGCGGGTAGTGTGCTCCGCCTGGTCAAGCGTCTGCAGCCACGGCCGGAGGCCGCCGTCTAGGGGTCGGCCGTTCCGCGAGAGACCCGGGGGCCCCGGTATCCTCGTGCTACACTGAAATGCCATGAGGCCTGCCGGTTCCCGATGCCGATTCTCCCTGGTGGTGGCGGTGATCCTGGCCGCTCTGCCTGCTGCTTTGGTCGCGGCCGCCGTCCTCATCGCCAAGCCGCCGGCCGTCGCGATAGCGGCGGCGGCGCCCCTCACCGTCGGCGTGGACTGTCCACTGACCCTGGTAGGAGAGGCGTTCACCGTGACCGTCAGAGGGCAGGCTGCCGAATCCCTAGTCGGAAACAGACTAGTGGTGCGCATCAAAGGACCTGCGGAATTGTCCCAGATCGGCCAAGTTTCCCCAGAGCTGCCCGAGGCCGGCAAGCTGGTCCTGATGCTGGGGTCGTCGGCGTCCACCGGCACGACAAGCACTGCCGGCCCTATAGCTACCACATCCACCAACGGGCCCGCCACCCCCGGGGAGGCGACCGCCACCACGGGGCCGTCGTCTACGACTTCCGCGGTCTCAGTCACCACGACCACGACGGTGTCGGCCAGAGTCGGGGCCGTCGCTGCTTTGGAGAGCGGCGTGCTGGAGGCCGAGGTGACGGTGCCGGGGGATACGCCGAGCCGCTCAGGGGCGTATCTAGTGGTGGTGGAAGTGAAGGCGGGTGCGGATGTGGTGGCGAGCGGGCAGGCCTGGGTCGGCAAAGCCGATCCCAGACAGGCCCCGCTGGACCTGGCTTTTGTATGGCCGGTCTCCTTGGGCATCCATCGCGATCACGATGGAGACTTCTACGACCAGGTGCTGGAAGAGGCTGTCGCGCCCACGGCTGCAGGTGCGGGAGACCTGCGCGGCCTCCTCGGTTTGACGGACAGGTTCGGCGCTTGGGACTTCACCCTTGCGCTGGAGCCCGTTCTACTGACTCAATTGCGTGACATGGCCGACGGCTACAGCAGGATCGACGCCTCCGGAGTCAGGACCGAGGTCACGAGCGAAGACCCCGCGGCCGAGAACGCCGCTGAAGTCCTCACGATGCTTAAGGACCTCGGCAGCGACCAGTCGGTGGAGGTGGCCGTGAGTCCGTATTCGGGCGCCGACCTCGGCGCCCTCGCTGTTCGCGGCTGGCGGGACGGTTTCGAGCAGATCCAGATGGGCAAGCAAGAGATCAAGCAGACCATGGGTCTGCAGGCGCCGCTGACCGGAGGATACCCTCCTGATCTGAACCTCAGCACTGAGAGTCTAGGCTTCTACGCCGCCGCCTCGATCGATCATGTGGTGGTCGACGCGGGACTGGCCGGACTGCTGGTTGAGCCGCCCGCGGCGGGCGCGGTGACCGTGCGCGCCCGCGACACCGGCAACAGTCGGGTGACGCTCATCTTCGCGAGCAGCGGGCTCAGTTCCCTCATGACCGCGCCGTGGGATCCCGGGATGTTCTCGGCCGCTCTTGCCGCCGAACTGGCCGCGCGGGATCAAGCGGCCATCGTGGTCTCTCCCAGGCTCGAGTTCTCTCTCGTACCCGAAGCGTACCTTCACGGTTTGGGCGAGATCCTCGAAAGGACTACGTGGATCAGAACACGCACCCTGACCGCTCTGGTGCGGGAGCACGCCCCCGACACGCGCCCAATACTGCTTCAGACCCATGCGGAGGAAGGCGGCGGCGGGTATATCGAGGAGTCTCTGCTCAGCGCTCTCGAGGCCGCGCACACCGATGTGACCGATCTGGCCGCCGTGGCGGATACGACGCGACTGCCGGTGGAGGCCGCTCATCGCGCGCTGTACATGGCCCAAAGTCGCTGGTGGTCGCGTCCGGATACCAGTCCTAAGGAGGCCAGCATCGGCCTGGAGTACGCCAAACAGGCTCGGTCTCTGGCTCAAGCCGAGCTGGGCAAGATCCGCCTGGATGGCGTCGGCTCCACTCGCGTGGTCGGCGGCAAGGGTGTGGTCACCGTCGCGGTGGAGAATGACACCGGGTATCCGGTCAAGATGGGCCTGCGTCTTGGCGGCAGCGGCCTCACCTCACCCGCAGGTGAGCTGCATGAGATAGAGCTTCCGGCGGGACGGACGGAAATCCCCGTGGAGGTCGAGAAGGCCGACGCTCCTCACACCCTCGAAGTGGCTCTGATAGCCGGCAGCAGTGCGATCGACGAAGCCGGTCACCCGCTGCGCTTCATCACGATCATGACCGTCTTGCCCTGGATCGTGATCGCGGCCGTGGTAGTCGCGGCCGCGCTGTTCCTGCTGATCGGCCGGTTGCTTCGCGCCCATCGTGCCGGCCGCGTCGCCTGACCACCCACTCCCGGTCCATCCGTTTCAACGACCAGATTCACGACCGGACTCACCGGCGGCGGATCGTTCGTGTATGGGTACGTATCGACGCTCAGGCTCGCCCACGTACACCTGGCGGGGGCGGTAGAGCGCGATGGCTCCGTTGTGCACCTCTTTCCAGTTGGCGATCCAGCCCGGCATGCGCCCCATGGCGAACATGACGGTGAACATGTTCACGGGGATGCCCATCGCGCGGAGGATGACCCCTGAGTAGAAGTCGACGTTAGGATAGAGCCGGCGCTCGATGAAGTACGGATCGTTCAGTGCGACATCCTCCAGCCGTTTGGCGATCTCCAACAGGGGATCAGGTCTCTTCAGCCTGCCGAGCAGCCTGTCGGCTACTTCCTTCAAGATGGTCGCTCGAGGGTCGTACTGCTTGTAGACGCGATGACCGAACCCCATCAGGCGTACGGGAGACTCCTTGCCTTTGACCAGGGTCACGTATTCCTTCAAGTCCACGCGTTGGTCGTGCAACTGTTGGAGCATCTCCACGACCGCGGCGTTGGCGCCCCCATGGAGTCGTCCCCAGAGCGCGCAGACACCGGCCGCGCAACTCGCGAACATGTTGGCCCCAGAAGAGGCGACCATGCGCACCGTGCTCGAAGAGCAATTCTGCTCGTGGTCGGCATGGAGGATGAGGATCATCTGCAACGCCGCCACCGAATCGGGGTCGGGCTCGTAGTCGCGATAGGGAAGCGAGAACATCATGTGCAGGAAGTTCGAGCAGTAATCGAGGTGCGGCTTGGGATAGACGATAGGTTGGCCGATCGACGCCTTGTAGCTGGCCGCGGCTATGGTACGGATCTTGCTGATCAGGCGGGCGGCGGCTACCTGGAAGGTGGTGTCGCTTTCCATCTCCATCATGTCCGGCTCGTAGCAGCTCCCGGCGTTGATCATGGCCGAGAGGATGGCCATCGGGTGGCCTGTGGGGGGGAAGCCGTCGAAGTGCTTGTAGAGTCCCTCGTGGATCATCTCGTATCTTGTGAACAGGCCGCTCCAGGTCTTGAGCTGCTCCTGGGTGGGAAGTCTGCCGTATATGAGGAGCCAGCAGGTCTCGACGAAGGTGCTGTTCATGGCAAGCTGCTCTATCGGGATGCCGCGATACCGCAGGATGCCTTTTTCTCCATCCACGAAAGTGATGGCTGAGCGGCAGGACCCGGTGTTTGCGTAGCCCTCGTCCAGGGTGACGTGTCCCGTCGTGACTCTAAGTTTGGTGATATCAACGGCTCGGTCGCCCTCTGTGCCTACCACGATGGGTAGATCGTGGGCGGCGCCGCCGATGACTATCTTAGCGGTATCTGACATCTTTGCTATCTCTCCTGGTACACTGCCCGTTGCAGATGGAACAATGGCATAGTCATCTACTCCGCGAACGAGTCGACCAGAGCAGCCTGCTCATCCAGGGGAATCGCGCCTGCGCTCTTGGTGCGCTCGATGCCGGAGTGACGTTCTTTGCAGGTTACCCCATCACACCGAGTTCGGAAATCATGGAGGCCATGGCCGAAGAGCTCCCCCGGATCGGAGGGGTCTTCGTCCAGATGGAAGACGAGATCGCCTCTATCTGTGCGTGCATCGGCGCATCTTTGACCGGGAAGCTGGCTATGACGGCTACTTCGGGGCCGGGCTTCTCGCTGATGCAGGAGGCGTTAGGCTACGCCATAATCATCGAAGCCCCGTTGGTGGTCGTGAACGTGATGCGCGTCGGCCCGTCGACGGGTCGGCCTACTGCTCCCTCTCAAGGGGACGTCATGCAGGCGCGCTGGGGCACCCATGGCGACCACCCCGCCATCGTGCTCGCCGCCTCCAACGTGGCCGATATGTACCGACTGACCATGGCCGCGGTGCGGTTCGCCCAGCGTTTCCGCACCCCGGTGACCGTCCTAGCCGACCAGCTGGTGGGCCAGATGCGTGAGAGCTTCTCGCCGGAATTGGTGGGTCGCTACCGGTTGACCAGCGGTGACTTCGACTTCACCCCTGGGTACATCCGTCCGGAATTGGCCCCGGAAGTAAGACCTCCCCATATCCTGGGCTTAGACGAGCATCCTCACGTGACCGGACTCTTCCATGACGAGACCGGGTTTCCCACCAACGATCCGGACGAGAGCAACGAGTTCTTGCGCGAACTCTACAACAAGGTGGCGCATCATCGTGAAGAGCTCTGCCTCTATGACATCAAGAACGAGGGCAAGGGCAGGGTGTGTATAGTGGCGTACGGCTCGTGCGCCCGCACCGCTCGGGCGGTCTGGAGGCTGGCCGAGTACGAAGGACTGCCGGTGGAGGTGTTACATCTATACACTCTCTTCCCGCTGCCGGTTGAGATCATCCAGCAGGTGGCGAGGCGGGTGGAATTCATACTCATCCCGGAGCTCAACCTCGGGCAGTACGCGCACGAAGTCCGCAAGATGGCCGAGCAGTGGACCACCGTCATCGGTATGGGAAAGATCGACGGTACCCTGTTCACTCCTCGGGAGCTTCTCGACCGTATCGCGGAACTGACCGGTAAGTACGAGAGCGTGTAACCCATGGCTCTGGAGATAGAAAGGTTCCTGCATACCGAGCGGTTGCCGCACATCTGGTGCCCGGGCTGCGGACTCGGCATCATCACGGCGGCGTTCCTGCGGGTTGTCATCGACCTGGGCTTGGAGCGGGACAAGACCGTGGTGGTAAGCGGCATCGGTTGTTCGAGTCGTGCCGCCAACTACTTGGATCTGGGCACCGTCCACTCGATCCACGGCAGGGCTCTGGCGGTTGCCACCGGAGTCAAGATGGCGCGGCCCGACTTCACCGTGATCGTGTTCACAGGCGACGGAGACGGGGCGGCCATCGGTGGCAATCACCTCATCCACGCCTGCCGGCGCAACATCGATCTGACCTGCATACTGTTCAACAACAGCACCTACGGCATGACGGGCGGGCAGACCTCGCCGACTATGGCTGTGGGCGACCGGTCGACCACTGCACGCTATGGACAGGTGGAACCTCCTTTTGATCTCTGTCGATTGGCCGAAGCCGCGGGTGCCAGCTTCGTGGCCCGTGGAACGGCCGCCCAGGCTCGACTGATTGAGAGACTCATCAAGGAGGGCATCCAGCACCAGGGCTTCTCGTTCATAGAGGCGGTCGTTCCCTGCCCGACGGAGTACGGTCGGCGGAACGCGCTGAAGAGCCCGCTGGAGATGCTCGATAATGAACGAACCCGGTCCGTGACCCAGGCGCAGGCCGTTAAACTCACGCAGGAGGAGCTGGCCGGCAAGATAGTGACGGGTGTCTTGCATCTGGACGAGGACGCGCCGGAATTCCAGCAGGCCTATGCCGCGTCGGCGCGTGCGCAGGCCGAGAGGGCGGGCGCCCGCGTGCAAATCGACATGACACAGAAACTACCGGTGGGAGAACAGAAGTGACCGACGTCTCAGGAGCGCCACGGAAGCGGACAGAGTCGATGCTGGGCTCGGTGGCCGCTTCGTTCCGGCCGAGATTCGGCCTGCTCGCCGACCGCGACTTCGTCGAGGTGCGGCTCGGGGGCAGTGGCGGGCAGGGCGTGGTGCTGATGGGCATCATTCTGGCGACTGCGGCCAACCACGACGGCCGCTGTGTGGTGGAGACCGAGTCTTACGGACCTGAAGCCCGGGGCGGATACAGCCGCAGCGACGTCATCATCGCCGAGGCGCCCATCGACTATCCGAAGCTTGATAACGCCGATTTGCTGGTGGCCCTCTCGCAGGATTCGGCACAGGGGTATGTCAAGTCTCTGCGAAGGAACGGCGTGCTTATCTACGACAGCGAGATAGTGAAGAACCCTCCTGCCTTCGCCGGTGCGACCATCGGTCTGCCGTTCAGTCTTTGGGCGAAAGAAGAGACCGGCAGGATCCAGGCCACGAACGTGGTCGCTCTGGGTGCGGTAGCGCGGATCACAGGGGTTGTCTCCATCCAGTCGATCCGGGAAGCCGTGAGCGAGGCCGTCCCGGCCGGCACTACGGAGGTCAATCTCAAGGCACTTGATAGAGGACTGAGCGTGGACCCGGCGGAGTGGGAGACAGACCAAAGGTAGGGACAACCGGCGCACGACCGACGGGTGCGCTCGACGCGGGCGCTTCGTTGCCGGGGGGAGTGTCATGTGCATGTGGGCCCGCTGAGGTACGACTTCACCCCCAGATGCCTGGATCTGGAGCCTGGGCGGGAGGTATACGGACCCTGGCTATTCGGTTCGGAAGCCCATCTTCACGTCACCGAGCGCATGCATGACCGGACCGGAGGATAGATGTCTCCTCTTCTGGGGGACAAGATCATTACCGGCATACTGCGTCATGACGCGAACAAGGTGGAGTACCAATGGTCTTACCGGCCCTCACGGAGCGGGCTCGAACTTAGGGGGCTCGTGAGGCCGGATGGGAGGAGTCAGGATGAGCGAGATAACTGCGAGCGGGTTCAGTCAACCGGCCATCGGCAAGGGACCGCGTCCGGAACGCGCCGGCCTGCTGGCAGAGCGCGATCTCCTGGCCGTTCGCTTCGGCGGCACGGGGCTCCAGGGGGTGATGTTCATGGGCGTTGCGCTGGCGATGGCAGCCACCAGAGACCATCGCTACGTGGCGCAGACCCAGACCTATGGTCTCGGCGAACGAGAAGACTACGGCCACAGTGACGTCCTCATCTCCGACCTGCCGATCGACTATCCTGAACTGGAGGGAGCCGACCTCCTTGTGGCGTTGCGCCAAGACGCGCTGACCGCCTACGTGGACCTCCTGCGGCCGGACGGTATCCTTATTTACGACTTGGAGAACGTCATTCATCCACCGGTCTTCGAAGGAGACGTGTTCGGTATCCCGTTCCGCCGGCTCGCAGAGGAAGAAGCGGGACCGCGCGACACCACGACCGTCGTCTTGACTTTGGGGGCCGTGGTGGGGATCACCGGCGTGGTGTCGGTCGAGTCGCTGCATAAGACCATGCTCGGTATGGTGGTGGGGGGCACCGAGGACGTGAATATGACCGCGATGGCGCGAGGACTCGATCTGGAGGCCGACGAATGGCGAAGGAGCTATGCATGATCGTCGCGGGTATCGATGTAGGCGCGAAGAACGTCCACGTGGTCCTCATGAAGGACGGGGTTCTAATGGCGCGGGCGGTCGCACCTTCAGGTTTTGATCACGAGGAGTCGGCTACGCGGGGCTTGGCGGAGGCGGCGGCCACCGCCGGGGTGGATCGGGAAGACATCGGTCTTATCGCCGCGACGGGTGCCGGGCGCAAGGCCCTGGCGTTCGCCGTCGAGCAGCCGACCGAGATCGCCACCGGTGCGCGGGCGGGATTCGACCTCTACCCGGGCGCCCGCACGGTGGTGGATGTCGGGGCCGACGAGGCTAGGGCCATCAAGCTGGGTGACGGCGGGAAGGTGGTCGATTTCGCCATCAACGAGAAGTGCGCAGCCGGCGCCGGAGCCTTCGTGGAGGCTATGAGCCGGGCTTTGGAGATGCCGTTGGACGATTTCGCCGAGGCCTCCCTGGAGTCGACTCAGACCATCCCTATGAACGCTCAGTGCACGGTCTTCGCGGAATCAGAGGTGGTCAGCCTGATACATGCGAACACACCGCCGGCCGATATCGCTCGAGCGGTTCACGATGCTATGGCCAGTCGCGTCTCCACCATGGTGCGGCGCGTTGGGGTGGAAGATCCGATAGTACTGGGGGGCGGCGCCGCCCTGAACGTGGGGTTCGTCAAGGCTCTGTCGGAAGCGTTGGGGGGGGTGGAAGTGCACGTCTTGGCCGATGCTGAGTACCTGGGGGCGCACGGCGCGGCTTTGATCGCCTGGGAGGCCTCGCAAAGGGTGTAGTACCGGAGGCAGGTCCCTCCGGGCCTGTAGCCGCTAGGTAGGAGGTTGGTACGCTCGGGCCTGCACCTCGTACATCTCCGCGTAGCGGCCGTCCAACGCCAATAGCTCATCGTGCGCGCCGCTCTCGATGATGCGGCCTTGGTCGAAGATGTGGATGCAGTCGGCGGTCTGCACCGTCGAGAAGCGATGGCTGATCAAGACGACCGCCCGTCCACGAGCCAGCTTCTTGATGTGTTGGAAGACGTCCCATTCGGCTTGGGGGTCCAGCGCACTGGTGGGCTCGTCGAAAATGAGAATCTGCGCATCCCGCACGAACGATCGGGCCAGAGCGATCTTCTGCCACTCGCCGACACTGAGTTCTTCGCCCTCGTCGAACCACTTGCCGAGCATGGTGTCGTAGCCGTGGCGAAGACCGGCGATGGTCTCGTGCGCGCCGGCGTCTCGGGCCGCCGCCTCGACGGCAGGATCGTCTTCCTCCAAGGCCACATTGCCGAGCCGGACGTTCTCTCGCGCCGTCAACTGATACTGGGCGAAATCCTGGAAGATGACGCTCAGACACCGTCGAAGGTCGAGCAGGTCGAAGTTGCGGAGATCGATGCCGTCGATGGTGATGGACCCGGCGTTCGGATCGTAGAGCCGGCATAGGAGCTTGACAAGCGTAGTCTTGCCCGATCCATTGGGGCCCACGAAGGCCGTCACCTCCCCCGGCCGAATGGTGAGAGAGATGTCCTTGAGGGCGGTTCGCTCAGTACCCGGATAGCTGAAGTGGACACCTTCGAACCGGATGCCCTCGGACATGGGCCGTGGCATCGGTTTCGGGGTGGTGGGAGCAAGGACCCGCGGCTCGAGAGTCATGAACTCATCGTAATATGTGAGGAACAGGTTATCTTCATATAGGGAAGCAAAACCGCGCAGCACGGCCTGCAGCGACCCGAGGCTGGTCTGGAAGGCCTGGTAGTAGAGCACCATGCTGCCGACCGTGATGATGCCTTGGATAGCCCGCCAGGCGATAAATGCGAAGGTGCCGAACACCGCCACGACGGAAGCGACCCCCGCGGCAAGTTCGGCGAGGGAGCGTCGCATGGCAAGGCCGATGAGCTCGTGCCGCAGGCGGAGTCGCAATTCGCGATGCCAGGAGCGGAAACGGTCGCCCAGGTCGAACAGACGCATCTCCTTGGCGTGCGTGCTGTCGGTGAGCAACCAATGAGCATAGTACGACTGCCGTTCGGTCTCCGTACGCCTCCGTTGCCAGTCGAAGAGCTTGCCCGAATAGCGGAAACGCACCCACGCCCCCGGGACCGCAGCGCCGAGCACGATCAAGCCCACGGCCCAGTGAAGGGTAAGGAGGAGTATCGCCATCGTCACCAGAGTGACCAGGGCCTGCCCGGTACCGGTGAGATTCCTGATGATACTCGTGGGTCGGTAGGGCGCCTCTTGTTGGGCGCGGTACAGTGCGTCGTGATAGCGCGGGTTCTCGTAGTATTCCATGTCAACCAACACGGATTGAGCATGGATGACGTCCGTCACATGGTCGGTCACGGTCCGGCCGAGGGCTTCATCAACCACGGTCGCGAGAGAGCGCAGTCCCACGGTGACCACGCCTACTACGGCCGCCAGACCGATGAGTAGAGCGACATGCCTGAAGGCCTCGCCGTGATCGGGGCCCGTAATACCCTCTGTGACCCCGTCGACGATGAGCTTCATCAACCAGACCGCCGCCAGCGGGAGGACGCCCTGTACCACGGTAAGCATCACGCTGGCCACCGTCCACCCGGGTGCGATGGACCACACCAGCTTGAGCGCTCGACCGAGCCGTAGCCCGTCTCTGGCTCTAGGCCTGCGCTTCTCGTGGGTCAGAGATGCTCCCTTCGTTCGCATGCACGTCCATCGACGGGCAGGCGGCCACCTGTTTATTCTACGCACCACTATAGACAAAGACCGCCGTCAACGGTGCTACCATCTGGGCGCACGATTCGAACAGGCAGCCCGGGGGTCCCGCTTGGACGGTCACATCAGGTACTACGAGGTCGCCGGCATGACCATCCAGGTGGAGAGCGACCTGCCCATCACTGATGCGACCTTCGCCCCGAAGTTCGCCTCCTTCCGGGTCGAGTCACCGGGAGATGACGTCGTCGTCGTTCGCCACCACTTCGGTCTGCCTGATCTGAGCGGCAAAGACCTTGGTCAAGAGGTCTACCGGCGCCCGCCCTGGGCCATATACCGGAGTGAAGAGTCCTGGCACTACTTGGGCATCGCGCCGGATCCCGAGGACCCGACGCTGCACTGTTTCGCCACCCTCAGCCTCGACCACGCGGACGTCCATGTTCACACCAGTGAGATCTACGAACAGGCGTGGCGACGTGGCGGGTTGGAGTCGCTGACGTTGTTCCCCACCGATCAGGTGCTGCTCGCCCGTCTGTTGGCCGACCGCGAGGGCTGCATCATTCATTCGAGCGGCTTGGTTATCCGTGGTCAGGGGCTGGCTTTCGTCGGCCATTCCGAAGCCGGGAAGTCTACGGCTGTTCGGCTGGCTAAGAAACGCTTGGGCGACGTCGCCCAAGTGCTGTCTGACGATCGGAACATCTTGCGTAGGTGGCCGGGAGGTTTCAAGGTATACGGCACCTGGAGTCATGGTGAGGTGCGAGAGGTTTCCAGTGGGCCCGGGTGCCTCCGCGCCCTGCTCTTTCTCGAACAGCACCAAACCAACAAGCTCCTGCCCGTCGACGGGAAGGAGGCCTGGACACAGTTGCTGGCCACGCTTGTGAAGCCGCTCGTCAGCGCTGAGTGGTGGAGCAGACAGATGGACCTGCTGGAGCGCGTCGTGGCGGAAGTGCCCTGCTACACGATGCGTTTTGACAAGAGCGGCGCCATCGTGGGCGAATTGGAGCGTCTGGTGAGATGAGCGAGTACGTTCGGAGGGTCTCGCGCATCCCCGATTCACTTCTCCCGCGTCTGCCTCATCTCGGTATCGAACTCACCGAACGGTGCGACAACGACTGTATCCACTGCTGCATCAACCTGCCGGCCGGCGATCTGGCGGCGCGGGCTCGGGAGATGACCACCCAACAGGTTCTGGAGATCATGGATCAAGCCGCCGGCCTGGGATGTTTGGAGGTGCGCCTGACGGGCGGGGAGCCACTACTGCGACCCGATTTCGAGAACATCTACTTGCACGCCCGGCGACTCGGCATGAAGGTGCTCATATACACCAATGCCCGCCGGATCACCATTCGGTTGGCGGATCTCTGGAAGCGGATCCCGCCGTTGGTACCCATCGAAGTCACCGTGTACGGCATGCGTCGCGAGTCCTATGAGGCCGTGACGCGCAGCCCCGGCTCCTATGGGCAGTTCAGGCGCGGGGTCGATCTATTGCTGGACCGTCAGATCCCGTTCGTCGTGAAGAGCGTCCTGCTGCCACCCAATCGTCACGAAGTGGAGGAGTTCGAGGAGTGGGCGCGAACCCTTCCAGCTGTGGACTCAATCCCGGGTTACTCGATGTTCTTCGAGCTGCGCGGCCGTCGTGACGACGAAGCTAAGAACGAGTTGATACGTTCCTTGCGGATCGCCCCTGAGGAAGGTGTGGCGATGCTCAGCAGAAACGAGGCCCGGTATCGGAAAGAATCGGAGGAGTTCGCATCGAGGTTCATGGGACCTCATGGGGACCGGCTGTTCGCGTGCGGGGCCGGATGCTCCGTTTGCGTCGACGCCTACGGGCGTGCGCAGCCTTGCCTCGGTCTCCGCGCCCCAGAACTGACAGCGGACGTCCTTGCCTCATCGGTGGCTGTGGCTCTAGAAGGATTCGGCGGTCTGAAGGAGATGCGGGCCACCGATCCGGACTACCTGCGGAGATGCGCGGTATGTTCGCTTAAGGGCTTCTGCGAGCAGTGCCCAGCGAAATCGTGGGCCGAGTACGGCACTCTCGATACACCCGTTGAGTATCTTTGCGAGGTGGCTCACGCGCAGGCTCGGTATCTGGGCTGGCTGGGCTCCGGCGCAAAGGCCTGGGAAACTGAAGTTCTGACGCGTTCGGCCGATAAAGTGAGTGAGGCGCGGTGTTCTGCCGGACTCTACGCGCTGGAAGCGACAAGATCGGTTAGACGGAGACATACCTCGAGATGACCGAGAAGAGAAGATGGCATAGACCCGAGCTTGTAGTCCTGACGCGCAGCAGGCCGCAAGAGGCCGTTCTTGCCAACTGTAAGCACGCGAGTCAGGGGCCCGGCCCTGACTCGTGGAAATGCAAAGAGAAGAGCGTCAGATGCGTTGTTTTCGCTAGGAGTTGAAAGTCCCGTCTTTTGTGTCTGCCGGGTCGTTGTAGGCTTGCTGCCGCCCTCTCTCTTTCTTTTCTATATCGTGGGCCGTCGCACATCTGTCCGCATTCGTGGTACGTTCGTCTCTACCCCCCACCATGATCGGAGGAGGCCCGCCCACCGTGAACGCCGGAATACCCTTGAACACCATCTGTTCCCCGTCTGAGGACGTGGTGTCGCGCGAGATCGAGGGGGAGATCATCATCGTGCCTTTGGTCGCGGGCATCGGCGATGCGGACGACGAGCTGTACACTCTGAATGAGACCGGCCGGGCCGTATGGCGGAGGCTGGATGGTCAACGCACCCTAGGCGACATCGTGGCGGCTTTGGCTCTCGAGTTCGATGCAGGCTACTCAGAGCTGGAGGCGGACGTGCTGGGCTTCGCTGCAGCCATGATCGAGCGAGGGGTCCTGTCGGTGAAGGATTAGGCTTTCGTGGCGGATACCGATCCCCCGCGGTACGTGGTCTCGGGAGCGGACCTGTCCCTCTCCAACCAGGGACAACTGGAGCTGCTCCACGAGATGATGAGACGGGGTCTCCCCCTCCGCATGCCTGTGCGCGGGTCCAGCATGGCGCCTTGCATCCGCGACGAGGACGTGGTGACCGTCGCTCCGATGGACCAAGAAGACCCAAGAGTGGGACAGGTCGTTGCTTTCATCACCCCTTCGCTCGGACGCCTGGCTCTGCACCGAGTGATCTCCCGAAGCGCGGAGGGATGGGTCGTTCGCGGTGACGGCTGTCTTGAGGCAGACGGAGTCGTCACTCGTGACGCCATGTTGGGCCGGGTGACGAGGGTCGAAAGAAATGGTCGGGAAGTGAGGTTCGGCGAGGGCCGCATGGGCGCGTCGATTGCCTGGCTCAGCAGAACAGGGTTGCTTCTTGGTCTCCGCTCCGTGCAACGGACGCCTCGGCGCCTCGCCGCCGCCGTCCTACGACGTCTTCAAGATCAGCGACTGTATAGGACGTTGGGCCGGCGATGGAGACTACGAGTGGAGATCTTCGAGGCCGGTGAGCCCGACCTGCAGAGTGTGCGCAGGTGGTTGGATACCGAGGACTCGGGGCCCGAGGCGTCTCGACCGGGGGACCTCGCGGTGAAGGACTGGGTGGCGAAGCACAGATCGAAAGTCGTGGGATCCGTGCAGTTGGTGTTCTTCTCCAACGTGCATCTGGAGTGGCAGGGCTATTGGCTCTTCTCACTCAACGTACGGAGGCGCTATCGGGGGCTGGGCATCGGTGAGGCGCTGACCGCGCGCGTGGCCGAGGAGGCGCGTGCGCAGGGTGCGACCGAGCTGCTGCTCGTGGTGTCAGAAGGCAACGAGCCTGCCGTCCGCCTTTGCCGCAAATGTGGTTATACGCAGACGGTGGTCGAAGCTCTCGAACCCATCTTCCAGGCGGAGAAAGCATCTCACGGCAGGAGGCGCATCGTGATGCGCAGACGGCTGGATGGGGGTACCTGAGAACCATGGAGATCCAGGATTTCGCCCTCTGGGACAAACTGGCCGGCAAGCGGAAGCCTATCTCCTTCGATCTGGAGATCACCGCCCGCTGCAACAACGACTGTCGCCACTGCTACATCAACTTGCCGCCTGGGGATGAAGCCGCCAAAGAGGCCGAACTGACACCGGAGGAGATCCTGGACATCGCCCGGCAGGCTGTTGACATGGGCGCTGTCTGGTGCCTCGTCACCGGAGGTGAGCCTCTCCTTAGGGAGGATTTCTCCGAGATATACGTGGGGCTTAAGCGCCTCGGATTGTTGATCGGTGTGTTCACCAACGCCTGTCTGGTCACACCGGCTGAAGTCGAGCTCTTTAAGAAGTATCCACCGCGGGACATCGAGGTGACGGTATACGGCGTCACCCGCCAGACATACGAGGCGGTCACGAGACGTTACGGCTCCTGGCGGGCCTTCACAAAGGGCCTAGACCTGCTTTGTGACGCCGAGGTCAAAGTGCATCTCAAAACCATGGCGCTTCGTTCCAACGCTCATGAGTTGGATGAGATCGCGAAGTTCTGTCGAGAGCGCGCCATGGACTTCTATCGGTTTGATCCGTTTCTGCATCTCCGTTTCGACGGAGATCCGGTCCGCAACGAGGAGATCAAGGCGGAGCGCCTTTCGCCGGAAGAGATTGTGGCGATCGAGCGGAACGACTCGGCGCGTTTCGGGGCTTTGCGGAACGAGTGTGAGAAGGGGGAGCTCATCTGTCCCGAACTCGAACACCAGAGTTGCGACCGTCTGTTCCAGTGCGGTGCCGGCACCGACAGTTTCAGCGTGGGGTATGATGGCACCTTCCGTCTGTGCAGCTCGCTCTGGCATCCCGACACCACGTATGACTTGCGGACGGGCACTCTACGGGAAGCCTGGGAGGAGTGGGTGCCTCATGTGCGCGACCTGCGAAGCGCCAACCCCGCGTTCTTGGACAAGTGTCGACGTTGCCCCCTTATCAACCTCTGTCTCTGGTGTCCCGCGCACGCCGCACTCGAAGCTGGGGCCATGGATGAGTGGGTGGAGTATTTCTGTGAGGTAGCCCATACTCGGGCGGCCGCCCTGCTGTCGGACGGTCGGACCCGTTGAACGATTCTCCGGCGATACGGCCTACTTGGGGTGGGGAGGCGGCGCTCTCGCCGGAGATCCGCGCCTGCCTTGCCTGTGCCCGCACCGTCATGGATCCGACTCATCTCGATGAGTTTCGAGCCGCGTTGGCGGCGTGCGCCGACGTGGAGCGTCTTTGCGCGGCGGCCGTCGGTCAAGGAATGCTCGGTCATCTTCACCGGCAGGTCGCGGGTCTGCAACCGGACGGCGCAGGCGCCGTTCTCAAGAACCGGCTCGCCGAGCTTCATCGTTTGTCCGCCGAGAGGAATCTTCGCCAGACGGCCTATCTGCTCCGACTCCTCGACTGTCTGCGTGCGGCGGGGGTGGAGGCGATGCCCTTCAAGGGCCCGACATGGGCGGAGCGACTGTACGGTGACATCACGCTGCGTTCATGGGTCGATCTCGATTTGCTCGTCCCTCGTGAGCAAGTGGCAACGGTGCGCCGCGTGTTACTAGAAGGCGGCTTCACGGATAATTGTCCGTTCAACGAGCGCGTTCTCCGGCAGGGGCGGCGGGGATGGGGAGAGATCGCCATGAACAATGTCGGCCACGACATCCAAGTCGATCTTCATTGGGAGATCAGGGTCGGTTTCAGCAGGCGCTTTCTAGAGCCCGATCGGTTGGTGGCGCGGGGTTCGAGACTATTGCTTCTGGGTCGCGAGGTGGTGACGCCGTGCGCCGCCGACCTCCTCATCATGAGCTGCCTGCACGGCACGAGACATAGGTGGGACAGGGTGGAGGAACTGCTGGGCGTCGCCGTCCAGGTAAGGGACGTCCCTCCCGATCATTGGGTCGGCATCTTGACGGCCGCGCAGGCTGCGGGATGCACCCGGCGGGTGGTGATCGGTGTGTCTCATGTTTGCCGCGTGTTCGGCCTCCCAATCCCCGCCGGGGTGAGAGAGGTCGTTGGCCGGGACCGCCTCGCCGGCGCCCTTCTCCGCTTGCTCGGATCCGATACAGTCGATCATCAGTTCGCGAAGGAATCGCGAGGTCAACTGGTGAAGCTCGGCTGGGTGTTCGCCACTGAGGATTCGATGGCGGCGGCCGTGTGGCATGGGGCCGTGCGTTTTTTCCGTCCGGGACCGGGGGATTGGGGCAGTCTCGCGCTGCCCGGATGGGCAAGATGGCTCTACTATCTGACAAGACCGCTTCGGCTGGCGCTCAAATGGTTCCGGCGGCTGTTCTAGAAGGGTACTGGGCGGGACTGTAGTAAACTGGCCCGGGACAGCGGTGGAGAATCAGCAACCGACCGATAGGCGAGCATGACTGAGCCGGACATCGAGCCTCAAGACACTATCAGGCTGGAAGACTATCTGCGCATCGCCTGGAGCCGGGCTTGGATAATCATCCTGGCCGTCCTCATTGTTGGGATTATGTCGTTTGTAGTCTCTATGCGCACGGCTCCTCGCTATAGCGCCACTGCGGAACTCGTCTACGAGAAGAGTAGAATGGACACCGCGGTGTTCGGCTACGAGATCCTCCGCTACGAGTACGATAGGCCTCGCACCATAGAGACGGCCATCGCCGCCATCAACCGCAGCGAATCCATCGCGGAAGCCGTGAGGGCTCAAATCGCTTCGACCAAGGAGCCGGCCGAGCTGTCGGGAATGGTCAGCGCCAAGGCGAATGCCGACGCCGATTTGGTCAGCGTCTTGGCGGTAAGCAGCGATCCCCAGGAGGCTGCGGAGGTAGCCAACGCCTTCGCTGACCAGTTCATCATCTATCGGCGGAACATGGCCCGGAGCGTGGTCGCCGACGCACGCGATCTCATCAAGGACCAGTTGGACGGTCTGAGCGGCGAGGAGGCCGATACCGCCTACAGACTGTTGCTCCAAGAAAAGAACGAGTCACTCCGCATTCTCGAGGCCATGCAGGACGGTGACTTCAGACTGATTCGCCGAGCCGAGGCGCCTGGCGCGCCGTTCACTCCACAGACCAAACGCAATCTGATCCTCGCTCTTGTGGTGGGTCTGGTATTGGGTGTGGGCTTGGCGTTTCTAACAGAATATCTGGACAAACATATCAAAGACGAGAAGACTCTCGAACGGGTGTCGGGCCTTCCGGTGCTGGCGAGCGTACCTACCGTGGGCGGGAGATGGAGAAGATCACGGAAGAGTCGGCGAACGAGTGCGGCCGTGGGGTTCGAAGGAGCCGGTTCCGTGTTGCTCGAGTCGTTCAGGACCCTCCGATCCAGCCTCCAGTACTTCGATGTCGAGGGGGACCTGCGCGCCCTAGTGGTCACCAGCGCTCTGTCCCAGGAAGGCAAGACCGTCACTACGGTGAATCTGGCCATCAGCCTTGCGCTGTCCGGCAAGCGGGTCATACTGCTCGACGCCGATCTACGGCGCTCGATGGTGCACGAATACCTGAGTCTCGAGAACAAGGTCGGGCTGTCCAGCGTGCTCGCGGGCCGGTCCTCGGTGTCCAGCGCGCTCCAGCTCGTCCTTATGGACGACTTCATCCCTCCGAATACACGGAAAGACCGGGATGGCGAGTCTGATCGTCCGGTGCTTCGCAAGAACCTATATTGCATGACGTCGGGACCCCTCCCACCGAACCCGGCCGAACTGCTCGGATCCGCACGGATGGGACACGTCATGTCAGAACTGAAGCAGATGGCCGACTATCTCTTGATCGATACCCCTCCACTGCTGCCGGTGTCGGACGCGCTGACCTTGGCGGCTCACGCGGACGCGGTGATTGTGACCGCTAGGCTATACTCGACCACGCGGGAGGAGATGGAAGAGGTGCGTAACCTGCTCGATAGGACGGGCGTGCGGGCCATCGGGGTGGTGGCCGGCGGAGTCAAGCCCAAAGGCACGTACTACGGTAGACACGGCCATCAATACGGATACAGCAGTTAGCGGAGATATGACGGAAGCGAGAGAGTTCTGGAGATGGAGCGAAAAGTCCTGGTGGGCCGGTGATCTAGACTGGCGGAGCGCCACCGCCATCACGGCCGGTGTCGACGTCGGCTCGGTCAGCTCTCAAGCCGTGCTCCTTGCCGACGGGAAGCTTCTTTCCTACTTCTCCACCCGTACCGGATCCTCCAGCCCCGACAGCGCCGTCCGTGCCTTCGATGGTGCGAGCGAACCCTTAGGTCTCAGTCTGAAAGACGTGAGCTACGCTGTGGGCACGGGTTACGGGCGCGTCAATGTCCCCTTCGCCGGCCGGACCATGACCGAGATCGCTTGCCATGCGCGCGGAGCGAACTTCATGGCGGGGTCGACGGTGCGCACCATCCTCGACATGGGCGGCCAGGACTGCAAGGTCATCCGTTGCGACGAGCGGGGCAAGGTGCTCAACTTCATCATGAACGACAAGTGCGCGGCCGGTACCGGGCGCGGCATGGAGGTCATCGCGGACGTGCTGTCGGTACCCATCGAGGACATCGGACGCCGTTCCTTCGAGATAGACGACGAACCGCCGCCGGTGAGCAACGTGTGCACGGTGTTCGCGAAGTCGGAGGCGACCTCATTGCTTCGGGCCGGATGGAGCGTGAACCGTGTGCTTGCCGCGTACTGTGCGGCCATGGCCCAACGGGTAGCCGGGCTGATAGAACGCATGGGGGTGGAACGGGAATTCTTCATCACCGGCGGTATCGGGAAGAACATGGGCGTGACGAAGCGCATCGAGCGGCTCATCGGAGTGGAGGCAGTGGGGCTGCCATCCGACTCTGCACTGGATCCCCAAGTGGCCGGTGCTCTAGGGGCCGCCCTCTTCGCCTACTCACTACACCGCAAAGCTCGTAGGTCATGATCGCTAACTACGGATATGAAGACGGCTCCGGGTTCTACTACATCACCATCGATGGCGATCTTTGCGCCAAGTGTGTAGAACACTCGTGCGTGACCGCATGCCCGCAGGGCGTCTATGCTGTCGAGATGGACGACTACGACGACTTCGTGGCCGTAGTGAAGGAGGTCGCTCGGAAACGCCTCCGCGAGCTTTGCTCTTTGTGCAAAGGGCAGAACGGTGGTGGAGGGACGGAGCGTGCTCTGCCTTGTACGGACGCCTGCCCCGCCGGAGCCCTGCGGCACAGCTGGTAGGCGATGTGCACAGGCAGGAGCTCGTAGACGTACGAGTCGACGGCCCGAGCCTCCTGGTCGACGGGGGGCCATGATGGAAGCAATCAAACCGGCATCGAGCCGCAGAGTCGTCATCGGTGTGGTGTCCGACACTCACGGTCATCTGTACCCTGAGGTCAGGGAGGCTCTGCAGGGCGTCGACCATATCATCCATGCCGGTGATGTCGGCTCTCCGCAGGTGCTCGAGGGACTTAAGGCCATCGCCCCCGTCACCGCGGTAAGAGGCAACTGCGATCTCGACCGGTGGGCCCGGAGTCTGCCTGTGCGGGCTGAAGTGAAGTTCGAGGAAGTGCGGATCCTCGTGGGGCACATCGCTGCACGCCTACGGGACGTCGAAAAGAGCGGCGGGTTCTCCGTGGTCGTGACCGGTCACAGCCATATGGCCTCTATCGAGTGGGACGACGGGGTGGTGCACATCAATCCCGGTTCGGCGGGGCCGCGGCGCTACGAACGCCCTCGGACCATCGGTCTTCTCACCATAGAATGCGTTGGGATGGAAGGACCGGACGGCCAGGCGGGTAAGGATAGATCGATCGGGGCCGAGATCGTGGCTGTAGCGGGAGACTGACGGAAATCGTCCGTATCGACGCGATGAACAACGCCCCCTCTCGCCGGGCGCGAGAGGGGGCGCCTGTTAGTGGGAAGAAGGGCACAGTACTTCCCGCGTGAAGTCTCCATCGAACTGAGTCCGTATGCAATGCGTCGCTATCCGACGAGACGGTCTATCCCGTGTGATGCGACGCTGTTCCGCTGTACGGTAACGCACTGAGTCGAAGCCTACAAGCTCTTCGCCACATGGGAGGTCAGTTCTCCCAGGCGGTAGGTGTAGCTACCCATCTCATTATCGTACCAACCGAAGATCTTGACATGCGTCAGCGGGATCCGGTGCTCACCGCAGCCGTTGGGAAGCTTGAGGTCGACGAACCCGGTCCGTGTGTGAGTCTCGATCCCTTCGATCACCACCGCTGCATCTTCGCCCAGCATGTCGGCGGACACGTTCTGTTCCTCACTGTACTTCACGAGTCCGAGCGCCTCGCCCTCGGCCGCCTCTTTGTAGATGGCGTTGATATCGTCACGATCCACCGATACGGTGCCGTCGGGAGAGGCCTCGGTTTGGAACGTGACGTTGAGGATGATGAGGCTCACGCTGTTGGTAGGGATGCGCACCGAATCGGCCATGAAGCCGATGCGGGCTATCTCAGGCATGACCTGTTCCAGCGCGTTTGCGGCGTTGGTCGACGTGAGCACGATATTGCCCATGGCCCCGCGTTTTTTGCGCATGTCTGTGTCGCCGGAGCCGGGCACGGCGTCGAGCACGGGCTGGGTGTTGGTGACCGCGTGCACTGTGCTCATGCCCGCAGTGATCATGTTGCGGGTGAGGTCACGGGCGAGCAGCGGCCGCATCATGTGTGCAAGAGCAGTGGTGGTGCAGGAGGCGGCTGAGACCAGATTGTGCCTGCCGGGGTCGAAGTCGAGATGATTGATCCCGTGGATGAGCATGACGGCGTCCTCGGGAGTCGGTACGCCCTTGAGCCTGCTCTTGAACGGCGAACTTTGCACCACCGCCCGCGCTCCGGCGGCCAGATGGCCCCGGAGCGCCCCCTTCGGGTCGTCGGGCTCGGCGTGTGGATCGCGGAACTTGCCGGTGCAGTCTACAACCAGGCCGACCCCGTGGTCGCGCCAGGGGATGTCCTTGGGATTGCGTACTTCGCGCAGGAATAGGATCTCCTTGCCGTAGGCCTTGGCCAGGCCGTCGCCTTCGTCTATCACGTGGATGTCCGGCCGGCCACGATGCCCGCCCAAGAAGCGATGGAGAGGACCGTACGTGCTGTCCTTGTTCACATATTCGACGACAGACTGGAGGGAGGTGCCCACCGACCGGCCCACGTTCACGACGAAACGGTCAAAATCGTCGTGACCCAGGTGATACCAGAGGGTCAGCTTGCCGATGCGGCCCAACCCGTTGATCCCCAGTGTCCTCGAACCACTCATTTCCAAGCCCCTTTCTCGTGACTGAGGGTGACCGAACGGTGGCACCCTATAGTGGATGGGATGCGCGGGCTATCATCGGCACTCGGCCCAGGAAGATGTTTCCGGTGCGTCCGTCGATGGACAGCCAGTCACCCGCCTTCAAGTCGTTGCCCGCCAACCTCGCTGTGCCCTGCTGCTCAAGAACCTCAAGGGCCCGGCAATCGACGACCGCGGTCTTGCCCAGACGTTTCGCCGTGACGGCGGCATGAGAAGTAGCTCCGCCCCGGGCGGTGAGGAGACCCGAGACGCGGGTGATCATCGCGATGTCCTCCGGCACGGTGTCGGGACGCAGGAGGACTATATTGTCGCTTGGAGCTTCCACCGACAGACGATCGATATGAGCCACGTCGATGGCCACTCTTCCCGAGTAGGCCCCGCCGGCCACACCCATCCCCACGGCCACGGCCGGCCCGAAAGTGGGTGCCGATGCGTCGAAGAACGGTGCGTCGTCCTGTTGCTCATGGACCATGGGCCGCTTCTGCAGGATGTAAAGGTCCTTGCCGGACGCCGATTCGAAGGTGAACTCGATCTCCTGTGGATCATGCTCTCGTTTGCCCACCAGATCGCGCGCCACGTCGAGGAGCGCTTGGTATACGTCAGGAAAATCTCGTTCCAGAGAATGCTCTATCCCCTGGTAGGTAGGGCTGCCGAGCCGCTGGGCTTCAGAGATAGGCCACGGGAACACCAGCCCGCCGACCAGGTCCTCACCTTGACTGCGGACGGTGAAGTCGCCGAACAGGCGTACCTGGCTACTGTAGGGCTCGAGCGGGTTCCGAGTGAAGGTCACCCCGGACCCCGACTCTCTGCTCAAATTGCCGAACACCATCCGCTCAATGACGACGGCTGTACCCCACTCCGGCGCCACGCCGAGATAGCGCCGGTACAATTTGGCCTCCGGAGAGTCCCAGGACTCCAGCACCTTTCGCACGCATCCGACCACCTGCCGGAAGGGGTCGTCGGTGAACCTCACTCCCAACTCACGGGCGCGCGCCTTATAGGCAAGCGCGAGTTCGCGCATGCGCTCGGCCGGGAAGTCCAGCTTCAGCTCGATTCCGTGCCGCATCTTGAACTCAGCCATGATGTCGTCGAAGAAATCGCGCTCCACGCCCGAAGCCATGGCCCAGGACTGCAGGAAGCGGCGGTAGGAGTCCCACGCCGCCCATTCGAAGCCCGGCTTTCGTGACAGCGCCTCGGCCAGCCGGTCGTTGAGCCCCACGTCCATGAAGGTGGACATCAGGCCCGGCATGGAGATAGCCGCGCCCGACCGGATGGAGAGGGTGAGCAGCCGGGCCGGGTCGCCCAGACGCAGCCCGGTCTCCTTCTGAAGCCGGGCCAGACCGGCCCGGATGCGCTCGAGGGTGTCGAAGAACAGGGGACGATAGGCCATAGCCGGCATGGCGCTAAAAAGCTCGGTAGACAGGATGAAGCCCTGTGGCACCTGATGGCCGTAAGACGCCATCTGCTTGAGGCCCAACCCTTTGAAGCCCAAGGTCATCTGGTCGTCTATGGCGGGTCGAGGCTCGTGGATGGGCGATACTAGACGCTGCGGGTCGTAGTTCATCATCCTCGTGAGGGCGTGGTTGCTGAGCCGGCCTGTCAAAGTAGATATCTGGCGGAGAACCGCTGAGACATATCGGTCGAGAGCCTGCATGCCGAGGGCCGACACCAACACCTCGCGAAGCACCATCTCGGCCATCGCATCGAGCGACATGCCGCGGATCTCACACTGGCGGGGATCGTGCTCCAGGACCGTATGTAGCACCTGGTCGTGGCTCAGAATCGAGTTGCGGGACAACTCGGTGACGGAACCCACGACGAACTGAAAGACATTGTGATATTGGTGGAAGGTGAAGTTGTGGCTGCTGAATCCGGACTCGAGAAGTCGCAGGTTGGCTGCGAGGTTGCGTGAATCGATGCCGTCCGCGGCCAGGGCGCGCTCAAAAAGTCGTATGTCGGCCGCGGTGCGCCGGAGTGAGTCGCGGGTGACATAGGTGTCCGCGGCCTCGGCGACCAGGTCGTCAAGCAGTCTGGCCACCAGGTTCTCGACCCGGAAGGACAGGCCCAACGAGTCGAATTTAGGCTCGGTGTACGTCCCGTACATGGAGGGGATGCCGGCTGCGATGTGACGTTTCTGGTAGATGTTCTCCACAGCTACAGAGGGCGTGGGACTGAGAACGATCGTTTGCAACTCTTCGAGCATGGACAACGCGGTGTCGAGCAGCCGTCTTCGTGTCGCGGCGGTCGGTCTCCTCTGCCACGCGCCTAGGGCCTTCGCAAACGCCGCGCGCGTCGTCGCCTCGAGCCGCAGGTTACGGTTCACCACCGGACCGATGCCGTCCGCCGACAGGGAATACTTCTGGGCAAGCAGCTGGTGAGTACGGATCATGAGAGCTACGCGGCGACGGCCGCAGGACGGAGAACCGTCCGTTTGGGGCAACCGGTCCAGAAGCCTCTCTAGATCCTCAGGCGGCAACGCGACCAATCGGTCCAGGAAGGTCTCTGTATCAGGCAAGAAGGCGCGCAGCGACTCGAGCACCTCATGCGGTTCCTCCGCCCACTCGCGCTCCTGTTTCACCGCCGCGAGCGTGTTGACCGAGAGATAGGGCTCCAGACCTGATGGGTCCAGCGTCATCCAGTAGGTGAGCACCGCCCGGCTGAAGGCGACCAGCCGGTTCGAGGACTCGGCATGGGACTGCTTGCGAAGAAAGTGCATCAGGGTATCGTGGCGTCCACAGACCTCGTCGATCTCGGTGGAAACGGAACGGAGCTCGCCTTCCGCTCCGACATCGTTGAAGTACACGGGAAAGGCCCGCAGCAGCTGTTTGGCCACGAAATAGATGGGGCCAATATCGGCGTTGAGGAAGCGTGTCACGTCTCGCTGGAACAGGTCGGTGTCGGCGATGTAGACGCCACCCAGACGCAACTGGACGTTCAGGGCGGCCGCAAGGCGCTCGTAGAGAGCGGGATTGGATTCGATGATGTGCATCCAGCACCGGACCTTGGGCAGGTGGAACGGGTTGACCACGGTCTCCCAGTCGTCGGTGGCGCCCTGGATCTCAGGATACTGAAAGCGCCAGGAGAGCACGTCTTCGATCAGATGGTCGGCCGCGGCGACGTTACCCGCTTCGCCGATGGCTACCCCTATGGCCTCGTAGCATAAGAAGCGCATGAGCAGGAACTGGTCTTCGCGGGCGCGGAAGAATCGGGTAAGACGGCTGAGGATCCGCTCGACGTCGAGATGTCGCTCGGGTTTCATCAACTGTCGAACGACGGCCAGAAGGTGGACCATAACGTCGTTCTGTTTGTACCCCAAGGTGTCGTCCTTGAGGAAGTAAAGGCAGATGGCGAAGCGGTCTTCGATGTCGTCGATACGGAAGATCTGGTCGATGGCCTGATCGAGCACGGCTGAGAAGGTGGGCAATCCCGGGGACAGGAGCTCGGCTGTGGCCGCAGTCTCCGCCTTCTCGATCAATCGGCCGACCACGTCCGGGGCGAGACCCGCGAAACTCGTCGCCACCGCCTCGGGGCCGGTCAGCTCCGCCTCGGCTGAGACGGCCCACTGGGGGATCGGCAATCGCTCTGCCACCCGGTGATACCCAAGGAGCAGTACAGACCGGTAGAACTGGGTGTAGGCATCAGCTAGGGCCGGCCGCCGGGCCGCCAGCTCTACCAAACCGTGAAGGAGGGTGTCGCGCTCCAGTGACGCCAGCGGCTGGTTGGGCACGAAGCGGATCAGGCAGTCCGCCACGCTTGCCAGCGGTTCGTCGTATTCATCGGCGTGCGGCCCGGACAGAACGGCGGTGCACCAGGTCAGGAGCTGCCGGAGTAACAACGAAGCCTGCTGGGTAGTGAGCGGGGTGTCTAACAGGTCGAGGACCAACTCGGACAGGAGCGTGAAGCTTTGCACACGGTCTTCGGACTGCTCGAAGTACGTCCAGTTGCGCAGGAGTATGGTCTGGAAGCCGTCGACCAGCAGATCTATGTTGCGATAGGTGTGGAAATACTCCGCCAGTGTCTCCATCAGGGGAGTCTTGACCCCATGGTACCCCTCGACCGTGTGGACAAGAGGCAGATAACGCTCGGGGATCACCACTTCCTGAGCGGTCCCCGGTAGGTTGGCCCTGAGGGCGTCGGAGTCGACAGGTATCTCGAGCGGGTCCATCAATCCTCCCGTTCGTGGTTGCCGGGCTCGCCGGCCTCGGCCTCCTCCGACCGGACTCTCTCGCCGGCTTCCAGATCTACGGGGGTCAGTAGCACCCGGGAGATCCGCATGCCGTCCACCCCGAGCACCCGGGCTTGGAAGTTACCCAACAGTACCTGATCTCCAACCTGAGGGCGGCGCTGGAGTTGCTCGAAGACCCGCCCCCCCAGGGTGGGAAAACCCTCTTCGGGGACGCTGAGCCCGACGGCCTCCTCGAGGAGGTCGACGCGCGCGCCGCCATCGACGGAGTAACTGCCGTCTCCACGATCTTCCAGCATGGGCGCCTCCAGGTCGAACTCATCCTGGATCTCGCCGACGAGCTCCTCCACGACGTCCTGGCTGGTGACGATGCCCGCCGTACCTCCGTGTTCATCCACCACGATGGTGAGCGGGGTGCGGGTACTCTGGAAGCGCTGTAAGACGACTTCGATATTAGATGTCTCAGCGATGAACCCTATGGGGCGCAGCAGGCGACGCAGCGTTGCGTCGCGCGGCGCCCGGTACAGGTCTTTGACATGGATATAGCCTACGATATTGTCGACATCCTCCTCGTACACGGGGTAGCGCGTGTGGTTCGTCTCGGCGACGTCCTCGATGGCCTGGGCCACGCTCATCGAGGTAGGCAACGCGGTCATCTCCGTGCGAGGCACCATGATGTCTCCCACCGATTGGCCGCCGAAGGTGAGGGCGCGACGCATGAGGGTCTGCTCGACCTTGTCGATATGCCCCACTTCTTGGCTGGCCTCGATGATCATACGCAGCTCCTCCTCCGAATGGGCCAGTTCGCGCTCGGAGGCCGGCGTTATGTGGAAGAGCCTGAGGACGCCGGCAGCCGATATGTACATCAGCCACGTGATGGGCCGGGTGATCAGAAAGAACCAACGGAGAGGCAGAGCTACGAGCAGCGAGGACTTCTCCGCCTTCCGGATGGCGACTGATTTGGGTACCAGTTCACCGAAGATTATCGTGACAAAGGTCACGAAAACGAAGGCGATCACAGCGGCCAACCACGGGGCCATCCCAGTGTAGCCGAAGACCGTCCTAAAGGTCTCTGCTCCCAGCCAACCCAGACCCATGCTGGCCACGGTCACACCGAGCTGGGTCGCCGAGAGATACGCGTCGAGGTGGTTGACTATGTGGTTGGCGACGCGCGCGCGTCTGTTCCCGGCAGCGGCCAACTCCGCCATCTTGGTGTCGCGCACCTTGACTATCGCGAACTCCGCGAGCACGAAAAAGGCGTTCACGAAGACCAGGAGGATGACTCCGACGATCTGAAGGGCGGTGGTGTTCATCGCCCGTTCACCCGGTGACCGGGCATCGACAGAAGTCGGAGACTAGAGGGGTCGTCGAGCGTGTCCATTTCGCTGTGAACAAGGATAGCATAAGGGCACATACGGTCCCGCGGGGCGCTGCAGGGCCCCATTCTCTCTGGGGGTATCAGCGCCGCTGCGCCGCGGCTATCAGAATCGGCTCCAATATCGTCCAGGCCTCCTCGGCCGTCTCTACGTACGAGAATATATCGAGGTCCTCGGGGGCGATCACACCCTCGTCCACGAGAGCCGGGAAGTCGATGATCCGCTCCCAGTACTCCCGACCGAAGAGCAGCACCGGCATCGGTTTGACCTTATGCGTCTGGATGAGGCACAGGACCTCGAACAGTTCGTCCAGGGTGCCGTAGCCTCCAGGGAAGATCACCAACGCCACCGCCCGCATCATGAAATGCAGCTTCCTCAATGCAAAATAATGGAAGTTGAAGCAGAGATAAGGTGTGATGTACTCGTTGGGCCGCTGCTCGAACGGGAGGACGATATTGAGCCCCACGCTCTCGGCGCCCACGTCGCAGGCTCCCCGGTTGGCGGCCTCCATGACACCGGGGCCGCCACCGGTTACGACCACGACCTTATAGGGACCTCGGACGGGCTTGGCGTCGTCCGACTTCGCCTGCCCGGCCAAGGACCCGGATATTGTCTGGGCCAGCCGGCGGGCCTCCTCGTAGAAGTGGCTCTTTTCGGCGAGAGCCCTGGCGGCGCGTTCCTTCTGCGCCGCTTTCGGGTCGTCAGGGCAGGAAGCGGCGGCCCGCCGCGCGTTCTCCACCATGGCGGCGGCGTCCTCGGGCGCGGGGATGCGGGCGCTGCCGAACATGACCACGGTGGCGGAGATGCCACGGTCCCGTTGCAGTATCTCGGGCTTCAGGTACTCCAGTTCCAGGCGGGCGGACCGGAGTTCGTTGCGGAGTAGGAAATCCGGGTCGGCAAAACCCAGTTTGTAGGCGGAAGACTTGGTCTGAGGGGTCTCGGGGTCGAGGTGGACGTGGAGGCTGTCTTCTTCAGCGGACGGGAGGATACTGCCGGGTTTGTCCTGTCGCTCTGTTGGCCTACGGTCGGGCTGTACCATGAGAACAGCTCCTCACGAGACGTTCTTCTCCTCGCGTAGATCTAACACCCGCTGCGCCTTGCCCTCACTTCGCTCGATGGAGCCGGGTTCCTTGAAAGTCACACCTGTATTGACGCCGATGACGTCTTTGATGTTCTTCTGGATGTTGCTCTTCAGGCGCACAAGGGTCTCGTGTTCGGTGAAGATGGCGATGTCGTCGGTCGAAAGGATGCCCTGGGTCACGTCCTGATAGAGACTGGGGCTGATCTCGACCTGCACTTCCAAGTTGTCCAGCGCACCCCTGCGGTCGACCACCAGTCGGTAGTGCGGCTCGACCTGGGGCGACATCAGGAGCACCGACTCGACCTGGCTTGGGAACACGTTCACCCCGCGGATGATGAGCATGTCGTCCGACCGGCCGAATACCCGGGCCATGCGGGTGTTCGTGCGCCCGCAACTGCAGGGTTCGGTGGTGAGTCGGGTGATGTCGCCCGTCCTGTACCGCACGAGCGGGAAGGCTTCCTTGGTGAGGGTGGTGATGACAAGCTCACCTCTCTCACCCTCGGGAAGCACCTCGCCCGTCTCCGGGTCGATGATCTCGGATAGGAAATGGTCGTCGGCCATGTGCAGCCCGGATTGAGCGTCCACGCACTCGCATGACACTCCGGGGCCGACGATCTCGGAGAGGCCGTAGATATCGCAGGCCTTGATGTTCCATTTGCGCTCGATGTCGTGGCGCATGGCCTCCGACCAAGGCTCGGCTCCGAAGACGCCCACCTTGAGGGGGAACTTGGTGACGTCCAACCCCAGTTGCTGGGCGACATCCCAAACGTAGAGGGCGAAACTGGGGGTGCAGCACAGAACGGTAGTACCGAAATCTTCCATCAGCATGAGCTGCCGCTGGGTATTGCTGCCGGAGATGGGGATCACCGAGGCGCCCAGCAGTTCCGCGCCGTAGTGGGCTCCCAGGCCACCCGTGAAGAGGCCGTAGCCGTAGGCGACCTGTACGATGTCGTCTTCCGACGTTCCGGCTCCGGCAAGGGAACGGGCCATGACCTGAGCCCACATGACTATGTCGTTGTGTGTGTACCCCACCGTGGTGGGCTTACCGGTGGTGCCCGACGACGCGTGGATGCGCACCACTTCCTTCATGGAGGCTGCAAAAAGCCCGAAGGGGTACTCGTCGCGGAGGTTGTGCTTCTTGGTGACCGGAAGGCGCTGCAGATCGTCGAGCGTGCGGATCTGCTCGGGCTTGACCCCGTTCGTATCGAACAGACGCTTGTAGAAGGGGACGCGATCGTAGACCCGCTTCACCAGGACCCTCAGGCGCTCTTCCTGGAGCTTCTTCAGGTCTGCCCGGTTCATGCATTCGTGTTCGCGGTCGAAGATCATTTCAGATTCCCCTTGTGTGGTGCCCGACGCAGACTCGTATTGCCTCAGCGATGGTATAGGCAGCCGGTCCGAGCGTCAACCGGCGTGTGCCTGAGAGCGTCGCGCCGGCCGTGGCCCGCCTCGGCACGTCAGACCTTGAAGGCCGAGGGGCAGATGTCCTGAAGGAGGCACTCAGCGCAACGAGGGCGCCTGGCGTCGCAGACTGCGCGTCCGTGCTCGATCAGCAGGTACGTGAGCCGGAACCAGTCCTCCCTGGGGACGATCTCGATGAGCTCTCGCTCGATCTTGTCGGGGTTCTCGGAAGAGACCAGCCCTAGTCTGCGGCTGAGCCTGTTGACATGGGTATCGACCGCTATCCCGGCGTCGAGATCGGAAGCATAGGCCTTTGGGTGGGCGTTGCCGAGCACGATGTTGGCGGTCTTGCGGGCGACTCCAGGCAGGGTAAGCAATTCGGCCATACTGGACGGGATCTCCCCGCCGAAGTCGGCCAACACCTTCTGGGCCGCTCCGATGATGTGTTTGGTCTTGTTCCGGAAGAACCCGGTAGGTCTGATGTCGGTCTCGAACTCCGCCGGGTCCGCGGAGGCGTAGTCCTCGATGGAACGATACTTCTCAAACAGCTTGGCTGTGACTTGGTTCACCTTCTTGTCGGTGCATTGGGCCGACAAGATGACGGCCACCAGCAGCTCCCAGTCGGTCCCGTATTGGAGGACTATCCCGGCCTGAGGGTACTCGGCTCGAAGACGGGACACTATCTCGCCCGCCCGCGCCTTCCTGGCCGCTTTGCCACCCTTCTTCGTCATGGCTGCTCGTCCATCCCTTGGCCTTCATGTGTGGTTGTGGGCCTTACCGCGATTTCCAAGGAGCATCATACGATATCGGCGCCCTCTGGGCGTGAGTCGACAATGCGTGGTCCTCTGTTGGAACATCCGCCGGGGCGACGGTTCGGAGACGGTCTTTGGCGGCGGAGCCGAGATACGGCTTCTCCCGGCCTTCGGGGGAGGATAGACTTATCAGCGCGACGAAATCATCATAATGGGCTCGATCCGCCGGGAGGACCCGAAATGAGCAGTCCCATTCCGCAACGTCTCATCGTGGGTATCACGGGTGCATCGGGGACGGTGTACGGGATCAGGCTGCTTGAGGCACTCCGCGAGGCCCCCGTCCAGACTCATCTGGTGATGAGCGAGGCGGCCAAACGCGTAGCCGAGCTCGAGACCGGGTGGACCGCGGAAGAGATCGTCGGGTTGGCGGATGTCTCCTACCTTCCTGACGAAATGGAAGCTCCTATCTCCTCCGGCTCATTTATCACCATGGGCATGATCGTGGCGCCCTGCTCCATCAAGACACTGTCGAGCGTGGCGCGCTGCGCCGGCGACACACTTATAGCCAGAGCGGCTGATGTGGTCTTGAAAGAAAGGCGTAGGTTGGTGTTGGTGGTGCGCGAGACACCTCTCCATCTGGGTCACCTGCGTCTGATGGAAGATGTCACGCAGTACGGCGCCGTCGTTCTCCCACCGGTTCCTGCTTTCTATCACGAGCCCCGGACGATCGATGACCTCGTCGACCAGACGGTCGGTAAGGCTCTCGACCAGTTCGGGTTGGAGCACGCGCTTTTCAAGCGTTGGCGCGACGGATGAGAGGGCCTCCTGAGGGGGCCGACCTGTGCGCCCGCGTGGCGGGATACCTCCGAGCGCACCACACTATGACCATCGCCACCGTCGATCCCGTCGGGAACACCCCTCACGCGGCATGCGTCTTCTACGCGGTGGACGAAGATCTTCGATTGGTCTTTCTCAGTAAGCCGGCCGGTGTCCATGGTTCTCATATCGGGAAGCAGGCGCCCGTAGCGGTGACTGTGACCGAACAATACGTGGATTGGGAGACGATACAAGGGGTGCAGTTGTGGGGTGAAGCGAGGCTGCTGGGCGGGACCGCCAAGGCTGGGGCGCTCGCCGTGTACCTGAAGCGCTTCCCGTTCGTGCGCGACATCATGACCAGACCCGGTCTCGCCGACCTGATGCGAGGCATAGGTGTATACAGGGTCACACCGTATCGGGCGGCATTCACCGACAACACGACCGGGGTCTTCGGCCGCGAGGTGCTCGAACCGGTGACGGAATGACGGCATGGAGATGAGACGGGTCGACAGGACGAACATGGAGCGGCGGCGCCGCGAACAGCGTCGTCGTCTCCTGCTGAGGTGGTTGGTGCTGGTCGCCTGTGTCGCCATCGTGACGCTGGCGGTCTTGATCGGTGTCCGCGGTTGCGGCAAGGATACGACTGCGCCGGACGCCGAGGGCCGGATCACCACCGGTTCGAGTGCCTCCGGGAACACCGGGGGAACTGAAGGTACCGAGGGAGCCGAGACCTCAGAGGGTGACGGCGTCTCTGAAGACCCCGGCGTCTCTGAAGACCCCGGCGTCTCAAGCGCCTCCACCGCCTCGAAGACCGTCACCACAGTGACGCCCGGACAAGGCAACCTCGATGAACCGGGCGATATCCGTACGCCCGGCTCCTTCTACGGCCCCATCAACACCACGTTCGATGGGCTGACGATGTTCCGAGGCAACGCTTCCCGCACCTACTACGGTGAGGGTCCTGTTCCGAAGAACCCAAAGATCCTGTGGAAGTTCGGGCCCATGGTCGGCAGCTACAGCGAAGCACTCGCCTCGCCGACCGGGACGGGCTGGACCGGCCAGCCTTGCGTCTTCGAGCGCGACGGCAAGACCTGGGTGGTCTTCGGCGCCTACGACTGGAAGATCCACTTCCTGGACGGCGCTACGGGCGAGGAACTATTCCCCGCCTTCGAGGGCGGTGACATCTTCAAAGGCTCGGTTGTGGCCGATCCCGACGGCTTCCCGCTCATCTTCATGGGTTGCGCCGACGACAGGTGGCGGATCATCGCCATCGATCGGGACGCTCCCACCGAGCTCTTCCACTTGGATTCGAATGAGCTTCCGCGTCGCGTCTGGTACGGAGACTGGGATTCCAGTGTCGTCATCCGCAACGACTATGCGTTCGTTGGGGGCGAGAACAGCCACTTCTACATACTCAAGCTGAACAGGGGATATGGTCCCGACGGGAAGGTGACCGTACGTCCGGAGATCGTGCTCGACTGGCCCGCCTGGACGGCTTCGCTCATCGAGAAGCTGGGGAGTAAGGACGTCTCCGTGGAGAACTCGCCGTGTCTGGTGGGGGACCGGGTCTACTTCTCGAACAGCGGCGGCCTGGTGCAGGGTCTCGACGTGGGGGCTACCCTCAAGGAGCTGAGAGAAGGTGAGGCGCCCGCCGTAGGCGCAGAATCGTATCCGAAGGTCTTTCACTACTGGACGGCTGGGGACACCGACGCCACCATCGTCGCCGACGAAGAGGGCTATCTGTACGTCTGCCAGCACTCCGACAAACGGTCGAGCACGGCCGTGCAGCGCTATGAAGATGTGGGTCAGATACTGAAGCTGGATCCTCGCAAGACCGGCGAGAGCGAGACCCCTCTGGTCTGGTCACAGAAGGTGACGAAACAGTCGGGTGGCCAATCCGGGGTGTGGGCTACAGCGTGTCTCTACAAGAACATGCTGTACGTGCCGACGCATGGGGGCGCGCTCCTTGGCCTGGATCGGGTGACGGGGGAGGTTGTTTGGCAGAAAGGACTCACCGAGCACGCTTGGGCGAGCTGTGTGGTCGTCGATCGTACGCTCATGGTGGGAGATACGTACGGGGTCTTCCACGCATGGGATGTGACCGACACCCGGATCGATCCTCCCGTGCTCTGGGAGGTCGAAGTGCCCAGTGGGAGTGCCTTGGAGTCAACTGCCGCAGTGTGGAAGGGCAGGGTCTACGTGGGTTGTCGCGACGGCTACTTCTACTGCTTCGGCGACCGTTAGGCGGCCGTATGCTCACTCCGCCTCCCGAGTAGGCCGCGGCCTGACCGGAGTCTGAACATCCGCCTCCGACGTTCCGCGGGTCGCTCATGGGAAGACTCCCATCGGCCGATAGTGGTCCTGCAGGGGGTGTCTCCCATCGGCACAGAATGTCGACTCTGAGAGGTCATGCGCAACCCGAACACGTGGATTTGCCCAGGATGTGGCAGGACTGTCGTTATGTCGGCAGACTGTGATACGGGCGGCTTCAGGCAAGACCGCCATCGTTTGGATCAGCTTGCCCAGGCCTTATGTGGGTGTTGGGTGAGCCGGCTTCCCAGCGGAGGCATCACCCGCTTTCTAGAGGCGATACTGTACGGGAGCGGACCCGGCGACGATCAGAATCTCGGCTTCTTTGCGGAGGAGGCCTGATCCCCCGCCATTTCGTCCCAAGGGAGTGTGTTGGCCACGTCGCGGGTTTGTAGCCAACCACGTCGCGCCTCTTGTATCCCGAATCTCAGGTTCTCGAAATCGCCGGGGCTGTGCGCATCGCTGCAGATCACGACGACGGCGCCCAGCGCGACGGCTCGGCGTGCCGCCTCCGCCGTGAGGTCGAGCCGGTCCGGCGAGCCGTTGATCTCTAAGTAGGTCCCCGTTTCGACTGCTAGTTGAGCCAGAGCCTCCACGTCCACTTCGTAAGGTTCGCGACGCCCGATGAGGCGCCCGGTGGGATGGCCCACAGCGCGCACATGAGGGTTCCGCATGGCTTTGGTGAGCCGCTCCATGATCTTCTCCTGCGGTTGACCGAAACCCGAGTGGATACTCGCGGTCACGTAGTCGAGGCGGGCCAGAGCATCATCGGGGAGGTCCAAGCGGCCGTCGGTCAAGATGTCCACTTCGATGCCCGCCAGGACCCGGATGCCCTCCAGTCTGGCGTCGAGCGCGCGTATGGCCTCGATCTGGGTCAGTAGCCGTTCAGGCGTCAAGCCGCCGATCATGGCCAGCGACTGGGAGTGGTCGCAGAAGCATAGGTATTCCAAGCCTCGTTCGCGGGCGGCTAGGGCCATGTCCTCCAGGTCGGCACGGCCGTCTGTCCAGTCGGAATGGACGTGCAGGTCTCCGCGCAGGTCCGACAGCTCGATCAGATCAGGAAGGGATCCTGCTTCGGCCGCCTCGATCTCACCCTGGTCCTCCCGGAGTTCGGGCGGGATGTAATCCAGTCCCAGCGACGCGTACACCTCCGCCTCTGTGGCGCAGGTGACCAGACGGCCGGAAGTCGGTTGCTCCACGTGGTACTCACTGATCTTGTAGCCGAGACGCTGGGCGTAGCCGCGCAGGGCCACGTTGTGGTCGGCGCTGCCGGTGAAGTGCTGTAGCAGGTTGCCGTAGGACTCAGGGTCGACTATGCGGAGGTCGACTCCCAGACCGGTGTGGGTCCTTGCCGCCAGCTTGGTGTCGCCGTGTTCGTCGACCTCGGCTATCTCGGGCAGAATGGAGAACGCTTTCATGACCAGGGCCGGGTCCGTGGAGGCTGCTACCAGGTCGATGTCACGGACCGTGGCGCGCAAACGACGCAGGCTTCCGGCATAGTCCGCCGCCGTGACCGTGGGTATGACGCGAAGGGCCTCCACCAGGCGCACCGCCTGCGGTTCCACCGAGGAGTGCAGACGGCGGAGTTCGGCGCCCTTGGCTGCGCGGGCGTCCCAGGCCTCCAAGGCCCGCAGCAGCTTGGCCTCGGTCTTCTCGCCCATCCCCGGCACGTCACGGATCCTGCCTTCGCGGCACGCTCGTTCGAGGCCCCTGAGGTCGGCCACGCCCGCCGATTCCCACACCAGCCGAGTCTTCTTGGGGCCCATCCCGGGGAGCTGCATGACCTGCAACAACCCTTCCGGGTAGCGTTCGCGGAGCTTCTCTAAGAAGGCTATCTCACCGGTCTCCATGTACTCGAGTACCTTGGCTTCGATCGCCGGACCCACACCGGCCAACTCTCGTAGCTTACCCCTGGAAGCCCTGTCCGCTATCGAGACGGGATGAGTCGCGAAGAGAGCAGCCGCCTTCTTGTAGGCCAGGATACGGTAGGGGGACTCCCCGTCGAGCGACAGATAATCGGCTATCTCCTGGAACACCAGGGCCAGGTCGGGGTTGGAGGGCATGTGGGGGACGTTAGCGGACAATGCGATAGCACCTGTGTATGCGGGGGTTCCGGGCGAAATCGGGAGGGATGGTCTGTTTGGTGATGTCGGTGACGGCGAGTTCCTGAGTCAAGGTCTCATCGAGTTTGAAGCGGCGGTAGTTGGTCGAGAAGAGCAGCACCCCCTGGGTTGAGAGAAGCCGAACGGCCGCTCGGATGAGCTCTCCGTGGTCTCGTTGGATATCGAGGGTGCCTGTCATGCCCTTGGAGTTGGAGAAGGTGGGAGCGTCGAGGAAAATGAGGTCGTATTCGCCGTTGGGTCGGTCCGCCGCCTGGGCCAGCCACCGCCGGCAATCCGCCCGCAGGAGGCTGTGCCGGGTGTCGTTGAAGCCGTTGAGACTCAGATTCCGGCGCGCCCAGTCGAGATAAGTGGCGGAGAGATCGACCGTGGTGGTCGCTTGGGCCCCTCCGGCGGCCGCGTAGACCGTTGCCGTACCCGTGTAGCCGAAGAGGTTGAGAAATCGTCTCCCAGGCGCGAGCCGCCGTATGATCTGCCGGGTGAGGCGATGATCGAGGAAGAGACCTGTGTCCAGGTGGTCGGTGAGACCGACCAGAAAGCGCAGCCCGTCTTCCTTGACCTCGAGAAAGCGGCCCTCATCGCTCAGCCTCTGATACTGGTCGTCTCCCCGCATCCGGCGGCGCACCTTGAGCACTACGTGCCCCGGCGGGATGTCGAGTGCCTCCGGCGTCACGGCCATGACGTCGCGCAACCGACGGCGTGCGCGCACCGGGTCCACAGTGTTGGGGGCCGCGTATTCTTGGACGTGCGCCCAGTCTTCATAGAGATCGACGGCGACGGCGTATTCGGGCAGGTCGGCGTCGTATAGGCGGTAACAGTGGATATCCTCACGGGCCGCCCAGCGCCTCAGATGCCTCTGGTTCTTGGCCAGTCGGTTCGCGAACATGACGGCGCCTGCGCCGCGGATCATAGGCGGACGGCCTTCCCCGGGGACCGAGGTGGAAGCGGCACCGCCCGGCGACGCGCCGATACGGAACAGGAGCAGCTTGCAGTCGAGCGGGCCGTTCCGCAGAGAGTTGATCCGGTGGGCTCTCAGGCCGAGATGGGCTCCGAGCTCAGGGTTGCCGGTGAAGACTGACGCCTCCCAGCCCTGGAAGCCTTCCTTCAGCCTGCTTCCGAGGGTCTCGTAGAGAGTGGTGAGCTGCGGTGACTCCCCGAGACGCTTACCGTAGGGTGGGTTCGTGACCACCAAACCGGGGGTCACGGGTGGGCCGGCTCCCGGCCGGACGGTGCCCGGCGACGTCCCTATGCCTGGGGCCGGTGCAGGTCGGGTCGCCGCTCGCGGAACCGTCAGGTGGACGAGCGCCCTTTCTTCGAAGATCACACGGCCGGCCAGGCCGGCTCTACGTGCGTTGGCGCGCGCAGAGCCGAGGGCGCGCCTGTCGACATCGTAGCCTATGATCGGCGGTAGTCTTCTGAGGCCCCGCTCGCGCCGCCGCCGGGCTTCGTCGAGGAGTCCCTCCCACACTGCCGGATCGAAACCGTTCCACCGAAGGAAGCCGTAGTAGTCACGCAACAGTCCCGGAGCGATGTCGGCCGCCATGAGTGCGCCCTCGATGAGCAAAGTGCCCGAACCGCACATGGGGTCCACCAAAGCGCCCCCTTCCTCGGCGATCCGGGGCCAGCCCGCCCTCAGAAGGATGGCGGCGGCCAGGTTCTCCTTGAGAGGGGCTCCGCCCCCTTCAAGGCGGTATCCGCGCTTGTGGAGTCCGTCACCCGAAAGGTCGAGGCCGACCAGAGCTTCCTCCGGAGTGAGGTGGAGGTTGATGCGTACGTCGGGCCGGGCCAGGTCCACGCTCGGCCTCGCTCCACTTCTCGCTCGAAAACGGTCGACGACTGCGTCCTTCACCCGTTGCTCGGCGAAGTGCGTATTCAGGTTCGCCAGGGGTCCTTGACGGACAACGGTGGTGGCCTCGACCGCAAGGGTGCCTGAGGCGGCCAGATGGTCCTCCCAGGCTACAGCGGCGGCCCCCTCGTAGATACCCTCAGGACCTACGGCCGGGAAGGACGTCAATCGCATAAGCACTCGGCTCGCCACCCGCGACCACAGACAGACCCGAAAGGCCAGTGAAAGGGTCCCGGTGAAGGCGACGCCCGCCCGCGTCTCTCTAGCGTCGGCGGCGCCCAAGGCACCGAGCTCGGCCAGCAGCAGCCCTTCGGTGTTCTTAGGGCAGGCGACGAAGAAACTGTGATCTGCGGTCGACGGTTGAGCAAGCATGGCATCTGAGAGTATAGACGCGGGGGCGAGGCGCGTCGCGCCTCGCCCCCGCCGACAGCCCTAGCCATCCGGCCGGGCTGGAGACCCGACAGATCGGGTCAGGTCTGGGTGGCGACGGGCAGTTCCGAGGTGCACTGCGGGCAACGGGTGGCTTCGATCGGCACGGTCGACTTGCAGAAGGGGCAGTCTCGCGTGGTCGCCTCGGCCGGCTTCTGGGTCTTCATGTAAGCCTTCATCAGGAAGAAGAGCACCAAGGCCACGATTATGAACACGATGATGGCGTTGATGAAGACGCCGTAGTTGATGGTGACGGCCCCGGCAGCCTGCGCCGCCTCCAGGTTGGCATAGTCGGCAGGTCCGGTCGGGGCGTTCTTGATCACCGCGTACAGGTTGGTGAAATCGACTCCCCCGAGACCCAAGCCGACGGCCGGCATGATGATGTCGTTCACCAATGAAGTCACGACGGCGGCGAACGTGACGCCCATGATGAACGCGATGGCCAATTGGAGTAGATTGCCTTGGTCGATGAACGCCTTGAAGTCCTTCAGCATCTCTGTGATCTCCTTTCTCAGTTTGCCGCGCCACTCTCGTGGGGTCTCGAGCGGAGAGCCTCTCGTGGGGCCTCGCGCGGAGAGCCTTCTCGCCGGGCCTCGACGCGGAGAGATTCCCGCCCTATTTCACGCCCATGCGCCCGTCAACGAGCCGCTCTCGTCCTGTCTATAGGGCATCCATATGAGCCCTAGTGAATCAACCGTTATGTCGCTCTTGCGAGGCCGCATTAGCACCCTGTCCAAAGTCTCGCTCTTCGGGTCGATCTCGGACTTGAGCGTCTCGAGAGCCTCCCGCTCCTCCGCCTCAAGGTCGGCCAGCTTCTGCTTAACGACCTCGAGGGACTCCTCGGCGCGTTTCACGTCGCCACCCTGGTTGATACTACGCCCCACGTCACGCATCGCGGTCGTAGCTCTTCCCAGAGTGGTGGCGCTCAACCCTTTCTTGCCTGTGAACATGCTGAGGGCGGTCGCTCCGAACGAGATGGCCGTCTGCATCTTGCGTCCTTTGGCCCGTTCGGCTTCCCGCTCCCTTGTCTGCTCGGCTTTGAGCACTCTCTGCTCCAGCGTGGTTCTCTTGGTCGAGAACTGTTTCTTCAGCTTGGCGGCCCGGTCCTCCCGCTGCTGGTCGGCCGCTTCGCTGAGCCGAGCCCTGAAGTCGTCCTCAGTCTCTCCCGGGTCGGACGAAAGCTTGAGACCGGGGCTTCTCAGCATCTCGACCGTCTGGGTCCGAAAGGCCCAGTCGGCGAAGTCATTCCCCCATGAACGGTAGGAGGCGACCTTGGTCATAGCGGCAGGAAGCGGGGAGAAAGCGGCTCCCGGGTAGGGCTCGCGATCTAGGTCCTCGAGCGTAGTCTCGAGGTCGGTGGCCTTCTCCCAGTTGAGAGCGAGCGCGGTCTCGGGAGCCTCAACGATACGCCGGACTCTGGTGGAGGTACTGGCTCCCGTCCCGCTGCTCACGAAATTGACGGTGGCCGCCGCGAGAACCCCGGCTCGGTACACCAGGCTCGGACCCGCCGGGATGGCCCCTCGAAGAGGCAGGTAGTACTGCGGGATCTCAGAGGGGAGAAGAGGACGTATGCCGGCAGCGACGATCCCGGTCGCGGCCCTTTCGCCGACGTCGGCCGTCGCGGCCGGGGTAGGTGCACTGGGTTCCGCTGTGACCGCGGCGGTGGTTGCAGGCCCGGCTGCCGCTTCTGCCGGCCGGCGGGGATCCATGAGCGTCTTGATCTGGGTCCTCGTGAGCGGGCCGGCCAGATAGGACAGCGTCCACCGGGTCTGAAAGGTGACGGGTCCTGATTCATGTATGTTATAGAGAAGGAAGACGCGTTTCCCGAGGCCGGCGAGGGTCTGCTCCATCTGCCGGCGATCGAACTTCGTCTCTGTCCCCGCGGCCACCCCTTCGAGCCCTTCGAGAACGCGGGCCTTGTCGCGCTCGGTCTGGAGGCGGCCGATGAACCAAGTGCCGCAGTTGGCCAAGCCCTTGTAGTCCAAGTCCACCGGATTCTGGGTGGCGAGCAGTACCCCGACGCCGAAGGCCCGGGCCTGCTTGAGAAGCGTCAAGAGGGGTTTCTTGGAAGGCGGCTCGGCTACCGGCGGGAAGTAGCCGAAGATCTCGTCCATGTAGATGATGGCCCGCAGGCTTCCGGTCCCCGGTTGGGCCCTCATCCAACCGAGCACCTCGTTGAGAAGCAACGAGACGAAGAACATGCGTTCAGAGTCCGACAGGTGGGCGATGGAGAATATCGAGACCCGGGGCCTGCCTTCGCCGGTGTAGAGCATCTGTTGGATATCGAGTGGGTCGCCCTCGAGCCAGGATCGGAAGGTGGGAGCAGCCAGAAGGTTATTAAGGAGCAGCGCCAAAGACGAACGGTCTTTGGCCGGATAGAACGACTCGAGGCTGAGCACGCCCACCTGCTGGAAAGGCGGCTCCTGGATCTGACGGATAAGGCCGGCCAGATCCAGGTCCTGTCCTTGCGACCAAGCCGTATAGAATAGGCTGGAGAGCAGGATGTGTTCGCGGCTCTGTATAGGGTCGGCTGTGACGCCCACCAGCCCGAGGATGCTCGTGACGGCGGTATCGATGCGATCGTGGAGCGCCTCGCTATCGGCTTGTACCGATTCCCCCGGCGCAGCGAACGACTTGAGTATGTTCACCGGCAGACCGGCGTTGGAGCCGGGCGTGTAGATGACGAAGTCCGCGCTGTCCTTCAATCTCCGGATGCGGTCCGGCTTCTGTCCCCAGTCCGCCAAGCCCTTCCGCCAAGTGTCGGCCTGCTGTTGCGCGAAATCCTCGGAGGTCATGCCCTGTTTCGCGGCCTCCTCCTCGTTGAGCCAGGGGCGGAAGTCCTCGGCGCGCAACTCGGGGAACGTCAGCAGGAGATCAACGAGGTCGCCCTTGGGGTCGATCACGATGGACGGGATCCCGTCGAGGGCCGCTTCCTCGAGCAGACCTACACACAGCCCGGTTTTGCCGCTGCCGGTCATACCCACGCAGACGCCGTGAGTGACCAGGTCCTTCGAGTCGTACAGCACGGGGTCCCCGGTTTTCTTGGTGGACAGATCGTACTCTCGTCCTAGGTAGAATTGTCCCAGCTTCTCGAAATCTTCCATGAAAGAACGCCTCCGTCGTATCGGGGACCTACTGATTCTCACAATATGCAACCCAGCAGGAAAAGACAAACCCGGGGTGCGCAGATGGTTAGGTCTCGTGGAGCGCCGGGTAGTAATTAAGTAGACCCCCTGCGACTACAGGCCGCACTTTCCAGGAACTGAAAGGGGACAAGATGGCCGACAAGAAGGTCGAACGCTCCGTCAGGGAGCGTCCTCTCACTCCCAGACAGAAGATGGACGCCGCACTCTCCGACCCGGGAACGGTGAATATGGCCATGCCCACCCGCGACAAAGGCAAATCGGCCTTGGCCGACAAGTTCCGCGAGCGGGAAGAGCGTTGGCGGAGAGAGCAGGCTTTGTCAGACCGGCAGGCGTCTCAGGAATTGGGACGCGACACGTCGGAGTCATCCGAGGCCGGTGAAGCAGGACACTCGGAAGACCAAAGGGAAGGCGGCGATGCATGATCGACAGTGTCATCGAGGCCAAGCGGAAAGTGAAGGTCTTGGCCGGAGCTCGTGCTGTCGGGGACGCCTTCCTAACCGTTACGGTCTCCACCAGCCGCCTGGACGATTGGCGGGTGGTCGCCCCGACCTTCCTGAACAGTGAGTTCAATCGTCTGACCAAGGAAACGGGTGTCTCAAAAGAGACGAAGCGTCTTCTTCAGGCGGATGTGGACCACGTGCTCGATCTGCTCAAGTACGATGTCACGCCCGGAACTGAAGGTCTTGCGGTCTTCGCCGACAGGCAGGGCGGCTTCTTTGAACGTATCGAGTTGCCGTTCAGACTGATGAACCGGTTGATGATCGAGCCCTCCCCTTACGTGCGCCCCGTGGTGCACGCCATCGCGCTGCTCGAGCCGTTTGTCTTGGCGCAGGTCAGTCGCGACGAATCGAGCCTGTATCTGGTCGACGTGTGGGGGGCTTCGCAAGAGGACGAGCTCACGGGCCCGTGGCTACGCAGCAGTGATCGGGAGACCGGGGAGATGTCCGTCAAGCGATACTACGCGGCGGCTCGTCAAGATGCCTTGGTCGACCTACATTTCAAGGAAGTCGGCGCATCGCTTGGTAACCTCATCGAGACCTCTGGAGTAAGACGGGTCGCGCTCTGCGCCCAGCATGACATCGCGAGCGGCTTCCGCCGCAGTCTTCCGGCCGGCGTCGCGGCCAAGATCGTGGCGGAGATACCTTTCGACGCCGCCGCCACGACCGGCCAGATGGTGGTGAACGTCCGCCAGGCCGTGGAGAAGGCGCGCCAGGAGGAGTTGGCCGGCCTGGCCGATCGGATCAAGGAGGGATTGGGCAAGGGCGGCCGCGGCATCGCCGGATTCGACGACGTTCTCGGCGCGGTCGCGCGTCATCAAGTGCAGATCCTGTTGGTCGACCGCAACTACCGCGTGCCCGGCTGGCGGTGTCTCGATTGCACTTGGGCGGGTTTGACGGCCGCCGAGCGGTGTCCGGCCTGTGGCGGGAAAACGGCGCCGGTCTCAGATGTGGTCGGAGAGATCGTCCGGTTGGCCGTACTGCTGAACGGCCAGGTGGAGGTGGGAGAAGACATCCCCACTCTCGACGAACTGGGCGGCGTAGCCGGGATGCTGCGATACGGATAGACGGCCGGCGCAGCGTGGATCGGCCAACGCCCGTCAGTGCGACAGAGCAACTGTGTCGTCCTGGGCGCCGGGCTTTGGGCCCATGCGCGGTAGACTGTCACCCATGGCGGATAGGGCGGCCCATAACGGGATCGAACTGTGGTGCCCTCAGTGCAGGGCTGCGGTCGTCATGCCGGAGTATGCGGACACGGCCGTCTGCGCTGCCTGCGGGTCGACCCTCGTGCGACAGTGCAGGTTCGCCCCCGAGGGTGGCGCGGACGCGGCGCCTCTCGTTGCTTCAGAGGAGCAGGTGCTGCGCTCCGTCCAGTGCTCTCAGTGCGCGGGGCCTCTCAGTGCGAGAGAAGGCCGGCGCATCCTCGTCTGTCGACACTGCGGCGTCCGCGTCGTGGTCAAGCAACGCGGAGGCGTCACGCGTTGGTATTTCCCCGCCCGAGTAGACCGTCTCGAAGCAGCAGCCATCGCAGCAAGATGGCTGCACGAACATCCGGGGGTCGCGAAGACGGCCCGGGAGGCTCGTCTTGTTGAGAGCCATCTTGTGTACGCGCCTATCTGGGAGCACAGAACGTTGCTCGCGGGGTGGGAGTTCGGCTACAAGCTCAGACCTCAGACCGAGTTGATCTCCTCACCAGGGAAAGCACTGTTCGGCCGGTCCGGAGGGGAGGAGGACGTTCGGCTCGACGTGCGACTGGTGAAGGAGGGGGTCGAAGAGGCTCACCTCAAAGAGCGCCGTTTCTATCAGGCCGCTACAGACTTCGAAGAGTTGGGAGCCACCAGACCTCGCGTGACCGGGAGGGAGTTGCTGGCGCCTCTTCTGGCGGGTGAGCTTGAACCCTCGGCCACCGTACTAACAGCTCAGGGGTCCGCCGTCGAGGTGGCCGCCAGGGGACGTAGAGCGGCCTTGCTGCCTCTCTCCGGGGCGGTGACCCCCGACAGTCACCTGTTCACCTTCCGGGAGTCGACGGCGCTTCTCTATTACCCCCTCTGGCTCGTGCGCTTCCAGGTGGGGAACCGCCACTGTCGCGTGGTGGTGAACGGCCGAGACGGCACGGTCAATTCGGGTGTCGCTCCGGCCTCCAACCGCCGCCGGGTGGCTCTATTGGCAACCCAGGCCGTCCTGGCCTTGGTAGTGTGCGTCACCCTCGCGTGGCTGGCGGCAACGAGGGACTCTGGGCGTGAGACAATGGTGGCCCTGGCCGTGATAGTGCTTGCGGCTGCCGCGCTGGCGATCTGGCGATTCCGTATGGTTGGGGAGGTGGAATACCACGAGCCTTTCTCCGGATGATCTCGTTCCCCTGCTCTGCCACAACTGCGGTCTAGCCCTCGTCGGCGGCGATGATGCAGCAGTCTTCATCTGCCGGCAATGCGGACTGGCGTACGCGGCGGGTGAGGACGGGCTCGACTCGTTCTCCCCGTGGACGGTGGCGGTGACCTCCGAGCTCGCCGTAGGCGGGGACGTGCGATATCTGGCGATGTGGCGGGTGACTCCGGTAGTGAGGGCCGCGGCGGACTCAGCTTGGGAGCGCATCCGACGGGTCGTCGCGCCGGCGGAGCCCGATCTCTACGTCCCTGCCTTCACCCTCATCAGGCCGGTGGTCCAGAGACTCGGGGTCCGTCTGACGGAGGCGCAACCGACGCTGGAGCTCACGCGTGGACTCGATAGAGAGGTGACTCAACGCCCTTCGCTGGTCCGCGTCAACCGAGACGGGAACATGGACGCCGAGGGTTCCGGCCCCGCCGACGAACCGAGTTTCGGGACGTTCTCTCCGGTGGTGACGGGCAGGGAAGACGCACGGGTTCTGGCCCATTTCGTGTTCCTTGCTGTGGAATCGTACGAGATCCATGATCTTCGCTCGGTCGAATACGACTTGGAGACGACGAGCGAAGAACTGGTCTTCATCCCCGCCGTCTGGGACCCTCGCCATATCCACGAGTCTAACTGGAGATTGCTACTGCGCGAGTTCGATGGTCTGGTAGCGTAGTGCATGGTAGTAGGTGTGGGTGGTCGATCACGAGAGCAAAGGGGAGATCATGGCTGGGATCGACGACAGGATCGAGGAGAGCAAGAACTGGTTCGAGCGTTTTGCGGAGAAGATCCCCGGCTACAGAGGCTACAAGCAGAAAGAACTGCGTCGGGAGGCAGACAAGATCGAGCGGGTATACCTGGCCGAGCACCTCGACTCCTGCCTCGGTAGGATCGACGAACTGAAGCTCGATCTCGTCAACAGCGGCAACCTCAAGATAGTGGGAGAAGTCGACGTCACGATGCGCAGGCTGCGCAAGGTCCGCGACCGCATCCAGTTCGCCGACTACGGCTATGCAGGCTTGTTCGACACCACCAAGGTAGGAGTGCAGAAGCTCGACGAGCTACGCATGTTCGACCAGAGCCTTGAGAGCGAGGCGGCAGGCATCCGTGAACTGGCGGCGGCTCTGGCGGTGGACAGCCCGTCGCTCGGCGCGGACATCAAGTTGCTTGACGACCGGATCGAAGCGCTGGACGGGCGGTTCTCCGAGCGCGAACATCTCATCAGTGGAGCAGGGAGGTAATCGATGGCACTCATGAATCTCGTCGAGTTCGTTGACGAAGAAGGTCAGGAGATGGCGCACCGCATCCCCGAGCAGGGCTCGGGAGAGTTCAAGCTGGGCTCCCAGCTGATCGTGCGCGAGAGCCAGTGGGCTGTGTTCTTCCGGGACGGCAAGGCGTACGATGTGTTCGACGCGGGTCGGCATACCTTGACGACGCAGAACATCCCCTTGCTCACTACCGTCTTGACCGCGCCCCTGTATGGCGACACCCCCTTCCGGTCCGAGGTCTACTTCGTGACCAAGCGGACCTTCACCGATCTGAAATGGGGCACCGTGGAGCCCATCCTGTTCCGCGACGCCGAGTTCAAGATGATCAGGCTGCGCTCGAACGGTATCTACACCTTTCAAATCACCGACCCCAAGCTGTTCGTGGTCAAGATCGTGGGCACCAGGGGCATCTATACCAATTCCCAGATCGAAGACTTCCTCCGTGGCGTCATCGTGGGGCGTTTGGCGGACATCCTCGGCGAGAACCTGGAGTCGGTGCTGGATCTCCCCCGGTACTTCGATGAGCTGGGCGCCGGCCTGAAGGCCCGCATCAAGGACGATTTCGCCCAGTACGGTCTGGCTGTGGTGGACTTCATCGTGAACGCCATCTCACCCCCGGAAGACGTGCAGAAGCGCATCGATGAGCGTTCCGGCATGGAGGCCGTGGGCGGCATGGACCGGTACTTCCAGTACAAAGCCGCGCAGGCGATCGGCGATCTGGCCAGGGCGGGAGGCGGAACGGCCGGAGACGGCGGTAGCGACATAGGCACGGCGGCCACCGCCGGGCTGGGCTTGGGCGCCGGTGCCGGTCTGGGCATGATGATCCCCGGCATGCTGCAGCAGGCCATGGCGGGAGGTGCGGAACCCAAGGTCCGTTGCCCGAATTGTCACGCCGACATCCCCTTCGGCAGCAGATTCTGCCCCAACTGCGGGACGAATCTGGCGGCGACGGTGACCTGTCCGCAGTGCCAGGCGACCCTGCCGGTAGGTTCGAAATTCTGCGCGAACTGTGGCTACAACATGACTGCCGCAGCCGCGCCCGCAGCCGCGCCGACGGCAGCCGGCGCGGCGACTCCCCCACCCGCTACTGAGGAGAACACGGTCACCGGCCCTGAGGGCGACGCTCAATGAGGAGGCATCGCCTCCGAAGCGCCGTGATCCTGCTCGCGGCCGCGACCCTCGTGCTTCTGGCCGCCGGGTCGGTGGCCTTGGCTCAGCCTCTCAAAGAATGGCGTATCGACAATATTGACGTGGTGCTCGACGTCCAGCAGAACGGTGACGTCATCGTCGATGAGACGTATACGTATACGTTCGCAGGCAACTACCACTGGGTAGCCCGCGACATCCCGACGGCGGGCTACGGAGGCATCACCGACATCCAGGTGCGTAACGCCGACGGCATACCTCTGCCCGAGGGCGAGGGGGCCGGCACTTTCAAGAAGTACAAGTCGGGCGATCTTCAGTCTATCGAGATCTACTTCGACCTCACCGACACCTCAGCGACATACACGTATCACTACCGTGCCAAGAACGTCATCCTGTTCTGGGAAGAAGGAGACGAGTTGAGGTGGTATGTGTTCGATGCGGCGACGGCTGTGCCCGTAGGAGCGGCGAGGGCTACGGTGAAGTTGCCCGGCTCCATACCGATCGCGGACATGACTCACTCCGTGCAGACGGGCTTTGGAGTGCAGGCTCTGGTGGACTCTCCCGCGGCCTCCACCATGGTCTACGAAGCCGCCGACATCCCTCCGTACACGAATTTCTGGATCGTGACCGGGTTCCCCAAAGGGGTGGTGAAGTACACGTGGACCGCGCGCCGTTTGGCGGAATTCCTCGTCCCCAAGATAGGGTTCCTGCTCCCCATCATCTCTCTACTGGCTATGCTGCTGATCTGGCGCAAGCGCGGGAGGGACGAGCCGGGAGTGGTCCACGCTACGTACGTGAGCGAGCCTCCGTCCGATCTCTCCCCCGGCTTGGCCGGAGCGCTGATCGACGAAAAGGTGGATACCAAGGAGGTGATCGCCACCATAGTCGACCTCTCGCGAAGAGGCTACATGGAGATCACCGATACCGACGCCAAGGGGCCGGCGGGCAAGGCCATGACCATCTTCACGCGTCGCAAGTCCTTTGACGACCTCAAGGGCTTCGAGAAGAAGGTGGCCGAGTCGCTCTTCGACAGCAAGCACCCCGACCAAGTCACGACCAAGGATCTGAAGAACCACTTCTACAAGTACGTGGAGCCGATCGTCGACCAGGTCTATGAGGACGTCACCACCGCCGGCCTGTTCTTCAAGAACCCCAAGAAGGCACGGGCGCGATGGTTCGGGTATGGTTTTGCGGTGGCCGTGGTCCTGGCGGTCCTCACCTTCATCATGTACTCCACCGAGCTCGCGGGTTTCGGCTGGTTCATGCTCGGTTCTATCGTCGCGGTGATCATCATCTGGGTGTTCGCTCCTCACATGCCGCAGAGGACGCCGAGGGGAGCCCAGGAACAGCGCAGATGGGAGGCCTTCAAGAACTATCTGAGGGACCTCACTCGGTTCCAAGAGATGCAGGCGGCTAAGGAGACTTTTGAGAAGTATCTGCCTTACGCCATCGCTTTCGGTGTGGAGAAGGAGTGGGTGAGGCGTTTTGAGGGGGTCACGGTCTCGTCACCCGACTGGTATCACCCGCCGGTGATCGTGAATCTGCCTGGCGGACCCGTCCGTAGGGGTGGGCTAGGCGGCGGCCTTGGCGGCGGTACGCTCACTCAGGCGGGAAGCGGCCCAGGCTCGCCCGGTGGCGGCTTCAGCCTCGACACCATCTCCGACGGCCTGTTCAAGAGTCTCAGCAACATGTCGAACGTGCTCACGGCCGTGCCCTCGTCCAAGGGCGGCCGCTCGGGCGGCGGTGCCTGGGGTGGCGGCGGTTTCTCCGGTGGAGGCGGAGGAGGGGGGTCCCGTGCCGGGTGAAAGATACAGAGTTGATGATGGCGCTCGGCCCGTTGAGTCGGACGTGGGCTTGTCCTAGAGCGAGCAGGAGGCAGCGATGCGGACCAGGATACTAGGGATCGTGCTCATGGTCGTCGGGCTTGGTGTCGCGGCTTGGCTTGTCGTCGGTCTGACCGAGCTTGCGCCCGGTGCATCCAAAGCGGGTCACGTTCTGGGTCTCGTGCTGTTCTCGCTACCCTTCTTCGCCGTCGGTCTCTACCTACTGCTCACATCCCGCGGAGAGATCAAGGCTGAGACACAGGCCGACAAACAGCGGACGATCCTGAACGCAGTGATGACGCGGGGTCGTGTCAGCGTCGCCGACCTTGCCATCGAATGCGATCTGACCCGCGATCAGGTGAAAGAGAACATCTACGACCTCATCGGCAAGGACCTCTTCAGGGGCTACGTGAACTGGGAGCGCGGCGAGTTGGTCTCAGCCGAGGCGGCTCAAATCAAGAAAGACACCTGTCCGAACTGTGGAGGCAGGGTCGAACTGGCCGGGAAAGGTCTGGTCCGCTGCCCGTATTGTGGCACCGAGACGTATCTCTCGCCGGCCAACGCGCCGGGCGAGCCACCGGGTCCGGGGCCGAACATCCACGTCTAGGAGAGGACGGCACTGATGCGTCTCATGTACAAGTTATGGCTGGATTATCGTGGCAGGGCCTTCGGAGACGGCCCTGCCCGGCTTCTTGACGGCGTACAGGAATGGGGGTCGCTGAGAAAGGCCGCCTTGGAGCTGGGCATGTCCTACAATAAGGCGTGGCGTATCCTACGCGCGGCCGAGCAGCGCTTGGGCTTCCCCCTACTCGACCGTAGCGTGGGCGGCAGCTTGGGCGGGGGCTCGCACCTCACCGCTGAGGCGCGGGATCTGGCGAGACGATACAAAGGCCTTGCCGCCGACGCGGACAGAGCACTTGAGGCGGTCTTCCAGAAGCATTTCGCCGACTGGCAGGATCCCGTTCCGAACGACCCGGCCGCTGAAGAGCAGGCGAAGTCTTAGGGGTGTCCTGTCACTTGCACAGACCCATCGTTTCGCGTTATACTGCTTGCGATATAATGAGATCGCTCAACGAAGACCTCGAAGCCGCTCAGGCCTTTCACGGCCACCTTTGCCACGGGATGGTCATGGGGGTCCGGTTGGCTCGTTACGCCTGCCGGGAGTTGGGTATCGACGATCCTCACAAGAACCGTGATCTGATCGTCTATGTCGAGATGGACCGTTGCGCCAGCGACGCCGTGAGCGTCGTGGCAGGCGTGACGCTCGGCAAGCGTCGGCTCAAGTGGGTGGACTACGGCAAGATGGCGGCCACTTTCGTGGACCTATCCACCGGCCGTTCGGTGCGTGTGGCTCCGCGACCCGAGGTGCCGCACGCCGGCCGGGATACCGATCCTCTGGAGTACTGGAAAGACTGGACCGACGAGCAGTTGTTCAGTTGCGTGCCTGTTGATGTCTGCATGCCCGAGGAAGACAAGCCGGGGAGCCCGTCACGGACGGCGGTCTGCGCGCGCTGCGTCGAGAAGATCCAGGATGGCCGTGAGGTCGTGGTGGACGGCGAGACGTTGTGCCGGGCCTGTGCGCACGGGGCCTACTACCGGTTGAAGAACGACTGAGATGGCGTCCGCGCCCCGACCGAGAGGGACGCGCTAGAACTCGGTGACCCTCGGGCCGGTGGTAGTAGTCACCGACTCTCCCTTCGTGGTGGTGGTCTTGCTCGTCGGCTTCGTAGTGGTGGTGGGTTTGGCAGTGGTCGTGGTCGTGGTGGTGCCGGTGCTGACCTCGATGGTCTTTGAATAAGCCGGGTAGTAGCTCTTGAAGACGTCGGTCTTCTTGGTGCCGTTCGGCCATGTGATGGTGCGCTTTACCTCGCAGTATCTCGCCTGCTGACCGGCGACCAGTATGTTGGTCTTGTCGGGGCCTAGCGATGAATTGGTGACCGACACGTCCGGCAGGATCTCGCCCATCGTGAAGCCGCTGAACTTGGAGGTCACCTTGCGGCCGTCCTTGGTGCCGTAGATGTTGAAAGTGGTTCTGTATCCGTCGGAGCGGGCCCTGATCCAGACGTAGTGGTCGGTGTTGTTCCTGAACCTGAGGTTCTTGCCGCCCTGTGTCACAGTAGCGTCGCGACCGTCCGGGTAGTGGCTTATGTACAGAGAATGGTTGTGCCGCTCGACCACCTCGAGTCCCGCTTCGAACACGGCGTTGAAGAGGGTGGTGGAGACCTGGCAGATGCCGCCTCCCAACACGTCCTCCAGCTTACCTTGGCCGGTGATGCCCTTCGCCAGTTTATAGCCACGTGCCTCGGTACGGTCGCCGATCTGTTTATCGAAGTTGTACACTTCACCCGGGGCGAGCAGGACGTTGCTGGCGTACTTGGTGGTGATCTTCACGTTGGTCTGGCGGTCGGCGGTGCCGCCGTATTCGGTGGTATAGGTGCCGAGGACCTCCTTGACCCCCATGGCCTCGGCTTTCTCGGTGGTGCGGTCGGGCTCCGAGATGGTCACCACGGCTTTGGCCGACCGGCTGCTCGACTTCAGGGCGGCGGCCGTCAGGGCCTCGGCGGTCTTCTCACGGTCCAGCTTCTTCCCCATCACTGCCGGCACGACCCAGGCCTTCTTCCCATCGCTGTCAAAAGTCGCGTTCACCGGTTTGATCGCGATCTTGTCGGAGATGGAGTCGAAGAACTTCTCCAGTTTCTTGGCCGAGAGATATGGCACGAGCGTGGCCACCCCGGCGCGGTCTTTGGAGGCGAAGTCCAAGTAGTTCGCGATCTCCTCAGAACTAAGAGTCCACGCGTCGTTTCCACTCACGAGTCTCAGCGAGGCGCTGATCATCGTCTGGGCCTGCTCGAGCGCCTCCCGGTTGTCTTCCGCTTGGACCTCGGGCTCTTTGACGATCAAAGGGATCTCGAGTCTGGTGGCGTGGAGGGTGAACAGGAGAGCTTCAAGATCTTCGCGCAGCTTGTCCTGGTCGACCACTTTGCCCCTCTTGCCCTCTACCGCCCTGACCCTGCCGTCCTCGACCACGATGCCGGCGTTGATCGGCGGGTTGTCGAGCTCCTGGGCGACCATGTGCAGCAGATCGTCCATCTTGTAGGCGTCGACGGTCCCTTCCAAGGGGATGTCGATATCGGAGAAATAGAGCTTGAGGCGCCGTCCGAAGTCGAGGAAGAAGTTTCTCTCTCGCGTGATGTTCATCGCGACGTCTACGGCGCCCACGACGTCCAACTTGGTGCCTACGTCCGCGGCCATCACCTTCCAGGTCCGAGTACCGGCTTCGAGAATGATCGGGTTGCTCTCGGCGTCATCGACCTCTCGAGTGAGCACGGCCACCGCCTCGTCGTGGGTGAGACCCCCTATCTCGCGGCCGGCCACGCTGATCCCGGTGTGGACCTTATTGTAATAGAGGGCGGAATCGACCAGGATCGCAAGGACGAACAACGCCAGCAAGGACACGATCGCTATGAGTATGGCAAGCCGCCTGCGGCCGCGGCGGCGTTTCTCACTGATTCTTCGACTGCTCAAGAAGGACCCGACTCCTGAATGTAAAGGATGATACAAAATAGCAGATGTCATCCACTCCAAACAGGCCCTCGGGCCGGATGCGGCGGCGTTCATATGCAGGATGTTCTTGCGGATAGGCTGGGGATAGCAGTGTCTCGGGGCCTCTTGGGGCTCGGTTGTGCGCATAGGGCGAACCTGGCGGAGAGGCTGGCGATCACGCTGTCCGACGAGGACGGGGGGGTGGCCGGGGCGCTCTCGGGTGAGGTGCTGGGCAGGGAGTTGGGTCTGTCCAGGGCCGCGGTCCACAAGCACATCGAACAGCTGCGCGCATTGGGGGTCGGCGTCGAGTCGGCGGCCGGCGCCGGTTACCGACTGACGCGTTCGTTCGCCGATCTGGTGGCTGCCGAGACGGCGCTGCCCTACGTACTCAGATCTATGGACGCCGGCGCTCCGTGGAGCGCCGGGTTGCCCTACCATTACATCCCTTCCTGCGATTCCACCAATCGGGTGCTGAAACGTAAGGCGGCCTCGTCTCCGGCGGGGACGGTGGTGGTCACCGATGAGCAGACAAGTGGTCGCGGACGTCTGGGGCGCACCTGGGTCAGTGGACCTAAAAAGGATCTGACCTTCTCGGTCCTACTACATCCGGACGTAGCGCCGGCCCGCGCGCACCTCCTCTCCCTGGCGGGGGCGTTGGCTGTGGCCGAGGTCCTCGAGTCCCTGCCTGGTCTCGAGGGTTCAGTGGGCATCAAGTGGCCCAACGATGTCCTCCTGGGGGGCGAGAAGGTGTGCGGCGTCCTGCTGGAGGGCTCCATGGACCCCGACCGCATCGAGTGGGCCGTAGCGGGCATCGGACTCAACGTGAACAGCCTTCCTGACGCTCTGGTGGGCGGTCTGCCCGTCGAGCAGGCTTCCCGAGCTTGTGAGTGGCGAGGCAAGCCGCGACCGACCTCGCTCCGTGCCGCACTGGGCCGCGATTTGGCGCGGGCGCCCTTGCTGGCCCGCCTGCTCGCGCGCCTGACTGAACGCTGGAGTGGTTTGGATGACGTCGCCGTCCTCGAAGGACTGCGGGAGCGTGATATGCTGGCCGGCCGGCGGGTGACGGTGCTGTCGGGACCGCCACGGGACGAGCCGGTGCTTAGCGGGGAGGCCTTAGGCATAGGTGCGGAAGGACAACTCCTCATAAGAGATCCGTCGGGCAAGACCGTGGCCGTCTTCGCGGGAGACGTGACCGTGCGGGAGGCCGGCGGCGATTTGTGATCCACGGGTGGGCCCAGTACTGACGTCAACCCAGCTTAGAAATATGGTTGACATCCCCCGAGGCTCGAAGCTAGACTTCGACAGTCGATGAGCACCATGCCGTGCAGAAGGGTCAGAAGATGAGATCAGTCGGCGGAGTCTCTGCGCATACCCCTGCCCATGCTTCTGGGCATGCTCTTCACGGATGCCCGTCAGCGCGCACACCCAGGGTATATGGATCCGCCGGTGACGTCTTCCGCCGCACGACTGCCGCCAAACTCGGTTTGGTGCTCGCGGGAGTCGGGATGCTGACGGCCGGCGCTCTGTGTACGGCGCCCTTCTACCCGGTGCCGCTCACGATGCAGACCCTGGCGGTGCTTGTGGTCGGAGGACTCCTTGGCCCCAGGCTGGGGGTGTCCGCAGTAGCCGGCTATCTGTGCTTGGGACTCACCGGTGCGCCGGTGTTCCACGGCGGCTTAGGCGGACCAGGGGTGTTGGCCGGTCCGACCGGCGGATACTTGGTGGGGTTCCTTCTGGCCGTCTCGGTGATGGGCTTCGCCGCGGACCGGGCTCGGCGGACCGGCGTAGTTGGGTGCAGTGGTCGAGCCGGCGCAGGAGACGTGTCCCGGTTGCGACAGATGGCGGTACTGGTGGGCGGCGCTCTGCTATCCGAGGCCGCGATATACGCCTTCGGGCTGCCCTGGCTCGCTTTCTATACGGGAGGCTTCGGCACCGCGGTTGCCGCGGGCCTCGCCCCCTTCCTTCTCGGCGATGCGCTCAAGACGGCGGTGGCCATCGGAGCCGTGCGCAGCGGGCGGAAGCTGCTCTCGCACTGGTCGCTGCCACCGTTCTAGGTGATATCCTCCCTGCCGGCGTGTTCGGCGCGGCAAGGAGACAGACTGGGTCTTGACCGTTCTTGATGCCCTCATACTCGGAGTGGTCCAGGGACTCACGGAGTTCCTCCCTGTCTCCAGTTCCGGTCACCTGGTGCTGGTCCCCGAATTCTTCAACATCCCGGCCCCTACGATAGGTTTCGACGTGCTCGTTCACGTGGCTACCTTGATGGCGGTGGTCGGCTACTTCATCCGCGACGTGGCCAAGATGGTCCTATCGGTGGTGGCTCCACGGCGTTTACGCGACCGGGAGGAAGTGAAGTACTGGAGACGCCTCCTCTTGTGGCTGGTGATCGGCTCTGTACCCGCGGGGCTGGCCGGGGCACTGCTCTCCGACTTCTACGAAGGGCTCTTTCAGAGCACGCTGGCCGTAGGTATCTTCCTCATCACCACCAGCCTGCTGCTGTGGGGAGCCGACATCGCCCTGGGCCGCGTGAGACCGAAAACCCTCGAACTCGGGAAGATGAGGGCAGGCGATGCCCTCATCGTGGGATGCTTCCAGGCTCTGGCTATAGCACCCGGCCTGAGTCGTTCGGGCTCCACCATCGCCGCGGGAGTCTTCTTGGGCTTTGACCGCGAATCGGCCGCCCGCTTCTCCTTCCTGCTCAGCATTCCCGTGATTCTCGGCGCATTCCTGACTCAGTTGGGAGGTATCAAAGACGGGTTCGTGGGTGCCGGCGGCACAGCCCACGCGGTCGGAGCCATAGCGGCGGCCGTCTCCGGGTTCGTCGCCGTGTACTTCCTCATGAGCTACATCAAGCGACACCGGCTGAGGGTTTTTGCCGTCTATACCCTACTACTAGGTCTCTTCGTGGTCGTACTGTCGGCCGTCTAGGAGGGCGTGATGTGGAGAGATAGGACGACTGGGTTCTCCCGGTCGGAGTTCCGCAGGTGGAGTGTCATCCTCGTTGCGGCGGCGGCACTTGTGCTGGTTTGGACCGGCGTGGCCTCTGCCGCTCCTGCCACCGTGGTTCACAAGGGGCCGAGCGACCGCAGGTATATCGCCCTGACCTTTGACGACAATTACGTGACCGCCCAGAGTGTCGCCACACTTCGGGCCCTCATGAAGAATGAGGTGCCGGCTACGCTCTTCCTCATCGGTTCGCCGGTGAGCAGCACCCCCGCCATCAACAACGAGATCCTGAAGGGCATGCAGCGGGGGCTCTTCGAGGTGGGTGACCACAGCTGGTCTCACCCCCAGTTGACCAAGCTGTCCGCCGCGGCCCTGGCGCAGCAGATCGGTGGAGGTACGGACGCCTTCCGCGCCGCCACCGGCGCTCGGACTGTGCCCCTCTTCCGCCCGCCTTACGGAGCCACGAACTCTCAGGTGGCGGCGGTGGCCGGCAGTGAAGGCTTCCGCCATCTGGTGCTTTGGGATGTCGACCCTCGGGACTGGGAGAATCGCTCCGCCGCGTCGATCGCCGACCACGTCATCAGTCGTGCTCACAACGGGGCTATAGTGGTACTGCATCTCTCCGCGGCTCACACGGCGGAGGCCATCCCCGTCATCGTCTCCACGCTGCGGGCCAGGGGATATAAGTTCGTCACGGTGTCGACCATGCTGAAGGGCGACCGACTTTTTCTGGATGTGGAGGCGGGCTCCGTCGTCGGGCAGGCGGTCGCTCGTATGGTCCGGCAGGGTCACATGAACGGTTACGACGGCAATTACTTCGGCCCCACCGACACCATCACACGGGCGCAGGTCGCCAAAGTGGCCGTCTTGGTGGGCGGTCTACACACCGAGACGGTGGAGAACGCCGGGCGGCCCAGCTTCTCCGACGTTCGTCCGCTGCGCGACTCCAATGGCGCTCTCATCCCATACCCCTTCGACTTCATCGAAGAAGCGGCGGGCGCCGGTCTGGTGGTGGGCAGTCTGGGCCCGGCAGGTCAGATGGCCTTCAGGCCGAACGAGGCGATCAGCAGGGTCCAGCTCGCCCAGATAATCGCCCGCATGGTCCGACAGTTGAAGGGCTACGGACCCCACTCACCGGCAGTGCGGGCGGCCTCGTTCACGGACGTGCCCGGTTACGCGGCGGTCGATGTCGCGCTGGTGGCCGGGCTGGGTCTGATGACGGGTTACTCGAACGGTACGTTCGCTCCCTGGTCGGGAGCTCAACGTGGTCACGTGGCCGTGGTTATGAGCCGCTACCTGGATCTGCCGGTGTCTGTGGGGTCGGCGGCGCAGGCGGGGTCGGCGGCGCAGCCGGGAGAGTGACCGTCACCCGTAGACCGCCCGTCTCGAGAGCCTCCAGATCGACGGAACCGCCGTGGGCCGTAGCGACCGACTTGACGATGGACAGTCCCAGGCCGAACCCCCCGGTCTTACGGCTCCTTGACTTGTCGGTCCGGTAGAAGCGGTCGAACAGACGGCCCAGGTCCTCGGGAGCGACCAGGACCCCTTCGTTGGCGACTTGCAGGACGGCCGAACCTGCAGCCACGTAGGTCTTCACCGAGAACCCGCCGTCCGGGATGTTGTGACGGACGGCGTTCTCCACCAGGTTGCCCACCATACGTTCGAGCAGAGACCGCTCGCCTCTTACCATAGCCGGCTGCAGATCTAGGTCTATACGAAGTCCCGTGGCTTCGATAAGGCTCGAGATCCTCTCCACCTCGCCTCCGGCGATGTCTGCCAGGTCGAGGTCGACTTTCGCCGGGGTGGTATCTGCGTTCGCCAGCACCAGTAGGCCATCGATGAGTCTCTCACTCCGGTCCACTGCATCGGTGACGGCCGCTCCCATCTCTCGCAGTTCCTCCGGGGACGGGTCCGGATCGGCCAGAGCTACGTCTATCTCAGCGCGGATGATGGTGAGGGGGGTACGGAGCTCGTGCGAAGCGTTGGAGACAAAGTCTTTCTGAGCCGTGAATGCGGTGTCCAAGCGGCCGAGCATCCCGTCGAAGGTGTCGGCCAGCTCCTTCAGCTCATCACGCGGTCCTTTGAGGTCGATGCGCTCGTGAAGGGTGGAGCCCGATAGTCGTCGAGCGGTACTGGTTATGGCGTTGAGGGGCCGTAGCATCCGTCCCGCCACAACCCAGGCTGAACCGAATGTGATGACCGCCATTATGGCAAGTGCCAGAAGAGATCTCAGCCACAGCCGACGGAGCGCTTCGTCTCTCAGCTCGTTCTGAGCCTCCCGCAGCAGCTGCGGGACTGAGAACTCAAGGAGAACGCCGTTCTTGGTCAGCACGAGGATCTTCTGTTCCGTTTGGCCGGGCGGCCGGTTATTCATCCCACTCGGGGTGAAACCCATCCCTGGAATGTCGGCAGGGAAGCTACGCTCCAAGGCTTCCTTGGGGATGTCGAATTGCTCGGCCACCGCGGCTCGGGCCTTCTCGGGTGCCACCGACAGGTCGTTGCGCACCATGAAATAGTTGATGGTGACCAGCAGAATACCGGCCAGGATAAATAGACCTCCATACCAGAGGGTCAGCTTGAGGCGGATGGTCAGGCCACGGTGACGCTCGGGAGGCATGGACTTCATACTTTGTAGCCCACGCCGGGGACCGTCTTGATCAACGGGGGGTCGCCTATCTTGCGCCGCAGAGTCATGATGGTGACCCTGACCACGTTCGTGAAGGGATCAGCGTTCTCATCCCATACCTTCTCCAGGAGTCCCTCGGCGCTGACGACTCGGCCTTCGGCGGCGAGCAGAGCCTGCAGCACGCCGAACTCCTTGTTGGTAAGCCCCAGGTCGCGTCCGGCACGCCGCGCGATGTGACGGGCCGGGTCGAGCGTCAGGTCTCCGGCGACAAGCACCGGGGGGACGAGGGGGGCGGCCCGCCGGCTGAGGGCTCGAATGCGCGCGACCAACTCTCGAAGAGCGAAGGGCTTGGGCAGGTAGTCGTCGGCTCCCAGGTCGAGCCCGGTCACTCGATCTTGGATGGAACCGGCCGCCGTCAACATGAGGATACGGGACGCGGACTGTTCGGCGACGAGCCGTCTGCAGACTTCGTCGCCGTGCACGACGGGGAGGTTGCGGTCGAGGACGATCACGTCGTATTTGTTGACGGTCGCTTTGATGAGCGCAGACTGCCCGTCGTTAACCACATCCACAGCCATGCCTTCGCGTCGCAGCCCACGCGCGATGGTCTCGGCCAGTCTCTCTTCATCTTCCACCAGCAGGACCCGCACCGGCGCTCCTCTGCACTCGTGACTTCATAGGCGCAGTGATGATACTCCGTTGCGCCGCGTAGTCACACAAAAAGCCACCCTATGCGGGGATTCTACGACCGACTGAGTAAAGCTCTCGTAAAGTGAGCCCGTTCTCAGGGCCGGTCGCGTATCGGTTGGAGGGCCGGTGTATCTCGTGACCCGCTCCGCTTTATGGTCGTCTTACAGGCGGGCGGGTATGCTCCCGTCGATGATTTGGCGGACAGGGTTCGTATGCGCACAGGGTTCGTATGCCGGGTAGTCTGGGTAGAATATGCCGCGTGCAGTGAGTTCTCGCGGGGAAGGATCAGAGATGTCGCATAGTAGCGCGGAGCCCGTGGAAGGCAGTCCCGTTGGAGCTGCGCGAAGCACCAAGCGAACATTGATCAAGATAGCCGTGGCCGCGTTTGTGGTCGCCCTCGTCGCGGTAGGTCCGGGCGCGTGCACGTTCGAGTTCGGAGAGGGTTCCGGCGCCACTGAATCGACTTCGACGCAGTCGACCTCCGGCTCGTCCGGCCAGACGATAACGACCGAGGAAGAGGCGACTTCAACCACTTCCGGCGCTACGTCCACCACCGGCTCCGGCAGCGTGGTGGAGACGGGCGACGGCCTGGCCAGTCCCGCCCAGACGGCAAGCACGGTCCTCGGCCCGAGTGTGGTCAATATCAAGGTCAGCGGTCTTACGAGCCAAGGACCGTTCGGGCGGCAGCCGTTCGAAGCTGAAGGCTCCGGGGTCATCTACACGGCCGGGGGCATGATCATCACCAACAATCACGTAGTGACCGACTACTACGGGGACCTGGTGAGTGAGATAGAGGTGACTCTCGCCACGGGAGAGAAGCTACCTGCAACCGTGGTCGGCACCGATCCCCTTACCGACCTCGCGATCATAAGGGTGAGCTCCGACTTCGCCCTCCCGGAGGCGACCTTCGTGAGCGAGCCGCCGAAGGTGGGCGAGTACGCGGTGGCCATCGGTAGCCCACTCGGCTATGAGAACTCCGTGACTCTCGGCATCGTATCCGGACTCGATCGGAGCATCGAGCGCGTCGGAGGCGACGAGGGAACGGCTCTCAGCAATCTGATACAGACCGACGCACCCATCAGCCCCGGCAACTCCGGAGGCGCGCTGGGGAACGCGAGCGGCCAGGTCATCGGCATCAACGTCGCCTATGAGTCGCCCTCGTCCGGTGCCGTCAACATCGGTTTCGCCATCCCCTCAGTAGTTGTGACCAAGGTAGCCGACGAGATCATAACCACCGGCCGGGCCACACACGCTCAGATAGGCATTCGGCCGTGGACTGTTACGAGCGAGTTGCAGAGGCAGTACAAGCTGGCCCGCTCATCGGGCGTTCTCGTCTATCAGGCGATTGCGGGCGGACCGGCGGCAAAAGCCGGCATCCAGCAGGGCGACATCATCATCAAGGTCGACGATAGAGAGATGGTCGCAGCCAGCGATCTGCTGATCGCCGTACGGGATAGGAAGCCTGGCGATAAGGTGGACGTGACGCTCGACCGGAACGGCCAGGAGATGATCATCTCGGTGATCCTGGAAGAACGTCTGCCCGACAGGTGATAGCTCGGGTCATCGCGGGTAGCCGTGCTCGCCTATGAGAGGCACGAAGACACAGGTGAGGATGGAGGTCTCGCGAAAGCACGGCCCGCCTGGGCGCCTGGCTCCTGACACCTCACCGGCCTCGGCCGGCGTGTCACCATCTTGGGCGATCACTTCGTCTTCTTCACGTGCCACTCGCTCGATCAGCCGGAGGTCCTGATGTGGGCCGGAGGCTACAGGTATTACCATCCTACCATTCATCGCGAGCTGTTCTTTGAGACAGTCAGGAACGAACGGAGCCGCCGCGGTGACGACTATCGCGTCGTAGGGAGCATGCTCGGGCAGGCCCATGGAGCCGTCCCCGGTGATCACGTGCACGTTGTGGTAGCCGAGTCCCGTGAGGCGCGCCTCCGCCTGTTCGGCAAGGTCCACATGCCGTTCGATGGTCCACACGTCGCCGGCGAGCTCGGCCAGTACGGCCGCCTGATATCCGGAGCCGGTGCCGATCTCGAGCACCCGGTCGGTTGGGGTGAGGCAGAGCAGTTCGGTCATCCGGGCCACGATGTAGGGCTGGGAGATGGTCTGCCCGGCTCCGATGGAGAGCGGCCCGTCTTCATAGGCGGCGTGACGCTGGCCGGGAGGCACGAACAGGTGCCGAGGGATCTTCTCCATAGCCGCCAGCACCCGCCGGTCGGTGATATGCCGACGACGCAGTTGGTCGCCGACCATGGAGTGCCGCCGGCGGGCGAGATCGGTTTCATTCAGTTCTGCCGACATAGCCGTGAAACTCGGTCTTTCTACCCCTTGAGGATGCGCAGACCTCCGTGTTTACGCTTACCCCTGACCCGCACTCTGTACACGAGGAGTACTAGGAACGCGGCGAGCAGTGCGCCGATCAGCGGGACGAGTACGAAGAGGAGGGTGCCTATCAGCACCACGATATCTTCATAGAAGCTGATGAGTACTAAGGCGGTTCTGGTGGCGTTGGTGCCCTTCCGTGTGGACCGGAGCACATGGTCGGCCAGTCCGGTGATGACCAGGCCCAGAACGCCCGAGGCGACCATGGCGATCCAGCCCTCCGGCGACATGGCGGCGGCGAACACCACTCCGCCTAGGAAGATCCTGATGGGCCGCATGATCTGGTCGCGCAGGAGAGAGACGGTGTAGACCTTGACCATGACCATCTCGGTCACGGCCAGGACGAAGAGCAGGGCGAGAACCCAGGTCTTCTCCAGGAAGCCGAAGAAGGTGCCGTCAAGCACAGGCGAGCTGGCGAACTCCAGCCGCGAGTAAAGGGCCAAGAAAGCGACGGGGAGAAACGCTCGTATCCCCGTCAGCACCGACAGGCCGGCTCCCATGCAGGCGCGAGCGTAGATACTATTGAAAACGACGTCCACGAAGCGAGTCTAACACGGCATCCGGCGTCGTAAGGACGCCTTTAGACGAGGATATCGTCCGTGGCGTGGCGGAGTTTAGGAGCCCCCTCCTCGGCTGCGTAGCCCACCGAGACTATGGCCGTCGGCACCAGGTTCTCGGGCAGAGCGAGCGTTTGTGCAAGGATGCCGGGGTCGAAGGCCGTCATGGGACACGCGCCCAACCCCAGGGCATAAGCTCCGTTCACGGCGTTACCCAAGGCTATGTGGACCTGTTCGCGGGACCAGGCGAGTCTCTGCTCGGGGGTCATGTCGCCGGTCACCTTGGTGGCGAACGCAACCATGCCCTCGCGCCTCTCGGCCGGGACACCTGCGGCTTCCTGGGCTCGTTCGAGCCTCGAGATGATCGTCGGGTAGTCCACGTCCGCACAGAAGACCAGCACGTGCGAGCAGGTTCTTACCTGCTCCTGGCCGAAGGTGGCGGCGAAGATCTTATCCTTGGCCTCCTGGTCGGAGACGACCTTGATCTTCCAGGGTTGGAGGTTCATCGCCGAGACGGAAAGCCCGATGATCTCGAGGAGCCTCCGGATGGTCTCTTCAGGAACAGATTTGGATTCGTATGACCTGATGGAACGGCGATTTCTGACGACGTCTTCGAATTCCATGGAACCTCTCTTTCTGTTGTTTTGCTTCAGCCTAGGAACCCGACTTGGACCGGCCCTCCTGCTGTCGGGCGAAGTACTCTTGTACGCGTTCATAGAAGTCATCCGGCGGAGTGGGGCTCTGCCTCTCTTCCTCCGTCAGTACCTCGCGCATCAACTTATCGCTCTTGTCCGCCGGGAGCACGAGGAGCGCTTGGGCCGTGGATGCGTTGCGGAGAGCCCGCTCCTCCGCGGTGTCCAGCGGAGGCTCCTGCTGTGGGAAGACACCTTTTCGGGCCTGCCATTCGCCGCACCAGTCCCGGGCAAGGGTCCAGGGCCAGGAGGCCGTGGGTCCGTTCTCTCCGGCGTTGGCGCATAGAACCGCCGCGGGCGCATAACGGCGGCATTTGCCTTCGGCAGTGGAGCAGGACTCCCAATAGAGGCAGTCTTTGCAGTATCGGAGGGGGTGGTCCACGTATCCTCCCACCTTCTCGGTGTCCGTCGCTAAGCTACTATACAGCAGGCGTGGGTGCGTGCGGTTCCCGCGAGCGGCCGCCGCGTGATGCTAAAATCCCTGAGCCGCGCCCCCGTAGCTCAGGGGATAGAGCAGAGGTTTCCTAAACCTCGTGCCGGAGGTTCGAGTCCTCCCGGGGGCGCTACGGTTTTTGCCTGTATTTGGGCCTATAGCGCCGGGCGGTCGGCTCAGGTGAGGCTCCATGGGCTGGCCTGACAGCCAAAGTGATAGCCTGATTCTGAGCGGCACTCGGAGCGGTGGACTCACCGCCGAAGAGAGTATCCATCTCCTGAGCGGCATCCTTCATCAAGCTAGGCATCACGTGGCATCGCCGAGCTGTGGCCATTGCCTCCCGAGACGGTCGATCGTGGCTGGGAAAGCAGCGTGAGTGGCGTGAGCGTAGACGCAACAGAGGTCCAGACCAGGACCAGCACCAGGGATGTAAGCAGCACGCACCCTAGATGCAACTAACGTCGCCTTGCGCCTGGCCATCCTGCCCGAAGTCGAGTCATCAGTGGTCCCTCCAATCGTGTCGGCGGAATCGTCGTTGTCTGACTCATGACGGTCCCGGCAAACGGGCGGGACTGAAGCCGCTGTAACGTGGGATGGGCGTTGACGGTGGTTAACATATTTGCTAACTTAATGACGTGACCTACTCCGTCGCATACTTCAACCGGCGCGTACTCGAGGAGATCAAGTCGTGGCCGGTCGGTGTCTTGGCGGACTACGCATGGTTGGTCGAGCTCTTGACTGAGTTTGGACCCAGGCTCATGATGCCGCACTCCCGTCCCTTGAGTGATGGCCTCTTTGAGCTGCGCCCTCATGGGCGGGAGGGTATCGGGCGGGCGTTGTACTGCTTCGTGGTCGGGCAGCGAGTGGTGGTGCTCCATGCCTTCGTCAAGAAGACACGAGCCACCCCGAAGTCCGACCTAGCGATTGCCCGCAGGAGAATGAAGGAGGTGGGCGATGCCCAGGACTGAATACGAGCCGGTTTCTCATGACCATGAGGCTTTCCTGAAGAAGGCTCTTGAACGCAAGGGTTTCGCTGAGGCATACGAGGGTCTCGAAGACAAGTACAAGCTGGTGCGCGAGTTGCTGGCTGCCCGGATGAGCGCGGGACTCACCCAAGAGCAGGTCGCCGCGTCCATGGGTACCACCAAGAGCGCAGTCTCGAGGCTCGAGGGTGCCGGCCACTCGCCGTCGGTAAGCACGCTCAATAGGTATGCCAAAGCCGTCGGCTGTGACGTGGAGATCAGGCTTGTTCCCTCGGCTCAGGAAGCGCGTGCTGCTGGTCGGTAGCGCGTGTTCGTCCAAGGCGCCCCACTGGCCGGCTTGGCAGGCTTTGACAAGACCACTGTCATATGGAACATTCTTCCTGTCTTTCGTAGACAGGTAAGGTGTTGGAAGTGACAGCGAGAACCATTCCGCCGGGACTGCCGCCTATCTGCAAGGTCTGGCCTCGCGCAGGCCAGATTCGGACGTGATCGGCGCGCCCGAAGAAGTGCGGCCGCCGAAAGCGCTGAGGGCTCTGCGGATCGTCCGTTGGCGGCCCGCATGTGACCCAGTCATCCGCGACGGACTGTCTGCCTGGGCGGTCCCCACGCTCCTTGCCTTCATGGGAACACGTCCGGGCAGGTACCATGACTGGGCGAACGTGGGTGGATGGCTTCGACAGGCTGTGCCAGAGGTGGCCGAGTCCGATCTTGCCCGCGAACTCGAGCGCGAGGCTATCGGTTACTTGACCACGCCCGTCGACATCCCGGGGTGGATACGCCGGGTCCGGGAGCGGTTTGTCTTCTTACGTGACCTCGACGAAGAAGAACAGCTGATCTCGCGCTGCAGCGAAGGTGAGGAGTGGCTGGTACGGCGACAGATCGAAGACTCGGCGCTCGAGCCCGGCGCTCCGAAACCACCCGCTGAGCTTTGATACACGGTGATAGACGATTTCGCGAAAGAGAAGAACCTTCTCTCCGCGGCCGAGTCGCGGCTGGAAGCGCTCGAGCAAGAGCGCTCCGAGTTGCTGGTACGCATCAGGCGGCTGCGCGCGAAGCAAGCCGCAACAGCCAACGGAGCCACCACGAGCGGAACAGCGCCGGAGCCGTCTCCCGTTGCCTCAGCAGCCGTCGCCGCGACCGCGACTGTGAACCGGTATTCGTCTGCCGAGGAGAAGGTCGCCCTCTTTGCGAGCCTCTTCCGCGGACGGGTGGACGTCCATGCCCGGCGCTGGGAGAACCGCCGTCTGGGCCGATCCGGCTTTCAGCCTGCCTGTGCGAACGAATGGGCGGCGGGTCTGTGCGACAAGCGTCGCTACAGGTGCGGGAGCTGCCCGAACCGCGAGTTTCTGCCGCTCACACCTGCCGTCATCCGCGACCACCTGTGCGGAGAACGTGAGAGTGAGCCCGGAAGGGAGTTCGTGATTGGCATCTATCCTCTATTGTCTGACGAGACGTGCTGGTTCCTCGCCCTGGACTTCGACGGCCCAAGCTGGACGGAAGACGCAGCCGCGCTCCTTGGCGCCGGTCGGGAACTGGAGGTACCGGCTACCCTCGAACGCTCTCGTTCCGGTAACGGCGGCCATGTCTGGGTGTTCTTCGCAGAGCCTCTGCCTGCCGTGTTGGCGCGCAGGCTGGGTTCGCTTCTGCTAACGCGGGCCATGGAGTCGCGTCCGGAGATCGGTTTAGCCTCCTACGATCGGCTGTTCCCGAGCCAAGACACCTTGCCTCAGGGTGGCTTTGGAAACCTCATCGCGCTACCACTTCAACGCACGCCCCGCAACCTGGGGAACGCCGTCTTCGTCGACGAATGCTTCGTCCCTTATGAGGATCAGTTCGGGTACCTCTCCTCTCTTGAGCGGCTGACGCGTGAGCGCGCCGAGAGTCTCGTCGACGAGGCCGAGGCCCGAGACCAGGTGATGGGAGTAGGGGTTGTGCCCGAGGAAGACTGGGCGGATGAACCTTGGCGCCGGTTCGAGATCGCGCCCGGCCGCCTCGCGGTGAAGCAGGCGGCCCTCCATGAGGGCCTGCCAGAGTCTCTTCGGGTGGTTTTGGCCGACCAACTCTACATTCCCAAGGGCGATCTCGTCCCTGCGCTGCGTAACCGCATGGTCCGTCTGGCGGCCTTCCAGAACCCGGAGTTCTATCGGGTCCAAGCCATGCATCTCCCGGTGTTCGGCCATGCTCGCGTCATCGGATGTGCGGAGGACTTCCCTCGACACATCGCCCTACCTCGCGGCTGTCTTGCAGAGCTGGAGGAACTGCTTGCCGACTGGGGTGTCCGGCTGGAACTCGTCGACGAGCGTTTCCCCGGCCGGGCCGTCGATGTGCGCTTCCAAGGCCAACTTCGCCCGGAACAGGAGCGCGCGGCTCGAGCTCTGCTCGCGCACGAAACGGGGGTGCTCTCTGCCGGGACGGCCTTCGGCAAGACTGTGGTGGCCGCATACCTCATCGCCGAGCGGGCGGTGAACACGCTCGTTCTTGTACATCGTCAGCAACTGCTCGACCAATGGGTGGCTCGGCTCGCGAGCTTTCTCGGATTGGAGCCCAGAAGCATCGGCCAGATCGGCGGAGGGAAGCGCAAACCTGGGGGACTGATAGACGTCGGGCTGCTTCAGAGCCTGGGACGTCAGGGCCGAGTGGATGAGGTAGTGGCTGAGTATGGACAGGTCATTGTGGACGAATGTCATCATGTGCCGGCCGGAACTTTCGAGATGGTGGCAAGAGCCGCCAAGGCTCGTTACTTCGTCGGCCTCTCAGCTACTCCCACCCGAAAGGACGGCCACCAGCCCATTCTTTTCATGCAGTGCGGGCCGATCCGCTATCGATCGGACCCGCGCCGTCAAGCGGAGGAGCGGCCTTTCGAACACCGCGCCATCGTGCGGCCGACCGGGTTTGTCCTGCCGCCGACTGGTGTGCCGGAAGCAGTATCGGCCGCCGGCCCGGGCATCCAGGAGCTGTACTCCCTGCTGGCCGCCGACTGCCGGCGTAATGCGCTGATTGTCGAGGACGTGATTTGGGCCGTGCGGGCCGGACGCTCTCCGGTGGTGCTCACGGAGCGCCGGGAGCACCTGGAGACTCTCGCAGACCTTCTGAGGCCTGAGGTCGCCAATGTGGTCCTCCTCCACGGGGGTCTGGGCGCCAAGAAGCGTCGGGAGATCGTCCAACGGTTGACTGCCATTGAGGCGTCGGAAGAACGCGTGCTGGTTGCCACGGGACGCTATCTGGGCGAAGGTTTCGATGACGCGCGACTGGACACGCTCTTTCTGGCTCTCCCTATCTCCTGGCGGGGAACCCTTGCGCAGTATGCCGGGCGTTTACACCGCCTCGACGAGGGCAAGACCGAGGTGATCGTGTACGACTACGCCGACCTGGCTGTGCCAGTGCTCGCCCGCATGCACGAACGACGCCTGCGCGGTTATCGAGCGATGGGATATGAGGTGAGCCTGGTGGCGAGCGAAGCTCGCGGCGGAAGACAACGACGACCTACCAACATCGCCCCAACGCACGGGTCATAACGGGCCCATACTCGCATTCGGCGTCCTTCGAAGAAATGCTCTGTTTCAACGACCAGATCGTGGAGAGCGTCGGCGAGCGCTACCGCGTGTGGGACAACTGCTTCAACCCCCTGTACACCGAGGAGACCTCCGGCCACAATCCGCGGGCGCAGAAGTCCAATCGCTTCCGTAATCGTTTCAGCCACAAGTTCTGGTATTTACCCCGACAAATACGACAGCCTGCTCTCCTCGGGATGCGGCCGCTGCATCATGTACCACCCGATTCGCATAGATATCCGCGAGGTACTGCGGGTCATGGGTTCGGCAGACCCGGCGGCGGAACTCGTCGCCGACGAGGCGGCCCAGGCCTACGTGCCGCACGCTCACAGTGAGACGGGCGGCGCGGCTGCGCCCGCCGCCCCAGCAGACGCCCCGGCAGGAGAGGAGACCTAAATGACCCCTCCGAACAGCGACGGCGGTAACGGCGCCGCCAAGACCCTCCTCACCGCCGTCGACGTCGTCACCGGCGCCACCATCCCGCGTGCGGCTAAGGCCGCCGGCAACCCGTATCTCCCGGAGATCGCCACGCTCATCGAGATCATCCAGGAGACTCCCAACATCAAGACCTTCAGGGCCCGCTTCGACGACTCGGCGGTCATGGATAACTTCTCCTTGGCCCCCGGCCAGGTGGGGCAGTTGGGCATCTTTGGCGTGGGCGAGGCGACCTTCGCCATCACCAGCAAACCGGCGGACAAGGATTTCATCCAATTCTCGGTCATGCGCGCCGACGAGGCCACCAAGGCCCTGCACAACCTCTCGGTAGGCGACAAGGTGGGTATCCGCGCCCCCATGGGCTGCGGCTTCCCCGTGGACGACTGGAAGGGCAAGAAGCTCCTCTTCGTCATGGGCGGCATCGGCTCGGCAGCCCTCAAGGCCACCATCGAGTACGCTCTGGCTAACCGCGCCGACTACGAGGGCGTCTCCATCCTCTACGGAGCCACCCACCCCACCAACTTCACCTACTGGTACGATGTGGAGCAGTGGCAGGAGCGCGACGACATCGACCTCACCCTCACCATCGACAAGGAGTGCGACGGCTGACAGTGCGAGGTGGGCCTGGTCCCGGCCATCCTGGAGGAGATGAACCCCGACCCCGCGGGCACCATCGCTGTCCTTTGTGGCCCGCCCATCATAATCCACTTCTCGCTCATGAGCTTTCGCAAGCTGGGCTTCACCGACGAGCAGACCTACACCACCCTGGAAAAGCGCATGAAGTGCGGCATAGGCATCTGCGGCCGCTGCAACATGGGGCCCCGCTACGTGTGTGTCGATGGGCCGGTGTTTACGATGGCGGAACTGGCGGAGTTGCCGGACGAGATTTAGGAGGCTGATGCCCGAGTGGCCATCCATGGATGTCCCCACGATTTTGAGACGTTGACGCGCGCCGTGCTTCCGGCGCGGATGCGGGAGCTTCGTGTGCGCATGGAGACTCCAATCCGGATGGCGGAGTTCGCGGACCCTGGTGTGGGCCCGAAAACTATGGCGCGACGATACGGCTTTCCTGATGACATAAGCGGCTGCTACGTCTTCATGGAAGGCGTGGATCCGATTCATGTCGGCATCTCTCGTCACGTGTTTGCACGATTGTCACAGCATGTAGAACGCGGAGACCACTTCACGGCTACGCTTGCCTACCGGATGGCCAATCACGACGCGCCGCATGACAAGTTCGCAGCTCAGGCCATGGCTGATCCGGAGTTCCGCACAGTCTTCGAGAAGCGACAGGAGTATCTTCTGACGCTGAACGCGGCTGTGGTCGAGATTCCCAATCCCTTGGAGCTCTACGTTTTCGAGGCCTACACGGCGATGGAACTGGACACCGGGCAGTGGAACACCTTTGAGACTCACCAGGCAGAACTGACCCCGGGGATCGTGCGGCCGTCTCTTGGAGGTTCGAGAGGCCGCGCAAAGAGAAGATGTGCAAATTGCGACTTTCCGGTTGTCTGCAGGCAGGATACCCAATCCTTCGTGTCCAACTGATGGAGTAAGCTGGGAACATATCAAGGTCACAAGAGCGTCTAGCTTGTGACCTCGGCGCGCAAGGCCTAGTACGGAGCATGACGATGTTTGAGCTTGAATCAGAGATGATTGCTCCGCTTACGGAGTCTCTGCCTCGGCTACTCATTCCTGAGGGGCCGTACGTTGTCGCTTGCGAAGTACCGGATGGCGCTCGTGTCATCGACATCATCTGCGCGAGTATGCCCGATAGTCGCGATATGGCCCAAGCGGAGGGAGTTGCGAACAAGCTCTCACGGCTGTCGATGGCACAGACAATGGTGTTGGCTCTCATATGGCGTGAGAAGAAGGTTTCAGCATCCCGTCTCAGCGCCATGACCTATGTCGGGCTGGACGAACTCCGGGAAGGATATCTGGAGCCCTTTTGTCGGGCTGGTCTTGTCGACCAGGAAGGGCGGTCGTGGGTGGTTGGGTCCTGGGGTGAAGCACGCCCGGGGCACTTGATCGCCGTGGAGGCAAAGCTGACTGACTGGCGTGAGGCTATTTGGCAGGCCAAAGACAACAGAGGGCGGGCCGACTACTCCTATGTGGCACTTCCGAAAGTAAGCAGAAGGCGAACGCGCGAAGAACTCATCAAGAGCGCGCGGGAACAAGGTGTCGGAGTCGTAGAGCTGCATCCTCGTGGCGAGGCCGAGATCGTGCTGAAAGCTAGAAAGACGCCATCTGACGTGTGTATACAGAAGTGGCAGCTAGCCGTGCGCTTGTTGGCCGACTCATCACGAACGAATAGCCGATGGACCCTGATAGAAGGGTCGGCGGGGGCCTGATGGACATCGCTGAGGCTCGTAACTGCTTGCCTCAGTATCAGCTTGCACAGACTCTACGTGCTGGCGCCCAAGGCGATGTGTTCCGGGGCAACGCGCCCGACGGAAGGGATATTGTTGTCAAAATAATCTCTGGGGCCTGGGTGCAGCGGGGAGAACGTGAAATCCGAGCCTTGGCCCTGGTCAATCATCCCGCTGTGGTGCGTCTTGTTGGCCACGGGATGGTTGATTGTGCGGGCAACCGGTTGCCATTCATGGCAACGGAGTTCATAGAAGGTGAGGACTTGCGGTATCAGCTGGATACCGCAACCTTCCATACTGCGGCCGCACCTCGTCTGGTTTCATCTCTCGCGGAAGGACTCGACGCAATCTGGGCGCAGCAAATAGTGCACAGAGATATCAAGCCAGCCAATATCATGGTCAGGCCTGATGGACGAGGTGTGCTACTTGACCTCGGAGTTGCGCGCTGTCTTGGAATGACGACTCTGACAGTTGGCACGGGTTCGCCGGGTACATTGGGCTATCTCTCTCCAGAGCAGGCACGTGGCGTGCGAAACCTAACCACCAAGTCAGACGTATATTCGCTTGGGGTTACAGCGTACGAGGCGGTCGTTGGCGACCATCCCTTTGGTAGGGACCAGATTCTCATGATGAATGCATCGCGGCCGCCGACTGTTCGAGGGCGAGCTCGTTGCAGCAACGCGATGGCAGACTTGATCGCAGCAATGATGGAGCCGCTTCCTGCAATGCGCCCAATGCCTAGGGAGGTCGTGACAGCTTTGGCTGGGGAGGTTACCTAGTGTTTCTGTACAACTCGATGTGGACTTGGAATCCGTCTGCATCCACGACACCGCATGGAGTCGTCCTTCACGCTGTGGGTTGCCCTCTTGACAACGCAGAGTCTCGGGATTTCCCAACCTCTCGAGACGGCTTTGTTCTGTTCGATCCAGATTCCTACCTGTGGGATCTAGATTCTGCGACGTGCGGGCGTGCAGTGGAGTGCCTAGAGTCGTACCCCTGGGTTCCGGATGCTCCTACTCGCACGAACCTCTCATCCATGTCGGACGAGGAGATTGTCAGTGCCATTGAGGCTTCCGCAGAATGGCAAGTGGAGAGGGGAGCGTCAAGGATAATACTGCCGACACCCCTCGTCTCCGATCCGATATTGCCGCTCGATGAGTTTCTACGCTGGCTAGATCTTGGAGCTGGAGTTGCGGCGGCTAGCGGCGCTCAGGCGCTTCTCGCCGTAGGTGTTTCTGAGGTCGCAATTCGAGCCCATTTTGGCACGATCCTGGACCATCTCACTGCTAGGGACGACATACCGGGCGTATATATCTTCGCTGAAACGTCCCGGAGTAGCGGAAACGTCGCTGTCAACCAGGATGTGGCACGCATGCTGCTCATGGCATCGTATTTCGCGGGGTGGCGTCTTGAGCGAGAGGTCGTCGTGAACTTCGCTGACACCTTCGGTCTGGCATGTCTGGCCGCAGGAGCACTGGCGTTTGCTGGAGGATATGAGCGAAAGTGCCGTAGACTCAATTTTGGGAACTTTGAGGAACGAGACGGCGGAGGTGCCTTCCCGAAGTTCTTCGCGCTTAGTACTACCGCATATTATCGCCCGGAGAGAGATATGCAACGCATGAGGGACGAGCGACTGCTCCGGTTACTCAATGCGGACCGCACACTCTCATCAGCACCTCTGTTTGACGCGCTGCAAGCCGGCAGTTCGGCGCAGGAGGTCCCGACTTGGCGGGAGTCAAGGAACAACGTTGCTGCTGCCAAAGCCCACTTGATTGAACGGCTATGTGACGCTGTCGACGAACTACTGACCCTCCCCCCGGGGCGAGACAGGATCGTTTGGGCGCTTGACTGGCTTCAGGATGCTGAACGGAATGTGGCCTACCTCAGCAGCAGATTCGAGGATGCCCCGCTCGACGACGATGGGCGTCACGTTCGTGCCTGGAGGGCAGCCTTTGAGTCTTTCGTCCAAGAGTTTGGACTAATCTAGGCGTTTCGGTCTTGCGGCTCGCTGACTTTGCCCACAGAACCGGGATGCCAACCATCCCCAGAGTAGTCGTGCAACCCCTCACAGAAGAATCTCACACGTGATTGGCGACCTGCCCGAATCGCAGGAGGGAACTGATGCTCTACAAGCTCTCCGCAAAAGGTGAAGGGCTCGGGACTCTTGAGCCGCCTGCCATTTCTTGAGGTGGCAGACCTGCAGAAACGGGAGAAAGATCTTGAGAATCTTCTGGCCCACCACCTGCCCGACGTCCTCTTCGAGGACGCCGCACTCCAGCCGATTTTCCAAGACCAGATCACCTGACGGCCGGTATTGTCCTAGTAGAGGACATTGAACCGTGTCTACAGCTTTCACTTGCCCAATTCATCCAGCATCGCCAGCCTATAGGCTTCAACCTTGTCTGATCCTGCAAATAGGGTGCCGAAAGAGCGGCTGAATGCAGCCGAGTCACCAGCCTGTAAGGCAGCCGACACTCCCAAGGCCCCCGCTTTGAGCAGCCCGAGTCCCTCTAGCAACTGGGCGTGAATGCTCGCAAGCCGATCGGGGACTTTGGCTGCCGACGCGTCATCGATGCACCCCTGGACACCGGAGACGTACTTCGAGAGCAAGCCGATTGCCTCCTCGGCGTCATTGGCTGCCAAGATGGTCTCCATTGACTGGTTCACGCCGCGGACCTTCGAAATGAGCGTTGCCGCCGTGTCGTAGTAAGCCTGGTCCTCCGCGTTGGCTTGATTGCCGAGCACGTCTTGACAGTGAGCGACGCGGCTGGCAGTTCCGTCCGTCGCCCTTCCGTTTTTTGCGTCGAGAGCCATGGACTTCTGGTACTCAACTATTGCCTCCTGATATCTGCCGAGTCCTTCAAGTGCGTACCCCTTATAGAACCAAGAGGAGGAATTGCTCGGGAGGCTCTGGCTGTAGCCCTCCGCTGTCTGCAACGCTTCGGCGAACTTGCCTTGTTCGAGTAGAAGGCATACTTTCGACCCCCAGCCGGACGCGAATCCCGGCTCGGTAGAAATGGCTTGCGAGTACAGGGCGAGTGCTTCGGAGGGCTTGCCGGCTTCCTCAGCGGCCCTACCTTGATCGACAAGGGCCACGGCTCTGTCCCAGTTCTCCCGCGTCGCGTCACCCTCCCCGGAGGGCATGCAAGAGAGACCAAATAGACTGACAACTAGGAGAAAAAGAAGCGATGCGGCGAGCACAAGGCGAGTCTTGGACCGTGTGGCCATTTCCCAAACAGCGCGTCCCATGAGCAAACCCTCCTCCATCGATGCTCCAAGGCAGCGAACCCCGCCTCCGATTGTAGACCAGTTGCGGTAAGACAGCAGGAGGGAGGTTCTCCCGCTGCAAAATAATGAACGAGCGGTCTGCCTTGTGAGCGTCTGCGAGAAGATGCGCCCGCAGCTTTCCCTTGCCTCCCCAGCAGCACAACGAGCGAGGCAAAACAGAAATCACAGTCGAGCGTGTTAAGAGAAGAGAAGAGAGAGCGTGGACTAACATCCCCCGGTCTTCGCCGCTGGAGGAGGCCGCGAGCACCGAAGGGCAGCCTGGTGCGGGGCCGCTCGGCTGGTCGGCGGGTCTTCCGGGGTCGTTCGCCTGAGTGCCTGCGATACTCAAAGGGGCGGGTGTTCTTTATCGGGGCAAGAGAAGGGGCGCTCTGCCCATCCGCCAGTAGCGCCTCGGTTCCAGGTCTAGTCTAGTAGGCCCAGATCGGCCGGCGGAACGTACCCGGTCAGGAGCTGCATCTCCTCTTCGCTGATCGGGATCCCGGCAGTCTCCAGGTCTTTTGGCCAGCAGTTGTCTGTGAACCTGCTGTCAGGGTCCTCCGGCGGGCGGTCAAGGACCTGGTAGGCGAGGTACGCGCCCGGCATTATGTCTCCGAGATCCTCGAAGACCCGGTGTCGACCATCGCGGTCAGTGTGGAAGTAGTAGCGGCTTCTTAGGGTGATGGTAGTCATTCGCTGGAACCTCCTTTGTACGAGGGCGTGCGTGCGGATTGCTGAATCTCGGGGTCAATCACCCCCTCTCTGCCTTTGACAGCCAAACTGACAGCCAAACCCAGAGAGTCAGGCCGTCACAGAGGGGCTCGATGGAGAGCAGCGCCGGTTTTTTGCTGCTCAGAGCGAGCCCGTGGAGGCAGTGGAGAGCGCCAGCAGGGTTTCCTAAACCTCGTGCCGGAGGTTCGAGTCCTCCCGGGGGCATGGGCGGTCATGAGGTTGGATGTGCGCATCGGCGAGTGACTCCCTTGCGCCGGCCGACGCCGGGATCCTCGCGCCCGACCTCTCCATCAGTCGCAGCCGAACCTCGCGATCGGGCACTGCACCTCCCAATCGGCCCGGCCCAGGCCCTGACGGCGCATTCCGGCGGGCTCCCTTGTAATAGCGGGTGATTCGAGTATCATCCCCGGCGGAGTCCTAAGAGTTCAACGCAGCATCTGAGGAACTTACAGAAGGACCCGCAGAGGAAACGCGGAGTTAAACGACCGCCTAGTACGCAGACGCGGGTGCGAAGTAAGGGGGCGCGGATGAAAACGCGAGTGCTCTTGGGATTCTTTCGTTCTGCGCCGTCTACGCCCCTGAACAGCAGTCAGGCAGTCGTCGTCAAGGGACAGGAATAGAAGAGATGGCGAAGCGGGTCGCGACTATAGCCGGAGCAATATTGCTTGCCGCCGGTGTCGGCGTCGCCATCCTGCACTACGTGATGGAAGGCAGCCTCACCGACAGCTACATCACCCTCGCCATAGCCGCTGTGCTGCTCATCGCGGGATGGACGCTCTTCGAGCGGGGTACCGGTATCTCCCGTCGTCGTAGAGAAGACGACGACGGGAGCGATCTCTGAGGCGCCGTCGGCGAGCGCCGCCGGTGATGTCGGGCGCCCGTTGGGGTGCGCCGTCGCCGGTTTGCGCGAGGCGCCGGTTGAGCTACGCTGGCCTGGGTGAAGCGCCGCGCCGATTTGCTCCCTGGGCAGGCCTTTAGCGCACGAAGTTCGTTCTCACCAAGGGTTCCCTTTCCGGATAGGGCACCGTGTCTTTGGCGGCTTCGATGCACTTGAGCAACCAAGCCATGTTGCGGCCCAGGGTCCTCATGATCTGCATACCTTCCAGATCCTGCCTCACCTCGTCGGGGGTGAGTCCATGGGTGGCGTTCCAGTACTGAGACGGGACGACCGGCATGTTGGAGATGGTGAAATACTTGTTCAAGCGGTCGAACGCGGTGCCGGCGCCGCCTCGGCGACAGTTCACAACAGCCGCGGCAGGTTTGTAAGCGTAGGCCGCCGCCTTCCCGAAGAACAGGCGATCGAGGAACGCGCATAGGGCTCCGTTCGCGCCGGCGTAATAGACGGGGGAGCCCACGACGATGCCGTCCGCCTTCTTAACCAAGTCGACGCATGTGTTGACGGGATCGTCGTCGAAGATGCAGTACCCAGTCTCGAAGCAGGCGCCGCAGCCTGTGCATCCCCGGATCGGACTATTGCCGATGTGGAAGAAGTCGGTCTTGATGCCCTGCTCCTCGAGCTGACCGGCCACCTCCACGAGTGCGGTATATGTGCAGCCCTCCTTGTGCGGACTGCCGTTGATCATCAGTACCTGCATAGTGTCATCCTTTCGCTTGTTGGTCGACTGCTCTCTCTTCGCGCTTGGGTCCCACTATCGAGGCGGCGGCCCCGAGGATGCAAAGCGCGGTGAAGATCATGAACGTGATGCGGACGCTGGTCAGCACCTGTGGATAGTCGGAGGGTTGGATGGCCTGTCGCCCCACCAGGACGGCCAGGACCAGCGTCGCCAACCCCATGCTCACGCTCATCCCGGTCTGGCGCAGCGTGGCCAGAGTGGCCGACGCCACTCCCACGAACCGGGCGTCTACGCTGTTCATGATGGTGTGTGTATTGGGAGTGGCGAAGAGGGCGATACCTCCCCCGAGCACGCAGAGGACCAGGATGATGAACCAGAACGGAGTGGTGGTGCTGAGGAAGCTGAAGGCGAGCAGGGAGACCACGCATAAGCCCATTCCGGCGGAGGCCAAGTACCGAGGTTCCAACCTGTCGGTCAACCGGCCGATGACCGGCGCCAGGAGCACCTGCACGAAAGCGCCGGTCACGATGATGAGGCCCGTCGTCTGCGGATTCAGCCCCCTGTTGTACTGAAGGTAGAGGCTCATCAGGAAGGTCATGGCCGACGTGGCGCTGTAGCTGACGAAGGCCGCTACGTTGGAGTAGGCGAACACCCGGCTGCGCCGCAGCAGGTCGATATTGAGTAGAGGGTCGGCGGCCCGAGTCTCCCACCAAAGGAAGACGGCCACGCCGATGACGCCCGCGACGACGAGGATACCGCCGGTGAGGTCGGGAAGCAGCGAGAAGCCCAAGAGGACGGCTGTTAACGACACCGCGTAGATTATCGAGCCGAAGATGTCGAAGCGTGCCCGCTTGGGCTCGCGCCAATCAAGATGGCGCAGCCTCCAGAGAGGCAGCGCCACGTTGACCAGTCCCACGGCGCCGACCACTAGGAAGAGGCTGCGCCAACCGAGATTATGGATGATAAGCCCGCCGAGTACCGGGCCGAGCGTGACACCAAGGTAGATACCGGCAACGTTAAGCCCGAGCGCTTTCCCCCGGGATTCCGGAGGAAAGGCCAGGATGACGAGAGCTGTGGAGGTCGCCGAACCGCTCGCCAGCCCCAGTCCGTGGACGGCCCGCAGAGCCAGTAGCACGTTGGCCGATGGGGCGAAGGCGCAGGCGAAAGCTATCACCGTGAAGATGATCATGCTGGCGGTGAAGACCTTCACTCGGCCCTGCAGGTCTGCGATGCGCCCCATGGGTAGCAGGGTCGCGCCGGCCACGAGGACGTACGAGAGTGAGATCCAGCCGAGGGTCACCGCCGACACCTTGAACTCCTCCTGTATCAGCGGCAGGGCGATATTGATCGTCGACGACATGAAAGTGACCAGAAAGCCGCCCATAGTGGCGACGATCAGGACTGTGTTGCGCTCCGGGGTGAGCTGCTGAGGCTGGGAGGTTTGTGGTCCGCTCATCAGCTAAAGGCTACCAGTTAGGCGCGGCGCGCACGGCCGCGCGATCATGTTTTGAGCACCTTCCGGCCCCGGATGGAATAGCGTTTCGCCTCGCCCGTGCGTCTCGTCCTCGCGCCTCGCCCGGCGCGCAGTTGCGCGCAGCTACGTCTCGCGCACGTCGACGATGCGGGTCACGAGAGGCTCCAGGGTCTTGATCAGACCCTCCCGCGTCACGTCGCGCACCTTGAAGGTGACGGTGTTCTCCTCCGCGCTCTCGGTGAAGGCGACGAAGCGGCCTCCGGCGTCGGCCACCGCACCGGACAGCCCGCATAGGCCGCCCTTCGTGAGCGGCATCTCGGCCGTCACCCGTACTCCTGCCTGCCGAGCTCCGAATATGTCGACGAGCACGTTGAAGAGGTGTGACTCCGTGATGATGCCCACGAGCTCGCCGTCACGCACGACCGGCAGCCCGCTGACTTTGGCTTCGGCCATGATGCGTCCGGCCTCTTCCACCGCGGTGTCCTCGGTCACGGTGATGACCTTGTGGGTCATGACCTCCGAGACCTTGATCTTCTCCAGGAGGTAGTTCACCTCCCAGATGCTGAGCGACGTCGCCGGTGAGGGCGAAGCGCGAAAGAGATCCGTGAGGGACACGATGCCCATTAGGGCGCCATCACTACTCAGCACGGGCAACTGACGGACCTTACTCCCCTGCATCACCTTGAGCGCATCGGGCACAGACGCGTCGGGGGTCGTTGTGATGGGGTTCTTGGACATCCTCTTGCGAACAAGCATCTCAGCCTCCCCACTCGTTCATCGGATGGATGTTCCCAGTGTGCCGCAGGGTTAAACGCAGTGGACGGGAGCCGGCATTCTCGTCTCCGGTCAGAGCCGTTGCTCTACAATGTGCGGAGAACCCCTATGGAGGTGGATGTGACTCTCGAGACCGTGTTCAGCATGGATGCGTCCAGCATCAAGTTCGGAAAGGGAGCGACCCGCGAGGTCGGCTCCGATATGAAGGCCTTGGGGGCCAAGCGCGTGATGGTGGTGACCGATACCAACCTGGTCACCTCCGAGCCCGTGGCCGTAGCCCTCGATTCTCTCAAGAAAGAAGGCATCGACACCACCCTCTTCGACCGGGTGCGCGTCGAGCCCAACGATCAGTCGTTCCAGGAGGCCGTCGCGTTCGCGGTGGAGGGCGGATTCGACGGGTATGTGGCCGTAGGAGGCGGCTCGACCATGGACACGGCCAAAGTGGCCAACCTGTATGCGACTTACCCTGCGGATTTCCTCGACTACGTCAATGCTCCTATCGGCAAAGCGAAACCGGTGCCGGGAGACCTCAAGCCCCTCGTCGCCATCCCCACGACGGCCGGCACGGGGAGCGAGACCACCGGGGTGGCCATCTTCGACCTCTCCGAGATGCATGCTAAGACCGGCATCGCCCATAAGGCCCTGCGTCCACGGCTGGGGATCGTCGATCCCGAGAATACCCGCACCTTGCCTAAGATGGCAGTAGCGTGCACGGCTTTGGATGTCTTCTCGCACGCCATCGAATCGCTGACTGCGCTCCCCTTTCACAAGCGGGAGGCGCCCGACTCGCCTACGATGCGCCCCGCCTACCAGGGGGCAAACCCCATATCGAACATCTGGGCGGCCAAGGCCTTGGAGATCGGCTCGAAGTTCATGATACGGGCGGTCAACGATCCCGACGACGAAGAGGCGCGGACACAGATGATCCTTGCCTCCACCATCGCCGGGGTGGGGTTCGGCTCCGCCGGCGTGACGCTGCCTCACGGCATGTCCTATCCTATCTCGGGGTTGGTGCGCGACTACCGTCCCGACGGTTATCCACAGGATCACGCGCTCGTCCCCCATGGGATGGCGGTCATCCTCGGGGCGCCTGCAGCGTTCCGTTTCATGGCTCCCGGGAACCCGGATATGTTCTTACGTGCGGCGGAACTGATCGGTGTCGACACGCGGGGGGCCGGACCCGGCGACGTCGGTGAGATGGTGGCTCAGGCAGTCATCGAGATCATGCAGAAGGTCGGCATCCCCAACGGACTGCGGGCGGTGGGCTACACGCCCGACGATGTCGACGCATTGGTGGAGGGCGTGCTGCCGCAACAGCGGGTGACCAAGCTCTCGCCTCGGCCCGCGACGGCGGCGGACTTCCGCCAGATGTTCCTTGACTCGATGACCATCTGGTAGGGGCCCTACATATCAGTCATGTTAGCGTGGTGGGGGCCCGGCAGCGTGCGCCTTCAGACCTTCTTCTGAGCCTCGACGGGGGCGGGATGGGCGGGCATCTTGCCCCGCACGAGTGAGGTCGCGACGCCTGCAGCGCACAGCACTGTCAGGATGGCGAAGGTGAGGCGCACGGCCGTCAGGAGGGCAGGATAGTCGGCGGTCTGTATGTCGTGTCGTCCTACGACGAGCGCCATGATCAGGGTCGCGACTGCAATACTGAGCGCCATGCCCACCGATCGCACGGTGCCGATGCCGGCCGATGCGAAGCCGACGTACTGCCGCTCTACGCTACCCATGATGGAGTTCTGGTTCGGCCCTGAGAAGAATCCATATCCTATTCCGAGGAGGGCCAGGGCGAGCGCGATGTACCAGTAGGGCGTGGTGGCGCCGACGAAGCTGAAGAGAAGCAGACTGGCCACTTGAAGGGCCATGCCGATCGACGCGACCCAGCGGGGTTCGATGCGGTCGGAGAGACGGCCTCCGAATGGAGAGATCGCACTCTGCAACGCCACCCCCACCACAAGCACCAGGCCGGCGGTCTGAGCGTTCAGGCCTTTGATGAACTGCAGATAGAGGCTCATCAGAAAGGTCACCGCCCAGACGGAGGAATAGCTGAGCAGCGCCGTCAGGTTGGAGAAGGCGAACACGCGGTTATTGCGGAAGAGGCGTAGCACGATGAGAGGGCTTCGTGCCCGGGTCTGCCACCAGATGAACACGGCTAGAAAGAGCAACCCCACTGCCAGAGTCACAACCCCCTGAAGGAGGGGGAGCCAGGAAAGCCCCAGCAAGAAGATCGACAACCCTATTGCGTAAAGCACGGAACCGGGCCAGTCGTAGCCGCCGTGCCGCTCCTCCTTCCACTCCGCGCGGCCCAGCAGCCACAGGTCCAGACCGATGATGAAGAAGGCAAAGCATCCGGTGACCAGAAACAAGTTGCGCCAGCCGACGTTGTGCACTATCACACCGCCGAGCACCGGCCCCATGGTCTGGCCCAGATAGGCCGCGGCTGCGCTCACACCCATGGCGAAACCGCGTCGCTGCGGGGGATAGGCGAGGGTCAGCACGGCCATAGCGGTGCAGAACATGGCCGACGCGCCGATACCCTGAGTGATGCGCAGGATCAAGAGGGAGGTGAACGAATCCGCGAACACCGTAGCGACCGAACTGAGGGCGAATAGGACGAACCCGCCCAGGTACAGGAGACGCCTTCCGTAGCGGTCGCCAACCTTGCCCAACGGGAGGAGAAGCACCGCCGAGGCGAGGACGTATCCGAGCGTCAGCCATCCGAGAGCCATGGCTCCCAGGTGGAACTCGGTCTGGATGGACGGCAGGGCTATGTTGATGGAAGTGGTGGTGAAGGCCGCCGTCCAGGCGGCAAGGAAGTTGGCCAGCAGAACGTACGCTGGACGGAGAGAGGCGGCGGCGTTCGTGTCGAAAAAGGAGGTGGGTCGGGAGATCTGGCGCATACGTTTAGTCTATCCTCTTGCGCGGTCTTGTATTCGTCGGGCCGGACGAGTAATATGCCGCCGAACAGTGTTCACAACAACGTGCAGTGTTCAGCAAACGCGAAGTGTTCGTAATGGAAGGGAAGGACTCGAGACTGGAAGCAGGGGCGAAAAAGCAGCCCGAACCGAGGCTCTCGAGACGTGACCGCAGGAGGCTCGACACTAAGGAGGAGATCCTCAAGGCGGCGCGGGAGTTGATGCTGGAGGTGGGTCCCGAAGCGGTGAGCCTCCGACAGGTAGCGCGTCGTGCCGATTTCAGTCCGGCCGCACTCTACACGTATTTCTCCAGCCGGGACGAACTTGTGGCGACCCTTTTCGCCGAGTCCTTCGAACGGCTCGACGCGTATCTCCGGCGTGTATCGACCGACCTGCCGCTGCCGCAACGAGTCATCGAGCTTGGCACGGCCTACATGGAGTTCGGCTGCAACAATCCTATGGACCTACGGTGTATATTACTCGCGACTTCTCAGGAGGGGTTGCCTTCGTCAAGTGGAGTGGCCCTTGGGTTGGGGGCGGTCGGGCTCATAAGCGAACCCCTCCATGAAGGTCTGGAGCAGGGGGTCTTCCGGACCGACCCCGCACTGTCGCCGGCCGAGCTGGCCTACCTCGTTTGGGCCCTGGTGCACGGGATGGTGTCCATCAGCGCCGTCGACCTGTCGCAGGTGGCCGACCGGGTGTCGGCCGACCCCGGCAAGGCGCTCGAGGCGTTCGTCGGGTTGTTGATGTCGTCCGAAGCGCAGTAAAGGCGCGCAGTGATGTTCGAAGCCATCGGTAGGTTCGCATATAGGTTCAGATGGTTGATCATCGGCATCTGGATCGTCATGTTCGGCGTCAGTGTTGCGGCGACACCTTTCCTAGAGGGTGTTCTGACGGGTGGTTTTTCGAACCCGGAATCTCCCTCACAGGTGGCGAGCGGGCTCATCGAGGAGAAGTTCGCACAGGGCCCCACCACCCTGGTGGTGGTTTTCAAGAGCGACACTCTGGAGGCCACAAGTGAGCTCTTCCAGGCGGCCGAGAAGGCGTCGCTCGACGAACTGGAAAAGGCGAACATCCCCAATCTAGAGAGTATCCAGACCTATTCCAACACCGGCAGCGAGCTGATGCTGTCGAAAGACAGGCACAGCTCCGCCGCTGTGCTCAGCTTCTCCGCTTCTGATCAGGAAGTGCAGTCACAGCTGAAGACGATCAGGCGGGCTCTGAGGAGTGTCGCCCTCGAGACGTACGTGACCGGTGAACCGGCGGTCTTCGCCGATATCTCCTCTTACTCCTTCCGCGACCTGCGGAAGGTGGAGCTGTATGGGTTGCCGGTCGCTCTTCTGGCCCTCATCTTCGTGTTCGGCAGCCTGGTGGCTGCCGCTATGCCGGTCATCACCGGGGGCCTCGCGGTGACCGTCACCCTCGGTTGGATGTACCTGATCGCCCGAGCCACGAGCATGTCGATCTTCTCGATGAACGTTGCGACTCTTCTTGGCCTGGCGGTGGCGATCGACTATGCGTTATTCGTGGTCTGGCGCTTCAGGGAGGAACTTCACAGAGGCGCTTCGGTCGAGGAAGCGGTGGTGGTGACCACCGCCCGTGCGGGGCGCTCCATCTTCTACAGCGGCGCTGCGGTGATGGTGGGCGTTGTAGGACTCATCTTCTTTCCGTCGCCCGGTCTTCGTTCGCTCGGTATAGGCGGGGCTTTGGTGGTGTTCTTCTCTGTAGCGGCCACGGTGACCTTCATGCCCGCGATTCTCGCCGTTCTCGGTCGCCGTATCGACTCCATCCCGGTGATCAAGCTTCAGGGGGCCCACGACGGCCGTCTTTGGAAGGGTTGGGCGCGCACGGTCCTGCGGCGCCCTTGGCTCTCCATCCTGGTAGTGGTTGTACTCGTTGCCCTCCTGGCTGGGCCTGCGATCACCATGAAGACCCAGATGACCTCGGCCATCGCCCTACCCCCCGAGGCCGAAGCGCGCCAAGGCCTCACGATCCTGGACGAGGAGTTCGACCGGCAGCAACTTTCACCCACGCTGGTACTGCTCACTTGGGATGGCGACTCGAAGATAGATATGGCCCGTGCCGCCGCCTTCTTCATGTATGGTCAGCAGTTGGCCACGGTGGAAGGGGTGAGTTCTGTGCAGAGCCCCTTCACCATCGCGGGGCTCGACGACCCCATGGCCATGGCGGAGCTATGGCCACAGTTTGAGGGACTGCTGAACGATCCCGATGGCTTCGTGGTCCCCGACGAAGGCATCACCCTGGATTCCGGGTTGACCATCACGCATGAACAGCTGGAACAGTTCAAGCAGTTGATCAAGTCGACCGTGGCGCCCGGCGCGTTGCTCTATCGGGTAGTGGCTGAAGACGGTCTCAGTACGATCCAGACGGACGAGCTTGTCGGACGGCTGATGGGCTCTGAACCTCCTTCGGGGTATTCGGCGTACGTGGGCGGTGAGGCGGCCTTCAGCCATGACTTCACCAAGGAGCTCGACACCTGGTTCCCCTGGGTGATCGTGTGGATAGTGTTCACGACCCTTATCGTCTTCGTACTGTTGCTACGGAGCGTAGTGCTGCCGGTGCTGGCCGTGGTGATCAATCTGGCCACGATCGCCATGAGTATGGGGATCCTTGTACTCATCTTCCAGGGCGATACCTTCGCGGGCTTCCTCCGCTTCACCGCCACTGGGGCCATCGACGCCGTGGATCGTGTGCTCATGGTCTGCATACTGTTCGGCATAACCATGGACTACGCCGTCTTCATGCTGACCCGTATGCACGAGCGCTGGCATCGTAGCAAAGACCCGCGGGAAGCCGTCGCCGTAGGTCTGGTGCGGAGCGGGCGGATCATCGTGAGCGCTGCGCTCCTGGTGGTGATCGTCACCGGTGCGTTCGCCTTCACCAGTATCTCTACTACCAAGGTGTTGGGTTTAGGCATAGCACTCGCGATAATCGTGGACGCCGTACTCATCCGACTCGTGCTGCTTCCCTCGGTGATGGCCTACCTGGGCAAGGCGAGTTGGTGGTGGCCCTCGCGAAAGAAGGGGCGAGTGGGGTTGCTTGACAAGCCTGAGGAGCTCGAAGATCCTACTTGACCCGGCGGACTCCTAGAGCCCTAGGCCGGCAGCAGCACCGAGAAGGTAGAGCCTTCACCTTGGATACTGGCGACTTCCAGGCGGCCCCCTGCCCGTTCAACGAGCCGTTTGACGATAGATAGACCGAGTCCGCTGCCTTCGACGTCGCGGGTTTCCGATCTCTTCTCGCGGAAGAACTCTGTGAGCACCAGATCGAGGTTCTCCTCGGCGATGCCGATGCCCGCGTCTTTCACGTCGATCCGCACCCACTCCCCGATGTGGCGGGCACGTACCTCGAGACGCCCCCCGTCTCTGTTGTATTTGACGGCGTTGCCGATCAGATTGGACATGATCAGATCGAGGTCATCTGAAGAGGCCAGTATGGGCGGTAGTCCGGCCTCCAGGTCGGTGTGGACGACGATCCTCCCGGCGGCTATCCTCTCGGCTTGGAGACGCAGAGCGCCGGTGACTGCGGGCTCGATCGCGAGCAACTCCAGTTCACCCCGGCTCTCCGTTTGTTCACTTCGGGACAGCGACAGGAGGTCGCCGATCAGCTGGACCAGGTTGTCGATACGACCCTCGGCCCGCTGCAACATCGGGAGGTAGCTGTCGAGGTTGTCGCCCAGACTCTTGTCGGTCGCCACTTCGATCAAGCTCCTGATCGCTCCAAGCGGGGACTTGAGTTCGTGGACCATGGTTCTGATGAAGCGCTCCTTCTCCATGGCGAGACGACGGACCTGCGAGATGTCTGAGAGGGTAAGGATCCGGCCCAGGGCTTGGCCGTCGTCGTCTCTGAACGTGACGATGCTGGTCATGAAACTCCGTTCCCCCAGGGAGAGTTGGCCGATTGTGCGGTCCTTCTGAGGGGCGGCCAACTGCTCGACCAGCGATGCGAGAGGACCCGCGCCCAGAAGGTCGGCTGCCGGACGGGGCGCCGTTTCGTCGTCCGGCAGGTCCAATATCGCGGCCATAGCGCGGTTCACCAACACCACGTTGCCATCCTTGTTCACTACCAGGACGGCGTCACGCAAGGAGGAGATGAGGGAGTGGGTCTGGGTCTTCTCCTCGGCCAAGGCAAGGAGACCGGCCTCATGTTCTTTGCGCAGCCTTTCAGCCTCCGAACGTGCCTGCTTGTGCCGGACCAGCGTCTCGGTCACGCCCAACAGGTCATCGGGCAGGAACGGCTTGGGGAGGAAGAAATCCACGCCCTGCCGGGTAGCCGCGATGGCGGTATCGATGTTGGCGTAGGCTGTGATCATGCAGGTCATGATCTCCAGCTCGTCCTGCCGTATCATCTGTAAGATGGTCAGACCATCTATGTCCGGCAGGCGGTAGTCGAGGAAGGCCACGTCGTACTCGCTGCTGTGAAGCAACGTCATAGCCTCTTTGCCCGTGGCGGCCTCTTCGACCTCGTACCCCTCCATCTCGAGGATCTGGCGGATGCCTGAGCGCACCCCGTACTCGTCGTCGATGACCAGGATGCGCGCGGTTGCCATGATCGTCCTCCTCCGCTCCGGCGACTAGGCGCCTTGGTCGCCCTTGGCGGCCAGAAGCTCCTCGGCGATACCCAGCAACTGCCTGCCCGTGACCGGCTTGTCGACAAAACGGTCCAGGCGCGACCAGCGAGGCAGCCCTTCGTCCTCCTGGTCGAAACGTTCCCCTGTCTCCCGGGCGACGCCGGTCAACAAGACTACGGGCGTGTTGTCCAGGTGCTCATGCCTGCGGATCTGGTAGGCGAGCCGGAAGCCGCTGTCGTAGTGCTCGATCATCAGGTCCAGGAAGATGATGTCTGGGATGGTCGTCTCGATGAGGTCGAGCGCCTCGCGGCTGCTTTCGGCCGTGTGGACCGTATGGCCACGACTACTGAAGTACGCGGCCTGGGCGTCGAGGAAGTCCCGGTCGTCGTCTACGAAAAGGATGCTCCATTGGGAGCTCATTTGTCACTCCTTTCATCATCGGAACGGATTGCGGGTATCTCGACATGGAAGGTCGTACCGACATCCGGCTCCGACTCGAACCAGATGTTGCCGTTGTGCATCTTGACGATTCCATAGGAGATAGGCAGACCGAGCCCGGTCCCTTTTCCGATGCTCTTCGTGGTGAAAAACGGCTGGAAGACCTTGTCTTTGGCCCCATCGAGGATCCCGGCTCCTTGGTCGGAAACGCTAAAGCGTATCCTGTCGGCCTCCGGCACCGCGTGGGCCGACACGTGCACCTTGCCCGCTCGGCCTTCCATGGCCTCCAGGGCGTTCTTGATGATATTGACCAGTACCTGCATCATTTGGTCGCAGTCGAGGTCGGCCTCGAGGCCCGAGGTGACGTCGACCACGATCTCGACCTCACGGCCCTTGCCTTCCGGCGCACCGGCGGCTGCTCCGTCGACGGCCGTCTGGACGAGCTCCTCGACCGCAGTGGTCTCGATGCGCACTCGACTCTGGCGAGCGAAGTCGAGCAGGTTCCCGATGATCTTCTTGCAGCGGTCGGATTCCTCGGTCATCAGTTTGAGGTCGTGGCTAAGATCTTCCCGATCTCTGAGCTTGCGTTGTAGGATGTGAGCGTATAGCAAGATCGTGCTCAGCGGATTGTTCAGTTCGTGCGCCACTCCTGCGGCCATCTGCCCCATGGAGGCCAGCTTCTCGCTGTTGATGAGGTGCCTGTGCACGTCACGGAGGTTGTTCCAAGGTACGTTGAGCTCGTTGCACACCCGCTCCGACTGGTCGATGATGAAGGGCAGACACATAGTCTCTTCGGCCATGCCGTCGTATACCGCGCTCGCTTTCGCCCGGCAGGTCGGATACCCACAGGCGCCACAGTTCAGTTCATCTTCGGGGAAGAACTTGTTCGTCCGACTGAGGATCTCGATGATTTCTTCCTCGGTGGGGCCGTCGGAGCGCTGGTCGTTGGACTCGAACCGGCGGGAGAGATCAAGCGGCCTCACCTCCGGTTCGAAGGCGGGAAGCGTGCCTTCATCTTGACGGCGGAGGCTTTCGGCCGCGAATTCTGCGACCCTGCGCCGGCGCAGGGTGCCCGGCTCACTGCTCTCCACACCCGGGCCTGAGTAACAGCCGCTGCACATGAGGGCCTCGACCAGCAGAGTCTGGTCTCCCGGATCCTTCGGGAGGCCGGCCAGCGCTTCGATGGTCTCATCTTTGCCGCTGACCACGATGAGGCGTGAGTCGAGAATGCCTCGGCCTATGCCCGCGCTTTCCAGAAGACCGCCGGGGATAGGGTAGATACGGGCCAAGCCCGCATGAGGTGGATCAAAATCGCTCGTGGGAGCGGCGCTTGGGTCCACCCCTCGCGCGGCGAACACCCTTTCAAGCTCGGCGAAGGTGAGCACCTCATCGACCACCCCCGCCATCTCTGTGTCTTGAATCTCGGCCTTCTTGGCGACACACGGCCCGATGAAGACACAACGGACGTCTTCCCCGTACCTCTGTTTGACTGCCAGGGCAGTGGCCGCCATGGGTGACATGACGGGTATGATGCGGTCGGTCAGCTCAGGGTGGTACTTGCGCACGTACTCCACCACCGCCGGGCAGGCGCTCCCGATGTGGATGCCTGTCGGGTGTTCACGCAGGTACTCGTGGCAGGCCTGGTTGACCAGATCGGCTCCGTAAGCCACCTCGACCACGTAAGTGAAGCCCAGTTGGCGGAGGGCCCCCATCAGCCGGGCCGGAGGCACGTCTAACGCAACCGGAAAGGACGGGGCGACCAGAGCCGCCGAGACGCCGCCGTCGAGGATGGCCAAGGTCCCCTCCAGGCCGCTGGAGTAGCCTTTTGCTCCCTGAGAGCAGACCTTGGTGCAGGTGCCGCAACTGATGCATCGTTCCGCCACCACCGAGGCCTGGCCATCCTCGATGCGGATGGCTTTCGCGGGGCAGTCGCGAACGCACGTGTAGCAGCGGCGGCAGTTCTGCTTGATAGTGCTTATGATGCCTTCCATCACGCTCCCGTCAATGGTCGGAGTCCGGACCGGCCGCACCTACGGGGACGGTCTTCTCGTTCGCGCCCACCGGTGTGCTGCGGTCGGCGTATGTGCGGTGCAGCAGCCGGTGAGAGACCTCGCCGAGAGGCCGTCCGAGATACTCCTCATAGAGAGCGGCAACGCTCCTGTTGTCGTGAGAGGCGTGGACCTCAGCCTGGGCGTCGGCGTCGTAGATACGATCGAGCCGCTTGAGCAGGTCGGCCGCCTCGGTGCCGTACGGCTGACCTCCCCCGCCTGCGCAGCCGCCGGGGCAGGACATCACCTCGACGAAATGCAGGTCGGCCAGAGCTTCCTCAAGCACCGGGCGCAGCCGCCCCAACCCGTTGACCACCGCGAGGTTCAGATTCGAGCCTCCCACCTCTACCGTGAAACGCTTGATGCCGTCCAGGCCTCTCGCCTCAGTGAGCGGTCCGGTGATCTCCCTGCCGTCCACCAGCGCGGCGGCGGTTCTCACAGCTGCTTCCATAACACCGCCTGTGCTCGCGAACAAACGGGCTGCTCCGGTCGCTTCAGCGAAGGGAGGATCCAAAGGAGCCCGTTCGTCGAACGTGTCGATGTCGATCCCAAAACGATCCCAAAGCGCACTCAGCTCCCTCGTGGTCAGCACGTAGTCCACATCTCCAAGGTCCTCAGCCTCGTACTTCTTGGCCGTGCAGGGCATCAGAGAGACGAGGACCAGACGTTTGCCCTCCAGGTCGGTATACGCGGGGTAGATCTTCTTGATGAGCGAACCCGCCATCTGTTGGGGCGACTTGCAGGTGGATAGGTGGGGGATGAGGTCGGGCCTGTGGAGTTCGACGTAGTTGATCCAGGCAGGCGAACAGCTGGTGAACATAGGCAGGGGCCCGTTGGTCCGCAGCCGCTCCACGAACTCCGTGGCCTCTTCCATGATCGTGACGTCGGCGGAGAACGCAGTGTCGAACACCGCGGTGAAACCGATGCGTTTCAGTGCCGCCGTCAAGTGTTCCAACATGACTTGGACGCTCGGCGGTCTGCCGCGGCCGGCGGCAAGAGTCGCCGGCACCGCCGGGGCGATCTGCGCCACGACCACGGCGTCTGGGTCGGCAAGCGCTGCGATCACGGTGTCGACATGGCTGTGCTCCATCAGGGCTCCAGTGGGGCACACCCTCACGCACTGGCCGCAATACGTGCACCCTGAGACGTTGAGGCCGGGGTAGAAACCAGGGCCTACCTGAGTGCGGAACCCCCGACCTATGAAGTCCATGGCCCCGACGCCCTGGATGTCGTGGCACATTGTCACGCAGCGTCCGCACAGCACGCATTTGTTGGGGTCGCGCCAGATGGCCGACGAGGAGATGTCGAGCGGATGGTCCTTCTTCATCCCCACGTAGTGTTTAGGTCGGGCACCCAACTCCCGGGCCAAAGCGGACAGTTCACAACTACCCGAGCGGTGGCATACCAGGCAATCCTGCGGGTGGTTCGCCACCATGAGCTCGACGATGGTCCGCCTCGCCTTCAATATGCGTGGAGTATGGGTATGGACCGTCATGCCGTCCACCGCCACTAGGGTGCAGCTGGTCTGCAGCTTGGGCGATCCTTCGACTTCTACGATGCAGAGCCGACAGGAGGCCGAGGGGGAGGGCGACCAGTCGAGCGAGCAGAGATGGGGGATGTCGATGCCGGCCCGGTTGGCGATCTGGAGAACGGTCTCACCTGGGTTGAATCCTACTTCTTGTCCGTTGATGTTGATGCTCATGGCGACCTCTCAAGCTACGAGGGAGATGGACTGCTTGGGACAGACGTCGACGCAGGCCCCACAGCCGATACACCTGTCGACGATGATGTAGTGGGCGTTCTTGCGCTCACCCACTATCGCCTCGCTGGGACACTGTTTCTTGCAGACTCCGCAGCCGATACAGGTGGCGTTATCGACCTCGTACGTGCGAAGGCCCTGGCAGACTCCGGCCGGACAGCGATCTTCCATGATGTGCGCTTCGTATTCGTCGCTGAAGAAGCGGAGTGTTGACAAGACCGGGTTCGCGGCGGACTGCCCCAGGCCGCACAGCGAGGTGTCCTTGATCGTCTGAGCAAGCTCCTCCAGGTGCAATAGTCCGCGGAAGCGCTCCAGGCGTCGGATCTCGTCGCCGACCGGGCGCTCGGTCAGGGCGGTTAGGATCTCATGCATCCTGGTGGTGCCCTCGCGGCAGGGGGTGCACTTGCCACACGACTCGTTGCGGATGAACTCCATGAAATACTTGGCGACGTCGACCATACAGCTTCGCTCGTCCATGACGACCATGCCGCCGGAGCCCATCATGGCGCCCAACTCCTGGAGTCCGGCATAGTCGGTGGGTACATCGAGGTATTTTTCGGGGATGCAACCGCCGCTCGGACCGCCGACCTGTACGGCTTTTATCTGATGTCCCTCGGGCGCGCCGCCCCCGATATCGTAGACGATCTCTCGGAGAGGGACTCCTACCGGCACCTCGATGAGTCCGGTGTTCTGCACCCGCCCGCTGAGGGCGAAGACCTTGGTGCCGGCGGCGTCGCCGCGGCCCAGATCCTGGAACCAGGTCGGCCCGTTACGGAGGATGCAGGGTACGTTGGCCAGGGTCTCCACGTTGTTGAGGACCGTCGGCATGCCGTGCAGTCCCGCGACCGCCGGGTACGGCGGTCGCGGCCGGGGCATCCCGCGTCCACCCTCGATGCTGGCGATTATGGCGGTCTCCTCACCACAGACGAAGGCGCCGGCCCCCTGTTTGATGGTGATGTCGAAGTCGGTCAGACTGCCCAGGATGTTGGTCCCGAGCAGACCGGCCGCGTGACACTGGGCTATCGCATCCCGCAGACGTTGGATGGCCAACGGGTACTCGGCCCGGCAGTATACGTAACCCTTGGTGGCACCGATGGCGTATGCAGCTATGAGCATGCCCTCCACCACCCTGAAGGGGTCGCCTTCCAAGATGGCCCGGTCCATGAAGGCTCCGGGATCGCCCTCGTCGGCGTTGCAGATGAGGTACTTCTGGGTGGCCGCTGTGTTCAGCGCGACCTTCCACTTCTGCCCGGTGGGGAAGCCCGCTCCCCCTCGTCCACGCAGCCCTGCGTCGATGACCAGTTGGCATACTTCTTCCCGGGTCATGGTGGTGACGGCCCGGGCCGCGGCGGCGAAGCCGCCGGCGGCCAGAGCGGAGTCGAGGGAGGCGGGGTCGATGAGGCCGCAGTTGTCGAGCACGACTCGCGTCTGACCGGCGAAGAAAGGCGTGTCGGCCACCAGCGGTACATCCTCAAAACCAGGGGCGTCGCCGTAACGACCGTAAAGGAAGCGGTTGCGCACGTTCTTCTGCTCGAACAGAGCCTCGAGGAACTCCTCCACGTTGTCCGGGCTGAGATCGCAGTACGAGAGTCGCAGACCGTTGTCGTGGAGGTCAACGAAAACCTCTCGCTGACAATAGCCGACGCAACCTACCTCCACGACGTGCACCGAAAGCGCGTGCGCCTCCGTGTATCGGCGGATCTTATCGATGATATGGAGGGCTCCATTCGCGCGGCCGCAGGTGCCGGCACCCACAAAGAGGACTGCGTCTTCGCCACCGCGACGCACGCGGGCCAGACGATCCGCTCTTCGGCTGTGGCAGGCCGGGTCCTCGTGACACAGGGGACCCGTCTGGAGACAGGCCACCAGGTCGGGGCATGGCGCACCGGGGGAATGGGTGCAACGTGTACAACAGGGTGCGATGAGCAGGCTGTGGTTCACATCAGGCTCCCCTCGGTGGATTCGCCTGTTGGATCCTGAGCTTCATCCAAAGCATCCAGGAGGGCGTCGAGCCTCTCCACGGTGAGGTGACCGTGGAACTCACCATCCAGTTTGATGACGGGAGCGATGGAGCAGGCGCCCAAGCAGGCGACCGACAACACGCTGAACCGTCCGTCCGGGGAATTCCCGTCGGGGCGAAGCTTGAGTCGGCGCTGCAGGTGCTGGGCGATGGTCAGGCTTTGCTTGACGTGGCATGCCGTCCCGCGGCAGACTTCTATGACGTGCTCACCCAACGGGGCGAAACGGAACTGATTGTAGAAGGTGGCCACCCCGTAGATCCTTGCGACCGGGGTCTCCAGCGCCACCGCCAACTCGTTCATGGCGGCCTGCGACAAGAAGCCGTCCCTCTCCTGCACCTGCTGAAGCAGGGGGATGAGCTGCTCCTTAGAGAGGTCGCTTCTGTCGGCCACTAGTGTCTGGACAGAACTCACGGTCATCCTTTCTCGGGGGGCCAAGGGGGGCGCTCCAGCTCCATACCCCCCAGCAACGACTCTACGCGCGCGGCCAGATCGGCCAGCTTGACGGGTTTCTGCATGAACGTCTCTGCGGGCAGGTCCTGCCCCATGAGCGAGGCGAGCACCTTGTCGCGGATGTCCTTCTGGACGTTGAAGCCGGAAAGCATGATGATGGGGATGTCTCTCGTCGGCCCATCTGTCTTCAGCGCACTTGCGAGGACCATGCCTTCCTCCTCGTAGTCCATCATCACGTCGAGGATGATCAAGTCGGGCCTCTCTTTGACGATGCTTGCGTACGCCTCCTTGCCGTTGTTGGCGGTGGATACCACGAAGCCGCGGGCCGAGAGGAAGGCCTCTATGGACGCCACCAAGTCGCGGTCGTCATCGACCACGAGTATTCTCTCTGTTCGCATGCCTCCTCCTCTGATCTCTGGGGGTCGCTCTACCGTCCGCTCGTCGTCTTGCCGGCTCAAGAACGACAACTTCTCGAGCTTGGCTGATATGTCTATGGGTTCTATGAAGCAACCGGGCGGTGTCGCCGTTATCTTGGGGACGAAATTCAGGAAGCCGCGGACTCCGGCGGCCGCGGCACGATCCACGATCTCCTGGAGTCCTTCAGACTTGGTCGCCAGGATGAGGATCCGCACCTCGCTCTCCCGGAGTACGGTCTCCAGATCGTCAAGTCCGTGGCAACGGCGTCCCGCGAAGATCCGTCCGGCCTTCTCCGGATCTGAGTCGAAGGCCACCGAGATGTGGAAACCACGTTCTTCAAAGCCTCCGTAGGAGAGGAGGGCTCGTCCTAGGTTGCCGACGCCGACAAGGGCGATGTCCTGCACCTCGTGGGTCCCGATGATCTCGCTGATCGTCTCAGCCGTGCGACGGACGTCGTACCCGCGTGCGATGTTGCCGAAGCTTCCGAACGCTGCGAGGTCGCGTCTGAGTTGAGCGGGAGTGACCTCAACAAGCTCAGCCAACCGGCTCGAGTGGATCGACTCGACGCCTTCTCGGCTCAACTCCTCCAGCATACGGCGGTAGACGCTCAGCCTCTCCACAGTGCGAAGGGAGATCTTTTTCGCTGTCTTACCCTTAGCCGCTTCAACCATTCTTACACAGCCTCCGGTGTTTGCTATCCGGTACTGTGAATTAAATCACAGCAACTCGGACTGTGTCAACAGCTCTGTGTCAATCTGTAACATTTGTTTGATTGCTAGCATGACGGAAGCAGGACATCGCCCTTCCCGCATCAGACTACAAGGAGAAGAGGCAACTATGGCATCAATGCCTAAGGTGATAGACCGAAAGAGGATCGCGGAACTGAGAGATCGTGAGGAGAAACGGCTGCAGCGCGAGACTCCCAAGTCGTACGAACTCTACCGGCGGGCCAGTGACTCGTTGGTGAAAGGGGTCTCGTCCAACTATCAGGTGCGAGATCCATATCCAATCTATTTCACCCACGGAAAAGGATCGAAGATCTACTCAGTCGACGGCAAAGAGATGAGCGACTTCCACAATGCTTTCGGCTGCATGATCCAGGGACATGCTCATCCGGCCATCGTCGAAGCCGTCCGAAAGCGCGTCGAGCTGGGTACTCAGTTCGGTGTTCCGACGGAGGACCCCGTCATCGTGGCCGAGCATCTGGCCCGCAACTTCAAGTTGCCAAGATGGCGTTTTGTCAACTCAGGTTCTGAAGCCACCATGGACGCCATCCGCATCGCGAGGGCATATACAGGCCGCGATACCGTCATGAAGATATTCGGTTCATATCACGGCCATCACGACTACGTCATGGTTTCCATAGGGATCGTCGATTACGGCAAGACTCCTGTGGGCACCCGTGACAACTACAACTCCTTGCCCTATGGGGGAGGCATCCCCAAGCAGGTCGTCGACATGACGGTACCGGTCCCTTTCAATGATGCCGCCATGATGGAAGTCCGCATCGAGCGTCTCATCGAGGAGGGTCGCAAGCCGGCCTGCATGATCATGGAACCGGCCATGATGAACCTGGGCGTCATCCTCCCCGAGCCTGGCTACCTGGCGCAGGTGCGTGAAATCACGCGTAGGCACGACATCGTTCTCATCTTCGACGAGGTCAAGACGGGCATCTGTACGGCCGCTGGTGGAGCCGTGGAGCGTTGGGGAGTGGTGCCGGACATGATCTGCCTGGCGAAAGCCCTCGCCGGAGGGTTGCCCTCAGGGGCCATCGGCGCCACGGAAGAGATAATGGAGGTGGTGTATTCCGGCGACGTCTTTCAGGTCGGCACCTACAACGGCAACCCCCTGTGCATGGCCGCTGCGCGCGCCAGCCTGGAAGAGGTCATGACTCCGGATGCGTATGCGCATCTGAACTACCTGAACGACCGCCTCGCAAGCGGATGCGACGCCATCTGCGCCAAGTATGGCTTCCCGGGGTACACGGTGGCGATCTCCTCCAAAGGATGTGTCAACTTCACCACCGAGAAGATCAACGATTACGACTCGTTTGTGAAGCACCAGGACGTTGAGCTCTGCTTCCTGGCCTGGCTCTTCAATGTTAATCGTGGAGTCCTCTTGGTGAACGGTCGGGAAGAAGAGTGGTGTCTATCGGTCCAGCATGGAGACGACGATATCGATCGGTATCTCGCTGCGTTCGACGAATTCGCCCGGGAGGTCACGGTCTGACGGCCGTCCCGGCCGCTACAACCCGAGGAGGGCTCATGGCGCTCGACTACAGAGTGTTCATGCACAGCTACGACGGATGGAACAGTACATCCACGCTCTTCTACGGAGAGCGAGACGCCGTTCTCGTCGACCCGCCCCAGTTGCTCAGCGATGCCCACCGTCTGACGGCTGAGCTGCTGCTGATCGGCAAGAACCTCACACACGTCTATGTCTCTCACTTCCACCCCGATCATCACTTCGGGTCGGGCGTGATTCAGTACGCATTCCCCCGGGCGCGGGTCGTCGCTCTACCCAGTGTCGTCGAGGACATCGTCTTCACGACCGACGACAAGGTAGACATGTGGGGAGATGTGTTCGGGCGCAATGAGCCTGAGAAGGTGCTCATCCCCATGCCGCTCGCCGAACCCCGGCTTGAGCTGGAGGGATATGAGTTGGAGTTTTCTGACGGCTGGGAGGGAGACTGTCCGAACAACAGCGTGGTCTGGGTGCCGTCATTGCGGGTCGTGTGCGCCACAGATGTCGCCGAGCTCGACTCCCATCTATGGACGGGGGAGAGCGATGCGGCTCGACGCCAGAAGTGGAGGGACTCAATCAACGAACTGCGGGAGTTCGACGCCCGGGTCATCATCCCGGGGCACTGCAGTCCGGAAGCGCACCAGACCCTGGATGGTACGTCGTGTATCGAGCATTCTTTGCACTACCTCGATGTGTACGAAGAGGTCCTTGCGACGGCCAAGACCGGTGAGGAACTGGTTGCCGGCGTCATGCGTCACTTCCCGGGCATGAAGACCGAAGACTTTGGTTTGGAGTGGCAGGCGCGGCTCCTCTTCCCCAAGAGCTGCCCCGACTCCTTCGCTCCCCTCCCCGGGAAACCGGGTGAGATCTTCCTCGATCCGCACGGTGAGTATCTTGGAGAGCCGCCGAGAGAGTGAGCCGGCGCCTGGAGTGGCGCGTGACCTTCGCGGCACGCGCGACCCAGGGGTGCGCAGGATCTAGGGCCGCACGGGCTACTCGGGACCGATCTGACCTCGGATGGCGTCGACAGGGTGCGATTTGTTGCCGATGCTGACGTACGCACCGCCCTCGTCGAGCAGGGCGATGAGATCGGCGATGGTCTTGCCCCGTAGCGGGCCGGTCAGGTCCTGTTCTACGATGGTGCCCTCCGCGAGCCTGCCGGTGAAGGATCCCTCTTCCATTGGGCCCGCGAAGAGAGTGTAGACGGCCGCCCCATCCGAGGAGCCGGGCTCACCGGCGTAGATGGTGGCGTCACTGGGAAAGGTCAGAGCGCGTGTGATCGTCAAGACGTACGACATGACCTCCGTCTCTGCGTCGTAGTCTAGAGTGAGGGTGGCGCTCGCGGTGGTCGTCACTTTCGGCACCGACTCGTCCCCCGTCAGCTCCGCGGTGAAGGCGCTTGAGAGCAAAGTGGTGTCGGTCTCTTGGGTGGTGTTGGTGCTGGTGACCGACGTTTCGTCGTCGCCGCCACAAGTAAGAGCGAGGACCACTATCAGCACTATGAGGGCTAAGAGGCAGATAACGAGGGCCATGCGCCGGCGTTGCACCTGCTCGGCCCGGATCTGACGAGCCCGCTGCCGGTCATTAGGGTCGCGCTCAATCTCAGGTTGCATGCGAACCCCTCCGCGGATCGGAAGTCACCTTCAACCAGGACAATGGTAGTGTACCCGATTGTCGTCCCTCTGATGGATGTTTCTATCATGGAGGCGGAGCTCCGCGGGTGCACGGCCGACCTACAAAGCATAATATAGGCTCTATGTCACGAGCTGCCGACTATCTTCGCAACCTGATCGCGCGCGCCCCGCACGGGGCCGCGCTGCCCCGCACGGGGCCCCGTGCGGGGCGCGGCGGCGCGTCATCGTTTCATCTCGTTTGGGAGTCACTCGTAGGCCCCGTTCCCCATCCTCGTCTGGTCGAGGTGTCGGCCGTACTCGAGGTGGTCGACCCGCCTGGGGTGGAGGCCTTGTACTTCTGGGCTCTCCAGGTGGACTTCGTCGACGACCGCGGTGTATGGGGCGGCGGTCACACCGGTCTGCAGTGGAACCGTCGCTATCCTGGAAGCAGAGCCGTCAACTGGGGCGGATACTCCTCTCCCGAACAGGGCGGCCGGGTACTTGCCGGCACCCTCTCATCCCTACCCGGTTTCCCGGATGATCCGAACACCGTCGCCTATGCTTGGGAGGCGGGCCGTCCGTACCGGTTGCGCGTGCACCGGTCCTCCGACTTTGTGGGAGCCTGGCGCGCGGAAGTGACCGACCTGTCGACCGGCATCGCTACGATCGTCCGCGACCTGCTCCCTGATGCCGGTCGCGGCGTCTCCGGCTCTTGCCTCACCCGGCCGATCGTATGGTCGGAGGTGTTCGCCGACTGTGAGTCGCCCTCGGTCACAGTGAGGTGGAGCGACCTCGCAGCCGTCGATGAGGGCGGGTCGGTGTTCCGGCCCGAGGCGGTCAGGGTCAACTACCAGCCATCTGAGGACGGAGGCTGCTCCAACACCACGGCCCTGGCGGACGAAGGCAGCGGGTTCCTTCAGGTGACCAACGTCCCCCGTGTCGTGGGGCAGGGCGCCCGTCTCTCCCCGATCGGGTCGGTGCGCTCCGCCTGGGGGTCGCCCGATTCGTCGGACGGTGGACGGCGGGAAGGCTTCAGAGCGCACATGCCGCGCTCCACATCCTCCAGGAAGTCCATGAGCTCGTCGTGTTCCACGGGTCTACTGATGTAGTAGCCTTGGCCGTTGTCACACCCGACCTCCTCCAGCAACCGCCAGTGCTCGCTGTCTTCTACCCCTTCACCGGTGACCGTCAGGTCAAGAGTATGGGCGAGCGCGGTGAGAGACCGTACCACCTCAAGGTCTGCGAGGCTATGCGGCATCTTCGACACGAAGGTCTGGTCGATCTTGATCTCTTGGACCGGGAACGTGGTGAGATGAAGAAGCGTCGACCAACCTGTGCCGAAGTCGTCCAGGCATAGGCGGATCCCCATGGTCCGGAGCTCTTTCATGACATTCTTCGCCTTCAGGGGGTCTCTGACCAGTGAGGTCTCCGGCACCTCGAGGACCAATCTGTCGGAAGGGATGCGCCATTCAGACAGGTGGCGGACGACGGTGGACACGAAGTCCGGCTCCGCCAACTGCCGGGGCGAGAGGTTCAGCCTGATCGGAAGGCCGGTGGCCGGGCTGCGCGGCGACTGCCATCGGCTGATCTGGCTGCAGACCTCCCCAAGAGCCATCACGCCCAGGGGGACGATGAGCCCGCTGTTCTCGGCGATGTTGATGAACTCTTCGGGGAGGAGGATCCCTCGTTGCGGGTGATGCCAGCGAAGAAGGGCCTCAAGGGAACCGACCGTGCCGGTCTTCAGGTCGACTATCGGCTGGTACAAGAGAGAGAAGTCGTGCTGCCTGATCCCGACCCTCAGGTCGGTCTCCGCCCTCAGGGTACTAAGGACTCTCCTGTGCATCTCTTCATCAAAGATGCGATGGCAACCCCGGCCCGCTTCCTTCGCTTGGTACATGGCCGTATCGGCGGCCCGCAGCAGGTCTTCGGGGTCCTCATACGACATATCCCAGATGACTACGCCTACACTGGAGCCGGCGTTCATCTCCTGTTGACGGAAGTGCACAGGCTCCAGTAGCTCTTCCCGTATGCGGTCGAGCACCGGGAGTAGATCGCGCTCGCTCGTAACGTTGTTCAGCAGGATCATGAACTCGTCGCCGCCCATGCGTGCAACCGTGTCGGCTTCCCGGACGGAGCGCTTCAGCTTCACGGCGACACTCTGGAGGAGTACGTCGCCCGCCTGATGGCCGATACTGTCGTTGATTAGTTTGAAGTAATCCAGATCGAGGATCATCACGGCGAAGAGAGCGTCAGGATTCCGTCGGGCCCGATGGATCGCGTCGTCCAGCCGGGTCATGAACAGGGCACGGTTGGGGAGTCCGGTGAGTCCGTCGGTGAGGGCTTGCTGACGCAGGCTCTCCTCCATGAGAACGCGTTCGGTCACGTCGCGGAAGGCGACGAGTCTTCCAATCACTTCCTTGCGTCGCATAAGGGGTGACCACTTGATCTCGTAGTGACGCCTATGGCCGCTTTCGCCCAGTTGTAGCTCAGCTTGGCTGGCGCCGGCGGCGTAGGAGGCGGCGATCTGCTCCCAGGATGCCCAAGTGTCGGCCAGAGGCCGGGAGAGTATCTGGGAGGACGGCCGTCCGATCAGCGCCCGGGCGGAGGCATTGAGATCGACCACGCGGTCGGCGTCGTCGAGCACTACCATCCCGTCTGTCATGTCTTCCACCAGAGTGTGTCTGGCCACGGGGACCAGATTGAAGAGGCGAACCCGGAATAGTCCCCAAGCGACGATCACCCCGGCGATCCCGAGGGCGGCCGGAGTGTAGTCGTGGGGTCCGGCGAGGATCGGCGTCGTGTAGTACAAGGCGTTCCAGATGACCGGGATGGCGCATCCTATCAGTAACGCGATGGGTTGCCGGCGGTGAAGCTTAGGTCCGGCGAGGACGGCTCCGATGAGCAGGCCGGCCGCCATCGCATACAACGCGTAGCAGTAGAAGACGTGAACGGAGAACCACGCCCCTGGGGTCCAGGCAAATACGTTGTACGGACCACTTCGCTCCAACCACGCCGAGTCGCGGATGAGATGGTGGAAGCGGTCGGTCCACACCAGGGTCGTAGTCGCAAGTGGGATGAGGCAGAGTGGCAGCATACGCTTCAGAGTGACTGAACGCGAGTGGCCGGCATAGTCGAGGACCATGGCCAGCCAAACCACCGGCGTGAATGCTTTTGGTATGAACTGCACGTTGGCGAAGAAGAGCTTGGTCTGAAGACCCTGGACTGTCAACTCGCAGGCGTTTGCAAGGGTCCACAACGCCGCCAGGGAGATGAGGATCCCGAAGAATCGAGCCCCGGCCAGAGGGCGGTTTTTCCACGTGTGCCAACCCAGCCCCACCATAATCAAGATCGTGGTGCCGAGCAGGATCAGACCGGCTGTCACTCTGAAGTCCAATTTGTCCAATAGTCCCCTTGGCCTCTCTTCGGCAAAAGGGAAGGCGAACTAAAGGAATACGTGATAGTCCGGTACCTCAGGAAGCGGGAAAGCAGGAGTCAGGAGAGGATGTCCTTACGGCGGAAGATCAGGTACGCGATGCCCGTCATGCCGATGATCCAGACCGCGAAGTTGATGAGCGCATCCCGGATGGGACCCCAATCGATCGGACTGTTGAAGAGGTTGGTCCAGGCGTCGAAGTGGGTGGTGAACAGGTAAGGTTGCAGGAAGTCGAACACGGGCAGACTGCCGAGAATAATCATGACGATGACCAGGGCCAGACCTGCAGCCATGGCCGTCAGGCCCGAATCCGTGAGCGTGGAGAGCGCTACAGATACGGACACGACCGCCACCATCCCGAACCATACAAAGACGTACGATAGGAAGATGAGCCATATGCTGTGACCCACCCCCGTCGTCTCACCGCTGAACAACAGCATGGGGCTGAGCCCGAAGAACGCCCCGCCCGCGATGATGGAGGCCACCGCCAGGACGACGAGGCCGACCGCCACGTACGCATTCGCGACGAGCCACTTGGCCATCAATAGCGCGCCTCGTCGGACCGGCTGCATGAGCACCGTCCGAAGGGTCCCTTTCTCGGCCTCGCCGGCGATGGTCTGGCTGCCGGCCATAGAGGCGAGCAGCGGGAGCAAGAACGCGGCAAGCGCGAAAAGTGAGATCACAGCCACATACAGCCCATTGGACTCGATGACGTTGAAGAAGAAGTCCATTCCCTGTTGGTCAGGATCCTTGTGGTGCGGTCCTCCCCCATCTGATAGACGGATGGCGGTGGTGATCAGAAACGGCACTATGAAGAGGCCCACCCAGCCGAAGTAGGTCCGTTTCTGCAGGAGGAGCTTGAAGAACTCGCGGCTGATGTGGTTCATGCCTGCCCCTTAGAGTCTTCCCGGGCGGTGAGCTCGAGGAACATGTCCTCCAGACTCTGTTCCATGACGGGCGTCACGGCGAGCACATCCACCTGATCGGCCACCAGTCGCCGCACCATCGCGGGAACCACCCCCTCGCCGGCCTCAAAGACGAGATATCCCCCGTCCTCTCGGATCGAGGCCGGAGGAACCAGGCCGCGCAGCGTCTCGAGGGCTCGTCTCTGATCGCCGGTCAGCACCTTGACGGCGTTGCTGTGGGGGCGCAGTTCACCCACCGCCCCCTGGGCCACCATGCGTCCCTTGTGCAATATCGCCGCGCGATTGCAGACCAGTTCCACCTCGTGGAGTAGGTGTGACGACAAGAACACGGTGATTCCCTGGCGACCCAGCTCGCGTATGAGCCCGCGCACGTCCCTCATACCCTGCGGGTCCAGCCCGCTGGTCGGCTCGTCCAGTATTATCAAGGCGGGTCGGTGTATCAGCGCCAGGGCTATGCCCAAACGCTGCCGCATGCCGTGGGAGTATCCGCCCACCTTCGATTCTCCCCGCTCCGAGAGGCCTACCATCTCCAGCACCTCTTCGATGCGCTCCTCGGTGACTTCACCGTTCATCCGGCCGAGCATGCGCAGGTTGCGTCGGGCCGTCATGTTGATGTAGAAGGTGGGGTCGTCCACGAAGCCGCCGACATGGCGGAGGGCCTCCCGCCTGTTCTCGGGCACGCGGTGCCCTAGGATGCAGGCATAGCCGTCGGTCGGGTAGATGAGCCCGAAGATAAGACGGATGGTGGTCGTTTTGCCGGCGCCGTTGGGTCCGAGGAAGCCGAAGACGTCGCCCCGGCAGACGGAGAGGTCCAGCCGGTCGACCGCACGCAGTCCCTTGAAGTCTTTGGTCAGGCCGTGAGTAGACAGCACGACTGTGTCGTCGCTGCAGAAGTCAAGCACCGGTTCGGCGGGGCCAATAACGTTGGTATCTGTGTGCACGGGGTGCACTGTAGCACGCGAAAAGCGTTCAGGATGAGTTCAGGAAGGTGGTGCGAGAATGCAGCCATGGAGTCACACAGCATTGCTCAACCCCCCTCCTGAGCTGTGGCCCCAACCCTGTCCGGTGGTTGTCGGACCCAACCGGGGCGAGACACCACCACGCCCACACGGCGGAGACGGCGTAAGCGGCGTCCGGCACAGCCGGACGCCGCGCCCGCCGTGTGAAACCCGACCAAATTCCTCCTACGGATTCCCGCGTGCACAGACCGCGCCCGTGAACGGTCGCGCAGCGCGCTTGTCCGCAGCCGCGCCGCGGGCCATACTACATCCACCATGATGGAGCCCCGCATCTTCGTTCTTGAGGACGACCCTCAGATGCGCTCTCTGCTCGTGCGTGGCCTGCGTGAGGAGGGCTATGAGGCGCAGGGCTATGCCACGGGCTCCGAGCTGCTGCGCAGGCTGGCGGAGACCGTTGCCGATCTCTTCGTCATCGATATAGGGCTGCCCGATACCGACGGCCGGGACGTCTGCCAGGCCATTCGTGCTCAGGGCATTGCGTCACCCGTTCTGTTTCTGACCGCGCGCGACTCTCTTTCCGACCGGCTTTCGGGGTTCCACGTGGGAGGAGACGACTATTTGAGCAAGCCCTTCGCGTTTGCGGAGTTGCTGGCCCGGGTGGAAGCGCTGCTCAGACGTGGCGGAGTAGAACGCAGCGTAGAGGCCGGCGGACTCATCCTTGATCCGGCCAAGCACGCGGTCACGTGCGGTGACGTCACGGCGCCCCTCACTCCCACCGAGTTCCGCCTGTTGGCTAAGCTGGCCGCCTCTCCGGGAGAAGCGATACGGCGACGGGCCTTGATCGAGACCGGGTGGCCGCACGGCGCCGTCGTATACGACAATACCCTGGACGCCTACATCGCTCGTCTGCGACGCAAAGTGTGCGCCTTGCCCGGCGCTCCGCAGATAGTGACCGTGCGCGGTGTGGGTTATTCTCTGCAATGAGACGCTGGTTCGCCCGCATGGGGGTACGCGATCGGCTGCTCCTGGCGGTCCTGGCGACGGTCGCGGCGGCGTTGGTCGTGATGACTGTGGCCTTCAACCTCATTCTGTCGGTGGTCCTCGACGAAGACGCCGACAAGCGGCTGAGGGCCATGGTCGACGACGCCAGACTCTCCATCACTGAGCGCGGCATAGAACTCCCTAACCCCACGGGCGATATCAAGGAGCTGGGCTCTCAGTTGTGGGTGTTCTTCCGAGGCGCCACCGTCTCCGGCCCGGATGTGGACCCGAATATCGAGGCAGCGGCCAAGTCCCTGGACGGTCAGTTGGCGCAGTTCAAGGCCGTTCCCGATCTCGAGCTCCGTCTCTATGGTGTCCCTCTGTACGACAGCAAGGGTGAGGAACGGCTTGGGACCATCGTGGCCGGCCTGTCCATGGCTTCCTATACGCGCACCCAGCGCATCACGCTGGTTGCCACCACGGCTCTTACCGCTGTGCTGCTCATCATCGTTGGTTTCGCGGCGCTCTCGGTCCTCAACGCCGCCTTCCGCCCGGTCGCCAAGATGACCGCTGAGGCTGAGGCCTGGAGCATGGCCGATCTAGACCGGCGGTTCGACATGGGCGAACCGCACGACGAGGTCACTCAGTTGGCGCATACCTTGGACGGCATGCTCGACCGTTTGGCGGCCGGTCTACGCCGCGAACAACGCTTCTCGGCGGAGGTTTCCCACCAGCTACGCACTCCGCTCGCCAAGATCAAAGCGGAGGCCGAGCTGGCTCTGCGCAGGCAGCGCGATCCTGTCTATTATCAGGAGGCTCTGATCTCGGTGGCCGATAGCGCCGACCAGATGGCGCGTACCGTGGAGACGCTTCTGGCAGCCTCCCAGGAAGAGGGGAGCCTGGCCCGGGGCCGGGCCGATGCCGGCCGGGTGCTCGAAGACGTGGCGAAGTCGGTGGGAGTGCTGGCGGCGGAGCACTCCGTGCACGTGCAGGTGCAGCCCCCTACCCGCAGCGTCAGGGTCGGTGTGGGGGCGGACATCGCCCTCCAGATCATCCAACCTGTGGTGGAGAACGCCTGCAGGTTCGCCAAGTCCAGGGTGTTGCTGGGCGCATCGCGTAACGGCAAGGAGGTCCTTTTCACGGTAGAGGACGACGGTCCCGGGGTCGGTGAAGACGAGAGAGAGCGCATCTTCGAGCCCGGCGTGCGGGGTACGGCGGCGGAGATCAAGGGGAGCGCCTCCCGCGGCGCCGGACTGGGCCTACCTCTCGCCCGCAGGCTGGCCCGCATGGCCTCGGGGGATGTAGAGGTCGGACCCGGGGCCATAGGGGCTGGTGCGAGGTTCATCGTGCGTCTGCCCACCGGCTGAGACCGCACTTCCCCGTGGGGTCCGCCTCTCGGGCGGCCGCTTCCAGCTCATCTGTACCAGAGGATGTGGTCCGCCTCCAGAGGCACGTGGGCCGCCGCGTGCCATGGCACTACTCGTGGCGTGTAGTCACGGGCGGGCCGGAAGGCAGGTATCGTGACCCGGAAACGGTGGCCGCCCGGTAAGTGTGGGCCTTCCTCCGATGAGTGCGGTCTCTTGGGGAGCGGGCCCCCCGTCTCTCCCGCGAACACGGCGAGATCGGTCATGAGGATGTGGCGTTCAGGCGCCCCCCCGGCCAGGGGCTCGGCGTAGACTTCGACTAGGACGGCATCCGGTGGCACGGCACCCAGCACGACCTCGGTCCTGAACGTGTGTGTGTCGCCGTCGGGTCCCGCCGCGGTCTCGACCGAGAAATCCGTGAAGGCGATCTCGTGCCAGTGCTCGTCCAGCGTAGAACGCCAAGTCTCGATGTCCGCCATGAGCTTTGCCGAGGCGATGTCTGCGGGACCGGCGCCCACCCGGGCGCGATAGGCCGTGGCGCCGGGAAGGTAGTAGCGCTCCAGATAGTCCCGCATCATGCGGTTGGTCGAGAACTGGGGAGTGAGGCGAGCCATGCTCTCCCGCACCCGCGCGACCCAGCGGCGAGGGACACCTCGTTCGTCACGGTCGTAGAACTCGGGGATGATCTCATTCTCCAGGAGGCCATACAGGCGCTCGGCTTCGACTGCATCCCAAGCGGGGTCGGAGCCGTGCTCCAGCCCGTCCCCCAACGCCCAGCCCACGTCGGGCGCATAGGCCTCCGCCCACCATCCATCGAGCTCGGACAGGTTGAGTCCACCGTTGACGAGCACCTTCATCCCGCTGGTGCCACTGGCCTCCCAGGGACGGCGTGGGGTGTTCAACCATACGTCGATGCCATGCACGAGATGTTCGGCCACCCCCATATCGTAGTCGACTAGAAAGATGACGTGAGGGCGCACGGTGCAGCGGCTGATGAAGTCCGTCCACTCTCCAATCATGGCCTTGCCGGCGTCGTCGGCCGGATGGGCCTTGCCGGCCAGCACCAGTTGCAACCTGCTGTCGGGCTCGCAGAGGAGGCGTTCCAGCCGGTCCGGGTCGTGGAGCAGGAGGTTGGGCCGCTTATAGGTGGCGAAACGGCGCGCGAACCCCAGGGTGAGAAGGCCCGGATCGCAAAGGCAGGAAAGATCCAGCCCCAGACCTTCGAGGCTTCCCGCTATAGGCCCCTGACGCTTCACATGCTCGCGTGCTATCGCGATCAACTTGCGGCGGCTCATATCTCGCAAGGCCCACAGAGTCTCGTCGTCGGTCCGGCGCACGGCATCGCCGAGACCGTCGAGATCGCCGAGCCAGCGCTCTTTGCCGCAGCACCCGGTCCAGAGGTCGTCGGCCTCTTTCGAGTCCCAGGACGGCACGTGGATGCCGTTCGTGACATGGCCCACCGGGATCTCATGGTGCGGCCACCTGGGGAAAAGACGCTGGAAAAGACCGCGGCTGACTTCGCCGTGGAGCCTACTGACCCCGTTTACGGCCCCGCTGCCCCTGATGGCGAGATAAGCCATGTTGAAGGGCTCGTCGGGTTGCCGGCAGACGTCCGGACATCTGCCCATAGCCAGTAAGTCGTCCATGTCGACGCCTAACTCGTCGGCGTACCCGCCCAGGTAGTCGACCAGGAGAGACGGAGTGAACCGGTCGAAGCCCGCTTCAACCGGGGTGTGGGTGGTGAAAAGGTTTCCGACTCTCGTGGCGGTGAGCGCCTGCTCGAAGGTGAGTCCCCGGTCCTTCATGTGACAACGGGCCCGTTCGAGTACAGCGAGAGCGGCATGCCCCTCGTTGAGGTGGCAGATGTCCGGCGAGACACCCAACTCGTGGAGCAGCCGCCAGCCTCCGATGCCGAGCACCATCTCCTGCTGCAGTCTGGCCTCCACGCCGCCGCCGTACAGCTCGGCTGTGATGCCGCGGTCGGCCGGGCTGTTCATCAGGTCATTGGAATCGAGCAGGTAGAGGGTCACCCGGCCCGCTTGGACCTGCCACGCGCGCAGGCACAGCTCGCGGCGGGGGAATTGCAGCGTCACCGTCATCCACTCGCCGTCGGGGTCGCGGAGGGGCGTGATGGGAAGCTGTCCGGGATCGTTGAAGGGGAAGAATTCGATCTGCTCTCCCGCGGTGCTGAGGGCCTGTCTGAAGTAACCCTGCTGCCAGAGCAGGCCGACCCCAACCATGGGGACTCCTAGATCGCTGGCCGCCTTGAGGAAGTCCCCGGCTAAGATGCCCAGGCCGCCACTGTAGATGGGAAGGGCCTCGCTTACACCGAACTCCATGCTGAAGTAGGCTATGGGGCCAAGGGGGCCCGAGGGCGCCGTGACGACGCCCCCCAGGGGGCCGACTACGGTCGCCGGGCCCGCCTGTGACGCGGAATCGGTCGCCGGGCCCGCCGCCTCGGGGTAGGTCTGCTCGAACCAGGTGGGTGCCTCCAGGGCTTCGCGTCGGACCGCGACGTGCTGGTCCAGCAGCTCCAAGAACGCCGGATCGGCGGCCGCCTCCTCCAGCTGGGTCTTGGCGGCGGTCTGTAGGATGTGCCAGGGGTTGTGCGTCACCTCCCAGACGTCGGGCGCCAGGCGTTCCCACAGCTCGTCTGACGAGTGGCTCCACGACCAACGCATGTCGAGAGCCAGGTCCAACAGTCCATGAAGTCGCTCGGGTAAGGTGGGCAGTATGAAGCGAGGCCGGGCGATCATCCGAAACCTCCTGGGCGCCCGCGCAGGTCTCGTGCGTAGACCTCCGAGCGCGGAGTCGGGTAAGCTGCAGCTAGAGCGATGGTATCCAAGAATCGACATCCTCAATCCTTGGAGGGCCGATCCGGCTCCCAGGGGCCTCTTCTGGGGGAGCTGGCTGAGCTTCATGGCGTCCAGATGAGGTACCGGGACACGCGCGGGCGGTGGCGGGAGTCGCCCTTGGAGAGCGTGGCCCAGGTTCTGTGGGCGCTGGGCGCCGAGATCGACCCTGAGGATGTGGCGGTAGAGCGGTCTGGGGCCGGGCGACTGCGAGCGGAAGCGCGCCTTGCCGCGGCCATCGACGCCAGAAAGACGGTTCTCTGGGGCGGGATGGTGGAGCCGGTACTGGTGGCCTGGGACGGTGAAATGCCGGCTTTCACCCTGCGGCTGCCCGGGGCCGGGCGACACAGTTTGCGGAGCGACCTTCGTCTGACCCTCACGCTGGAAACAGGTGAGCGGTTCAGCCGGAATCTGGATCGAGGCGCCCTCGAAGTCGTAGAACGAGCAGTGTTCGGCGGGAGACGGCTGGAGGCCTGCCGCGTGCGAAGAACCACGGCGGAGAGTCTTGAGCTGCGACGGTTGCCCTTCGGCTACCACCGGCTGTGGATCGAGTCCGGAAAGGATGCCGCCGAGGCCCATGTGATCTCGGCGCCGCGGCGCTGCTGGGCACCGGGCGGCCGGATAGGAGGTGCCGGTCGGGACACTGTGGCTCTGGGTACCGCGGACCCGGGCTCTGAGGATGAGCCCTGCCCGTGGGGTCTCTTCGTACCCTTGTACGCGTTGCGGAGCGAGCGGGACTGGGGAGCGGGCGACTTGGCCGACCTGCGGGACCTATGCGAGCAGGTGGATGAAGTGGGGGGCACCGTGGTGGCGACGCTGCCCCTTCTGGCCTCGTATCTTGATCGTCCCTTCGAGCCCAGCCCTTACCGTCCGGTGAGCCGTCTGTTCTGGAACGAGTTCTATCTCGCTGTGGAGCAGATCCCCGAGTATGGACCGTGCCGGGCGGCCCGAGAGATACGGGATTCCGCCGGGATCCAGGAGAGGTTGGCCGGTCTTCGGGCGGAGCCGTTCGTCGACTATCGAGAGGTCGCAGCTCTCAAGAGGCGCGTGGTGGAGGAGCTGAGCCGGTGCTTCTTCGAGAGAGCTGAGGGTCGGCGCAGGAACAAGTTCGAGGGCTTTCTGCAGGATCACCCGGACGTCGGGGACTACGCCGCGTTCCGGGCGCGGGTGGACGCTGTCGGAGCGGATTGGAGAAGCCGGCCCCGCGGTGCGTCTACGGACACCCGGCCCGAAGGATGGCGTGAGGCCGAACGGTATCACCTCTACTGCCAGTGGCAGATGGAGGAACAGCTCAGCCATCTCGTGGCGCGCGGGGATGACGCGTCGGATGACGATGCGCCCGGAGATCGCGCTCCGGGCGGGTATGACGCTCCGGGCGGAGAGACGACGGGCCTCAGGCGCCGGCCGACAGGGCTGCTTCTCGATCTTCCCGTAGGGGTCCATCCGGGCGGGTTCGATACGTGGCGATGGCCCCAGCTGTTCGCCCCCGAGGTCTCCATGGGGGCGCCGCCCGACAGCTTCTTCGCCGGTGGCCAGGACTGGGAGTCCCCACCGCTTCATCCGGACCGGGCCCGCGAACAGGGCCATCAATACTTCGCGCAGTGTGTGCGTCATCACATGCGCCACGCGCAGTTCCTGCGTGTGGACCACGTGATGGGTCTGCACCGTCTGTTCTGGGTCCCGGAGGGGAAAGAACCGGCAGACGGCGTCTACGTCGGCTACCCTGCAGAAGAGCTCTACGCAGTTCTCTCACTAGAGTCGCATCGGCACCGGACGGTGGTGGTGGGTGAGGACTTGGGGACCGTCCCGCCCGGAGTGCGGAGCGGCATGCGACGTCATGGGGTGCTGGGGACGTGGGTCCTTCAGAGCTCGCTGCGACCCAGGGCGGCAGAGCCCATCGCCCGGGCGCCGCGTCATGCAGTGGCTAGTTTGGGGACGCACGATATGTCACCGTTCGCCGGTTTCCTTGAGGGGGCGGACATACGAGCGAGGGTGGAGACGGGGCAACTCGACGAAGAAGGGGCGCGGCGCGCGGGCGCGGCGCGTGGGCGGCTCGTGACAAGGTTGGCGGCTGCGCTGGAGTCGGAGGCCTCGCATACGTCGGGGACCGCACCGACGCCGGTGCTGGTGCCCGCGCCGGACCCCGGCTCCCATGAGGCGGCGATGTTGGAAGGCGCTCTCGCCTACCTGCTAAGGAGCGAGGCCGCCCTAGTGCTCGTCAACCTGGAAGATCTCCTCCTGGAGACCAGACCCCAGAATCTGCCGGGCACGGGTGCGGAATGGAAGAACTGGCGACGAAAGATCGGGGGGTCGGAAGCTGTGGCTCGACAGGCGGTGGTGCGGTTCGCTCGAGAGATCACCGACCGGTTTGTGATGCCTAGCCCCTGAGAGTCGGCGGCTCTTACCCTTGCGGGACGCCGTGCTGGTAGGAGATCTCCCGCGACTGCGATTTGACCCCACACATCACAATCCCCAAGGCCGTGAGTTCGGCCCTCTCCAACAGCTGTCTCACCTGCGCGGCTTCCGCGCGGGTATCACGCCCCAGCATGCCGGCAAGGACCAGGGCGTCGACGTATTGAGCGAGGGCTAATGTGTCGGGCGCCGCGAGCAGGGGTGGACCGTCGAGGATCACATAGTCCGAGATTCCCTCGAACTCGGCCAGCATATCGGTCATGGCGCCCGACTCGAGAACCTCCGCCGGGTTGGAAAGCAGGGGGCCACCGGTCATGCACAAAAACTTGGATATGGGCGCCTCGTCTGAGTCGGACTTTGGTTGGAAGTCAATAGGCGGGCTTACGAACTGATCCAACTCGACGGCTTTGATCTTGGTCGACCAGGAGACATCACGGTCCAATAGAACGTCACTCAGGCCTTCGTCATTGGGTAGACGCAGGTACTGGTGGACATTCGGATTGTAGAAGTCGGCATCGACCAGGACCACACGATCACCCGCCAGGGCCATGGTCAGCGCCAGGTTGACGGCGAGAGTGGTCTTGCCCGCTTCACGGCCCACGCTGGTGATGAGCACGCTCCTCTTGCTCTCCCCGAATCCGAGCACCTTCAGGTTCGACCGCAACATGCGCATCGATTCGAGGAGCGCCTCGTTCCCTTGCCTGAAGCCGACGGCTCGGTTGCCGGCAGGCGCTTTCTTGCTCCTTCTGCCTGAGGTTGGGGGGAGGGCGCCGATGACGGGAAGGTGCGTGATGTCTTCCAGCGTGGCCTGATCCTTGATCCGCTTGTCTCGGCGGTCGAGTATCGTAGCCAGGATCAGCCCCAGGACGAGCCCGACGCCTAGTCCAAGCAGCAGATTGAAGAAGGGCCGGGGGAAGTACGGTGAGATCGGCGCCGTCGCCTTCTCCAGGATCTCGTAGTCGCTGATGTCTTTCGAAAGCAGGATCTCGAGGTCGTCGCGCTGCTGTCTGACGGTAATCCCGTATGAGGATGCGGCTTCCTCCGGACTCAGTGATTGGAGGCGGGCATCGACAAGCCCTTGAGTCTCGCTCAGCAGTCCTGTGATCTCCTCCCGGCGCTGCTGGATGAACTCGGCCGCGAAGGTGTCGGCGATGTCGGTCGCCTGGAAAGGGTCGGCCGCGTCGGCCTTGATGCTGATCACGTCCGTCTGTGGATCCGCCGTAACCTCGACCGACGAACGCAGCTCAGAGGCTCCGATGGACCCGCCCATGGCCCGGCTCACTCGGCCTGCGAACACGGAGGTCTTAAGCGTCGTGGCGTCTCTGGAAACGTTATGCAGGGAGTCGGCTCCGCCCGAGGAGGAAAGGGCCTGCGAGACCAGTTGGGCCTCGCGCGCCGCGTAGACCAACTGCGTCGTTGCCGCATACCGGGTCTCGAGTAGCATCGACACGCCGTAGGCGATGCCGCCTACGATCACTATGGTGATAAGGATGACCCACCAGCGTTCGCGCAGGGCCCGCAGGGCACGGGCAAACCCACGCGGCCTGCCGTCGCGATCGAGGGTCGAGCTCATGATGCTGGGGTCGTGGTAGATGGTCGCATAGTACTCATTATCGGTCATCCAGGCGAGGACTGTAGTACCTGGACCGTCGGAACAAAGAGGGGCCCGGATCGTCCGGACCCCTCATGGTCGTCGTGTTGTCGAGCAGCGCCGGCTGTCAGGTCAGACTCGCCATGGGCTGCATATGTGTTTGTCGGTTCAGAACAGCCAACGGAACCAGTTGAACCAACTGATCAAGGGACTCTTGACCGTAGTGGTCGTCGTCGTCGGTGCAAGCGTAGTAGTGGTCGTCGGCGCGACTGTGGTCGTCGGCGATCCTGCTATCGTTACTACCGAAGTGGCGCTATCGATTATCTTCCCTTGTCTGTTGTAGGCTATGACTTTGATGGTGTGAGTGCTGCCCGACGCCAGTCTGCTGCTGTTCCAGGCACAGGAGTATGGCGCCGACTGGTCCACGAGCCGCCTAACGCCGTCGACATAGAAGTACACGCTCGAAACCGGTTGGGATGAAGCAACGGTTGCCGTTATGGTGACGGTTCCCTTAGCAACCTGACTTCCATGTACTGGACTCGTGATGACGACGGGAGCCGGTGCCGGCGTCTGTGGGGCTACCGTGGTGGTGGTCGGCGCGACTGTGGTCGTCGTGGAGGCGCCCAGGGTCACGTTCTCAAACGTAGCCCCAGTTCCCAGAGTCGTGCCTTGATATGTGCCATTGCGGAATACGATGCCGCTGGCGGGGCCGTCCGAATAGGGTCGACTGAGGCTGTCTCCGCGGCCGGCCGAGAACCCGTCGAAAAGCACCCTGGCTGCGCTGCTGTGGATACGTACGCACGGGCTGTCCTTCGCGGTCATGATGAGCGTCGTATTTCTGAAGGTGACGTCGGAGAAACCCCAGACGACCAAGGGATAGCGGCCCGTGGTGGCGTCGATGAAGACATCGTCAAATACGAGGTGATCCGATGCTCCGCTTTCAGTGTAGAGGTGCAGGCAGTAGCCGGAGCCTCCGGTGATCCTGACATTAGCGAAAGTCAGATTGCGCAGAGTACGCTCCAGATAGATGCCGTGGCCTGGGTTTGCTGTCAGATTGGACGCCTGAACATCCAGGTTAGTGAATGTGCTGTCTGAGACGTTGGCTACGAAAAGAGGCACGGCGCACTGCTGTGCTTTGAAGGTATCCAGGACCAAACCTGTACTCTGAGGGCCGCTGCCGAGCTTCAGTCCGTGGCCCAGATTCCTGAAGGTCAGGTCCCTCATCGTGACGTCGATTGGACCGGACAGTTCCAGGCCGGACGTACGATAGGCCGCCCCTGGCCCTTCGAAAGTCAGACCGGAGAATGTGACACCTCTGAGGTCATAGCCCTTAAGCATCACGTCTTCGAAAGAAGCGGTCAACACGCTCTTGCCTGGTGTTCCCACGATGTTGATGTTCTTGTACACATTCACACGCGCCGGGACCGTCCAAGTCCCCGGCGGCACCGTGACCGTGCCGCCCGCCGGACAGGCTGTGATGGCGGCTTTCAAGTCGAAAGAGGCCGGCTTATCTGCCAACGCTTGGCCCGGCCACAGGAAGACAAGCATGGCCGCAGCGAGCATGATGCAGAACGTCAGCCCCGAACGTAGTCTCGGTCTCTGGCTACAGTCGCCCTTCGTATGCAGTCTGGCTGCCGACGAGGCGCTCGACAGTTTCATTAGGTACCTCCTGAAACACGGGCCTGATTTGAAAAGCTCTGGTGTCCCAGGGCGACCCTGGGGACTTCGGCATCCCGGCTGACTCTCGACGGAGTTCCGTGGCTTTGCGTCCTCGCCTCACGACGAGTCTGCCTTTTCGCGTCCGGCCAACTGCTATGTACTGTCGCCAGAGTTATCGGCCGAGCGCGCCCGTCCCCTTAGTAAGTATTTTCATATTGCGCAAAAGAATGCACTACAAGCGCAAGACGCAGAGACTAAGCTGAGGATGTCTGGACAGGTTGAACGAAGTTGACGCAGCGCCGGTAGGTGGTGTCCTTGCCGGCAGCGGTCGAGGTTCCGGCGGCCAGGTCCTAGGGGTGGAGCGGCTACGGCTCCATCTGGGACGATGGCTCAGGTCTCACGCTGATGAGTCGGCCGGTCCTGGTGGTGAGTCCCTGACGTTCGCTCCAGGGACAGCCGAGGCTTGCCGCCGTCTCAGGGTAGGCAGCGTTCTGTCCTTGAGGAAATACAACAGGCGCGATTTTGGACCGCCGTGGTAGATCCAGAACTGGGAATGGGGCAGGTACTGCTTCGTCCAATACAGTTTGTAGTCATACAGGTCGCCCGCCATGTCACACTGGTCGACTCCGAGCGTGCAGAGATCCTGCAGGAGCGTTGAGAACAAGTACACGCCTGGGGAGCACATCTTGAAAGCAAGGTCGTAGTCGGTGGCGAGGCCGATGACGCCACGATCCCCTCTCATGACCATGTTGAAGGCGATCGGCTGACCATCTACAGTGAGAATCCATATGTAGAGCCGTCGTCGCAGGACTTCATCCTCCGCCAACGCCCGATAGAAAGCACGATAGGCCGGTCTACCACCCAGGTCGGAACCGGCCCCCGCCTTCCAGCTGCGGGCACTGATGTCAAAGCACGTCTCCAGTGCGCCAGGGACATCGCCTGTTCCCAGCACGGATTGCACGTCGACTACGCCGAGCCTCGACAGGCGGTTCCGCGAGGCGTTGATGTTCTCGCGCAACTTCGGACTTATGGTCCTGCGGAAGGCTTGGAATCCCTGCGAGAGATCGATGAAGGGAGACCGGCGGTCCAAGGTCTCAACGAACCGCATGCCGGTGTCTGTGAGAGCGGTTCTCCACTGGTCCAGCCAGACGTCGCGCGGCACATTGGCCAAGATGGCCAGATCCCATTCCTTGGAGAGGGCCTTGACCAGGCTCCACAACACAGTGGTCCCGCGGTCGGCATCTGGGTCTACCAGGAAACCTGACCGGGGTGTGACCGCGTTGGCAACAAATCGCAGCACCTGGACGTCTAATCTCTTGATGGTCTCCTCGACAACCATCATCGGCGCTGCAGCGACCAGGCGTCCTTTCGACCATACAGTGGGCACGAGAAGCCGGGCGTCGCCGCCAAATGCGTCCCACCAATGGTCCAGCCACTGGTGGGTGCGCCACGGGGAGTCGACCGCGCTCCGCTCCAGCAGGCTGTTCCAGTCGCTCCGGAGGGCGCTGAATGCTCCGTGGTCGCGGATAGTCTGAGTGTCTACGCTGGGGCCGGGGTGGAAAGCGCGCATTGTGGATACCATCCAGATCCCGGGTCCATCACAGAGGGTGGACCTCGAGCCGGCGTTGGGCGCGGATCTGAACAGCCGCTTCGGACAGCGTCATGCCGATGATCCCTTTCTTCAGGCAGTAGTCCAAGAACACCTCGAGTCGAGCAAGGACGGCGCGCACAGATTCTGGCGTTGGAGTCCGAGGACTGCCTCCCGGCATCAGTTCACTGGAGTGCACCATCATGACCGCTACCCCGTAATTGGTGACTTGGGATTCACACGCCTTCTGAAGATTACCAGGCGTCTGGAGGTGAGCCGGATGGAGCCACACCGGTTGCGGGCGAGGCCAGCGCCCACGGCTTGCCTTGCGCAGAGCTCTGACGGGAATAGAGCGCTGGTACCTCCTCAGAAGGGCCGGCGACCTTCGCAAATAGTCGTATGTGGGGGTGACGGTGACGGGAATCTCGAGAAGACCCGGATCCCCAGTTTCTGCAACGATGAACGGTGCCGATGAGTGACTGGAGAAGTCCGGACCGCCAAGGCCATTCGGCAGGCCCGGTGTGCGGCTCCAGTTGGTCAGGGGCGTGACAGAGGAGTCGACAAGGTACCCCAGCTCAGCCAACACCTGAGCGGAGGAGTTGTTCAGGCCGAAGCGCCCAGCCCGGAAGGCTGTTGGGCGAACACCGAAGGTGTCCTGGATCTGGCCGGTCAGAGTCTCGAGTTTGGCTCTGACGAGATCGATCGGAAGCTCGCTTATGAAGGCGTGGGACCGGTCGTTGAAACCAAACCCCGGCTTCTCGTCGAAGGGCGGCGTCGTCCAGGGGTGCAGATGGGCGCCGACCTCGGCTGCGCCTGCACTGATCCACCTGCGAAGAAGAACCTGCGCTGCGGGGTCGGCGGCGATCTCGGAAGTCACGAGGTAGGTCGGGGCCACACCCCGTTCTTGACAGATACGCTGGAAGGGTTCCCAGTAGCCCACATTCGCGGTGCTCAGAGGAATTCCATGGGCCCACTGGTTGTCGGCCTCGGTATCGACTGTCATAACTAAGACTATCGGGCTTCTCTCCTAATGACGGTAGACTAAACGGTTCGCTCACGGTCCCGGCCGGTTCGCAGCTCCAGAGTAGCAGAGAACCATAAGGGTCGGTTCAGTCGGTTCGGCCTATAAGACAATCGCTACACGCAGCTCCAGCTCGTTGGTGACACCGGCCAAGCAGTGCTTACTCTTCCAAAAGAGGAAGGGGTGAATCGGGCCGCTCCTCAGGATCCTTAACGGATATCTGTGTCTCCGGCGCTGAAGCATTGGCAGCGATGATGGCGAATCCAAACCACAGCGAGAACAAGGTCGTGAAATTGGCCACGAGAGACGTCCCGACCAATACAAGAAATAGAAGCAGCCAGAGATGGAGGCGGGGATTTCTCCGGAGTACGACCGGCGCGACCGCGGTCGCCAGCAAGAGAGCAAGTAGCAGCAATCCCATGAGCCCCCCCTCCACAGCGGTCTCAACGACAAGACTGTGCGCGGACCACGCCCAGCCCATCTTGGCCTGCGTGGCGAGACGGAAGGTCCCGGCGCCGGTGCCCGTGAAGAGATGCTCTTTGAACGACTCCAAGCCGGTAGACCAGATGGTCGTTCGCCCGGTGAGAGTGTCAAGGGAACTGGTCTCCAGCGAGAACGTGACGCGTTTGACGTTCTCCTGTAGCGTTTGGTGCTCAGCCATCCCAAAGAAGAGGCCAACAAGTACGCCGAGGAACACAACCAACCAGGCGATGCGGTATACGGCTCTCTGTTTGACCAACACCAGGAACACCCCGACCATGATCGCGACGCCCGCGAGCACGAAACCACTTCGAGATCCGGTGAGAACCACGCCGAACAACCCCAGCGGGACATAAGCGATGTTGATCCAGAAGAACGCTCCCTTTGGGCGGCCCGCGATGTTGAGCAGAGCCATCGCTATCCCAGCGGCGAGCATGTCGGCCGACTCATTGAGACTGAAGTCCGCCGGCGCGAAACGATGTCCGACGCCGACTCCGTCTGCCAAGTAGGATTGGATGACGGCGATACTAAGGACGACGCAGCCAAGTACGAATGCTTGGAGGAGCGCATACCTTTCCCGATTACCGCCACCGAGCTCGATGACGAGCCAAACCAACGCGAACATGGGTACCATCGCGGTCACCCGGTTGACGGTGAACTCCGGGTTCACGCTCCAGAAGTAGCTTGCCAGTTGCCAGCAGATGAATGCGAGTACCGCGAAGAAGAACGCCGGAGGTCTGACAACCCTTCTCTCGATGGAACACGTCGTGAGGGCCGAAAGCAGTGCGATGGCTCCAAGAAGAGTTCTCCATTCAGAAGGAATGGCGGCCTGCCAGGGAATGGTGAAGACGAAGACGAGCAGTAGACCCAGACTCAGTCTACGCATACGGCGCACCCCTAGGTTTTCGCGTAGTAGCCTCCATAGCGACGGTAGTATGCCTTGGTCCCTTCTGCACCCAGCACGGTCACCCCTATGGGCGTGATGCCAACTTTCTGCAGGGCATCGCGCGTTCTGCGCGCTTCTTCGATCTTCGTCGATCGAAGCTTTGCGACCAGCACAACTCCATCCGCATGCTTCGCCAACTCCAACGCGTCCGAGACCAATAGAAGAGGAGGAGCATCGATCACGAGGTAGTCGCAGAGCGGTGTCAGCAGCCCCAAGACCTCAGAGGTCCTTCTGGTTGCCAACAGCTCCGCGGGATTGGGCGGCAGCGGACCGGAAGTAACACAGAGGAAACCGGACTGAGCAACGGCGGACTCGCCGGAAAACGCCACCTCTGACATGTGATCATGGGGTAGGAACTTCTCCAGATTCACCACTCGTGCGACTTGAGCCACTTCCGCGGTGCCACTCAGCAGGTTGCTGAGGCCCGGACCGTCGGCCAGTTGCAGATACTCCCGGACCATGGGCCTGCGGAGATCGGCCTCCAACAGGATCACTCGGCTGCCGGACATAGCCAACGCAATAGACAGGTTGACTGAGGTAGTGGTCTTCCCCTCGCGCGGCAAGGAGCTCGTCACTAAGAGGATCTTGAGTTTGCGATCAATCTGGAAGTACTTCAGGTTCGAGCGCAGAGTCCGAAACGCTTCGAGGGTCGGCGAACCGGAATCGTCGAAGCCCACCGGGGCGGCCCAGCGGCTTTCCCGAATGCCCGCCCAACGGGTGTGCGTCATCGGGATGGTCGCAATGACCGGAGCCCCAAACTCCTTCTGCGCGACCTCCTCGTCTTTGATACGTCTATCAAGGATCTGGAGCAATAGGGCGACAACGAGCCCCAATATGATTCCGAGCACCAGGGCGATCCCAGCATCGCGATAGGTGCGGGGGGCGAACGATGCCGTCGGTACGACAGCCTCTTGAGTCACCTCGAATCCGCCTGTCTGCAGAGATTCAAGAACGGCGAGCTCCTCTACCTTCTGGCTGAGCGTCAAACCACGCGCGGATGCCTGCTCGGCGGGGGTCATCGCGTCCAATTGGGCCTGTACCTGAGCCTGAGCCGCTCGGAGGGTTGCACGGTCGGTCTCCTGCCGAAATAGAACGAACTGTCGGGCGAACGAGTTTGCGACTTGCGCGGCCTTGAACGGATCAGAGCTGACTGCGGTGATGCTGATCATGTCGGCGGTCGACGAAGGGGCGACCGTGATCATCCCTAGGAGCGAGCTCGAGGACTGAGAGACTCCCAGGTCTTTCTTGACCATGTCGGCAACACTATTCGTCTTGAGAAGGTTCGTGGCGGTGGCCAGTGCCCGCTGTTGGTCGCGGATCGTGAAGATCTGGGCTCCGAACAAGGCTTCGCTCAGTCTCGTGTTCTCGAGCATGACCTCGGAGGTGGCCCTATACTGAGGAGTGCGCGTCATAGAGAGCCATAGCGAGCCAACGAGGGCCACAATCGCAAGGCCGATGATGATCCATTTGCGCTCCCACAAGATGCGCAGGATCTGCGATAGATCAATATACGTGGAATGATCGCGGCCCGAATCATCATTCATTTGGTCGGATTCTCCTTTTAGGTGATCCTGGACCTGTTGTGTTCAGCTGATATTACCGCTCTTCACAATACCTTACTTCGTCCGGCGTCCTTTCTGTCGATGGTGCCGACTGTTTTGAACGAAAGGGTGTGACCGTTCTGCCCGATTGTGATGCTGCTGGTAGGATTACATCATGGTGAGCAGCGATGCATCTTCGTGAGAGGTGTTGTATGGGGGGGTGTCCGGCCTGATGGCCGCTCCGCCCCCAAGCGCGTCCCTGCAGGACACCTCGCCGAGGCTTCGGCGCAGGTTGCGTGTCGACTGGTTTGAGAGCTGGCACCCGGTCCTCGATGAAGCGTTGGAGACATTGCCGGAGGCCGACAACTGCCCTCATGAGCTGTATCGGCTGCTGGCTCAGAACCCAACATCCGCCGAGAAGCGGACGGCGCTGGTCACCACCCGTGGAGTCCCCGTAGCTGTGGCTTGTCTCCGACGAATGGGATCCCGCCTGTGGGAACCGGTCACCCAATGGTTGGTTCCAGGGATCGTGGTCCCGGCGCGGCCGGGCTATCTGATGCCGGCTCTTGAGAGCCTCAGGAGTGACGTCTTCGTGGCTTGGTGGCGCGTGGAGGGTCCGCCGCCGCCCAGCAGGATGATGAGACACCTTGAGCGCACTCCTGTGCACCGGATGCGTTGCTCGGAGGACTTCGAGGGCTACTGGCGCGAGGCCAAGTACTTCAAGACTGTGCAGCACAAGCGCAACCGCTGCCGGGACTTCGCTCTGGCGGTCAATTCACCCGGTGCAGCCAGATGGGTGATCGAGAATTGGGACGCCAAGTGGCACGACCCGCCTGGGACGGTCGGTTCCTCTATACCGGACAGGATCCTCGCGGTGGAATACTTGGAGGAACTGGGGAAGCACCACACGCTCCAGTTGTTCGACGGCGAGAGGCCCGTAGCGGGCACTACCAACACCGTCCATGGGAATGATCTCGTGGCGGGAGTCAGCTGTCGTGATCCGGACTACGATTGGCATGGGGTAGGCGTCAGGATCATAGACTTAGTGTTCTCCTTCGCCGCAGAGCAGGGTTTCGATACCATGGACATCGGCGGTGGTCACGCCTACAAGAAGCACTGGGCTCCCCAGGAAGGCGCACGGTGGCAGTTCAACATCTGCCCCTCGTCCCTCTATCGCGCCAAGCAGGTCAGCAAATTGAAGGAAAGACTGCTAAGACGCGCGGTCCGTTCTGTGCGCCGTGTTCACACTGAACCGGATTGACCTCCTAAGGGCCGCTCTTGTCTCGAGTTTGGGAATGCCGGTCGGCTGAGTAGGCAAGAAGAGGTCTGTTACCAGAGTGCTGTGACGGAGGGAGATGTGATGGGCCAGATCATGAACCGGGTCCGCACGGTGGCGGCCGATGAAGGTCTCGTCGGTCTCCTGAAGCGCGTGGTGCGCCGGTTGGCGGCGCCGATCGTACGGACGGTACGCCGGATCGTGCAGAGGCCCAGGATCCTCAAGCTATTTGTGTTGCAGTTGGACTACAAGGATATGGCCGCGATTCCCCCTCCGATCATAGACCTGGATATCGCGGAGCTGAGGGAAAAGGATGACGCGGATGTGGAGGCTGTGGCGGCCTTCCACTTCTATGGCCACTCCAAGGATCACGTGATGCAGTTCCTGAGGTCCGGTGAGCACTGCTACGTAGCCAGGTCTGCAGGTCAAGTCGTCAGCTGTTACTGGCGGGCGACTCGTCAATACTACGACCATTTTCTCAAGCGCCGCTTCGTCCTGGCCGATAACGAGGAGTATCTGCTGGGCGGATTCACGCTACCCGAGTTCCGTAGCCACGGCATTGCAAGTTACTTGTTATATGCCTCCGCGCGCGAGCGTCTTGGCCGATGTCAGGATGTGCGAGGCATAATGCTCGTCCGGACCGAAAATATGGCCTCGCTTCAGTCGGTCAAGAAGCTCGGGTTCTCCGTCTGCGGGCGAGTGGGGTTCATCGAGATCCTGGGGATCAGATTCCACTTCCTATTGGGACGTGATGTCCTGCCCGCAACAAGAAAACGCAATTACCTGGCGATCTAGTGAGGATGTATCGAAAAGCCGACGGTTGTGGCGGCTTCAGACGGGCGGAGACATACATGGCGGGACGAGTCGCATTCCTGGGGTTATTCGGCATCGGCAACTTCGGCAACGAGGCGTCGCTGGCCGTGGCGCTGCGGAGCCTGCGCAGCCGGATGCCCTCCGCCGAGTCGTTCTGCATCTGTATGGACCCGAGAAGGGTCGCCGAGGCGCATCAGATCGATACAGTCGACATGGGTCTGGGAGAGCTGGGAGATCGGCCCGGGGCCTGGAGATGGGTTGTACGGCTTGCCGCCAGGGCGAGACTGCTGTGCGTCATCAAGGTGATCGAGGCGTACAAGCACATGCGGGGCGTGAGTGCGGTCGTGATACCCGGCACCGGTATCTTGGACGACTACGGCTTGAAGCCCGGTGGCGTACCGCTCGACCTCCTGATGTGGTGCGGCGTCGCCCGCGCGCGACGGGCTAAGGTGATCTTCGTCGGCATCGGCGCCGGACCCATCGTCCATCCGCGCATCCTCCGGCGCATGAGGGCGGTCGCCAGGCTCGCCACCTATCGGTCGTTCAGAGATAACCCGTCGAAGCAGTTCGTCGAGTCTCTCGGCATCGATGTGCGCGACGATCCCGTCGTGCCCGACATCGTCTTCGCCCTCGAGCCGGGAGAACCCGGTCCGGCCCCGACCGCGGAGCCTAGGCGTCTGGTCGTTGGGATCGGCATCATGAAGTACCGAGGATGGAACAGTGCGCCCGCCCAAGGAGAGAGGCTGTATCGCAAGCATGTTGAAGACATGGCCGAGATCGTCAGGCTGATCTTAGAAAGAGGACACAGCGTGAGGATCGTGATCGGGGAGAGCTCCGACGCATCTGCGGTGCAGGATGTGCTCGAACGCGTGTACTCCGCGGATAGCGCCTACGAACAACACTGCGTGGCGCCGCCAATAGCCGGTTTCGTCGACCTGCTGCGCGAACTGCATGCATGCGACGTGGTCATCGCTGCTCGTTTCCACAACGTGCTCTGCTCTCTGCTGCTGGGTAAGCCGGCCATCTCCATAGGCTATGCAGTGAAAAACCGTGAACTGCTGACGGAGCTTGGACTCAGCGAACTGGCCCACGACCTCGAGACGCTGAACGTCCCCAGCGTGATCGAGCAGTTCGACGACATCGTCCGGCGGACGGCCGAGCTACAGGAGTCCATCGTC